>Ga0163163_10001417_pt1 | contig 20280 bp, 19 predicted proteins | sample S65metaG_FD_119766 | JGI IMG/M metagenome (GOLD analysis project Ga0163163, IMG submission 119766) | Switchgrass rhizosphere microbial communities from Kellogg Biological Station, Michigan, USA - S6-5 metaG | ecosystem: Host-associated > Plants > Roots > Rhizosphere > Soil | place: USA...
CAGATCTACACGAAGGAGCAGATCAGCGCGACCCCCGATCCCGTCGCGTGCACGGACGTGGTCCAGGGCCTCTTCCTCTACGAGAAGGACGTCGAGGGCGGAACCGGAGGCGGGAGCTCCGGCTCGCCCGTGTACCTCGGCGACCTGAGCGTCGTGGGCCAGGAGCTCGGCGCCTGCGGGACCAACACGGATGACGACTGCGACGTGGTGGACAACTCGACCGTCGACGGCGCGTTTCGCGTGACGTTTCCCTCGGTGGCGCCGTGGCTCCAGCCGGTCGCGGCCGGCACGTGCGTCGCCGACGCGAACACGCTCTGCCTCAACGGGGGACGATTCCGCGTCACGGCCGATTTCGCGACGTCGAACGGCCAGACCGGCTCCGGGACGGGAGTGCCGCTCACGAGCGACTCCGGCTACTTCTGGTTCTTCAATCCGGCCAACATCGAGCTGGTCGTGAAGGTCCTGCGGGCGTGCTCGAGCAGCCCCGGGCGCTACTGGGTCTTCGCCGGAGGCCTGACGAACGTGCACGTCGTGATCACGGTCGTCGACATGCAGACCGGCGCCACGAAGACGTACGAGAACCCGCTGGGCGCGGCCTTCGTTCCGCTGCAGGACACGGACGCGTTCCCGTGTCCGTGAGGCGCGTGCGGGCGGGCGCGAACGGGAGGCGGGAGGCGGCGCTCCGACCCGGCGCTTGAGCCTCGCCGTCCTCGGACCGTCGCCCCCGGATCGGGGCGGCATCGCGCGCGAGACGGCGCGGCTCGTCGAGGAGCTCGGACGCATCGAGCCCGTCCTCTGGCTCACCTTCTCGCGGCGGTATCCGGCGTGGCTCGACCCGCGCCGTTTCGACGAGCACGACGGCGGCCGGCCCGACGCCGCGCTCCCGGTCCTCGACTACGCGAGCCCACGTTCCTGGCGAGAGGCGGCGCGACGCGCCGCGGAGCAGGCGCCCGGCGGCCTGATCATTCCGTGGTGGACGGCGTTCTGGGCGCTTCCGGATCGAGCCGTGATGCGCCGCGTGCGGCGCCTCTCGCCGCCGACGCCGCGAGTGCTGCTCTGCCACAACGTCGTCGACCACGAGGGCGGCGCCGGGCGCGCGCTGCTCTCGCGCGGTGCGATCACGGAGGCCGACGGTTTCGTCGTACACGCGGCCGCGGACGCCGAGCGGCTCGCGCGGATCGCGCCCGGGCGTCGCGTGCTGACGCTTCCGCATCCCGTCGAGAGCGTTCCCGATGGAAAGCGCTCGGATGCGCGGCGGAGGCTCGGGCTCGACGAGACCGCGCCGCTCGTCCTCTTCCTCGGGCTCGTCCGCCGGTACAAGGGGGTGGACACGCTCCTCGACGCGGCGCCGGCGATCGTGCGCGAGACCGGAGCGCGGATCGCCGTGGTCGGAGAGGTCTTCCCCGAGGTGCGTGAGCTGTCCCGGCGCGCGGCCGGGAGCGCGGTTGCCGGGAGCCTGATCTGGAAGGACGCGTACGTCGCCGAAGACGAGATGCGCGACTGGATGTCCGCCTGCGACGCCGCCGTGCTCCCGTACCGCGCCGTGTCCGGCAGCGGAATCGCGGCCCGCGCGTTCGCCGCGGGACGACCGGTCGTCGCGGCGCGAGTCGGCGGCCTCCGCGAGTCCGTCGCGGCGGGAGAAGCCGGAGAGCTCTTCGACCCCGGCGACGCGGCGGGGCTCGCGGCCGCGGTGAAGACGGTGCTGGCCCGCCCGGGCGGCTTCTACGAGGCCGCGGTTCGCGCCGCGGCCGAGCGCGCTTCGTGGCCGCGGTATGCGCAGGTGATCGCCGGATTCGTGGGAGAGCTCCGTCAGTCCCGTATACTCCCGCCTCCATGAATCTGGATCTGACCGAGGATCAACAGCTCCTCCAGACCTCGGTGCGGGAGTTCGCGGAAGGCTCGGTGCGGCCTCGCGCCGCGGTCATCGACCAGTCCGGCGAGTTCCCCAGGGATCTGTTCCGCGCCGCGGGCGAGCTGGGGCTCGCCGGCGTCGCCGTCCCCGTCGAATACGGCGGCTCCGGGATGGACACGGTCGCGTACGCGATCGCGATCGAGGAGATCTCCCGGACCTGCGCGAACATGGGCGTGATCCTCTCGGTCAACAACTCGCTCGTCTGCGACCCGATCGAGAAGTTCGGAAACGAGGAGCAGAAGAAGCGGTTCCTCACGCCGCTCGCGCGCGGCGAGAAGCTCGGCTGCTTCGCGCTGACGGAGCCCGACGCGGGCTCGGACGCGGGCAACCAGAAGACCCGCGCGATCCTCGAGGGAGACGTCTACCGCATCACCGGGCAGAAGGTCTTCATCACGTGCGGGCAGGCGGCGGACCTGTGCCTCCTGTTCGCGATGACGAACCCGGAGAAGAAGACGCGCGGGATCTCGGCGTTCGTCGTGGACGCATCGACGCCGGGATTCGACCGCTCCCGCCACCAGGTGAAGCTCGGCGTCAACGCCTCGGGGACCGTCGAGATCTTCCTGACGGACGTGTGCGTGCCGGCCGCCGACCGCCTGGGCGAAGAGGGAGACGGCTTCAAGATCGCGATGTCGACGCTCGACGGGGGACGGATCGGAATCGCCGCTCAGGCGGTGGGGATCGCGACCGAGGCGTTCGAGGCGGCGGTCGCGTACTCGAAGGCGCGGAAGGCGTTCGGACGTCCCATCTCGGATTTCCAGGCCTTGCGCTTCTACATCGCGGACATGGCGACCGATCTCGACGCGGCGCGGCTGCTCACACGCAAGGCGGCCGCGGCGAAGGACACGGCGCGCCGCAACGGCGGCCGCTTCTCGATGGAGGCCGCGACGGCGAAGCTCTTCGCGGCGGAGATGGCGCAGCGGGTCACGACGAAGGCCCTGCAGATCCACGGCGGGTACGGCTACACGAAGGAATACCCGGTCGAGCGCAACTTTCGCGACGCGCGCATCACGGAGATCTACGAGGGCACGAGCGAGATCCACCGGCTCATCATCGCGAGGGAGATCTTCAGGGACTCCGGGCTGCAGATCGGATGATGTATTTTTCCGGTTCGCGCGCTCGGCGGGTGATCACGGGGAGAGGTCCCCATCGCGACTTCCCCTCTCATTTTCACGGTCCGCGCAGCGGACCGCGAGAGGCCTGAGCTCGAGTCACATGGGCCAGACCCGCATGTTCCGGGACCGGGTGGTCTCGATGGAGCAGACCCTCGAGGGCGGCGAGAAGCATCTCCCCATCCTCAAGGACCTGTGCCGCGAGGCGCTGCCCGAGTTGGAGTACCGGGAGCACGTGCTCGACCACGAGCGCGACCTCTTCGTCATGGACATGGAGGGCCCCGGCGGCGTGCGCAAGCGCATCGCCTGGACGCGGATGATGCTGTTCGACGCGGAGCGTCTTCCCACCGTATCGGCGGATCCGACCAACGCGCTCCGGGCGCGGATCGTGGAATTCATCCGCTCCCAGGCGGCGCGCCCCGAGATCCTCGTGACGTTCCGACACCTGGAGGACGGCTGGGTCGACACGCCCGAGCCGAAGCGCGAGAGCCGCCGCCGGCGCCGCGGCGGACGGGGCGGGCGTGGCGAGCGGGGCGAGCGCGCCCCGGGCCCGGGGGCCGGTCCCGACCGGCGCCCGCAGCCGGGTCAGGGTGGTCGGCCGCAGCCGGCGCAGGGTGGACGGCCGGCACAAGTTCAAGGTCAGGGTGGACGTCCGCAGCAGGGACAGCGCGGACGTCCGCAGCCGGCGCCGGGCGGGCGCACGCAGGCCTCCGGACCGCCCGCCGAGCGAGGCGTCGCGGCCGCCCCCTCCGGCGGACGCGGGCCCGCTCCGGCGCGCGCGGCATCGGCCGGTTCGCCGGCGCCGGGCGGCGCCGAGGGAGCGGGCGGCGGCAAACGGCGACGCCGATTCCGGAAGCGGCGGCGCGGAGGCGGCGGTCGCCCCGGCGGCGCGCCGGAGGGCGGGGGCGCGGGCGGCGGCGGCGGAGCACCGGGCGGTTCGGGAGCCGGAGGACCGGGCGTATGAACTTCGAGCTCTCGGACGACCAGAAGGAGATCCGCCGGTCCGTCCGCGAATTCGCGGATGCGGAGATCGCCCCTCACGTCGCCCGATGGGAGAAGGACGAGCACTTCCCTCGCGAGATCCTGGCGCGGATGGGGGAGCTCGGCCTGATGGGCATGATGGTGCCCGAGGCCTATGGCGGAGCGGGCGCCGACGCGCTGTCCTACGTGCTCGCGATCGAGGAGCTGGCGCGCGTGAGCGCGTCGGCCGCGGTGATCGTGTCGGTGAACAATTCGGTCGCCTCCTATCCGATCTGGAAGTTCGGGACCGAGAACCAGAAGACGGGAGTGCTGCGGGAGCTCGCGTCGGGCAGGGCGCTCGGAGCGTACGCGCTCACGGAGCCGCAGTCCGGGTCGGACGCCGCGAACCAGAAGACGCGTGCGGTGCGCGACGGCTCGGGCTACCTCCTGGAGGGGTCGAAGGCGTGGATCACGAACGCCGGCGAGGCGGACTGGTACGTCGTGATGGCGATGACGGACCCCTCCGCGGGGACGCGCGGCATCACGGCGTTCGTCGTGTCGGCGAAGGATCCGGGCCTTCGGGTCGGCGCGCCCGAGGCGAAGATGGGGCTGCGCGCGTCGAGAACCGCCGCCATCTACCTGGACAACGTCCGCGTGCCGGAGGAGCGGCGGCTCGGGGGTGAAGGAGAGGGATTCACGATCGCGATGGCGACTCTCGACCACTCCCGCATCGGGATCGCGGCACAGGGCATCGGGATCGCGCAGGCGGCATATGAGGCCGCCGTCGACTATGCCCAGACGCGCGAGACGTTCGGCCGAAAGCTCGCCGAGCACGAGGCGATCGCGTTCCAGATCGCCGACATGCGCGTGCAGCTCGAGGCGGCGCGCGCCCTGACCTACCGCGCCGCGCTGCGCTCCGAGACTCCCGGAGTGCGCTTCTCGAAGGAGTCCTCGATGGCGAAGGTTTATGCGACCGAGGCCTGCAACGCGATCGCGGCGCGCGCCGTACAGATCTTCGGCGGGTACGGTTATTCGCCCGACTATCCCGTCGAGCGGTACTACCGGGACGCGCGGGTGACGACGATCTACGAGGGCACGAGCGAGATCCAGCGGATCGTGATCTCCAAGAACGTGCTCGCGGGGCGGTGAGACGATGAGCGAACGCGACGAGCCCGATCCGTTTCCCGAGGCCTCGATCCCGGAGACCCGCGAGGGAGAGGTCTCTCCGGAGGCTCTCTCGGCGCCTCGAAGCGATGCCCCCGCGGTGCCGCCGTCCGAGGCTCCGACTCTGCCGCTGATCCCGGTGGACCGGTTCCGCTTCCAGACCGGAGGTGACGCGGCGCCTCCGGCGCCCCCGGTGCCGGACTCCGTTTCCGGTGCGGCGCCGCCTCCGGCCCGGGAGCCCGCTCCTTCGGCGCATCGCGACTCCGCCCCACCCGTGGAGCGCGAAGGCGCTCCGCCTGTCGTCGCGACGTCTCCGGCTGCGGCGCCGCCGCCCGCGGATCCACCGTCACCCTCGCCGGCCTCGGCTTCCGTTTCCGCTTCCGCTTCGGCTTCCGCTTCCGCTTCCGTTTCGGCCCCGAGAGATCTCCTGGACCGGCGCGCGCCTCTCTATCGCGAGTGCCAGGGCTATCGCCTGCGCCTCGATCCGGCGGACCTCGCGCGGCTGCGCGAGCTGGCGGGTTCCCGCGGAAGATCCGACGACGAGATCGGCGAGGCGTTCTTCGACGGACAGGCGGATCGGTTCGCGGAGTCGCTCGCCGGGGACGTGCCGATTCCGAGCGAGATCCGCGTGATCGTCGATCCGTACTCCCGCCAGGCGTTCCTCGCGCTGGAGAACCGGATCCGCGGGATCCTCAGCTTCTAGCTACTAGCGGATGCCTGGAGTCCGCGGATCGACCGCACCGCGCAGGCGCCGCGCCCGACGCGTCCTACGCGCCCTCGTAGGACCTCAGATGTCGGCCGTGATCACGACCCGCTCGGCGCGCTTCAGGTGCGCCTTCTTCTGATGCGGGTCGATCGCCACTCCGATCTCGCCCGGCTCGGCGCCGGCCGACGCGAGCACGTCGGCCCAGCTCTCCGCCCGGAAACGAAGGAAGTCCTCCGCCACGGCGGGCTCCTCCCGCCCCTCGAACTCGGACATCGCCTTGAGCTTGTCCACGTCGGAACGCTCGAGGATGAACGCGTAACCGTCGCGGCTGGTCCTGTAAGACTGTCTCTGGGAGTTTGGTTCCATGTCGGGAATTTTAAAATAAACGGGACGTTTTGCGCCCATTGATGCAAACGAACGAGCGAAACTTCGGGTTCCGTTCCGGTCGCCCGCGCGCCGGCCTGGCCGCGCTTCTGGTCGCGGCGCTCTTCGCATGGGCGGGGCCGCTGTCAGCCGAGAAGGTGCGCAATCACTTCGACAGCGACAGCATCATGCGTCCGCCCGGCTTCTTCGACTTCAACGTGCTCGGCGAGGCGGGGCCGGCGAAGTGGCTCATTCTCTCGGACATGAATCCGCCGTCGGCGCCCGCCTGTGCCGTACAGGTCGAGAGCAAGCGGCCGGACGGGTCGGTCGCCGCCGCCGTGCGGCGGACGTACGTGTTTCGCGACGGGACCTCGTCGGTCTTCCTCAAGAGGGGCGGCAGCCGGAGCGGGCTCGTCCTGAGATACGTGGACGATAAGAATTACCTCCTGCTGCTGGTCGACGGGGCCGGCGGCGAGGCGGTGCTGACGAGCGTCCGCGACGGGAAGAGCACGGTCCTCGGACGCGGCAAGGGGACGTTCACGGACCCGTGGCAGAAGCTCGGAGTCGAGGCCTCGGGCCCGAGCGTCAAGGCTTCGCTCGGCGACTCTCCGCTCCTGGAGGGGACCGACCCTCACCCCGTGGCGGGGCGCGCCGGCATGGCGGCCGCGGGCCCGGGTGAGGCGCGCTTCGACGAGCTGGTCTTCGAGTCCGCGGAGATCAAGTAGAACCGTGACCCGGACGACGTATTAGCCATCGCTAATACGTTTCGACGCGACGCTCTCGCCTCAGCCGCCGGGCTCCATCTTGGCGGCGAGCGTGAACTTCCCGCCGACGACCTTCAGGATGACGATCGCCTTGATCGGGTTGCGGTCGGCATCCATGGTGATCGTCCCGGTCACCCCGGCGTAATCCTTCGTCGCGGCGAGCGCGTCGCGCACTCTCCGTCCCTCCGTCGAGCCGGCGCGGACGATCGCGGCGGCGAGCATCCGCATGGCGTCGTACGACGACGCGGCGATCGAGTCGGGCGCGGCTCCGAACCGCTTCGTGTAGTCCGACACGAAGCGGTGGACTGCGGGCGAGGGATCGTCCACGGAGTAGTGGTTGGAGATATACGCGCCGTCGACCGAGGGGCCGCCGATCTCGGCGAGCTTGGGCGAGTCCCACCCGTCGGCGCCCAGCAGGACGGACTTCAGTCCCAGCGAGCGCGCCTGCCTCGCGATGAGTCCCGCGTCGGTGTAGTAGCCGGGCACGAAGAGGACGTCCGGCTCCTTCGGGCGGATGGCCGTGAGCTGCGCGGAGAAATCGCTGTCGCCCTCCGCGTACTTCAGCTCGTCGACGATTCGCCCGCCGGACTCGCGGAAGACGGCGGAGAAGGACTCGGCGAGGCCGACGGAGTAGTCGCTCCGGACGTCGACGAGCATCGCCGCCGTCGAGGCGTTGAGGTTGCGGCGGGCGAAGCGGGCGAGGGCGCGCCCCTGGTAGGAATCGATGTAGCAAGCACGGAAGATGAAGTCGCCCTTCTTCGTGACCTCGACGTTCGTCGACGTCGGCGAGATCATGGGCACGCCGTAGGTCTGCGCGATGGGGGCGGCGGCGAGGGTTCGCGAGGAAGCCTGCTCGCCGATCAGGGCGACGACGTGGTCGCGCGTGATGAGCTTGGACACCACCGATGCGGCCTCGGAGGCCTCTCCGCGGTCGTCCTCGGCGAGCACGTGGATCGGACGGCCGAGCACGCCGCCGGCGGCGTTGATCTCGTCGGCCGCGAGGTTGACGCCGTTGCGCCCGGACTGCGCGAAGGTCGCGGTCGGACCGGTCAGCGCGCCGTAGAACCCGATCGGGATGCCCTGCGACTCCGGCGCCTTCTCATCGCCGCACGACGCACAGAGCGCGGCGGCGGTGGCGAGGGCAACGAGAAAGCGCGCGCGCACGGCGGACGGATTATAGGCGGCACGGGCATCCGCGCCGGTCGACGCAGGCCCTCTGATAACCTACGCCGCCTCGAAGAAGCGGGAGACCCATGAACGCATCGAAGACGTACGACGTCATCATCATCGGCTCGGGCCCCGGCGGCTACGTGTCGGCGATCCGCGCCTCGCAGCTCGGCATGTCGGTCCTCATGGTCGAGAAGGAGCCCCGCCTGGGCGGCGTCTGCACGCTCTGGGGCTGCATCCCGACGAAGGCCCTTCTCCACACGGCCGACCTCCTCGAGGAGGCCCGCCACGGCGCGGACGTGGGCGTCGCCGTCCGGGAGGTCCGCCTGGACATGCCCGCGGCCCTGAAGAACAAGGAGAAGGTCGTCCGCCAGTCCACGAACGGGGTCTCCTTCCTGATGAAGAAGAACCGCGTCGACGTGGCGCCCGGGTTCGGCCGCCTCTCCGGCGCGGGCAAGGTGGCGGTCGCGGGCGCCGACGGCGCCGAGACCGTCTTCTCGGGCAAGAACGTGCTCGTCGCGACCGGCTCCGCCCCGCGGTCGCTTCCGGGAATGGAGATCGACGACAAGACGATCCTGTCGTCCACGTCGATGCTCGAGCTCACGGAGGTCCCGAAGTCGCTCGTGGTGATCGGCTCCGGCGCCGTCGGAGTCGAGTTCGCGTCCATGTATCAGCGATTCGGGTCGAAGGTCACGATCGTCGAGGTCCTTCCCCGCATCGTGCCGCTCGAGGACGAGGAGATCTCGCGCGAGCTCGCCGCGTCGTTCAAGCGGCAGGGCATCGCGGTCTATCCGGACACCCGGGTGGAGCGGGTGACTCGCGGCGACGGCGGCGTCGAGGTCCTCGCCCGTTCGTCCGGCGACAAGACGGAGACTTTCCGTGCCGAGAAGATCCTCATGGCCGTCGGCCGCAAGCCGCTCATCGAGAAGATCGGGCTGGAGGCGCTGGGCGTCGCGACCGAGCGCGGTTACGTGAAGGTCGACCGTTTCATGCAGACGAACGTCCCCGGCGTCTACGCGATCGGCGACATCCTCCCGACCCAGGCCCTCGCCCACCTCGCGTCCGCCGAGGGCATCGTCGCCGTCGAGCACATGGCGGGGAAGCAGCCGCCGGCGATCAACTACGACCAGGTCCCCGGCTGCACCTACTGCACGCCGGAGATCGGCTCCGTCGGACTGACGGAGGCGAAGGCTCGCGAGCGCGGCTACGACGTCGCGGTCGGCAAGTTCCCCTTCTCCGCCAACGGAAAGGCGCGCATCGTCGGGCAGGCGTCGGGATTCGTGAAGATCGTGGCCGAGAAGAAGTACGACGAGGTCCTCGGCGTGCACATCGTGGGACCCGCCGCGACCGAGCTGATCGCGGAGGCGTGCACGGCGATCAAGCTCGAGGCGACGTCCGAGGAGCTCGTGCGCACGATCCACGCCCATCCGACGCTGTCGGAGACCTTCGCCGAAGCCGCGCACGCCGTCGCGGGACACGCGATCCACATCTGACCCGCGAAGAGGGCTTCGCCCTCCTACGCGGGTCATCCCGAGGCGCAGCAGCGACGAGGGATCCCGTCAAGACGAGCCGAGGATGCCGCTCAGCCGCGTGAGCGGCGTTCTTGTCATCCCGAGCGCAGCGAGGGACCCCTATCGACGCCCGAATGCCGGTCGAGCTCCCCGGTGGCGATGAAAGGGGTCCCTCGTCGCTGCGCTCCTCGGGATGACAGAGGAAAGCGGCTTCGCCGCCGTCTCCCTACTGCGGGTTCGAGGGCATCATCGGCGGCCCGCCGGGCGAGGTCTGCACCGCGTTGCCCGGGGGAGCCGCGAACGTCCGTCCGACCTGGTAGTCGTTGGCCGAGTTCGGCATCCCCTCGGTCATGCCGGGGACGATGTTCCCGTAGAAGCCCTTGCCGAGCTCGGGGCCGGACGGCTTGTGCGCCGCGGGCGCGGCCGTCGCCGTCTGCACGCTTCCGCCCTGCATCGCGAGATTGCCGATCGCGACGACGCTGGCGGTGGGGTTGCCGGCCGCCGCCGCGGCCGTGATCTGCGTGATCCTGCGGACGTCGGATCTGCGGAGGCTGACGAGCGTCCCGGACGGATAGCCGTGGAAGAGATAGGCGTCGCCCTTGAGGACCGGGGCGTCGGACGCGATCATCGATCCCGAGGGTGACGTCTCGATCCGATAGTAGGCGTGCTCGGCCGCCCAGGCCGTCGCCGCCGCCAGAAGGACCGCCGTTCCGATGATGACTCGCTTCATGTGCAGACTCCTCGCGTTCTCGATCACTGGGGCTGAGTCGGCGGGGCGGAGCCGTTCGTCGCCGCGGGCATCGTCGGCACGCCGCCGTTGACCGTTGCATTCGCGGGTCCGTAGGCATCCGACGTCCCGGGCGTGCCCTGGTACTGCCAGTTGCCCACGGGTGCGCCGTTGATTCCTCCCGGGCCGAGATTGCTCGTGCTCTGAGCGCCCGCCTGCGCGCTGTTGTCCACGGGGCTGCTGATCGTGATCGCGCTTCCCCCCTGCATCGCGAGCGTGCCGATCGGCGTCTCGCCTTTGACGCGCTCGGCGGCCCAGTACGCGGCCTCCCCGGACAGCGCGCTGATCTTGCGGACGTCCGCCTGGCGGACACTCATGATCGTCCCGTCGCGATACGTCCTGTAGACGTACGAGCCGTTCTTGAGCACGGGCTGGTCGCGGGCAATCACCTGGCCGCTGGGATTGAGGTCGATCTGGTAGACCGTCGCCCTCGCCTTCTGGACGTCGGCGATGCGCAGCCCCACCTTGCGGACGCGCGCCTCCTTGAGGCGGGTCTGTGCGTATTCGGGCCAGCTCTGGAAGCTGTAGACCCCGTTCGTCAGGATCGGCTGGGTGGCCGCGAAGGTGTGTCCCGACGGGACGAGGTCGATCTGCCAGATCTGCGGGGGAGGGGGGAGCGGCGCATTCTGCGCGTTCGAGGCGGCCGCGATGCACAGCAAAACGGCAAAGAAGCCGGCGCGGAGTCGCATGAATTGCCCCCTGTGCCAAAAGCGTATCACGCGGGCCCGCCGTCGCGGCCCCCGGCGGCCCGCCCGCGCGGCTCGGGGACTGGAATAATCTCCCGGCCGCCCCGATCCCCTGCGTTCGGAAGAGCGGAGAAATAGAATGGCCGACTCGAATCTGAAGCGTATGAGCCAGGAAGGACTGAAGTCGCACGATCTCTCGGCTCTGCGGATCAACCGCGAGCCGGAGCGCCGGCGGGGGGGGCCGCGGGGCTGGCTCCTGCTGGGGGCGGCGGCCGTGGTCGCGGCGGGGATCGCCGCCTATTTCGTCGCGGGACGGGGCCTTCGTCCGAAGGCCGTCGAGGTCGTGACGGCCTCGGTGGTCACCGAGGGCCAGGCGACCACCGTCCTGACGGCCACGGGTTACGTGGAGGCGGAGCGCAAGGCCGACCTGTCGCCCAAGATCACGTCGCGGATCACCGAGCTGAAGGTGACGGAGGGCTCGCGCGTGCGCGAGGGCGAGATCCTGGCCCGGCTCGACTCGACGGACCTCGACGCCCAGCTCGCCGAGGCGCGGGCGAACTGGACCAACGCGCAGGCCGAGCTGAAGAGGCAGCAGGCGATCTTCGACCAGGGCTTGTCGACGCGGTCGGCCCTGGATTCTGCCGTGGCGGCCGAGGCCGCCACGCGAGCCCGCGGCCGCTACGTCGAGGCGCTGCTCGACTACACGGTGATCCGGGCGCCGTTCACGGGCGTGATCACGGCCAAGCGCGCGTTCGTCGGCGAGGCGGTGTCCCCGTTCGGGTCCTCGCCCTCCGGCGGCGGCTCGGGCGGCGCGATCGTCACGATCGTCGAGTTCTCGTCGCTCTACGTCGGCGCGGACGTCAACGAGGCGAACCTGTCCAAGCTCGCGAAGAACCAGCCCGCCGAGATCACGCTCGACGCGGTTCCGGACAAGACGTACCACGGCCGCCTTCGGCAGATCGTGCCCGCGGCCGACCGGCAGAAAGGCACGGTGCGCGTCAAGGTCGCGTTCCTCGACGCGGACGATCGCGTGCTGCCGGACCTGTCGGCTCGCGTCAACTTCACGACGGAGGCGACCGCCGGAAGGACCGCGCGCTCGCGTATCCTCGTGCCGCGTTCCGCGTTGACCACTCGAGAGGAGAAGGCCGGCGTCTTCCGGATCTCGGACGGAAGGGCGAAGTTCACGCCGGTGACCGCGGGCGGAGACGTCCAGGGCCAGGTCGAAATCACGCAGGGTCTGCAGGGCGGAGAGAAGCTGATCTCGCTCACCGGTGGCGCCGTCGTCCGCGACGGGGAGAAGGTGAGAGTCGAAGGCGAGAAGGACTAGGGACTAGAGACAGGGAGAGTCGAGGAGAGAACATGGCGCAGTCCGCTGAGCCTCTGATTCGGATCGAGGGCGTCGAAAAGGTCTACCGGCGCGATCAGATCGAGATCCCCGTCCTCATGGGGATCCACCTCGACATCCCCGACGGGGAATACGTCGCCCTGATGGGCCCCTCGGGTTCCGGCAAGACCACGCTGCTGAACCTCATCGCGGGCATCGATCAGCCGACCCGCGGCCGGATCTCCGTCGGCGGACGCGACATCGCGACCCTCTCGCAGTCCGGGCTCGCCTCCTGGCGATCGAACACGATCGGTTTCATCTTCCAGCTCTACAACCTGCTTCCGGTGCTGACCGCCTTCGAGAACGTCGAGCTTCCGCTCCTGCTGACCAGGCTGAAGAAGGCGGAGCGTCGCAAACACGTGGAGACGGCGCTCTCGATCGTCGGCCTCGCGGATCGGATGGACCACTACCCGAGGCAGCTCTCGGGCGGGCAGGAGCAGCGCGTCGCCATCGCGCGCGCGATCGTGTCCGACCCGAAGATCCTCGTCGCGGACGAGCCCACGGGAGACCTCGACGCGAAATCGGGCGACGAGATCCTCGAGCTGCTGCGCCGGCTCAACGAGGAGTTCGGGAAGACGATCGTCATGGTCACGCACGATCCGAAGGCGGCGGCCCGGGCGCATCGCATGGTCCACCTCGACAAGGGCGTTCTGCACGCCGACGAGCGCACCGAGGTGGGCGCCGGGAGGAAGGCATGAAGTACTTCCGACTGATCTGGAAGAACGTCTTCCGGAAGAAGCTGCGGACCTCGCTGACGGCGAGCTCGATCGTCATCGTCCTGACGCTGATCGTCGTGCTCGCCTCCCTGCTCCAGGCGATGCAGGTCGATCCGTCGGGCGGACGGGGATCCAACCGCCTCGTCGTCCAGCACGCGACCGGGCTCGGCAACTTCCTGCCGCTGTCGCAGCGCCAGCGGATCGAGCAGATCCCCGGTGTCGTCGCGGTCTCGCCGCAGATCTGGTTCGGCGGCGTCTACAAGGACGACCGGCCGGAGAACTGGATCGGCCAGCTCTCCTGCGACCCGACGCAGTACTTCGACAAGATCTTCGACGACGCGACGATCGACCCCGCGGTCAACGACGAGTGGAAGAAGACCCAGAACGGCTTCGTCGCGGGGAAGAAGAACGCCGACAAGTTCGGCTGGAAGAAGGGCGACCACATCGTGCTGAAGGGCACGTACATCCCGCTGACGCTGGACCTGGTCTACATCGGCCCCTTCACGGCGGGCGACGAGTCGAACATCTTCTTCCACAACGAATACATGAACCACTCCGACTGGTTCGGCGCGAACAAGGTGACCGGCATCTACTACCTCAAGGTCGACAGCGGCGAGAGCGTTCCCCGCGTCGCGGCGGCGATCGACAAGATGTTCGAGAACAGCGACGCGCCGACGAAGACCCTGACGGAGAAACAGTTCCAGCTCGGCTTCATGGAGATGATGGGCAACGTGAAGCTGCTCATCAACGGGATCTCGCTGATCATCCTCGTCGCCGTGACCCTGATCGTCGCCAACACGGTGGCGATGTCCGCGCGCGAGCGGGTGACCGAGATCTCCGTCATGCGCACGCTGGGCTTCCGCCGCGGCCACATCCTCGGATTCATCCTGTCCGAGTCCGTCCTCATGGCGCTGATCGGCGGCGTGCTGGGCGTTCTCATCGCGAAATTCCTGATCATCCCGGCGATCATCGCCGTCACGAGCAAGACTTCGCTTTCGATCTGGCTCGTGAACTTCAAGGTGACGCTGGCGACCTGGATGATGGCCTTCGCCGTCTCCGTGGGAGTCGGGATCCTGGCCGGGTTCGTGCCGGCGATCCAGTCGTCGCGGCTCCGCATCGTCGACGGCCTGCGGCGGGTGGTGTGAGATGGCGATTCCCCTTCGATACAACCTGCGCAACCTGGTGGCCCGGAAGACGTCCACGGGCATGACCGCTTTCGTGATCGGGCTCGTGGTCGCCGTTTTCCTCTGCGTCCTGGCGATGGTCCAGGGCGTGACGCGGACGCTCAGCGTCACCGCCTCGCCGCGCAACGTCATCGCGATGCGGGTCGGTGCACAGGCGGAGATGCAGAGCGTGATCACGCGGGACCAGGCGGAGCAGATCGCGTCTCTGCCGGGGTCGGAGCGCAACGCGGCCGGGAAGCCGTTCGTGTCGCCCGAGCTCCTGACGCTCATCAACGTGCCCCGGTCGGACGGGAAGACGAGCTCGAACGTCCAGATCCGCGGCCTCGCCCCGATCGGGATGGAGATCCGGCCGGGCATCCGGATCATCGAGGGACGGATGTTCAACCCGGCGACGAACGAGGCGATCGTCTCGCGCAATCTCTCCCGCCGGTTCGCGGGAATGAAGGTCGGCGACACGATCCGGTCGGGCAGCTTCCGCTGGATCGTCGTCGGGCTCTTCGACGCGTCCGGCAGCGCGTACGAGTCCGAGATCTGGACCGACGTGACGGACCTCCAGCAGCAGACGAAGCGCAACATCTATTCGACGGTCTTCGTCCGGCTGCCGGACGCCGACGCGGCGAGCCGGTTCATCGAGACCGTCAAGGGCGACCAGCGCCTGAAGCTCGAGGGGAAGACGGAGCGCAAGTACTTCGACGAGCAGATGATCACGAGCGCGCCCATCAAGGGCCTCGCGTTTCTCGTCGGGATCTTCACCGCCATCAGCGCCGCGTTCGGCGCGATGAACACGATGTACGCGCAGGTCTCCGCGCGCACGCGCGAGATCGGGACCCTCCGCGCGATCGGCTTCTCGCGCCGCTCGATCCTGATGTCCTTCGTCGTCGAGGCGCTCATGCTCTGCCTGATCGGGGGAGTGATGGGCGTGGTGTTCACCTTCCTCGTGTTCAACCTTTTCCTCTCGAAGCCCACCGGCACCATGAACTTCCGGACCTTCTCGGAGGTCCTCTTCAATTTCCGGATGACGCCCGAGCTCATCGCGGGCGGGCTCGCCTTCGCGCTGGCCATGGGCGTCATCGGCGGGTTCTTCCCGGCGGCGCGGGCCGCGCGACTGAAGATCACGACCGCGCTGCGGGAGGTCTAGAGGCATGCGTCGACAGCCGGTTCGGCTCCGGGCCCGGGGCCTGCTCGGAATCGCCGCGGCGGCGGCGGTCGTGTTCCTGTCGGCCGCGAGCGCGCATGCGGAGGCGCGGACGGTGGTTCTCACGGAGGCCTTCGACGGAGGAGTGGTCACGCTGGCGTCCGGCGACCAGCTCGTCGTGAGACTCGGCGGCAACGCCGGGTCGGGGTATTCCTGGGTGCCTGCCTTCGGCGACCCGGCGCTTCTCCCGCCGGCCGGTCCGGCCGCCGGCGAGCCGGCCCCCGGCGGCGCCGGCGTGCGCGTGTTCCGTTTCAAGGCCGCGGCGTCGCGCGGGTCGGCCTCCCTCGGTTTCGCCTGGACCAGGCCTTCGGAGACCGACGAGTCACCCGGCCGGGTCTTCCGCGTCCTGGTGACGTTCGGCGCGAGCGTCGTCCCGAAGCACCACAAGGTCCGCGACACGGACTCGGGGTCTCGCCTGTACTTCACCGAGGGCGACACGCTGCTCGTCCGCCTGCCCGCGACGCCGTCGACCGGCTACGGGTGGGCGGTACTCCGAAGCTCTCCCGTGCTCAAGCAGGCCGGCGAGCCGCAGTGGGAGCCGGCGCCTTCGTCGAGCCCGGGCGCGGAAGGCGCGCAGCTCGTCGAGTTCCACGTGACCGGCCCGGGCTCCGCGTGGCTGGAGCTCGGCTACAAGCGCCCGTTCGAGAAGGATTCGGCGCCGACGAAGACGTGGTCCGTGTTCGTCGCGGCCGCGGGTCTGGGCAAGTGACTATGGCGCTTCGTGCCCGCGGCACGAAGCGCCTGTCATCCCGAGGAGCGTAGCGACGAGGGATCCCGGATCGACGAGCCGCGGTTGCCATCTAGCTCGTCTCCGGCTCGGAGCCTGTACTGGACGGGATCCCTCGCTATCGCTCGGGATGACGGCTGAGAACTCCTCAAATCTCTCTCAGCCTCCTCAAACCCCCTTTCAACCCGTACACTCGAATCCGGATGCTGCTGCGTTTCTACGGGACGAAGGGCTACGTCGAGGAGTCGTCGAAGTCGCACTCGGGACACTCCGCGTTCGTGCTCGAGGCCGACGGCTTCCGGCTGCTGTGCGACTTCGGGCAGAACCGCAAGGGCATGCTCCGGCGCATCCGCCCCGACGCGGTCTTCGTCTCCCACGCCCACCCCGACCACGGCTGGGGCCTCGAGGAGGGAACCTCCGTCCCCGTCCACGCCTCCGCGGTGACGCACGGGCTGCTGGCGAAGCAGCCGATCGCCGAGCGCGTCGTCGTCGAGCCGGACCGGCCGGTCGTGGTCGGTCCGTTTCGAATCACCGTGTTCCCCGTGATCCACTCGGTGCGCTGTCCCTGCATCGCCGCGCGCATCGAGCGCAAAGGGTTCACCGTCGTCTACTCGGGTGACATCGTCGCCTTCGAGGATCCGGAGGCGGCGCTCGACGGGGCCGACCTCTACGTGGGCGACGGCTCGACCCTGACGGGCTCGCTCGTGCGGCGTCATCCCGACGGCGCCCTGATCGGCCACACGACGGTCCGGGCCCAGCTCGGCTGGCTCGCGAGCCACGGAGTTCCGCGAGCGGTCTTCTCGCACTTCGGCAAGGGCCCGATCGAGATGGGGGACGAGGCGCTCCAGGAAGAGCTCGAGAGGCTGGCCGCGAAGCACCCGATGGGATGCAGCGTGACCGCCGCGCACGACGGGCTGGAGCTGGAAGTCGGGGACTAGAGGATCTACGGTCGCTCGACCGTGGACCGCGTGTGCGCCGGCACCACCGGCCCGGTCGCCGCGATCGGCGACTCGGCCCGCGTCGGCTCCGCGGCCTCCGCCTGCTGCACCGCGCGCCGGGCTTCGCGCGCGCGCTTGACGAACGCGAGCACTCCACCCGCCATCATCACGTAGAAGCCGGCCCAGACCAGGACGATCAGGGGCTTGCGCGTGACGTCCACCGACAGCGACTCCACGGTCGCCGCCTGGTGCTCGTCCGCCGGGTTCTTCGAGACTCCGGTCATCCGGAGGACGACCGCGCCGTCGTTGGGCGAGACCGAGACGACCCTCATCTTTCCGTTCGGCAGCCCCGGGATCGCGAGCTCCTCCGCCTCGGGCTCGCGCCCGTCGAGGTGGAACACGAACCGGATGGTGGCGTCGTGCTTCGACCCGTCCGCGGGCGTGATCGTCAGGTCCGTCAGCACGAGGATCGTCTTCTCGCCGCGCATCATGGCGGAGCGGTCCGCGTTGAAGTCGCGGAACGTGAAGCCGGTGCCGTCGATGTTCGTCGTCGTGCCCTTCTGGAGCCGCACGTCCCGCCCGAAGGTCTCGGATTGGCCGGGGTCGTACTGCTGGGGCGCGATGTAGAGGTCCATCGTCGCCGAGCTCTTGATCGAGGGGTTCGCCATCAGCTGGCCCGTGCGGCTGTTCACGTACATCTTCGGATACGCGTAGAAGGATCGGCCGGCCGCGGTCTCGACCTTCAGCTCCATCGCCTGCTTGCGGTCGGCGGTCCCGGGGACGACCCGGAGGAACGTCAGCGTGGCGTCTCCGATGCGCGTCGGCTTGTTGATCTTCAGCGTCGTGCGCTTCGAGACGGCGTACGCCCCGGAGATGACGATGCCGGCGAGCATGATGCCGACGCCGACGTGCGCGAGATAGCCGCCGGCGCCGCCGAGCTTCCCGTTCTTCGTCTTCCGGACCACGGCGCGCAGGTTCATGTCGGCCGCGAACGCGCCCACGAAGATCAGGACGAGCGTGTCCGGCCGATCGGCGCCCAGCAGGGCCGCGACCGCGGCCACCACGGCCGCGATGATCAGCGAGCGGCGCGAGCTCTTCAGGAGTCCCGTGAAGGTCTCTCCCTTCCAGGACACGAAGGGAACGAGCGCGGCGAAGAAGACCAGCAGGAATCCCGCCGGGGTCGTGGTCTTCCCGTAGAAGGAGGTCTGGACCTGGGAGGGAGTGCCCGACAGCCGCGTGATCAGCGGCGCGGACGTCCCGAGCAGGATGACGCCGCCGAGCACGCAGAAGACCGCGATTCCCAGGACGAAGAGCACATTGCGCGAGAGCACGGGGGTCTCGTCCTCCTCGACGACGGGAATGCTCCTCCAGCGCCAGGCGAGCAGGACGACCGAGAGGCCGATGAACGTCCCGAGGATCGCGACGAGCCAGCCGGTGATGCCGAGGTCGATGAACGAGTGCACGGAGAAGTCGGCCAGGACTCCGGAGCGCGTGAGGAACGTGCCGTAGAGGATCGTCGCGTACGCCGTGCAGGCGAGCAGCAGGTTGATCTTCCGGTGCCGCTTGCGGGATCGCTGGAGGAACATCCCGTGGACGAGCGCGGCCGTGAAGAGCCACGGCACCAGGCTCGTGTTCTCGACGGGGTCCCAGCCCCAGTAGCCGCCCCAGCCGAGCGTCTTGTATGCCCAGTAACCGCCCATCAGGATCGCGGTTCCGAGCGTCAGGAACGTCAGCAGAGCCCAGGGAACCGCGCGCACGATCCAGCCGTCCCACCGCTTCTTCCAGAGCGCCGCGATCGCGAACGAGAACGGCACGGAGAGGCTGGCGAAGCCGATGAACATGATCGGCGGATGGATGACCATCCACGGATCCTGCAGCAGCGGGTTGAGGCCCACGCCGTCCGCCGGGTACGGGGGAGGGAGGAGCCGGAACGGGCTCTGCTTGCAGAGGATCGCGACGATGCCGAGGAAGGTCGACAGGTAGACGACCATCACGGGCGCCTCCTGCTCCTTCGCGCTTCGCCACACGAAGAGCCCGATGAGCGATCCCCAGAAGGTCCAGAGGAGGAACGAGCCCTCCTGACCCGCCCAGAACGTGGAGATCAGGAAGTGGAGCGGCAGCTCGAGGCTCGAATACGAGTTGACGTAGGAGACGTCGAACCGGTGCTGGAGCAAGAGGGTCATGAGGATGGCGGCGGACGCCACGACGCACGCGGCAAACGCCGTGTAGGTGGTTCGCGCGAAAGCGAGCAGGTCGCGGCGTCCGCGGTCGACACGCCAGTAGGTGACCGCCGAGGTCGTCCCCGCGAGGAGAGCGCCCCAGATCGCCGCAACGCCGGGCCAGAACATCGTCAGCTGACCGGGGGCTTCGACGCGTAGGCCTTCTCGACCTCGGCGCCCTGGTACTTGGAGGGGCACTTCACGAGCAGCTTCTCGGCGTCGATGCGCCCCTCGCGGTAGCGCCCGATCGCGACGATCGAGATCGCGTCCTTGAAGTTGCCGGGCCGGATGCCTCGATACTGGACGGGCATCCGGTGCCCCTGCGGGTCCACGAGCTGGAAGGACAGCTCCTCGCGGCTCGTGTCGTACCGGTCGCTCTCCTTGTCGAGCGCGCCCATGACCTGGACGACGCCCTTCGACTTGGTCGCCTCGTCGAAGGAGAGGTAGGGGGTCAGCGTCTTCTGGAAGGCCGTGAGACCGAAGCCCACGAAGGCGAGCGTCAGCACCGCCGCGATCCAGTAGCCCTTCTTCATCGCGTCAGCCTTTCAGCGGACCCTGTCGGTTCTCGCGCTCCGCGATCCGCCGATCGAGGCGCCAGAGGTAGAGGAACAGTCCGACCCATATGACGACGTTAACCGCCGCCAGGTATCCCAGCCTTCCCACTAAGACAGTCTCTCGCGTCCGAGGGCCCAGAGCACCTGCCGCCCGGAACAGGACGGGAAAGGGACAGGTCCTCGCCGGCGGCCGGGAATGAGGAGCCGCAATCGAGCCCCGTCGCGATAGGCTTC
>Ga0163163_10001418_pt1 | contig 20279 bp, 16 predicted proteins | sample S65metaG_FD_119766 | JGI IMG/M metagenome (GOLD analysis project Ga0163163, IMG submission 119766) | Switchgrass rhizosphere microbial communities from Kellogg Biological Station, Michigan, USA - S6-5 metaG | ecosystem: Host-associated > Plants > Roots > Rhizosphere > Soil | place: USA...
GCGCCGACGCGCTTTGCCGCGACCTGCGACCAGCCGCCCGGTGCCGCGCCGAGATCGACAATCCGCTGACCAGGTTTCAGCAGGTGGTACTTGTCGTCGATCTCGACGAGCTTGAACGCGGCGCGCGAACGAAAGCCTTCGAGCCGCGCCCGCGCGACATAGGGATCATTGAGCTGGCGCTCGAGCCAGAGCGTCGAGGCGAGGGACCGTTTACGCGCGGTCTTGACGCGCGTCTTCAGCGATCGTCCGCCCTCGCGTCCGGATTTTTGTCTGCCGCCCTTCGGCGTCACGCCACCGTCTCGCACTGACGGCCCCAGACGCCGTCGGCTCGCATGAGCTCGATCAGAATGCCTTCGCGGAGGCCCCGGTCCGCGATGCGCAGCCGCGGCGCCGGAAAGGCGCGGCGGATCGCTTCCAGAATCGCGCAGCCCGCAAGCACGAGGTCGGCGCGCGCCAGCCCGATGCAGCCATGCGCCGCGCGCTCGGCGTAAGACATGCGCTTAAGCCGTGCGATCGTTGCGCTGACGTCGCCCGCCGACATCCACAATCCGTCGACACGGCGGCGATCGTAACGGGTAAGGTTGAGATGCACGCCGCCGATCGTCGTCACAGTGCCCGACGTGCCAAGCAGGTGAAAGCGCGAGCAATGGCGCTCGAGCTTGGCGCGGCACAGAAACGCATCGAGCGAATGCGCGACGTGCGACACCATCGCGTCATATGTCGCCGCTGACACGTCCATCCCGCCAAATTGCTCGGCGAGCGACACGACGCCGACCTGCAGCGAGGTCCACAGCCGAATATCGACCCGCTCGCCGCCTGTCGCATGCGTGCGCGCGGGATCGAGCCAGATGAGCTCGGACGAGCCGCCGCCAATATCGAAGATGAGCACACCTTCGGCGTCGGAGTCGGCGAGCGCCGCGCAGCCGAGCGCCGCAAGCCGCGCTTCCGTTTCGCGGTCGATGACTTCGAGGTCGAGGCCGAGCGTGTCGCGAACTCTGGCGAGGAACTCCTCCCCATTGGCGGCCATGCGGCACGCTTCCGTCGCGATCAGGCGCGCGCGGGTGACGCCGCGCTCCATCTTGGCGCGGCATACGGCCAGCGCATCGAGCGTGCGAGCGACCGCCGCCGCGCCGAGCTCGCCCGTCTGGTGCAGGCCCTCGCCGAGCCGCACGATGCGCGAGAAGGCGTCGACGATGCGCAGCCCGTCCGCGCCGTTACGGGTGCGATCGTGATGCGGGCGCGCCACAAGGAGGCGGCAATTATTAGTGCCGAGGTCGAGCGCCGCGTAAGTATGGCTGTTTCGCGCGGTGCTGCTTAACGGAGCGGGCACGGGCGTATGGCTCGCGCGCTCGGCAAAGATCGGCGCTACATCCGAAAGCTCGATCGTCGTCACTCCCAATCCCCGCCCCGGCAGCGTCCCGCGTTCCCCGGGCTGCATAGTCCCGGAGTGTAACGATCCCGCGTTGATTGCCAAGCTCAAGCGTTGATGCGGGACGGCTTTCTCGCGGCTTGCGGAAAACGGGAAGATCACGAGGTGGTTTCGGCCGAGCCTATCCACCCGAGCGATCGGGCGACCGCCTTATCCCACGCCGCCGTGAGCTCGGCGCGCCGGGCTTCGCCCATCTGCGGATGCCAGCGATGGCCGACAGCCCAATTGTCGCTGATGTCCTGCGGCGACGACCAATAGCCCATCGCAAGGCCGGCGGCATAAGCGGCGCCGAGCGCCGTCGTCTCGATGACCTGCGGGCGCACCACCGCAACATCGAGGAGGTCGGCCTGGAACTGCATGAGCAGGTCGTTGACCACCATGCCGCCGTCGACGCGAAGCTCGCGGATCGGCACGCCGGAATCGGCGCTCATCGCGGTAATGATCTCGCGCGTCTGAAACGCGGTCGCCTCGAGCGCCGCGCGCGCGATATGGCCGCGACCCGCGAAACGCGTCAGCCCGCAGATCACGCCGCGTGCATCGTCGCGCCAATGGGGTGCATAAAGGCCAGAGAAAGCCGGCACGATGTAGACGTCGCCGTTGTCGTCGACGGTACGCGCCAGCGTCTCGATTTCGTTGGATGTCGAGATCAGCTGCAGATTGTCGCGCAGCCATTGCACCAGTGCGCCGGCAATCGCAATCGAGCCTTCGAGCGCGTAGACCGCCGGCGCGTTGCCGAGCTTGTAGCCGAGCGTCGTCAGCAGTCCGTGCGTCGAGGGGTAAGGCGTCTCGCCGGTATTCATCAGAAGGAAGCAGCCGGTGCCGTAGGTGTTCTTCGCTTCGCCGGGCTTGAGGCATGCCTGACCGAAGAGCGCCGCCTGCTGGTCGCCGAGAATGCCGGCGATGGGCGCGCCGCAGAGCGGCTCGCGCGCGCTGCCGAGCGGCTCGGAGGACGACATGATTTCGGGCAAGCAGGCGCGCGGAATGCCGAAGAGATCGAGGATGGCGCCGTCCCAATCGAGCGAACGCAGATGCATCAGCTGCGTGCGCGAGGCATTGGTGACGTCGGTGATGTGGCGGCCGCCGTTTGGCCCGCCGGTCAGATTCCAGACGAGCCAGGAATCGATCGTGCCGAACAACGCGTCGCCGCTTTGCGCAGCGGCGCGTGCGCCGGGCACATTGTCGAGCAGCCATTTGAGCTTGAGACTCGAAAAATACGTGGTCAGCGGCAGGCCGGTCTTGCCGCGCAGGCGATCCTTGCCGCCGTCACGGGCAAATTCCGCGACCAGCGCGTCGGTGCGCGTGTCCTGCCAGACCAGCGCGTTGTGGAGCGGCGCGCCGCTGCGGCGGTCCCAGAGAAGCGTCGTCTCGCGTTGATTGGTGATGCCGATGGCGGCGAGATCGCGCGGATTCAAGCGGGCGCCCGACAAGGCGTCGGCGATCACCAGCCGGGTGTTGCGCCAGATCTCACTCGCATCGTGCTCGACGCAGCCCGGGCGGGGATAAATCTGTTCATGCTCGCGCTGCGCCTGCGCGATGATCTTTCCCGCCCGATCGAAGATGATGAAGCGCGTCGATGTCGTACCCTGGTCGATCGCGCCAACGTAGGATGGCATGCCCCCTCCCGCTTTTCGGCATTGTTGGCCGATCGCGGTTTTATAGCGAGAGCATGCTGGTGAGTAGCCGCGCGCCCGCCTTACCCCAGCGCGGGGTAACCGACGTAACCCTTCTCCTCGCCGGCATAGAATGTCGCCACATCAGGCGCATTGAGCGGTGTGCCCTTCAGATAGCGTTCTGGAAGGTCCGGGTTCGCCAAGAACGGCACGCCGAAAGCGATGAGATCGGCCTCGCCGTTGGCGATTGCCGCATTAGCGAGCCGCGCATCGTAACCGCCATTGGCGATGATGGTGTGGGTGAAGACTTTGCCGAGCACCGGCAGCGCGCGTTTGTCGGCCGGTACTGCGCCCGCTCCGGATACCGGCTCCGTCACGTGCAGATAGCCGAGGCCCCGCCGGTCCAATTCCGTGGCGAGATGGCCGAACGTCGCGAGCGGGTTTGTGTCCGACATCGAATAGACCGTGCCGTTCGGCGACACCTTGTAGCCGACGCGCGCCGCGTCCCAGACACTGAGCACGGCATCGACCACCTCGAGCGGGAAACGCGCGCGGTTCTCGATGCTGCCGCCATAAGCATCGCTGCGCTTGTTTGAACCGTCGCGCAGGAATTGATCGAGCAAGTAACCGTTGGCGCCGTGCAACTCGACACCGTCGAAGCCGGCCTTCTTGGCGTTCTCCGCTGCGCGCCGGAATTCATCGACAATCCCGGCAATCTCATGCGTCTCCAGCGCGCGCGGCGTCGGTATCCTCACCTTGCCGTTCATCGTGAACGCCTCGCCCTCCGGCGCGATTGCCGAGGGCGCGACAGGCAACTCGCCGACGTGGAAATCCGGATGCGACACGCGCCCGACATGCCAAAGCTGCGCGAAGATCAATCCGCCGGCGCGATGCACCGCGCCGGTCACCGCACGCCACCCGGCGACCTGCTCGTGCGAGTGGATGCCGGGCGTGCGGATGTAACCGACGCCCTGCGGGCTCACCTGCGTCGCCTCGGTGATCACAAGGCCGGCACTGGCGCGCTGCGCATAATAGGTGGCGGCGAGCGGATGAGCGACGTTGCCATCGACGCCGCGGCTGCGGGTCATTGGCGACAGGACGAAGCGGTTCTTCAGCTTGAGGTCGCCGAGGCGGTAGGGTGTAAACAGCGGGTTCGGCTCCGCCGGCGCGGCGCGGAAATCCTGCGATCGAAAGGGCAGCGGTCATGATATCTCCTGGGCTGGCGGCACGTGACAAACGCATTCCTTGTGGTACTTACCAGTAACCTCCAGTGGAGGTACTGATCGGTAACATTTTGTCAAGCGCACGCCGATGAAAACCGCCGAAAATGAGCTGAGTCTCGCAAAGAACGAGAGAATCTCTCCGCGCCAGCGTTTGGTCGCGGCGGCGGCGGAGCTGTTCTATCGCCACGGCATCCGTGCCGTTGGCGTCGACGCCATCGCCGAGGCTGCCGGCACCAACAAGATGACGCTCTACCGGCACTTCGCCTCGAAAGACGAGCTCTTGGCCGAATATCTGCGCGAGATGGGCAAGCGTGGCGATCAGTGCTGGGGCGCTTACGAGGCCGCGCATCCCGGCGACGCACTAGCGCAGCTTCGCGCCTGGCTGGGGGAAATGGCCGACCACCTCGCCAATCCGGACGACCGCGGCTGCGCGCTCGCCAATGCCGCCGTCGAATTGCCGGACAAGGCGCACCCGGCGCGCCGGGTCATCGAGGAGTTGAAGCTCGGGCAGCGCGACCGCCTGGCGGAGCTGGCGCGCAAAGCCGGATTAAGCGAGCCGGAAATGCTCGCCGACGAGCTTTATCTGCTGCTCGAAGGCGCGCGCGTCACCGCGCAGAGCGTCGGCGCCGAAGGTCTCGGCGCGCGGCTGATCCGCATGGGCGAAGCGATGATTGCGTCCCATGTGAGCGGCAAGGGCTGGCGCGTGTCGGTGCGTGCGACGCCGGTGCGAGCCGGGAATGACGAGCAGAAGTCTTGAGCGAGGCGCGCAGCCTGGTATCAAGCTGCCCGCTCGAACACCGCACCGTAATGATAGGGTGAAACCTCGGTTAGGTGATGCAACGTGAGGCCGCTTGGCGCGACCGATGCGATGGTCTGTTCCGGCGTCATCCGTAATTCGGTCGCCGGCCCTCGCGGCTCGCCCAATATCGTCGTTTCGTCGCGCGGTTTTGCATGCCAATTGACGATCGCGAACAGGCCGCCTGGCCTGAGCACCTGACGCACCGCACCGGCGAGACGCGAGCGATCGAGAACGCCGTGAAACACGTTGGCGAGAAACACGTAGTCCACAGGCTCGCGCACAATTCGTCCGATCTCGAACGCATCCGCTTCCGCAAACGTGCAGTTCGCAACACGGTTTTCCGCAAGTCGGATGCGCGCGGTCTCAAGTAACGCGGGATCGATGTCGATCGCGGTCACATGCCGCGCGATTTTTGCGATCGGCAGCGTAAACCAGCCATCGCCGCAGCATAGGTCGACGACGTGCGTTCCGGGCTGCACGCCGACGTCGGCGAGCACCTTGGCAGGGTTTGGCCAAAGCGCCTCCCACCAGCCTGCATCCGGCATTCCGGTGCCTTCGAAGAAACCGGGCAGCGTCATGTTCCTCCATTCTCATGGCCGCTGGCGACGTGAAGAGTATATAAGCCTGCGTCGCCGCCCAGAGCTGTTTGAGTGGGGTGAAGAATGCCTGAAGCGGCCTCGACGCAACTGCGCTCCACGATCACCCGTCCGGCCTGCGGTCGTTCGGCCGAAACGATGCCGAGAGACGCCTGCCAGTTCTTTTACGAGTGCATCGGCTGTGGAACGGTGCTTCGCCCGAAGCCCGGCGATTGTTGCGTGTTCTGCTCCTATGGCGACGTGCCGTGCCCGCCGATCCAGGAGGCGCGCTTATCAGGCACGACGGCGCAGTGTTGCGGAGCGGATGCGAGCGGGTGTGAAGTAGCGCGGCATCGATGTTGCTTTCCGATGAGGCGATCTGGGCGTCATTGGGAGCGAAGCGAAGCAATCCAGTCTCGACGAGGCCCGTGGTGAAACAATGAGTATGTCATTCTATTCAGAACTCTTTACCGCGACGACGCGGCGCGCGGAATGTGCAGCAAGAAGCTTGTCACGGAGATGTGCAAACAGCCGCGGTGGCAGCATCCCGCAATCGAAGCGAGGCGGCTCCACTCCAGGTCGCGGACGCAGGTCCGGGCCAGGCCAAAGAAAGCTGTTGAATTCAGTAGTCACGATCCAGGACCGCTCTTCGTCGAGCCCGAGATGCGCTTTTACAGCATTTGGCAATTCGACTGCATCTTGCGAGGATGCCGGGGCTGTATGCGTCAGCGGAACGACCGTGACGATTAGCTCGCCTGCGATCGTCTGGTTGCTAAGGATGACGGCGCAAGGACGGTTCTTGCGTCCTTGTTCGGCGCCTCTCCCCCGCTGATCGGCCCAGAGATAGGACTAGTGAATGACAGGCCCGGCTCTGGCCGGGGCAGCGTCACGGCGCCCAGTTTTTGAGAAGGCTATCGAGCGCCGCGTGATCGGACGACACCTCGCTACGCCGCTTATCTTGCACAGACGTAGAGATCGCATTGTTCTCTTCAGCGCGGCCGAGGCGCTGGCTATGCAGATACCGGGTGCCAAGCTCGTTGCAATGGAAGGCGAGGATCATTTGGCATGGATAGGTGAGAATGGCAGACAAGTGGTGCGGAAGGGCTAACGGAGATTCGTTCCAGGGTGGCCCACCATTCAACCATGTGAGGATCATCGGCACGGCTAGGCGCGAAGTGACGTAGCGACTTCCCTGTCCCCCAAGTCTGAAGCGCTGCGTTCTCCCATTCAGAACTGTCGGAGTTCTTGAGAGACGGGACATCCGTAGGCGCGTACATGATGGCCGAATCCAGTATCAACGCGCTCACCCGTTCGGGATAGGTCGCGGCGAATAATATCGCCATTGCGCCGCCTTCCGAAACGCCGACGAGAACAGCTTGCTTGGAGTGAGAGGCGTCAAGCACGGCGCGAATATCGTCTATGCGCTCTTCGAGATGGGGAATACCGACGGTGCGGTCCGATAAGCCAGTGCCGCGCTTGTCAAACAGAATGAGCCGGGTGAAGGACTTGAGTTCGTGTAAAAAACGCGCCAATTCAGGCTCTTCCCAAAAATGGTCCAGGTGCGAAATGAATCCCGGAGCTATGAGAAGATCAACTGAGCCCCGGCCGGTTACTTGGTATGCAAGACATACGTCACCGCTCTTGGCGTATTGAGTTCTTGGATGCATCCGGCCTCCGCTCTCGATCAGTTTTGCCCACGAGCGCCTTGGAGCAAACCTGCATTCATAAAAGGAAAAGAGCACAAATTCCGATAGGGGACCACCATCGCAGCTTCAGCCAGCGCCACCCCGATCGCCTGCTCCGCCTCGGCCGGCAGACGCAGGCCGAGTTTGGACCTTCGCCACAAAACGTCATCGGCGCTTTTCGCCCATTCTTTTTCTGCGAGATACCTGACTTCCGCTTCGCTCAAACCCGCGCCGAAATCGCGGCCGAGGTCATCAAGCGATGTCGCATCGTCGATCACTTCCTCCGCGCGCGTGCCGTAGGTATGCACGAGCCGCTCCGCAGTCTGCGGCGATAAGAACGCATGCCGCGCGGAAAAATCGCTGATGAAAGCCTCGATATCATCCCCCGGCACGTCGCCACCGGGCAGCGGCGCGTCGCCGGTCCACGCGCCGGTAATGTGCGGAAAGAAACGCGCGAGATCGTCGAGCGCATGCTCGGCAAGCCGGCGATATGTCGTGAGCTTTCCGCCAAATATCGACAGAAGCGGCGGCGCGCCGTCCGGCGCATCGAGATCGAAGGCGTAATCCCGCGTCATCGCCGAGACATTGTGCGAGCCGTCGTCGAAAAGCGGCCGGATGCCCGAATAAGTCCAGACGATATCGCCGCGTGCGATCGGCTGCTTGAACCAGCGCGCAATCGTCTCGATGAGATAATCCGCCTCGTCGTCGGAAATGACGGGATGGCCGGGCGGCTCGTCATAGGGAATGTCGGTCGTGCCGATCAGCGTGAAATCGCGCTCGTACGGAATCGCAAAGACGATGCGGCGATCCGGATTCTGCAGCATATAGGCATGCTCGCCGTCATAGAGCTTGCGGACGACGATGTGGCTGCCTTTGACGAGCCGCACATGCTTTTGCGTCGGACGGCCGAGGCGCGAATCTAAAATTTCGGTGACCCACGGACCGCCGGCATTGATCAAGGCGCGCGCGCGCTGAATCGAGATTTGCGCCGCCGCGCGGTCGAGGATGACGCACTCCCACAAGCCGTCGCGGCGCTCGGCCTGCTCGAGCCGCGTGCGCGTGCGAATGACCGCGCCGCGCGCGGCGGCATCAATCGCGTTCGCCACAACCAGGCGCGAATCGTCGACGGCGCAATCGGAATAGGCGAAGCCCGCTTTCGACAGGAGTTTTAGGGGCGCGCCGCGCGGGTCTTTTGTGAGGTCGAGGCGCTCGCAAGCCGACAGGCGCTTTCGCGGCGCGAGATGGTCGTAGAGGAAGAGGCCGAGCCGCACCAGCCAGGCGGGTCGCGTCAGCGGGTCATGTGGCAGGACGAAGCGGAGCGGGCGGACGAGATGGGGGGCAGCGGCCAGCAGCCGCTCACGCTCGAGCAGCGACTCGCGGACGAGGCGGAACTCGTAAGTCTCGAGATAGCGCAGGCCGCCGTGGATCAGCTTGGTTGAGGAGGAGGAGGTTGAGGAGGCGAGATCGTCCTGCTCGACGAGCAGCGCTTTAAGGCCGCGGCCGACAGCGTCGCGCGCGATGCCCACGCCATTGATGCCGCCGCCGATGATGAGGAGATCGAAAGGACCCGTCTTATCCGGGCCGTGCGACTCCACCTGCTTCAGGCCGGCGCACCGGCGAGCTCCGGACTTGCCGGGGTGATGGCGACGCTCTCCCCGCAGCCGCAGGCCGAGGTCTGGTTCGGGTTGTTGAAGACGAAACCCGACGACAACTTTGTTGTCTGGAAATCCATCTCGGTGCCGAGCAGGAACAGGATCGCCTTCGGGTCGATGAGCACGGTCACACCCTTCTCCTCAACCACCTCCTCCGCCGGGTTCACCGCCTCCGCCATTTCCATCGTGTAGGACATGCCGGCGCAGCCGCCGTTCTTCACCCCGACCCGCACGCCGACGAGCGGCCTGTCGGCGGCCCCAATGATCTCGCGCACGCGCGCCGCCGCGGCGTCGGTCAGCGACATCACTTTGAGCTTGCGGCGTGGGGCGGCCATCATTCTCTCCGGGGCGGAATCTGCCCCCTCATTGAGCGCGAATATCGCAAATAATCATCGGGGAAGCAAAGATCGAGAGGGGGAAAGCACGCGCCGCCGCCCCAGTGGCTGGTTGCTTTGGCGGGTCTGTCGGCCCATGGTCGGGTCCCGGTCAAGCTCTGAGCCCTCGTGACACGCTCGACACATACGCTCTTCTGGCTCGGCCTGCTCACCGTCGGCGCGATTCTTGGCGCCGCGCTCGCGGCGACTTTGGAGCTGCGCTACCGCGACATCGCCGACGCGAGGCGCGACCTCACCAGCCTCGACCTGCTGCTGGTCGAGGAGACCTCCCGCTCGCTGCAGAGCATCGATCTCGTCCTGCGCAGTGTGCAGGCGCGGCTTATCGCCGACGGCATCACCGACGCTGAGAGCTACGCCCGCAAAGAGGCGGGTCACGACATGGTCCAGTTCCTGCAGGGACGCATCGCCGGCCTGCCGCAGCTCGCCGGCCTGACACTGGTCGCGGCCGACGGGCGCCTCCTCAGTTTTTCTCGAGACGCTTCGGTGCCTGAGCTTAAAACTGCCGACCCGAGCTTGTTCCAAAGCCTTCGGGATCAGCCGGCAGAGCGGCCGTTCGTCAGCGACCCCGTCGAGAATCGCGCCAGCGGGACGTGGACCGTTCATTTGGGTCGCCGCGTGAATACGCGGGATGGCTCGCTCGTCGGCTTCATCCTCGGCGCGATCGACGTCGGCTATTTCGAAAATCTCTATCGCAGCCTGCGGCTGGGCGAAGGCGGCGGCGTGAGCCTCTGGCGCCGCGATGGAATCCTGCTCGCCCGCTATCCGGTCATTCCGGGCATCGGACAGCGCCTGCCCATCAAGTCATTCGAGGGCATGCTCGATAAGGCGGATTTCGGCACGTACGAGACCGAGCACTCGCTCGACGGCCCCTCGCGTCTTGTCGCGACCGCAGCGGCCAAGGACTTTCCGGTCGTCGTCAATGTCACCCGGACCTTCGAGCAGATCCTCGCCGATTGGCGCAGGACGGCGCTGACGATCCTTGGGATCGCGACGATTGCGGCAATAGCGGCTGCGTTCGCGCTATGGACGCTGATGCGCCAGCTCGCTGCCTACGACGAGCTGGCGATCGCCGCGGGCGAGCGCGAGAAAGCGATCCAGGAACGCGAGGTCATGGAGGCGCAGCTTCGGCAGGCGCAGAAGCTCGAAGCCGTGGGCCAGCTCACCGGCGGTATCGCCCATGATTTCAATAATTTGCTGACGGTTATTTTGGGCGGGCTTGAAACGATCCGCCGCCGTCTGCCGGCGCTGCCGCATACGACCGACACGGCCCGCATCGCCCGCGCGGCGGACATGGCGGTGCAGAGCGTTGAAAGCGCCGCGACGCTCACGCACCGACTGCTCGCCTTTTCACGCAACCAGCCGCTCGATCCGCGCGTCATTGCGCCCGACGAGCTCATCGTCTCGATGATGGAACTTCTGCGCCGTACGCTCGGCGAAAGAATCGAACTCGAAACGCGATTTTCCGACAATGTCTGGCGGGTTCGCGCGGACCCCAATCAGCTGGAAAACGTGATCCTCAATCTCGCGGTGAATTCGCGCGACGCTATGCCGGATGGCGGGCGGCTCACGATCGAGACGCGCAATGTCCTGCTCGATGAAAGCTTGCTGAAAACGCTGCCGGAAGCGGGCGCGGCGGGGCCTTACGTTCTCATCGGCATCACCGACACGGGGACCGGCATGGACCAGACGACGCTGGAACGTGCGTTTGAGCCATTCTTCACGACCAAGGAAGCCGGCCGGGGAACGGGACTGGGGCTCAGTCAAGTCTACGGCTTCGTGCGCCAATCGCATGGCGTGGTGAAAATCTACAGCGAGCTTGGCGGCGGCACGAGCGTCAAAATCTACCTTCCGCGCCATCAGGAGAGCGCGGCAAAGGCGGCCGATAGTGTTCCGGGCAAGGCGGCACAAGTGCCACGCGGGGCGGAGACGATCCTGGTCGTCGAAGATCATGAGGATTTGCGGTACTTCGACGTCCAGGTGCTGGAGGACCTCGGATACAAAGTGATCGCCGCGCCGGACGGACCTTCGGCAATCAAGCTTCTGGAAATGGCTGGGCCAATCGACCTGCTTTTCACCGACGTGGTTCTGCCGGGGCGCATGAACGGGCGAAATTTGGCGGATGCCGCAATGGCCTCGGCGCCGGGCCTGAAAGTTCTTTTCACCACCGGCTATACGCGCGATGCGATCGTCACGAACGGCACGCTGGAAGAAGGCGTCGAGGTGCTTCCGAAACCGTTCACTTACAAAGATTTGGCAGCGAAAGTTCGCCAAGTGCTGGATGCTTGAGGAGTGCCGATCGAGCTGCTGACCAACGAGGAAATGGCGCGCGCCGACCAGCTGGCGGTCGCGGGCGGCATTGCCAGTATGTCACTGATGGAAGCGGCGGGCGCGGCGGTCGCGCGCGCGGCGGCGCGGCGACTCCAAGCGAACGGCGCGCGGCGCGTCGCCGTATTGTGCGGCCCGGGAAACAACGGCGGCGACGGTTATGTCGCGGCGCGCGTGCTGCGTGAGTTCGGCTTCGATGTGCAGGTGGCGAGCCTCGGTCCCGCGTGCAAGCTCAAGGGCGATGCGGCGGAAGCGGCGAGGCGATGGGCAGGCGAAATCGCGAGCGCGGATGGGCTCGCGCTTGAAGACGCTGATCTCATTGTGGATGCGCTTTTCGGCGCCGGCCTTGCGCGCGCTCTCGACGGCGAAGCCAAGCACATCGTCGAGCGGATCGATGCTTGGCGCTGCTCGACCGACCGGCCGATCGTCGCCGTCGATGTTCCCTCCGGCCTCGATGGCACGACGGGGCAGGCCCGCGGCGCCTGTTTGCAGGCGTCGGAGACCGTCACCTTTTTTCGGTTGAAGCATGGTCATGTGCTGCTGCCTGGTCGCGCCCATTGCGGGCAGGTGACGCTGGCCGACATCGGCATTCCGGATTCCGTGCTCGGCGAAATCGCGCCGAAGACTTTCCTCAATGCACCAGAGCTTTGGCGAGGCGCGCTACGCTTTCCGCAATTGCAGGGACACAAATATAGCCGCGGCCATGCCCTCGTTTTATCCGGCCGCATGCCAAAGACCGGCGCGGCGCGTCTTGCCGCGCGCGGCGCGTTGCGCGCAGGGGCTGGGCTCGTGACCGTTGCCTCGCCGGGCGATGCAGCGGCAGCCCACGCGGCCTCGTTGACCGCGATCATGGTGCGGCAGAGCGACGGCCCCGCGGGGCTGGCGAAGCTGCTCGCCGATCCCCGCAAAAACTCAATCGTTCTTGGCCCCGGTTTGGGCGTCAACGAAGATACATGTGCGCTGGTCGAAACCGCGCTTACGCCGAGCGGTTCGGAGAAGCCGCGCGCCCACGTTCTTGATGCCGATGCGTTGACCAGTTTTGCGGGGCACCCAGAGCGGCTCTTCTCCGTCATTGCCGCGACTTCAGGCCCGGTTGTGCTTACCCCACATGACGGCGAGTTCGCGCGTCTGTTCAAGCATTTGCCTGCTCTTTCCAAAGTGGAACGTGCGCGGCAGGCAGCGCGGCTTTCCGGCGCAATCCTTGTTCTGAAAGGCGCCGATACCGTTATCGCGCATCCCGACGGGGACGCCGCAATCGCGCGCAACGCACCGGCTTGGCTCGGTACCGCGGGCGCCGGTGATGTGCTTGCCGGCATGATCGGCGGCCTGCTCGCGCAGCTTATGTCGGCATTCGAAGCAACCGCGGCGGCGGTGTGGATGCATGGCGAGGCTGCGAACTATTTCGGCCCCGGGCTTATCTCCGAAGACTTGCCGGAGATGCTGCCGAAGGTGTGGGCGGCGCTCGCAGACGCCGCGCGCTAATCGCTATTCGCCGGGTTGCGGCGCCGCTTGAACATCACCTGCCGTTCGCCGGCCGGAGACGACCGCGCCGGCGTCCGGCTCGAGGCGCCAGAACATGAAGACAGAGGTCGCCGACACCGCCGCGACCAGGAGGAAAGCCGGCGCGAAGTCGCTGACCACAAGAGTGCTGCCGCCATGCAGGCTGCGTGCAAATTCGAGTCCCGCCGCGCCGATGGACACGCCGACCGAGAGCGACAGCTGCTGCGCGACGGCAGCAAAACTCGTCGCGCGGCTCATCGCGCGATTGTCGATATCGGCGAAAGCGAGCGCGTTGAGCGAGGTAAATTGCAGCGACCTGAAAAAGCCGCCGGCGAGCAGGACAGCAATGACGAGGAGATGCGGCGTCGAGGGCCGGAACAACGCGTTGGCGCAGAGAAAGGCCGTGCAAATGGAAGTGTTCCAGACGAGCACCTGGCGAAAACCGAGAGTGCGCAGGATCGGGCTCGCTGTGGTCTTCATCAGCATCGCGCCGGCGGCAGCGACAAAGGTCAGAGAGCCCGATTCGAACGGCGTCAGCCCGAAGCCCGCTTGGAACAATAGCGGCAGCAAAAACGGGATGGCGCCGATGCCGACGCGAAACAAAAACCCGCCGGCGATTGCAGCGAAAAATGTCGGCACTCGCAAGAGCTTGAGATCGATGATCGGGAACGGCACGCGCCGCGCGTGCAGCACGTAAAGTCCGACGAGGACTACGCCGGTCGCGATCAGAATGGCCTCCGCAGCAGGCGGAATGAAACCGCGGCCGGTAACTGTGAGGCCGAAAATCAGCGCGGCGAGTCCCGTGCCGGATAGAAGGAAGCCTATGCGATCGAGCGGCCAGGGCGGCTCTTCTTTCACATTGGGAATGAACAGAGTCGCGAGCACGATTCCGATCGCACCGATCGGCAAGTTGATCCAGAAAATCCAGCGCCAGTGAAAGTACGTGGTGATGAAGCCGCCGACCGGCGGACCGAGCACCGGCCCGAGTAGGGCCGGGACGCTGAGATACGTCATCGCCCGCACCAATTCGGCGCGCGGCACGCCGCGCACGAGGACGAGCCGGCCGACCGGCACCATCATCGCGCCGCCAATTCCCTGCAGCACGCGCGCGCCGACGAATTCCGGCAACGCGCTGGAGAGCCCACAGAGGATCGAGCCCAGCGTGAAACCGACGATTGCGGTACGAAACACGGTGCGCGCGCCGAAGCGATCGGCCGCCCACCCGGACGCCGGAATGAAGATCGCCAGCGAGAGGAGGTACGAGGTGAGCGCGAGCTTCAGCGCGATCGGGTCCTCGCCGAGATCGGCGGCGATCGCTGGCAGCGAGGTCGAGATCACCGTGCCGTCGAGATTCTCCATGAAGAGAGCGCAGGCGACGATGAGCGGCGTGAGGATGTTTGCTGGCACGGGATTGGGGCAGGTCGGATGGGTTCCGGGCTAGGCCCATCTAGGCCGCCTAGCAAGTGCGCAGACCAGGGGCTACATTTAGCCGCGGAGATGAATGATGGCGAGCGATACCACCGTACGGGCGCGGATCGACAGCGAAACCAAGGCCAAGGCAGCAAGCGTGCTGGAAGCCATGGGATTGTCCGTTTCAGACGCTGTGCGCTCGATGATCACGCGAGTGGCAACGGACGGTGCGCTTCCTTTTGATCCGTTCGTTCCGAATACCGAGACCATCGAGGCCATGGAAGCGGCCAGGCGCGATGATGTCGTGAAGGTCGGTTACGCCCGGAACCTCATCGCCCGACTGAGTTCGGCTCGTGAAAGCAGGGTTCAGCAAGAGCCGATCGATTTCTGAGGCCGCTGCGCGGCCACAAAGACTTTCCTTTTGCCCGCCGTCACATGCGTGCTATGAGCCGCTGCCAACTCGATCGGCGCCCGATTCCGGCGCCGCGGCCGGCAAACGGCCGCCAGGAGAGAAGTGTTGGCAGACCCAATTGCAAACGGCTCGCTCAGGGAAGCCCTGACCTTCGACGACGTCCTGCTGACCCCCGGCCATTCCGAGGTCATGCCGAGCGCAGTCGACATCAGGACGCGGCTCACCCGCTCCATCTCGCTCAACATCCCGATCATCTCCTCGGCCATGGACACGGTCACCGAGGCGCGCCTCGCGATCGCCATGGCGCAGGCCGGCGGCATCGGCGTCATCCACCGCAATCTCGAACCGGAGCAACAGGCCGACGAGGTCCGCAAGGTGAAGCGCTACGAGAGCGGCATGGTGGTCGATCCGATCACCATCTTTCCCGACGAGACGCTCGCCGACGCCCTGGCGCTCATGCGCCGGCATGGCATTTCCGGCATTCCGGTCGTCGCACGCGGCGACAACGCGCGGCCGGGAAAGCTCTGCGGCATTCTGACCAATCGCGACGTGCGCTTCGCCGCCGATCCGCAAGTGCCGGTCTCGGAACTGATGACGCGCAAGCTCGTCACCGTGCGCGAAGGCGGTGTGACGCAGGACGAGGCGCGCCGGCTTTTGCATCAACATCGCATCGAAAAGCTGCTCGTCGTCGATGAGGACGAGCGCTGCGTCGGCCTCGTGACCGTCAAGGATATGGAGAAGGCGACGCTCTATCCCGATGCCTGCAAGGATGCTGAGGGCCGCCTGCGCGTCGCCGCTGCTTCCACTGTCGGCGACAAGGGTTACGAGCGCGCGCTCATGCTGATGGATGCCGGCGTCGACTGCATCATCGTCGATACCGCGCACGGCCATTCGCAATCGGTGCTCGATCAGGTCGGGCGCATCAAGCGCGTCTCCAACAAGGTCGCGATCGTCGCCGGCAACGTCGCGACGGCGGACGGGGCCAAGGCGCTGATTGACGCCGGCGCCGACGCGATCAAGATCGGCATCGGGCCGGGCTCCATCTGCACGACACGCGTCGTCGCCGGGGTCGGCGTGCCGCAGCTGACCGCGATCCTCGATGCGGCGGAGGTCGCGCAGCGCAATGACGTGCCGGTGATCGGGGATGGTGGCATCAAATATTCCGGCGATATGGCGAAAGCGATCGCGGCCGGCGCCGAATGCGTGATGATCGGCTCCTTGCTCGCCGGTACCGACGAGAGCCCGGGCGAGGTTTATCTCTATCAGGGCCGCTCGTTCAAATCCTATCGCGGCATGGGTTCGGTTGGCGCGATGGCGCGGGGTTCTGCGGATCGCTACTTTCAGCAGGATATCAAGGATTCACTGAAGCTTGTGCCAGAAGGAATCGAAGGGCAGGTGCCGTATCGCGGTCCGGTCGGTCCGATTCTGCATCAGCTCGCCGGGGGTTTGCGTGCCGCGATGGGTTACGTCGGCGCCGAAAATATCGCGGAATTCCAGAAGCGCGCGCGCTTCGTGCGTATTTCCGGTGCGGGCTTGCGCGAGAGCCATGTTCACGATGTGACGATCACGCGCGAGAGTCCGAATTATCCGACGGGCGTGTGAGTTACGCGTGATTTATGCCGATGAAAGCTTCCCTCCGTCCGTTTCTTCCCGCCGACTTGCCGCGGCTGGCTGCGATTTTTCGTGCCAGCATCGAAGAGCTGACGGCCGACGATTACAACGAATCGCAGCAGGCGGCCTGGGCGGCCTTCGCCGATGAGGATTCCTTCGGCGAGAAGCTTGCCCACGATCTGACGCTGGTGGCGCTTCTGCAGGGCGAGGTGGCGGGCTTTGCCTCCTTGCGCGCCCCGGATCACCTCGACATGCTCTACGTCGATCCGCAGGCGGTCGGGCGGGGCGTCGCGAGCACGCTTTGCGAGGCACTGGAAAAGCTTGCCGGCGCGCACGGCGCGACGAAGCTCAGCGTCGACGCAAGCGACACCGCGCGCGGCTTTTTCGAAAAGCGCGGATACCAAGCACTGCTCCGCCAGACGATCGACTGCTTCGGCGAGTGGCTCGGCAACACCGCCATGGAAAAGCGGCTTGCGGCGAATGATACGGATCGCGCGCCGCCGACACGAGCGGTACACTGATGTCGCGCGAGCGCCTTTATCTCTTCGATACGACGCTACGCGATGGCGCGCAGACGACCGGCGTCGACTTCTCGCTCGACGACAAGCGTCACATCGCTAGACTGCTCGATGATCTCGGCATCGATTACATCGAAGGCGGTTATCCCGGCGCCAATCCGCTCGACACCAAATTCTTCGAGCAACGCCCGCCGGTAAAGGCGCGCTTTGCCGCCTTCGGCATGACCAAACGCGAGGGCCGCTCTGCCGCGAACGATCCCGGAATCGCCGCGCTGCTCGACACCGATGCGGACGTGATCACGTTGGTCGCGAAAGCATGGGACTATCATGTGCGCGTGGCGCTCGGCATTTCGCTTGACGAGAATCTCGACGGCATCACGCAGTCGATCGCCGCGGCGCGCGATAAGGGCCGCGAGGCCATCCTCGATTGCGAGCATTTCTTCGACGGCTACAAGGCCAATCGCGATTACGCGCTGAAATGCGCCAAGACCGCGCTCGATGCCGGCGCGCGCTGGGTTGTTCTTTGCGACACAAATGGCGGCACGCTGCCGCATGAGGTCGAGACGATCGTCGCGGATGTTGCGCAACACATTCCAAGCGATCGGCTCGGAATACACACGCATAACGACACGGAAAATGCCGTGGCGAACACGCTTGCAGCGATCCGCGCCGGCGCGCGGCACGTGCAGGGCACGTTGAACGGGCTTGGCGAGCGCTGCGGCAATGCCAATCTCGTCTCATTGATCCCGACGCTGCTGTTGAAACCTGACTACGCCGAACGTTTCGAGATCGGCGTCACGCCGGACAAGCTGGCGATGCTGGCGAAAGTCAGTCACACGCTCGACGAACTTTTGAACCGCGCGCCGGATCGCCATGCGCCTTATGTCGGTGCCAGCGCTTTTGCGACCAAAGCCGGAATTCACGCCTCCGCGGTCATGAAGGATCCGCGCACTTATGAGCATGTGCCGCCGGAAGCGATCGGCAATCGGCGGCAAGTGCTTGTCTCCGATCAGGCCGGCAAATCCAACGTGCTTGCCGAATTGGAGCGCCTCGGCATCAGCTTGGATAAAGCCGATCCGCGCATTTCGCGCCTGCTCGAGGAGGTCAAGGAACGCGAGGCGCTGGGTTACGCTTATGAGGGCGCCGACGCGTCGTTTCTTTTGCTGGCGCGCCGCGTGCTCGGCCAGGTGCCGCATTATTTCGATGTCGAGCGCTTCAGCGTCAATGTCGAGCGTCGCTACAATGCGGTCGGCGAGCTCGTCTCCGTCTCGGAAGCCATCGTGAAGGTGAAGATCGATGGCGAGGTGCTGATTTCCGCTGCCGAAGGCAATGGCCCCGTCAACGCGCTCGACCTCGCGCTGCGCAAGGACCTCGGCAAATTTCAAAAACACATTGAAGACGTGGAGCTGCGCGACTATCGCGTGCGCGTGTTCCAAGGCGGCACCGACGCGGTGACGCGCGTCCTGATCGAGTGCGGCGATTCCGAAGGTGACACATGGTCGACCGTCGGCGTGTCGGCGAACATCATCGACGCTTCGTTCCAGGCGCTGGTCGATTCGATCACTTACAAGCTGATGAAATCGGGCGCGACGTAAATTCGCGCGACTAAAACCGCGGGTCGAGCCGCGCGCGCTCGATCGGCCGCCGCTCGAAGGCGGTCTGCAGCATCGGAATGACATCTTCGATCCGCTCGGCGACGAGATAGCGCACCTCGAATTCCGGGCGGATGAATCCGTGCTCGCGCATATGTGCGAAGAGCGAGAGCAGCGGGCGCCAAAAGCCGCCGATATCAGCGATCAGCACGGGTTTCGTGTGTCGCTCGAGCTGCACCCAGGTCAGTTGCTCGACCAGCTCTTCCAGCGTGCCGATGCCGCCGGGCAGCGCGATGAAAGCATCGGCGCGCTCGAACATCAGACGCTTTCGCGTATGCATGTCCGGCACGACGACGAGGTCCTGCGCGCTTTTCAGCATCAGCTCGCGGTTTTTCAAAAATTCCGGAATGATGCCGGTGACGCTGCCGCCATTGTCGATGACCGCGTGTGCGACGGCGCCCATGAGCCCGTTCGAGCCGCCGCCATAGACGAGGCGCATGCCGGCTTCCGCCAAAAGTTCGCCGAGCTGTGCTGCCGCCGCGACATAGGCGGGATCGACCGCATCCGCCGAGCCGCAATAGACGCAGACGTTGCGAATCGCCGAGGCCTCTGTCCTGACCACCTGATTCATCGGCGCCTTCATGGACCGCGCCCCCTCGCACAGCAAGCGCTGGCGGGGGTTGGAATTGGCGACTTTCCGGCGGTTGCGCTAAAGTTCGGCACCCAATGCGCACCCTATGATCCCTTTCGCCGTTCGCATCATCGCCATTCCGGCGGCCGCCCTCGTCGCTGCGACGATCGGCGCCGTGCTCTATTTCAAGTCGTTGGAGAAACCGGCGAGCGTTGCGACTGCGCCGGAGCCCAGTTCCCGGAGCGAAGCGCAACCGGCTCCGCCAACCGCGCTCGGCCAGGCGCCGCAATCGACGGCAGCGCTGCCGCAAGACGCCACGGCCTCACCTGGCGCAGGTATGGCGGCGCCGGCGAAGCCCCCGGAATTCGACATCGTGCGCGTTGAGCCAAGCGGCGAGACGGTTGTCGCCGGCCGCGCGCCCGCCGCCGCACGGGTCGAACTCCTCGATCAGGGCAAGGTCATCGCCGGCGAAAAGGTCGACGCGAACGGCCAGTTCGTTCTGCTGCCGCCGGCCTTAGCGGGCGGCGACCATCTGCTGGCTTTGCGGATCACGCCGGACGGGCAGCCGCCGGTCTCATCGAGCCAGAGCGTGGCGGTCGCGGTGCGGCCCGGCACGAGTCCGTTCGTGACACTCGCCGAGCCCGGCAAGCCGAGCGTCGTCTTGGCTGCGCCGTCACCTTCGGCGGCGCCGCAACAGCCGCCGCAGGCGGGCGCTCCCGCGCCGCAGAGCGGCCAAGTCACGATCCGCACTGCGGAAGTAGAGGCGGGCGGCCGCTTCTTTGCCACCGGCAAGGCTCCCGCAGGCGCCACCGTGCGCCTCTACCTCAACGGCAGCCATGTCGTCGATGCCGCCGCTGCCGCTGACGGCAAATGGTCGCTGACCATTAACAAAGGTATTGGTGGCGGGAGGTA
>Ga0163163_10001419_pt1 | contig 20271 bp, 23 predicted proteins | sample S65metaG_FD_119766 | JGI IMG/M metagenome (GOLD analysis project Ga0163163, IMG submission 119766) | Switchgrass rhizosphere microbial communities from Kellogg Biological Station, Michigan, USA - S6-5 metaG | ecosystem: Host-associated > Plants > Roots > Rhizosphere > Soil | place: USA...
AACGATTACCAGCGCGTGATTTTTCCATGTGGCCATACCGGTTTCGGGGTCGCGTTTGCCTTTAAAACCGGCCTCTTCTATTAGCCAGGCCGCCGCCAGTTTGTGCTGGTTGTCACCAACGTCCCAGGCCGGCATCTCTGGGTAGGTTCTATGTAGGCGCTCCAAAGTTTTAGTGTCAATAATCGGATTGCCAAAGAATGACCCATTGTTAGCAACCTTGCTCGGATCTGGCATTTTAGCCTCGCGAATGGCAATGATGGCTTTTCTAATTGTCATGGCATCGCGCTTTTTGATGTTTTTAGACTCCAGGTACTCTTTAAGAGTATGAGACCATAACTCGGTCGGTGGATTTTTTTGCAATTTTAAAATAATCGAACTAATCAAAAAACGGCCGTTGTCGGTAGTTTTAAACCTCGATGTTCGGTAGCCAAAAGCGCAGTCTGCGCCCGCCATTGTAACAAACTTTTTTGCTTCACGATCGTAGGCTTCAAGGCTTACTAGAGTCTGCGAAATATCTTGGCCATATGCTCCTACATTTTGTACTGGAGTGGCCCCAACTGTGCCAGGTATAAGCGATAAACATTCGATGCCGTATAGGTTTAGTTTGGCTATTTTTTTAACTATATTATCCCAGTTTTCACCTGCACCAATCTCGTAACTGGCGCTCAAATGATCTTCACCAATTTTTTTAAAACCGTGAATTTTATTAACGACCAATAACCCCTTAAATCCTTCATCACGCCAAACTATATTACTGCCAACGCCAATTAGGCGAATCGGCAACTTTTTAGACTCTGCCCAGGCATCAGCTTTTTCGATGTCATCCTTAGATTTAACGCTAGTAACATAAGCGGCCGTACCACCGAGACGCATGGTAGAAAATTTTTTCAAAGAAACGTCCTGGGCAATATTCATGGTTATACGATACCATACCGCTTATTAAGCCAACTGAAGCTGCGTCTACAGTTATAAAAATCGTTGGCAGAAAAACTTTAGATTCTTTTAAAAGTTCTTTTAATAGCCCCTAGAAGGAACATAAAAGACCATAAAACTACAGCAAGACTCAGAGTTGAAGCAATGGTTTTTGCCCAAGCGCTTAGAAGCTTCGGATGCGTAAAACCAGCAAGAAAAATATTTTCACAAACAGGCAGAATTACCAGAAAAAGAAGCAACAACACCGACACACAAATTACACAAAGACATACGATAAGAAGCCATTGAAAAGCAATTCTTTCCAGAACGTTGGAGCGTTTAACAAACAAAGGAAGTTTATAGTTTTTTACTAAATTAACATCGTTTCGAGCCGCAAAAAGTAGACTTCCTAAAAGCATAACTAAGACATATGCAATAGATCCAACTAGTGCCCAAAATATAAAAATTCCTACAGCGTTAACATGGGGCAACTTATTAATGTAGGTAGAGATAGCATGGCCTATGCTAATAAAATTGGCATTACTTTCATCTGTACGTAGGTGGAACATTTCTGGAATGATTCTAAAAAGGTTTGCAACATTAAGAACTAAAAGGGCAAGCAGGCTTACTGACCAAAGAATAAAAAAAGAATAACCAAAAGAACCATAAGCCGCCCCTGTAGTTTTTGCTTTTATTTTAGCCATTAGCGTTATTATATACTTCTTTCTAGTTGGGCGACATATCTGACAAACTTGCAAGTTGCGTCGTTTATTACTACCATAAATGCCAGGATGGAGAAACCACGCAGACCTTTTATAGGCCTAGGAAGCGCCTTAGAGAAAATACGGACACGTCTAAAAGAAAGCGTTGCCGAAGTTTCTGGCGCGGTTGAAATTGATGCCGAAAAATTATTGCAGTACGAACTGGGCGCAAAACGACCTAGTGAAGATATTTTGGAACTACTTATTGCACATTTTGCCGTTCAGGACGAAGAAGCCAATCGTCTTTGGAAGTTAGCGGGATATGACGATCCTAAACTTGTCACCGAAAATGATGATCCACAGCTTACCCAACAGTCAATGATGTTGCTGCCGTTTGATGCCAGGGTAATTTACACCGATAGCATGAACGTGATTGTTAATAATAATGGGGTTGTAATTAACTTCATGCAAAACGCTGGTGCCGGCCAACAACTGCCCGCTGCCCGGGTTGGCATGAGTCTAGAACAAGCCAAAAGAGTCGCCGATACTTTACAGGCTACTATCAAAACTGCCATCGAAAGAAATAATCCAAAACGATTGCCAAGTTCTAGCGAAAATACCGATCAAGAAAAACGTTCTTAAAAATTTTATAAGGAACCAAAATGGGCCAAGCTGCACGAGCTATAATTATCGAAAACAATAACTTGCTTATCATGCATCGCAATAAGCAGGGGAGCCAGTATTTTACTTTGGTAGGTGGCCAAGCAAAACCAGGTGAGGAACTAGATCAAACAGTCCGGCGCGAAGTCAAAGAAGAAACTGGCCTGGACGTTACCAGCGCCCGCCTAGTTTATGTCGAGAAGCATCCGGCTCCATACAACGAGCAGTATATTTATCTATGTGAAGTGGCGCCGCACGCCGATGTTAAAATCCAGGAATTTAGTGAAGAGGCCATGCTAAACCGCCTGGACGTTAACATTCACACCCCCGGTTGGGCTCATAAAGACAGCTTTGCTACGCTCGCGTTTCGTACCCCTCAACTCCAAGAGGCAATTCTAAAAGCCCTCAAAAAAGGTTTCCCGGGAAGACCAGTTCAATTATAAGTGGTACGCTCGGCAGGATTATGACCAAGTTAAAACTAGCTTGGCAGCGAGTTTATTGAAAACTTAAGTTTAGTTCTTTGCAGATTATTTACTTTGATATACCAGGGACCCTGCTTATCGCGTTGGATATCATTTCGTGGATTATCTAGCGTCAAATCGCCGTAGAGCGTTTTCTGCCCCTTGTATATGTAATAAACACCATACTTTCCAGCTGAAAGATCTAATTTTGCTTCTCCTGTAGTGGTGCTAACTTCTTTTAATTCTTTTGAGTCATGCCAATTCTCCAAACTTTTAAAAGGCTCGGTAAAGACTACAGTAAATCGCTCGCCTGTTAATGGCTCACCGGTGCTGGTATCTGGAGGCATGCCTCCTTCACCTGTAATAATTTCAATATCAACTCCTGATTTATCCGTCACAACCAGTCCCTGCCTATGAGCGATATATAAGCCTAGAGCTAGTATGACAACTATAATCACAAGAATCAGAGCAATAATTACCGCAGTAAAACCTTTTTGATCTTTTTTCATAACTATAATAATAACCGCAAGAACTATGTTTGGTACAGCTTAGTGGATGAAGTTAGAATCAAGCTACTCAATAGTTTATGTTAATATGAGCTGGGATATGAGCTACGAAATGTTTAATAAGCAAATACTTAAACGGTACTTTATAACCGCAATCATTACTTCTCTGGTAGGTAGCGCAGTTCTCGGAATTGTAGCAGTACTTTTCGGTTCATTTGGTTGGATCGAAGGCCGGATTTTGCTTTCTACGTTAGCAATCGGTGTCATGAGCATTACTAGCTTGGCTAATTTGCGAAACCTTGAATCCGAGCATCCTAGCTACCGACGCTTCGCTTCTCTGAGCATTGGCTTTTCTCTGATTGCCATGTTGTTAACATTAAGCTTGATATGGGTAAGTGCTGAAAACACTCCTTGGAAACCAACCTTGGTTTTCTTCATACTTGCTGTTTCGACGGCACATGCTTCACTTCTATTATCCTCGCGTTCAAAATCTAGATTACTTGACGTTGCAGTTACTACCACACTGGCCTGCATTACCTTTGTAGCCGGATTCCTAATCTATTTGATTTTAGCTGAAGCAGCTGGCATAGGAGAGCTGTTCTACAGGTTGCTTGGTGTATTTGCTATTCTTGATGTTCTTGGAACTATAGTTACGCCCGTTTTAGCTAAGCTTACAAAAAGTAGTGGGCAAGGCAAGCCACCCGACAGTAGGCCAATCCCTCCTACAGATAACTCAAACACACCTAACGGTAACCTAACACAAGTATAAAGTGTTTGTGTTTGGTACGCCCGGCAGGATTTGAACCTACGACCCCTTGGTTCGAAGCCAAGTACTCTATCCACTGAGCTACGGGCGCACGTCGAAGTGTAACGCTGCAGTTACTGTGCCGCCGACAAAATAAATTTGCTCGGCAACACTAGTAACTTCAGCAAGCCATCTCCTTATCGATTTCGAGAATCCTCTCTCGAAATCGGAAAAGACAATGCCTCAACAGTTTAACATTTTATCTGTACAATAAGTACATGACGGAGTTTAAGACACGGGCCGAAATTGAAGCCAAGCTGGCAACATATGTGCCCTTAAGCCACCAAATCACCGGCCAAAATATAACGATTGGCCGGATGTATAAGTTAATGAGCGTGCTTGGTAACCCCGAGCGCCAGCTTAAGATTATTCATATTGCCGGCACGTCAGGTAAAACTTCCACCACTTATTACATCGCTGCTTTACTGCGCGCGGCTGGCAAAAAAGTTGGCATGACTGTTTCGCCGCATATCGACAGCGTTACCGAGCGCCTACAAGTTAACTCCAAACCATTAGACGAAAAAGAGTTTGGCAAAGCGATGGGCGAGGTAATAGATCTTATAAAAAAATCAGGAATTGAGCCAACCTATTTCGAACTTTTAGTAGCGCTGGCGTATTGGTACTTTGCCAAAATAAAAGTAGATTACGCCGTAATCGAAACAGGTCTTGGCGGGCTAGAAGACGGCACCAACGTAGCCGAAAGAGAAGATAAATTATGCGTAATTACAGATATCGGTTTTGATCACATGCAGGTCCTGGGCAACACGCTGCCAGAAATTGCCAAGCAAAAAGCTGGTATTATTCACCCTCATAATATGGCCTTAACTTTCAAACAAAAGCCGGAAGTAATTAAAGTTTTTCAGGATTGGTGCGATCAGGAAGGGGCCAAGCTTAGGGTCCTGGATCCTACAAATGCCAATCACAAACTGGAGATAAAAAGCGCTCTAAACGCTTTGCCAGAATTCCAAGAACATAATTGGCAGTTGGCGCACGAGGCTTACGAATATTTACGCGTCCGGGATAAACTTAACATGTTAAGTATTGAGCAATTGATCGATACTATGGCGGTGCGAGTGCCTGGCCGCATGGACGCGGTTGAGCATAATGACAAAACCCTGGTGATGGACGGCGCCCATAACGGCCAAAAAATGGCGGCGTTTACCAGTAGTTTTCAAAAAATATATCCGGGTCAAAAAGCAGCCGTGTTATTAAGCCTAAAGCAAGACAAACAATTTGAAGAAGTTTTGCCGCTAGTAAAAAACATTGCCGACACAATTATCTTAACGACTTTTTCTTTAGCCCAGGATAGGCCTACTCATAGCACCGCGCCCGAAGAGCTAGCTGTGACAGCTAAAGCGGCCGGGTTTAAAAATATAATCATTGAGTCTAATCAAGATGCTGCCTACAAATTATTATTAAGTCAGCCCGAAAAACTACTTGTTATTACTGGTTCACTTTATTTAATTGGCCAACTAAGACGAAAGCACGAGGAGTTAAAATATGCCAGAAGTTAAATTAATAGCTGCAGTTGACGAAAATCTAGGCATCGCTCAAAAAGGCAAAATTCCTTGGCGCCTACCAACAGACCAGAAATATTTTCAGGATCATGTTAAGCCAGGTCCGGTCGTGATGGGTTGGAACACTTTCGCCGCTAATAATTATAAGCCTTACGGACAGGGCCCAAACACAGTGATCACTCGTGAAGATAAAGAAGCAGTTCCTGGTGTCTGGGTGGTGCATGACGCTAAAGAATTTTTTGAAAAAAATAAATCAGACATTTGGGTTGCCGGTGGCGGCCAAATCTTTAAAGAAGCACTGCCTTATGCGACCGAACTGTACATTACTAGAGTCGAGGGCACGTATGATTGTGACGTGTTTTTCCCGGAATTTGAAGATAAGTTTGAGTTGGTCAGTGGACAGCCGGAACAAATCGAAAACGATATAAAATTCCGATATCAAATTTGGAAACGCAAAGTTTAGTGCAAGATTAGGGTGGCCAAGCCAAGAAAGGCCAAAAAGCCCAAGACATCAGTGGCCGTGGTTATAAAAATCGTCGCCGAAGCAGCAGGGTCTTTGTGTAGTTTTGACATAATTAGTGGCACCAAAGTGCCAAAAAACGCCGCCACGAACATATTCAAGATCATCGCCATCGCCAAAATTAGCGCAATCTTTACGTCGTGGTTCAAAAGTATTACCACCACGGCTACTAGCACGCCGTTAATAAGGCCGTTAGTAACGCTGGCCCCGAGCTCGTTCCAGAGTGTTCTAAAGGCGGTTTTAAGCTCGATTTGTTTAAGACTGATGCCGCGCACCAGTACAGCCAAAGTTTGGGTAGCAGCGTTTCCGCCCATACCAGCGACGATAGGCATATAGACAGCCAGCAAAACATATTTGGATAAGGTATCTTGGAACCGGCTAACAACAAAAGAGGCCAAGAAAGCGGTGCCCAAGTTAATAATTAGCCATCGGTAACGGTTTTGAACTTTGCGGTGGGCCGAGTCGGTAACGCTTTCTTCGTCGTGGATACCGGCGAAGTCGTACAGGCTAGAAGATTCTTGATCCTGCATGACTTTCAAAATATCGTCTGAATAAATAATACCCACGACGTCTTCGGCATCATTTAAAACGGCGACTTTACCGTGTGGGTGGGCTAGGAATAAATCTTGTACTTCTTTGTGAGTGGCGGCATAAGAAATTACCGGCATGCGTTTTACGTATTTGCCAATTGTTTCGCTTTTGGTCGCAAAGCCCAGTTCGTGGCCCGGCAAAAAGCCTTTTAGCTTGCCCTCTTCCATCACCAGTATCACTGGTGGTCGTCCAGTGCGCTTTTCGTGCTCTTTAAACTTGTGGGCCACAGCGGCCACATTATCGCCAACGTCGGATTGAATATAGTCTAAGGTCATCAGACCAGCGGCAGTGGCGGCGTCAAACTCCAGCAAAGTAGAAATCGAATCTTTCAAATCCTGGCTAAGCAGCAGTAAAACTTTTTCGCGCTTTTTACGCGATAAAATTTGCAACAAATCGGTCGCCTCGTCTGGGTCAACACTGCTTAAAATTGCGACCACTTCTTCTTCTGGAATGTGCATCAAAATATCGCGCTTAACTGGGCGCGTTAATGATGCTAAAATCTCGACTCTAACCTCTGGTTGCAGTTCCAAAAACGTTTCAGAACGATGATCTTTTCTAAACAATAGATCGCCAAGCAGTACCGGATTGATACTGCCCAAACTCTTTGGAATTTTTGGAAGTTTGATTTTCTTTATTTTCATATCGAACCTAGGGTCATTTTAGCTTGCGGGCGCTGCTGGTGGCGGTGTAGGTGGAGTTTCGTCTTTTGGTGCCTCTGGCGCAGGACTAGCTGCAGCTGGAGTTGGTTGCGTGTTGGCAGGGGTAGGATACAACGGCGCTGCTGGGCCAGGATTTGTCGGGTCAAAACTTTTAGGACTATGCAAGTCGGCTGTCTTTTCTGGCGCGCCCTGAAATTCAGCTTTGCCAAATGCCAGTATAGGTAAAGTAACAAAGGGAAACAGCACATTCATAACTGCAAAAAAGTCGCTCTTTCCGAAAAGTTTCGCCAATTTAAAGCTAGCGAGAATGCTAACAATAGCTGCAATAAAATTTACGAAAGGAACTAGCGAAAGCAAGGCCAGCCAAGACGGATAACCAGTAATTTCAAACAGTACCCATGCGTTATAAACTGGAACAATTGCCGCCCAGCCCGGTTTGCCGGCCTTCTTAAATATCTTCCACTGTGAAACTACGGCGATTAAAACAATCGCTAAAATTGGTACAACCAGCATCAGAACTTTACTACCCGAAACAGAACTAGTTGAGGTAGTTGTATATGTGTAATCGGTCGCTAATTTATTAAGCATTTTTGTTGATCTCCTTAAAGCTTATGCTAACACTTTCCTGAGACAAACACCAAACTAGTTTATTACTCTAATGTGCTCGGGAATATCATGAACGCGTAAATAGGCCGCACCAGATGCTGCCGCAATTTTGCCGGCCTCAAGATTTGTGGCAATTTCCATCCGTTTTTCGCCTAAGAAACGTTTTCTGGAATAGCCGATCATCACTTTAAAATCAGGTGCTTGTTTTGCGAATTCAAGTAGCTCACGATTTAATTCCATAGTTTTGCCAAAGCCAATGCCGGGGTCCAAGATTATCTTAGATTTGTCGTAGCCATTTTTGATTAGCATTCCAGCTTTTGCTAGCAAATCATCTTTTACTTGCTCTAATGAATCTACCGGCTCGCCACTATGCGCGGCTTGGATGTCGTTGCCCGGCAGGTGGCTAATAATAACGACAGGTTTTAGCTCAAGCACAACTTTGACCATTTCTGGATCGCTGAGTCCTGTCACATCGTTAACAATTACCGGCCCAATTTTGTAAGCTCGCCGCACTGTTTCCGAGTGGTAGGAATCAAGTGAAATTTTCCCCGGGTAAGCAGGGATTAAGTAACGAAGGACCGGTCCTAATCTTTTCCATTCTTCTTCGCTGGTTAGGGCGGTGGCGTTGGGTCTGGTTGATTCAGCGCCAATATCAACAATTACGGCGCCGTCTTCAAACATTTGCTTGGCGCCAGCAATAGCTACCTCGGCGCCGTAGTATTTGCCGCCGTCGCTAAAACTATCCGGCGTAACGTTTATAACTCCAACAAGTTCCGTCATCTAACTATGATAACAGAGAGAGTTTAGAAAAAACGTTCGATGACTTGTTCCAAACCGTCTGTGACTTCGTCCGGACGGTCTTTTAGCATGTTTTTAATTTCTTCTATACTTGCCCATCTAATTTCGCTAACTTCGCTTTTGGAGAACTTAATTTCTGGTAGTGGATTGCTCAAGACTATTTTGTAGGAACGGGTAAATCTTTTCATAATTCGCCATTCATAATTAACCTCAATGTAATAATCGCCCATTGTTTCCGTCTTAAAGTCTTTAAGACCAAGCTCTTCTGTCAGTTCACGGTGTGCTGCTGTTTCATAATCCTCACCCTCATCAACATGACCGGCCGCAGAATTGTCCCAGCGCCCCGGGAACAAATCTAAATCATCGGCTCGCTTCTGGAGTAACATGCGCCCATTCTCGTCCATGATAGTAATGCGCACGATTCTATGTCTAAGACCCTTTTTCCAAGCCTCGGGTTTAGAGGCGCCACGGATAGGTTTATCGTTTTCATCAACTATTTGAATTAGCGCTTCGGCCATGAACTAATCATAACAGATACAGAATTTACCTAAAAAAGCTGATAACTACCATCGCCATGATTACCAGCCCAAGCAATCTTCTAAAACTGCTAGCGCCTTTGGTGACTTCAAAATACGACCACGCGAATATGAAAGCCGTGCTCAAATGTTCTGAACCCGATCTAAGCCTGCCTTTTGTTACGATCATTCCAACAATTTTAAAAACGATCCAGCCGTAAAGCAGCGGGTTTGGCGATTGCCAAAGAACGGTATGCCCATCCTTATCTTGAAAGAAAGCCTTGAATTTTCTGAAGTTACTTTTCGCCATAGCCTAAGCGTAGCAGCAAAAGACCGACAAAGCTTAATTTTCAGCGGGCGTAATAGTTGTTTTTTGAACTGACTTTTTACGGAAGACTAATATTGCCGCAAGGACAGCCGCTTCGCTCAAAAATCCATAAATAGGTCTGACATACAAAATGCTGAGCGGTTTACCGAAGATTGTTAAACAAGTAAAAATATAGGCTAGTGTTGCGACGAACCAAGGGTATGGCGCCTCGGTGTGTGGTTGGGCACGTATTTTAAGAATAATCATGGTCGTGGCGAAGACATCAATTAGAGCAGTCAGCCAGATGGCGATATCGTTGCTCTTGGTCAAATACCATACAACAATAGTAGTTAGCGCAAGCCCAAAAAGCAGCTTGTCGTAACGTGATGATTCCCGAATACCGTATTTGAAAGATAGGGCTAGACTACTTCCGCTGCCAAAGAAGAAAACAAATGAAATTAATACCGAACCACGACCGCCTGCAAGTAATTGGGAAACGGCCGAAATGCCCGACATGATCGTAAATACCAAAAAACTTAACTGATGAGGCTTAGTTCTACCCTTAACAATAGAAATTGCGTAGGGAATGCAGGCATAAATCGCCAACACCGTTGATAAAACAGCCGCAATTGTCCGGAGGTTCATATAAACAGTATAGAATAGTTGTTTATGAAACGGGTGGCACTTGGCCGCTAACTAGAAATCAGTAAGAGTTAATTGTCGTTAATTAAAGCGAGGGCAAGGGCGACGCAATGCTTACAAAAAATATCATGGTCTTTTGGGTTGCCAGTGCAGTGCCAGGCTAGCCCTTCGGAAGTTGCGGATAGCTGAGTGCGACGACGCGAGCCTCCACCTTCAATGACCTTTCCGTCTAGGCCGCCGACCCAGGCTTCCGCCTTTGTAGGCTCATTACTAATAATCTCCACCGCACGACGATTAAAAATAGCCTCACCATATTTGAAGTTTGACGGCAGGGAAACTTTCTTTATAGTTTCTAGACTCAAGAGTTCGGCCAGATTCTTCATGGGCTAATTATAGCAACTATGAAAGTTCAGAAGTTTGGTGAGCGGGGACTCACAAGTTTAACAATTTGGGACTCGCCTCGTCACCAAATCAAAATTAGATTTGGAATGACGACCTGACCGCCCTAAGGTGCGGTACCAGGCTAAAGGGTGCCGGGGAGCGCCACTGGCGCTCCCGTTCAAGTCCCAGACCTCGCGCCTTGGCCATAAAAAAAGCCCTAGACAAGCTAGGGCTTTTTTTATGGAGGGCCAGCGGGGACTTGAACCCCGGACATTCTGCTTAAGAGGCAGACGCTCTAACCAGCTGAGCTACTGGCCCGGCCGTCTGCAAGACGGCCGGGCTGGCCCATCTTTACAAACTTTGGGGTTGGTTAACGGCTTTTAGGCAATTCTTTTGTGAATATTTGCTCTATTACTGCCGCTGGCTTTGACCTGTTGTTCACGAAGTCTAGCTGCTTTCAATGTGCGGTACGCCTCATAGTATACCAGTTCAACAGGGAGTTTATATTTTGTAGAAAGGACTTTGCCTGTTCTATGTTCTATGAGTCGACTTTTAAGATTTTGGGTTGAGCCATGGTAATAACTCCCATCTTTTTCTGACTGAAGAATATAAAAGTAAAACATAGTTTTAACACATCAAAACCTGAAAACGAATTTTAGCAAATTACCCCTGTTTTGGCAAGGCAGAAGCGGATTCGGGCGTAGCCGTTGGCATAACTGGAGCGACTACTGAAGGTTGATTTGCTGCGGCTACTTGTTGCACAACCGGAGGCACGGGGGCAGGGGCAGGGGTTGGCACGCCATTGCTTGGTACGGCAGGCATAGGAGTGGGCGTTTGGTGAGTTGTTGGTACTGGCACACTATCAGTCGCTTTTTTAGCGGCTAGAAAATCGCTTTTGTCTGGTACGTAGATTGAAAAACTAGAACCTTTGCCAACTTCGCTCTGGACTTCAAAAGTAGCATCGAGTATTTTCGCCAACTTTTTAACGATATAAAGTCCTAACCCTGTACCATTAGTCGAACGGGTTCGATAATCTTCGGCGCGGAAAAATTTCTGAAAAAGCTTCTTTTGATCACTAACCGAAATACCAATTCCTTCATCGGCAACGGTAAACAATATGCCTTCATTCTTAGCTCGGCAGCTGATAGTAATAGTACCTTTGTCACTGTATTTAATAGCGTTAGTAATAAAGTTTTGCAGGATTTCACGAATATATAAACGATTACTTGCCATTTTTGCTGGTGTTGAAGGATCGGCGGCCGTAATTAAGTTCATATGTTTTGATTCAACTGCACCGTGATAATCCTTTTTGAGTGCTTCCAGTAAGTCTCGCGGGTCGAACTCTTCTAAGTTGGTTTCAAGTGTACCTTTTTCAGCCCGTGCAAAAGTGGCTAGGTCGTTTAACATGTTGGCCAAGAAAACAGCTTGATCGTGGGCGGTTTGAAGCGACTTTGTAATTTTCTCGTTTCCGGGCAACTTCGCTGATAGTAAGAGAGCGTTTGAAACTCCTGCCTCGGCAACGGTAACGGGGGTACGAAGTTCATGCGAGATAACAGAGATAAACTCATCCCGCTCCTCTTCCAAAGATTTTTCGCGCGTGATATCCCGCATAGTTATTACATAACCCTCATCGTTATGTTCCTGTCCGAAAGTTGGCCGAATAGGAGTTGAAACGATACTGAGCGAAGCCGAGTCGTCCTTACTGTAGCGGACTTTGACGTCACTACGGACTATAGGCTTGCTATCTTTTGGCAGTAAGTCCGCAGTAGTGATTATCTTGCCCTTTTCATCTTCCAGTTTTACGAAGCCGTCCATTGGTTTATCGCTCAGTGAACTATTAGTATTGAAAAGTGCCAAAGCAGCCGCGTTATATAGTCGAATAATACCCTCACGGTCTAATACCAGCACAGTCTCTGTCATATTATTCACAAGTGCTCTCAAACGCTTTTGTTCTACTACCTCTTCTTTAATAGTTTCACGCAGGCGTTCTCTATCCCATTCAGAAATTTTCTGAATGTTTATAAAAATCAAAGCAACAGCGACAAAAACCAACAAAGTAGCAATAATATTGAGCTTATCGCCAGTGGTTGCCGACTTAGCAACCGTCTCGTAAATAAACTTAACAATACTTGTAGCCGCAAAGGCACCAACAGCGTACTTAACACCTTTACTGCCGTAATAAAGGTTGCTTATAAAAACAACCAAAAAAGCTACTATAGCGTAAGTAGAGCTGGGGCCGCTGAGAAATGCAAAACATAAAAAGAAAACAATGTGGTAGGCAACTATATATGCGTGCGGTTTTTTATTGACGTTTTGTAAATCAAGCAGACGCGCAAAAACTAAAAGAGCTGCCAGCCCGGCGCATAAGATTAAACTCAGGATAATCTGATAAGTCTTAGAGCTAGGGTTAAGGGCGATATGAAGCGCAACCGTTCCAACAAGCAGCAAATGCGCAATTAACACTGTTTGGCGACTAACAGCTTCTTTAATTGGTTTTGTAAGTTCTTCCGGGGAACGAATCATGTTTTTATAAGCCAACACCCTTATGTTTAGTTTTATTTTAACAGGTTTAGTTTTAGTTGTCGTAGGTTATACTCTTATCATATGAAATTGCTAAATGGCCGAGAGATAGCTGGATATATGCGCTTCGCTTATGAGGGACACCTACGGTTTCCCTCATCGCGCCGGCAAAATGGAATACATTTTGTCGGGCTGCTCTTTTCCCTTTCTATAGCAGGAGGATTGTCGGTTATATGAAAATTCTCAGTGGCCGAGAGATCGCTGGCTTTATTAAGGAACGTCAAGCTGGTCAGGTGCGCAATCTGCGTCAAGAGTTTAAGGTTGTTCCAAAACTGGCGATAATTCGCACCAACCCCGATCCGGTGGTGGATAGTTACATGAAGCTAAAACAAAGCTACGGCACGGATATCTTAATTGATGTTGATGTTCACACTATTGAACAAGCTGATGCTATAAAAACCATTGAGCGCCTAAACAATGACCCAACAGTCCACGGCATTATTGTCCAAATACCTTTGCCAAATCCTAAGCAGACGGATGATATTTTGAATGCCGTCGCGCCAAATAAAGATGTTGACGGGCTAGCCGAGCAAACTGAGTTTGAACCTGCAACACCTATGGCAATTAGCTGGTTGTTAACTGGCTATAACGTTGAGATGGCGGGAAAGAAAATACTTATAGTTGGTCATGGCCGCCTAGTTGGAAGGCCATTGGCGCAGCTATGGAAAAATTCAGGACTGGATGTAACTGTGGCCGATCGAACCACCAAAGAACTAAGTGCATTGACTAAAACCGCTGACATAATTATTTCGGCTACCGGTCGTCCGGGCCTAATAAAAAAAGATATGGTTAAACCAAATGTAGTTATTGTTGTCTCCGGTGTCGCTACTGATAGCAACGGGCTAGTTGGTGATGTTGAACCAGAGGTCAGACTACTGCCAAATATAACTATTACGCCCGAAAAGGGCGGTGTCGGGCCACTAACGGTATGCGCACTTTTTGATAATGTGATTCGTTCAGCCAGAAAAAGTACGGTCAAAAAATGAAAATAGGCGTTTTTGATTCTGGTGTCGGTGGACTTTCGGTGGCACACGCAATAGAAAAAGCCCTACCTAACGTGCTAGTAGTTTTTAGAGAAGATAAAGAAAACCTACCTTATGGACTAAAAACGCCGCGTCAGCTATTTAAACTGGTGCGCCCAATCCTTGAACAGATGGAGGCAGATGGCTGTCAAGTAATTGTTATAGCTTGTAATACTGTTACGACAACTCTTATAAAAAAGCTCCGCAAAGTTATCAAAGTGCCCCTAATCGGTATGGAGCCAATGGTAAAACCAGCGTCTTTGGCCACCAAAACCGGCACGATTGCCATTTTTGCTACCCCAACCACATTAGCTAGCAAACGTTATGCTTGGCTCAAACGCGAATATGCAAAAGACATCAAAGTTATTGAGCCAGACTGTAGTACTTGGGCCATGATGGTTGAAAAAGACCAAGTTGAAGAAGATCAAATAAAAACCAACGTCGATGCAGCTCTTACGGCCAATGCCGATGTGATAGTTCTGGGCTGCACTCATTACCACTGGATAGAAGAGCTGGTACAGCGCCTTGCAGCTGGACGCGCCACTGTTATTCAACCCGAACAGCCAGTAATCGAGCAGCTAAAAAGAGTAATTACAAACGTTTAACGAAGGTTTTTTTAGGCGGCGAGCTTGGCTTTTACCAGTTCGGCTACCTGTTTAGGCGTCATGTCGGCTTTAACTATAAAGGCACTGACGTTCAGAGATTTCAAAATTTCTGGCGCCTCTTGCTCGCCCATGTTGGTCAAAATTATGACCTTAACGTCCTTACCCCAATCTGTTTTTCGAAGTTGCTCCAGCACTTGATCGCCATTCATCTCTGGCATCATCAGGTCGAGCAGCACAATATCGGGCTGCATTTTTTCAATAAGATCCAGACCCAACTTGCCGTTTTCGGCTATTTGAACTTGAAAGCCTTCGGCTTCAAATTTGATCTGGTACATTTGCGCAATTGCGACGTCGTCCTCAATAATCGCGATTTTGGTCATAGGCTAGCTGGCTCTTTCTTTAAAGACTGCTTATGGTATTATTTACATACACATTGTAGAACAAAAAAGGAAAATAGATGAAAATATATGTTAATGGCGCAATCGGCCAAGGGTCCACAGCTTTGGCGGCTTTTGATAATGCCCTGATAAAAACTGGTACGGCCAACTTTAACCTAATTCGTCTCAGCTCGGTTATTCCTCCTCATGCTGAGATTATTGATACCGACGAAATTCCTGAATTACCCGGCGAATGGGGTGATAGATTGTATGTAGTTTACGCCGAAATGCGTACCGAAATTCACAACGAAGAGGCCTGGGCGGGTGTTGGTTGGGTTATTGACCCAGATACCGATAAAGGTCTTTTTGTCGAGCACGAGGGCCACAGTGAACAAAAAGTAAGACAAGATATTACCGATAGTTTAAAGGGTTTGTTGAAGAACAGAGATATGCACGATTTGCCGATTAAGATGAAAGTAATTGGCGCCAAATGTGAAGGTGAACCAATCTGCGCTTTTGTAGTAGCTGCTTATCAAGTCAGTGACTGGGATAACAAAGCCATGACTGAAAAAGGTGCTTTGACTGAGAAACTGTCTAAGGCTTGGTTAAATCGAAAGAAGTCCTCGGAAACCCCAGAAGAATAATCCAAAAATCTTATCTATTTAAGACCAACAGTGTATTTTTTTAAGAAAAACACCGGATTGTTTGCCATTTTAGCATGTCTTAAGCCTTCAACTCCTAAATCTTGCTCATGGTTAAGATACTGCACTCCAAGCGAGTGAAGCTGCTTGGCGGTAAAGTGGTCAAGAGCAATGCCTAGGCCTTTTATGCTACGATCAGCTTTTTTGTAGTGCCACATCGCAAAATTGTTCTCTAATATCTCGGCTATCGAAAAGGCTTTTAGCTCATTGTTAATAGTTATTCCAACGATATGAATGTTGCTGGTGGTAATAGTATGGTGATTATTAAGCAGCTTATCTATAGCTCTTAGCTCATTCTCGTTGTAGGAATCTTTTGATGCCACTTGGCCGCCCCATTCTTGAACGACTTCTCTGATTTTATCTCTGTCCACCTGGCTCTTTACGTCTAGCTCTTTCAATGACAGCTTTCCATCGTTATCTCTTAAGAACTGCCTTAAGTTATTACGCTTATTGTTATTGGAGTTGCCTTCAAGTTCAACCATTGTCTTTATGGCGACGATATAATCGTGATTGTCGCGGTCTTCTTGCACAATAAACTTTTTTTTATGTTTCAACTTTTTGGCGACAAATTCAGGGATTAACTTGAGTTCTTTTTGATTTTCTTTTAACGAAAAGTTCAGTAACACTTCGGCGGTTTTGCTTATCTTACGCGTGCCAAAAAAGGAGTAGAAATATTTATCAGCGTCTTGGTAGTCTTGGAAACGAATGACTAAGTTTCCATTCAATGTACATACTTTTAATTTCTGTTGATGATCCCAGGACCACAAGCTTATAAAATTATAGTCGGAATAAAAATTATCAGGCTTGATAAAGGCGTTTAGGCTAGCCTGGTGATGAGCTTCTAGATATTGAAAGTCCGGAAATACGGACAGATTGACCGCCATAATATTTGTTTGTTTTGTTTCTGTTTATGCTTATAACTTGACATGCATAACGGATTGAACAATTATATCATTAATGAAACAAAAAAATAATGACCGCTTAAGTTTATTTATCTGGATTACTTTTATAGCATTCGCTCTCTGGTGGTTGTATATAAATGTTTTTGTTCGTGCTCCACTGAGCGATAATATTCATTATAAATTGTTTGGTGCCACTTATGGCGTAATGTCGCTGATTGGTGGCTGCATTGGGTTGGCGGCTTCCAGAAAGTGGGGCAGCCACAAAAGCATGGTTGGTAGAGCGTTACTTTTTTTCTCGATCGGTTTATTACTTCAAGCTTTTGGTCAAGTAGCCTACTCCTTTTATGTGTATGTCTTAAAAGTCGATATACCATATCCGTCGGTCGGTGACGTTGGATACTTCGGTAGTGTTCTGCTGTATATTTATGCGGCTTGGGAACTATCAAAAGCCCTTGGTTTTAAACTGTCTGTCAAAAATAAGACTAAGAAATTTATTGCTGTTGCCGTTCCCCTGGTGCTGCTCAGCGGTTCTTATTATTACTTTCTAAGAGGCTATGCTTTCGATTTTTCTTCGCTAAAGGCAAGTTTGACGGTAATTTTAGATTTCGGGTATCCACTCGGCCAGGCAGTTTATATTGCTATTGCTATTATGACTTATCTTCTCTCAAGGAAAATGTTAGGAGGGGTAATGAAAAACAAAGTCTTGTTGGTGCTCTTTGCGTTGGTTGTGCAATATACGGCTGACTCCTCCTTCCTGTACGCTGCAAAGGCCGAAAAATTCTTTGCCTCAGGCGCCAACGATTTTATGTATCTTTTATCCTATACAGTTATGGCACTAGCCTTAACTACATTCCGAGGTGGTTTTACTAAGCCTGTTGAAGCCCCGACTACTCCTAGTGGGCAGTCGAGCGGTGAGTAAATAACTATGGATGTATACAACGAAATAGCTACTAAGATTATAGAGCGACAGGAGGCGGTAATGGGTCCAATAGCTGTTGAACAGGCCAAATCAGTCTCTGGGTTAGAAGTGATTGGCCGCATAGAAAAGTAAAGATTGTCGGTGATTCGAGTAAGGTGATAGATGGACTGGTTGAGGTATACAAAGCACTATTTGGTCAGATTTCAGTCGAAGTTTGTAAAGAAGCGGTGGGACGCCTGGCGCAGCAACTGTCACCAGAACAGATGCCTGCCTCCTTGCGCTAGTAAACTTCAGTGGCTTTATTAAGAAAAAAAGTTAAAAAAAAGTCGGAGCCAAATGGTTCTGATAGTACTCATATAGCTCAAGAACTTTATCGCAAGAATGTCGAGCTGGCCAATACCAACCACACTTTGTCACTTTTGCGGGCAATTGATAACTTGGTTCTCGAGCCAAACAATACTCTGGTTGACCTAGCTCAAGGTGTAGCGTCGGCTTTGGTCGAAAATTCTGACTATTTATTTAGTCTAATTTTTATCAGGCATTCTCGCGATGATGACACGCCAATGGGAGTAGGTGGTTACGGGGCTCCGCAGTCAGAAGGCGCAAAAACAATTGGACCTGACGCAGTCAAAAAGTTAATTTTACAGACCGATCATCCCTGGTTTGATGCCGCCAAATACAGCCAAATTATAGATGTAAACAGTAGTAAAAGTGAGTTTTTAAAAAAGGCTTTTGATGATCAGGCAGTAACGGTTATAGAATTTGCTAAGCAATACAATTGCCCAACAATCTGCCTAATCAAATTGATGGCAAGGCGTAAGCTTGTAGGTGCCATGATGGTTGGTCTAGGCACTCCAGTGGCGAGCTTAGACCCAAGTGAAGTCGAGTATTTAGGCCGTATTGGCGAGGCGGCTGGTCTTGCAACAGATAACAAACTGCTGTTTGAAGAGAATCAGCAAGTGCTTAAAAAACTTAAGCTTTCCAACGAAAAGCTCAAAGCGCTAGATGAGGCTAAGGACGAGTTTATCAGTATGGCCTCTCATCAGCTTAGAACGCCGCTTACCTCTGTAAAAGGCTATGTCAGTATGGTGATGGAAGGTGATGCTGGCAAGATTACCCCCCAACAACGCCAACTGCTTAATCAGGCCTTTACCAGTAGCCAGAGGATGGTTTATTTGATCGCCGATCTGTTAAACGTTTCTCGGCTTAAAACGGGTAAATTTCTTATAGAAGCTGCCCCAACCCAACTGGCCGATGTGGTTGAAACCGAACTTCAACAAGTTCTAGAGACCGCCAAAGTTCATAATCTTGAGCTTACTTATGATAAACCGGCTAATTTCCCGGTACTTAATCTAGACGAGACTAAAACTCGCCAAGTTATAATGAATTTTGTCGATAATGCCATCTATTACACCCCTAGTGGTGGCCATATTAAAGTGGAGTTAACTGCCGATGATAAAACTGCCAGCTACAAGGTGATAGATGATGGCCTTGGTGTGCCCAAGGCAGAACAGCCGCATCTGTTTACCAAGTTTTATCGTGCCGAAAACGCCAAAAAAGCTCGTCCCGACGGCACGGGCTTAGGTCTTTTTATGGCTCAGAAAGTAATTATTGCTCAAGGGGGCGCTATTATTTTTCAGAGTGAAGAGGGTAAGGGTAGTACCTTTGGCTTCTCATTCCCGCTTGACAAGCTCCACACCAGCACTCAAGCTCCGGCAAAGTCGTAAAAAAACAATAAAAAAACATTGTAATTTTATCATCTTACCTCTGTAAGGTGTTAATTAAACTTAAGCATAATGTTGACAATATTATAATTGTGTGGTAGTATTGGTGTCATAACTGCTTTTCATAAGAGTAAGCAGCGATTTTTAGACGTTGGTGGAATAGCGTTTATAAACTTTTAAAGGGAGATTACAACTATCATGTCAGTACCCGCACAAGGCGAACTCAGCCCAACAATGCAACCAGCCGGTTTAGCTTTAAACCAGGTTGAGCTAGTGGATTTTTATGCCCGTCAAGCAGGCATAATTGGTGCAGAAACAGCACCAGTCGATCATAATTATGGTTTTGATGATATGGCGTCAGTTACGCATATCGACGGTCTAAGAAGTCGTCTTAAAAAAGGCGTTGCTCGCTTTGCAGCCCCAGTAGTAGCTGTCGTGTCCCTTGCAGCCTGCTCTGGCGATAATAGCAATGCTCATAGCTTAACCGAAGCTTCACAGACAGCCGCTACGGCTGACACTACTGGTGTCCCTGGCACAGATCTAGATGATGCAATTACTGCAACTACTAGCGCTGAAGTTGACTCGACCGAAGCTACGGATACTGCACCAACCGACTCTACTGAAGACAGTACTACTGATACTGATAATACGAACACATCTGATTCAAGCGAAGTGAGCACTGATTCTTCTGATGTGACATCCGATACCTTAAGCCCTGAAGAGATTGCCGCTCTTGACGAAGCCATTCGCGTAGCAACATTTGACCCAAATGCTTGTGAAAACTTAGTTAAGTACATTGCACCTAGCCGAGTTATCCCGGCTGGCTCAGGTAATAACTTTGTCAAATACGATGTTGGTTC
>Ga0163163_10001420_pt1 | contig 20262 bp, 15 predicted proteins | sample S65metaG_FD_119766 | JGI IMG/M metagenome (GOLD analysis project Ga0163163, IMG submission 119766) | Switchgrass rhizosphere microbial communities from Kellogg Biological Station, Michigan, USA - S6-5 metaG | ecosystem: Host-associated > Plants > Roots > Rhizosphere > Soil | place: USA...
ACCTTTTCATACTCGACTCACAACTAGTTTGACACTCTAAGATCGGCTGCATAGAATCAAGTTGTTAGCCCCCGCAGTAGAACCCCCTGAGCCCCTGGTCCCAAAACTAATAGTAGGAGCGTGAAAACGTGAGTTTAAAAATTCGTGTCAAGCGAAACAGCCCAGAGTCTATGACTCGACAAATACGGGAACAGATTAATGCAGCGATTGATGCTGGTACCTTGCTGGCGAACGAACTCCTTCCGAGTGAACGCGAACTCGCAAAAACGGCAAAGGTAGCGCGCAATGTAGTCAGAGGCGCCTATGAGCAATTAGTAAGTGTCGGAAAGTTGCGCAGCGAAGGTCGCAAAGGAAGATCGGTCAAAGCCGGGGGAAGTAAGAAAAAGACTACCAGCGCCAAGAAGGCTACCAAGAAAGCTACTAAGACAACGAAAAGCCGCAAGAAATAATTGCGGGTGGGCCTTGTTATCTCAGCGGCAACATCGTCTCGAGGTGTTCTCACTCTCGTGTGCTCGCCCCATCACGACCGAGTGAGAGGATCTCGTTTCTAATCAAGTTTCGCTCCGCAAGCAACCTGACAAAGAACTGTCTTCTCATCAAAAAGAACATCAGAACTCTGAATCCCCCGAGCGATTTATCTAGCTCTTCGAAGAAGATGATCGACACATACCCAGCGATTGGAATAAGAATCAACGCCCCCAGCATCGCAATCCATCCCAGCGTCACATAAAAGACGACCGCCACAACAATCCACGTCAAAGGGAAAAGCAACATCGCCGAAATAATCTTAATTGTCGAAATCACGTCTTCCGAGTTCTGCGACAGCTTAGTTGACAGGTAGCCACCGAGCCGGTAGGCGGGATAGTGTACGACCGTGCCGAGCGCCGCTGGGCCAAGCATCAACAGAAACATCGTTGACCTTTTCAGTATTCGCCAAAAAACGTTGAGCGTTGATGACGGCGCCGATAATTCTTCCGGGTCAACTCCTGCCTGCTTTAGTTCCTCCTCGAATCTAATCATGCGCACTTCAAGTCGTCGGAGCCGTTCCGGTTGGGAATGCTCCAAAACTGAATACGCTTTTATGAAGCGCTGCTGCAGTTGCAGTTCCTCAGCCAGACTGTCGTTGTCATCAGCTTCACTCACCGACGAGAAAATCCTCTCGGCTCTCGTTATGGTTTGCAGTGCCTCCTTCTGTTGAGCGTCGAGAATCACCGCACGCAGAGCCGCCTCAATACGATTGGAAAGTTCGCGAACTGGCTCTCGCGGTGGGTTACCGGTGTTATCAAGCGCAACACGATCGACCGGGATCGGTTCACCAAAATACAGAAGCGCTGAACTTCGAAAACTCGTCTTCGAAGTGTAATAGAGCCCAGCCGGTACAATCTGCAGGTTATTTACCTCTCCTGTGGATACCGCGCCGAGTGAAATTCTTGCCGCCCCGGTCTTGATTGGTTTCAAGCCTGGTTCGTCATGAGATACACCTTCGGGACAGATACCTATTGTGCCGCCGCGAGCTAACAACTTTCGTGCGGCAATGAAAGTCTCCTGATTCCTGGCAACGTCTTCACCTTCGTCCTGTCGTCGGTAAACAGGCAGAGAGTCGAGTTCACGCACGAGGTAACCGATTACCGGCATACGAAATAGAGGCGCTTTTGCGAGGAACGAAACCTGGCGCGGCGCGAGGCACAACAGAAAAACTGGATCTACGAGTGCGTTTGGATGATTGAGGACAAAGATAACGGGAGTGTCGAGAGGAACATGCTCGAGGCCGGCAACCTCGATGCGTTTGAAATAAATCCTGAGCGCCAATCTCACCAGCGCAACTATGATTCTACGGATCATAGGACAGCGGCAGATTAACACACTCGCTGGGACCGCAGGCGTCCCCGCCTGCTGATTGCCTGTTAGTGATCCGCGTGGTTCACGGGCAGGTGGGGACGCCTGCGGTCCCAGCCCGGTGAGAATGAGACACGCAAGACTTCTTTTCAGGCACGTTCGCTGTCACGGTCAGTTGCATGCGATAATGAAATCGCTTTTCCAACCTGTTCAAATCCACAATCCGAGGAATATCGATGCAGCGTTTTCTAGTTCTCATTTCTGTCATTGCGTTTGCTCTGACTTCAACCGCCTACGCCCAGACTCGTACATACACTGTTGAAGATCTCTTGAAAGTTCGACGTGTCGCTGACCCGCAGATTTCTCCCGACGGGACCCGGGTCGCCTTCACCATCGGCGACGTCAACTACGAAGCCAATCGTGTCGTCAACCAGATCTACGTCGTTCCACTCGAAGGCGGCAGTCCTAAACAACTAACGAACGGCCAAAGTTCTTCGAGTGCACCTCGCTGGTCGCCCGATGGCAAGAAGATCGCGTTTGTTACAGGAAGCCAGATTTGGACGATGGATAGCGATGGAGGTCATAAAGAACAGGTCACGAAGGTTTCGACCGGAGCAGCCGCACCGGTATGGTCTCCTGATGGAAAGTTGCTTGCTTTCACTTCAGATGTCCATCCCGAGTGCAGCGACGACGACTGCAACAAGAAGAAAGACGAGGAAGCCGAAGCGAGCAAGGTCAAGGCGCACGTAACCGACCGTCTACTGTTCAAACACTGGGATGAATGGCGGGATGTGAAACGAACTCACGTCTTCGTTGTCTCAAGCAAAGGTGGAACATCCCGGGATTTGACTACAGGAGATTTTGATTCACCTCCATACGCCGCAGCAAGTGGCGTCGACTTCGCGTTTTCGCCCGACTCAACGGAGATTGCTTACTTACGCAACCCAGATAAGGTCGAAGCGACTTCGACAAATAGCGATATTTACGTCGCGCCCGTCTCTGGCGGTCAGCCAAAGAACATCACCGCAAACAACCATGGCTACGATGCGAGTCCAGTGTTCACTCGCGATGGTCGTTACATTGTCTATCGCTCACAAGCAACTGCTGGATTTGAAGCGGACCGTTGGCGCTTGATGGCTTACAACCGTGCTACCGGCGTAAGCACTGAAATCACAAAAGGTTTTGACCAGCAAGTTGATGACGTTGCGCTTTCTCCAGATGGGAATTTCGTTTATTTCACTGCGGGTCAACGCGGCAAAGCGCCTATCTTTCGTGTACCTTTTGGTAGCGGTGTTCCGCAGAAGATGATTGCGGATGTCTCTGCCACGAACCTGAAGATCACTCCAGACGGGAAAAAGCTTGTCTTCGCCAGCAGTTCACTGGCTTCGCCGTCGGAGATTTATACAGCGAGTGCGGATGGAAGCGGCCTTACTGCTCTGACCTCTGCCAACGTACAGCTCATGAATCAGGCAAATCTAAAGAAGGCCGAAGAGGTCGAGTGGAGCGGAGCACTCGGACGAAAGATTCACGGGTACATCGTTAAGCCAAACAACTTTGATGCAAGCAAGAAGTATCCGCTTGTTGTGTTGATTCATGGCGGACCTCAAAGCGCATGGAATGACAACTGGGGGTATCGCTGGAATCCGGAGGTTTTCGCCAACGCGGGATACGTTGTCTTTACACCAAATCCGCGTGGTTCAACAGGCTACGGACAACAGTTTGTGAACGAGATCAGCGGTGACTGGGGTGGCAAAGCCTATGTAGACATCATGAATGGTGTGGCTGACGTGTTGCGTAGAAGTCCTTACATCGATCGCAACCGAATTGGGGCGGCGGGAGCAAGCTACGGCGGTTACATGATCGATTGGATCGAAGGTCACAACAATGACCCGCGGTTTCGTTTCAAGGTACTCGTTTCACACGATGGTGTTTACAACCTGACGAGTATGTATGGAGCGACGGAGGAATTATGGTTTCCAGAGTGGGAATTCAAGGGCACGCCATGGAGTAATCCGACGATGTACGACCGCTGGTCGCCACACAAGTTCGTCAACAACTTCAACACACCGATCCTTGTGATTCATAGTGAACTCGACTTTCGCGTACCACTCGGCGAAGGCATGCAGTTATTCACGGCAGTTCAGCGAAAAGGCATTGACTCGAAGTTCCTGAGTTTTCCCGATGAGGGGCACTGGGTCTTAAAACCTCAAAACTCAAATCTCTGGTATCACACGGTGCTGGATTGGTTGGATAAGTATTTGCGGTGAAGAGGGTCTGTAAAATGAAGTTTGTATGACTTGGTCTTTGGCTTTTGGTCTTTGGTCTTGGTCCTTGCTTGTCGTTTTTGAGATCTGAGATCTGAGATCTGAGTTCCGCATGGTGATTGATCGCCTATCAATCCGCGACCGCCCTTCCGGACAACCAGTGATGCATCAGAAGTGGGGCAAGCTTCTGTTCATGCATTGGCGGATCGATGCAGACCTTTTGCGCCCGTTGATCCCCGCAGGACTTGAGATCGACACGTTTGATGGTACGGCGTGGATTGCAATTGTCCCATTCACAATGTGGGACATCCGCGCATTTCCACCCTACGTTCTGCCCCTTCCCGGTCTGAACGCGATGCACGAACTAAACGTCCGCACTTATGTTCATCTGAATGGAACTCCGGGCGTGTGGTTCTTCTCTCTTGACTGCAACAACGCCGCCGCCGTCCTCGGCGCTCGCACTTTTTACTACTTGCCTTATTACAACGCTGAGATAACTCTTGAACAGCGCAACTCAACCATCAGCTATTCTCTAAAACGAACTGATGAGCCGGTTGCAAACTTCGAAGCTACCTGGAACATAGGAGTGCCGCTTCCTACGGCAAAAGAAGACTCGCTCGAGTTCTTCCTAACCGAACGTTACTGCTTATTCAGTGAGCACAAGGGAAATCTCTACCAATCGAGAATTCACCATCAATCGTGGCCATTACAAAAGGCAACACTCGTTGGCCATTCCTCCACGATGATCGAAGTCCTCAACTTACCCGAAGCGGACGTTCCATTGCTCCACTACGCAGAAGCAATCGCGGTCGACATCTGGATGCTCGGGGCAGTAGCCCGACTGTCAAGGAGGGCTCTGTTGGAGTGATCAAGTGGCTGAGCCCTCCTTGACAGTCGGGCTACTGCCCCGAGAGTGATCACCGGACAACCAGGTCGACAATCAATGGTCGGTGATCGGAACCAATCGGAGCACCAACCTGCACATTCCTAACTTCCACATCTGCGCTCACCAAACAATGATCTATTGGCAGTCTCATGAAAGACGGCAAAGGCATTGGCCAACTCGTTTTCAGTCCAAATCCCAAACGCACATCTCGCAGATGTGCACTGTGAAGAAGCACTCCGAAATATGGAGACCACATTGTCGTATTTAGATCGCCGGTCAGGATTTTGGTTCCGTCGACTGAATTCAAGAATTTAGCCGCCTCTCGAAACTGTTGATTTCGATTTTCAAACTTGCCCGCTGTGATCGGAGTTGGTGGGTGAAGCGACAGCAGAGCAACTTCCCTTCCCTGAAGATTCAGCTTAACGGCAATAGCGATATGAGTTGAAGAATCGAGCTGTAGAACTTGCACATCTTCAAATGGTACGCGACTGAAGACTGCCATCCCCGAACCTTCCAAACCTGGTGCACTTTTAAAGTAAGGATATAACTTAGCTACAGCCCTTATTTTCTCATTCCAGTCTTCAGTGATTTCCTGCAAGACAATCAAATCCGCATTCGAGCGGTTCACGAAGTCAAGAACAGCTTTGTAGTTCCTATTGCTCTTTAGAACGTTTGCATGAAGAACCCTAACGGTAGCAGGCGGGGACGCCTGCGCTCCCAGCACCACGCCTGGAGCTTTGAACAGATACGGCAGCAGGTAGACCGAGTTCAGAACGGCACACAAAACAGCAATCGGAACAAACTTCCATGCCTGCAAAACTGTAAACAGCAAAACGCAAACAATAGCGACCAAAACGTATTGCAGTCTGAAGTGTGTCGTTAACTCGAGATAGAGGAATTGGCCAAACTGGCTTGCCAGGGTCAGGACCACAACTGCGATCAATGCAACCAGAGTCAGACGGTAGATTAGTTGTGAAGAAACCACCTCGAGAAGGAACATGCTGTTGTAGGTTTACTCAGGCCTTTCGGGTGGTGGGACGACGGCAACGAAGTCGTCAACAAATCGCTGCGCGTAACTGTCAAGCAATTCGTTAACGCGTTCATGCTTTGGAGAGCGCACGATTATTCCTGCGTGGTGACGCTTGTTAACTCTGTAGACGATCTCCTCATCGTTGTAAGCTGAAGTGTCCGGGGTTTCCTGCTTCGCAAGCGACAAGATTATTCCAGCATATTCCTTTCGCAACGGTCGGATCTTCGTAGCGGAAGCTCCATTCGCGATCTCTATCCTGGCCCATTCCCTCCATAAACTGATGCCGGAGGCTGCTTCAAGAACATCCGCGATGTAGGCGCCTCCAACTCGCGCCGCAATTTCCAGGAAATAGAACTTGCCGTCAGCAACGCTCTTGATGAACTCCGCATGTGTTGCACCATGATTAAGTTTCAACGTCTTAACCAACTTCTTATTGATATCGGTCAGGGATTTCTCATCGCTCGAACCATGTACCAACGTTCGCGAGATGTAAGCGCCACCTTGATGAGCTACCTGCATCGGAGGCCGGCCGTACTTATTGACACCTGAAAAAACCACTTTGCCATGATTTACGATCGAATCCACATGAAAGACTTCACCAGGAATGAATCGAGCCAACAAATAGTAGGATGCTCTCTCGCGCAGGTTCTCGCGTTCATTCATCTCGTCAATGACACGCCAGACTTCTTCTGCACGATCAACTTTTCGAATTCCTATCGCAGAAACGTCGGATCTCGGTTTCATTATCCAGGGGCTTGGAACACTCTCCATGAAGCGCCGAATATCGTCAGGGTTAATCAACGGTACAAATTCAGGCACGTTGATTCCTCCCTCCCGGCTGTGCACTGCCATCGAAAGTTTGTCGCGGAAGACTTTCGCCTGAGAGCTGCTTAGACCTGGCAGACATAAGTGCTCCCGTACGAGTGCTGCTGTTACAACGTCAAACTCTTCGAGCGCAATCACGCGATCAACTTTCATCTTCTTTGAAAGAAAAGCCACGAGATCGATGAAGAGCGCAGGCCCGGCGTCGTTTGGTACGGCAATAAGATCATCGAGACTTTCGCGCGGCCAGTCTTCACCCAGCATCTTTTCTTTTGTAATTAGTACGATATTGCAACCGTGGTCCCTACACTCGCGGATGAAGTCAGCACCTTTGAAATAAGTAGCCAGGCAAATGATGTTGAGAGGTCGTTTAGAAATTTCAGTCATCCTGGGACCTTTTGATTCGACGACAGACTTCGGGGGAATATAAACTCTTTTCAGAGACGAGGCCATGCTGGTAAGGTAATGGTTAATTGTCAGGTTCAGTCGCGACTCTGTGTTTTGTCCTCCCAAACTTTGAAGCTTCTTAACTCAACCCGGGAAGCAATAATGCGGAAGTGTTCGATGTCCAATTGACGGGTTGCCCTCTTACAATCGCTGGTAAGCAAACTTGCATGATAATAAAAAGCCCCTTTCCAGATGTCACTATCCCTGAAGTTTCGCTGACCGCGTTGGTCCTACAAAACGCTCAGGAATACGGTGACAAACCCGCTCTCATCGACGGTCCGACCGGACGCTCGATCACTTATTCACAACTTGCTGAGTTAATCAGGCGAGTCGCGATTAATCTTTCAGAACGTGGTTTCAAGCAAGGCGATGTCCTCGGTATTTTGAGTCCTAATCTCCCCGAGTACGCAGTGATGTTTCACGGAGTGGCGATGCTGGGTGGAATCGTCACTCCGATCAATCCGCTCTACACTGCGCGCGAGATATTTCATCAACTCAAAGACTCGAAAGCTCGATTCCTGGTAACCATCCCACCTTGTATCGACAAAGTGAAAGAAGCCGCCGCGGAGGCGGGAATTGATGAGTTGTTTGTGTTCGGGTCTGCGGAAGGAGCAACACCATTTGATTCGCTGCTCGCTGAAACCGATCACCCTCTTCCGGACATCAAGATCAATCCGAAAGAAGATCTTGTTGTGCTTCCTTACTCAAGTGGAACGACCGGACTTCCCAAAGGCGTGATGCTGACGCATCACAACCTCGTTTCGAATCTCAAGCAGATTGAGGGACTCGATTATTTCTTTGATACCGACACATTGATCTGCGTCCTCCCCATGTTTCATATCTACGGTCTCGTGGTCGTACTCAATATGGGTCTTTACGCTGGCGCGACGATTGTCACAATGCCGAGATTTGAACTCGATTCATTCCTCAAAGCCGTACAGGACTACGGAGTCAGCCTTGCTCACATCGTTCCCCCAATCGTTTTGAGTCTAAGTAAGAATCCGATCGTCGCCAACTACAACCTTCCTAAACTAAAAACGCTTTTCTCTGGTGCGGCTCCTCTCGGCGAGGATCTAACACGCGCTTGCATGGATCGACTGGGGTGCAGCATTCGTCAGGGTTACGGACTGACAGAGACAAGTCCGGTAACTCACTCCTCTCCGGCGAAACAATCTGACGTTAAGTTCGGCTCTGTCGGCGTCCCTGCTCCGAATACCGAGTGCAAGATTATCGATCTCGAAACCGGCGAAGCACTAGGTTTTGGACAGAGAGGTGAAGTCTGCGTGCGTGGTCCACAAGTGATGAAAGGCTACTTGAATGAACCTGAAGCGACCGCACACACGATCGATACGGAAGGTTTTTTACACACAGGTGATATTGGTTACGTAGATGAGGACGGACACTTCTTCATAGTGGACCGCGCAAAGGAGCTGATCAAGTACAAAGGTTTCCAGGTTCCTCCCGCCGAATTAGAAGCGGTACTTCTGACTCATCCGTGCATCGCCGATGCTGCTGTCATTCCCTATCCTGACGATGAGGCCGGCGAAGTTCCTAAGGCGGTCGTGGTGCTGAAGACTGAAGCCGACAAGAATTCCATTCTGGACTTTGTCGCGGAACGAGTGGCGCCGCACAAAAGGATTCGTTATCTGGAGTTCGTTGAACAGATTCCCAAGTCACCTTCCGGAAAAATTCTGCGTCGAGTGTTGGTAGAAAAAGAACGGGCGAAGCTGGCAGCGCGCTAGAACGTTCATCCGCAGATTACGCAGATTTATTTTGAAAAAAGATCCCGTCAGCACCCTTCAAAGATGAATCTGTGTAATCTGTGTAATCTGCGGATGTCATTTTTAGATCCGAAGCCAAATGAGCCTTGACACTGCTAACTCTCGCGCATACAGTCCGACTTGCGCAGCCCTGCAACTCGTCAAACACCACCAGAGTGAATCGGGAGGTAAATGACATGTATTTCCGTCGTTCTGTTTGGTTACTTGCAATTCCTCTTCTCGCAGCAGTGTCCTTCTCCTCTGAAGCGCAAACCCGCTCCTCAGCGAAGACGAGTAAACAATCGAACCCAACCACAGCGCCCGCACAACCGGCCGTCTGGGAAAGTTGGGACACGCTGAAACCTGAGAACGAAGACTTCTCGATCCTCATGCCAAAGGACGCATCAACGGAGATTACAAAATTCGACTACCACAAATTGGAGTTGAATGCCCGGCTCTACATGTCAGCCCCGGCAACCGGTCCTGTTGTAGCGGTCGCGTCGATGAGTGGCATCAAGTCGAACCCTGCAGCGTATTCAGACTTTGAACGATTCAATTCTTACGCTGACGCCTTTAAGCAGTTTTTCCCGTCAAAGGTGCGTAAGGATCCGGTCACAAAAATGATCCTCACTACGACAAAACAATTTCACGGTTACACCGGTCGGGTTTACAAACTGAATGTTGGTGATTTAAGCGGAACCGTTAATGCCTATGTGACGAGGAAGCGTTTCTACGCAATAGCTGTCCTGAATACTAAGAAAGATGATGCACTTGAAGAAAAGTTTCTCAGTTCCTTTGTAATACCCGATAAACCTGCCGAGCAGAAGATCGCCGCCACCGAAACTACCGAACCAAATGCTGTCGCTCAGTCTGAAAACAACGAGCAGGGACGGCCGACGCGCAAACCCCGCGTGGAGACAGAAGGAACTACAAACAACAACGGCACAACTCCGACTGCTAACGCCAACACGACGGAAGAAACTGTCGATTCAAATAACTCACAGGCCCAGCAAGGTACACCACAAAAGAAAGCACCTATTTCGGGCGGCGTGCTGAACAGCAAAGCAATCTATTTACCGGCGCCAGAGATACCTCCGGGCGAAAAGCCTGGAGTGGTAATGGTGCAGGTACTTGTTGACGAACAAGGTACGGTAATTGATGCGAGGGCAGTGTCGGGTCCACCCAATTTACAAACTGCTGCAATAGTCGCTGCGCGACTGGCGCGTTTCTTACCGACAGTGCTTTCCGGCGAACCAGTCAAGGTTAGCGGCACACTCGCTTACAACTTCGTTCATTCAAACTGAGGTCGCAATATAAAGCCACAGATAAACACAGATGAGACGGATCTGAGGTTTGAATCCGTCTTATCTGTGTTTATCTGTGGCTGACTCGCTTGACGCTATTACCATCACAGTCTATCTTCGCTCGACTTTTCATACTTAATCACTGGAGCTTCATTAAACATGTCGTCAGGAATAGCCGCACATTGTCCGGCCTGGTCAATTCCAGGATACCTGGAAGTGCGCGAAGGTCACTTGGCCATTAATGGTGTCGATGCAATTGATCTCGTTCGCGAATTCAAGTCGCCACTCTTTGTCTTTTCCGAGAGTCGTATCCGCGACAACATCACCCGTCTCAAGCGCGCCGCCGAAGTTGTAGATCGACCGATCAAGTTCTGTTATGCCTCCAAGGCGAATTCGAACATGGCTATTCTGCAAGCCGTGCTCAACGCCGGTATTGATTGTGAAGTGAATAGCGGTGGTGAGCTCTTCAAGGCATTGCAAGTCGGATTCAAACCCGAACAGATCATATTCAACGGTACCAGCAAATCTGATGAGGAGATCGATGAAGCCGTTCGTGCCCAGATCTACGCCATCAACGTCGACTCAATTTACGAAATCGATTTGGTCGAACAATCAGTTCTGCGTCTGCGAGCACGCGGTGAAAACGTTCCACCAGCGCGTGTGACACTGCGACTTGTTCCTGAGATTGGCACTCGCTCGCACCTCGGATTACAAACAGCTCTACTCACATCAAAGTTCGGCATCTCTTCTTCGGAAGTCCTTGCGGCTTTCCGCCGAGGCTTGAAGAATCCGGAACTGGTAAACGTCCGCGGCATTCACATTCACGTTGGATCACAAACGCCAGATGTCGAACCGTTTGCCGAGGCTTTCAAGAGCATGTGGGAACACCTTGTGGCCATTCACAATGAAACCGGTCACACGCTGGAACATATCAATCTTGGTGGTGGAATCCCGGTCAACTACCTGCGCGACCGTTCGCAAGCGGATCAACTTCCGGAACATGAACGCGACATGTTAGGCGCCGAACTCGAGCCGGCAGATGTTTTGACTGAAGTGATGCGCGTCGCCCGCGAATCGGCTCGCACTGTTAATGCCGAGCACTTGTTGGATCAGGTGACGATCCTTCTCGAACCAGGTCGTAGTGTTATCGCCGACGCTGGTCTCGTGGTAACCACCGTCAACAACATCAAAACCAGACCGGAAACTGGTGATGTATGGCTGCTAACAGATGCGGGCTACAACATCATGCTCTCAATGAACAATTACAAGTGGTACTACCATCTGATCTCTGCTTCGCGTGCAGGCGAAACGTCGGGTCGTGATTACAAGGTCGCCGGGCCACTCTGTGATTCGGGAGATGTCTATTTTGATATTGAACGCGAAGGTCGGTTACCGGACTACCGGCGACTGCCGGACAATGTAGGGCCGGGTGAGGTTTTAGCGTTACTGAACTGCGGAGCCTACTCACTCGCACAGATGTTTCACTACAACGGCAGACCACTGCCGGCAGCTGTGTTGATTGGTTTGGATGGATCACCAAAGCTGATTCGTCGTCGCGATACTTACGACGATTTGATCACGAATGACGTGTGGTAATTCGTCGACTCTTCTCTGCACTACCTCTGCATTGTACAAGTCGGGAAGGGTGGCTTGCCCCCGCTGGCCTTAGTTCAACTGCAAAACTGAGGACGAGATCAATAAGGCCAGCGGGGGCAAGCCACCCTTCCCGACTTGTTCGATTTGAATGTTCGAGTTGACATTCGCTACGCGGTTTTTGACGTTGTTTCTAGTGAAACGCGGAGAACGCAGACGTAGCGCAGAGAAGAGACACAAGGTAGTTCAAAATTAACAACAGCCTCGGAAGGCACTCCCAATAATGGCAACCGAATCTAACCACCTCGTACGCGGCCTCGGTCCAACGGCAGCAATCGCAGTCAACATTGCAAACATCATCGGCACCGGAGTATTTCTCAAGGCGCGCGTGATGACGTGCAACGTTGGAACGCCTGGTAAAGCTATCGCTGTTTGGATCTTCGCCGGTCTCCTCGCGCTCGCCGGTGGTTTGACATATGCAGAGTTGCTCGCCATGCGTCCTAAAGATGCCGGTGAATACGGACTCATTCGCGATGCGTATGGAAAGCTCTGGGGATTCCTTTACGGTTGGACGCAATTTTTAATCGCTCGCTCTGCATCGGCAGCCGCTCTCGCTGTTGGTTTCGCGATCTTCCTCAACGACTTTCTCGGTGGATCACTAAAACAGGTCTACTTTTCGTTAACGCTACCAGGCAGTCACAACGTCCCTTTCGGTAGTCTGCAAGTGGTCGCGCTAACCGCGATTCTGCTCACTACGTTAATCAATTGTGCGGCGGTCAACGTCAGCGGTAACTTCGCCACTGTAATCACCGTAGTGAAAGTGCTGGTCCTCATCGCCGTTGGTGTGGGAGCCTTTGCTTACAGCGGCGGCGACTGGAGTCACCTTTCTCAAGCGAATATGAACGGCGCCTGCGAAGGCGTGGCCGTTACAACTGGCGGGTTCGCAGGTCTTGCGGCGGCGATGCTCGGTGCGTTATGGGCATACGATGGCTGGAACAATGTCGCGTTCATGGCCGGCGAAGTTAAGCGACCCGAACGAAATCTGCCGTTGGCCCTGATCATCAGCATGCTTGTCGTAATGAGTCTCTACGTCTTTGTTAACGTGAGCTACTACCACGTGCTCACTCCAACAGAGATCGCGAACGTACCTGCGTCTTCATCGACCGCAGCTGAAGTTATTAGACGATTGCTCGGCGCAACAGCCGTAACGCTCATGGCCGCCGCGATGATGACATCTACATTTGGTGCTTTGCATGCATCGATCCTGGCGACAGCACGCGTGCCCTACGCCATGGCGAAAGATCGATTGTTCTTCCATGGCCTGGCAAAGTTGTCGCGAGCGCACGTGCCGGTGAGGTCTCTGCTTGTTCTTGCTATCTGGTCAAGCGTTCTCGCATTGTCAGGTTCATACGACATACTCACTGACTACGCCATCTTCGCCCTGACGATGTTCTACGCGTTGACAGCTGGCGCGGTGTTTGTGTTGCGCAGACGATTTCCCAATGAAGAACGTCCGTACAAAACGTGGGGATATCCGGTGGTTCCAGCTCTATACATAGCTGTATCTGCATGGTTGATTCTTACCACGATCTGGAACACGCCAAAACAGTCCGGAATTGGTTTGGGACTTATCTTGTTGGGTCTGCCGGTGTATTTGTACTGGCGACGAGTCAACGAAAGATCGTCTTGAAAAAATTATCACGCACAGATTACGCAGATTCTTTAGGCCAGTTGGGTTTGGACTTCATTTCGCAAAGAAATCTGCGTAATCTGCGTAATCTGCGTAATCTGTGGATGGCATTCTTGGTAAGCGCTCACTTCCTCACGACCTCGATCAAAGACGAGCCGCGCCCTTCGCTCGTTCCCAACAACGCCAAGCCATCAAGTCGATACGCAATACTCTCACCCTGTTTCCGCTTACCGAAGTCGAAACTAACCAAACGCTGCTTCCAGACATCTTCTAAGTTTGAACTAGTCGCAGGAAGCACTGCCTCGTAACCCTGAAAATAGTCACACAAAGCGATTCGTTTTCCGTCGGGCGAAACGCTTCCGCCCGTAATGATTCCGCCGAATAGACTCGGCACCTTCAATTCACCAAGCGATTTCATTGTGATCGGCTGTTCGCTACTTGTAGCCGCGGTCGCTTCATAAACAATGGGGTTCTGCAATGCAACTTTAGTAACGATATAGATGTTGCCAGTCTTCGGATCTACTAGCAGTGCTTCTGCGTCATGCGTCCCGTCTGGGTATCGCAGCCGGATCGCTTCGGCGTTCTCGGTTATTCGCGGTTTTGATTTTGAAGAGTTTTGATCCGCAAGGCTGGGCTTTGGTTCGAGTACCCGGTAGACAACTATTTCCTTTCGCGCTGAGCCGTTGTCGCCGATGTCACCAATGTAGAGATACGACTTGCCACGAACAGGCCCTGGACCAATCGAGATGTCTTCCCAGTCAATAGCTTGGGCGCCAGTTACACGCCAAACACCAAAGTATTCACCGTCAGTTCGGATCGCATAAAGAAATGCGCCATCACCCGAATCGTTGTGTGTCCAGTAAACGCCAGGTGTCGTCCTTGAAGCGACTAAGCCACTGCTCTCGTTAATCGCTTCGTTCGTAATTGTCCCGATGACTTTAGGTGGACCGTATGGAGAGGACTCGGGCCGTGATTTAGCTCTGGCGTTTTGATCCGCGAACTGTTGGCCAGATGAATAGAAGAGGAATAAGCTGGCGAAGAAAAGTATCCCAGGTTTATGTATCAAAGAGTGCATTGCTTTTTGGCCGATATGCTTTAGCTTGTCGGTAAGATTCGCGGGGTCTTCTTCTCTGTGCAATCTCTGTGTTCTCCGTGCCTCTGTGGTTGACTAATACGACTTCCGCACCACAGAGACACGGAGAACACAGAGATTGCACAGAGAAAACCTTAGACACCTTTGATGTGAATCAACAGCCTTGAAGACGCTGGAGAGTTTTGCAAGAGTCTCGTTAGCGTAGAGGAATGACCAGATAAACAGATGTTCCGACAAGCTAAAGCATATTGGACATAGCCTATACCCTACGCTCCAGTGCTGCTCTGGCTACTTCCTTATCGTCGAAGTGAAACGTTTCGCGGCCGATGATCTGATAGTCCTCATGTCCCTTCCCCGCGATCAGGACCAGGTCACCGCTGCCGGCCTCAGCGATTGCCTCATTGATCGCTTCAGTGCGATCCGCAATCTTTCGATAAGGCTTTCCAGTTTTCTGAATTCCCTCTTCAGCGTCGCACAGTATCTGTTCCGGATCCTCTGTACGTGGATTGTCGGAGGTAAGAATTACGACATCGCTGAGACTGCCGGCTGCTTCACCCATCGGCGCACGTTTTGATCGGTCGCGATCTCCACCACAGCCAAAGACCGTGATGATCTTTCCACGAACAACCTCGCGGGCAGTTTTCAACACATTCAAAAGCGCGTCGTCGCTGTGCGCATAGTCGACAACTACTGAGAAATCTCCAGAGTGCGTTACGCGCTCGAACCTCCCTGGTGCGCCCGTACACTTTTCCAATGCTCGCGTCACAGTGTCCAACGAGTAACCGAGCGCTATTCCACTCGCAACCGCAGCAAGTGTGTTGTAGATGTGCGGAGGCCCCACCAACGGTGACTTGAAATCTCGCTTACCTTCAGCCGTTGAAAGTTTGAAAGTCATCCCGCTCAATGAAAACTCCGCATCGCGCGCCGTCACGTCTGCATCTGTGTTCACAGCGTAACGAACAACATGCATACCATCCTTTTCTAATTTTGTGGCCAGCTCTACGCCATATGGATCATCGACGTTGATTACCGAAGTCTTTGGTTTGGTTCCCAGGCGACCATCAAAAAGCCGCTGCTTCGCGTACCAGTAGTTCTCCATCGTCTTGTGATAATCGAGGTGATCTCGAGTGAGATTACTGAAGACTGCCACCTCATATTCGAGTTCATCACATCGGTGAAAATCCATCGCCTGCGATGAACACTCCATCACAGCTGAACGACATCCAAGCTCAACAGCCTGCCTCAACAGTCTCTGCATATCCGGAGCTTCGGGTGTTGTTCGATCTGCTTTGAACCGTTGTTTACCTAGCCGGTATTCGACCGTGCCCGTCATCGCAACGGGCTCGCCAGCTTCTTCGGGAATCGAAGCGACGAGGTAAGCAGTCGTTGTCTTTCCGTTCGTCCCAGTGATTCCAACGAGCTTCAGTTCGCGTGAGGGGTGATGTTGCACCTCGGCGGCCGCGAGCGCCATTGCTCGACGAATGTCTTCGACTTGAAGCCAAGCGCCGGCGAAACCATCCGGCACCGGCAATTCTGAAATTACACCGGCAGCACCTTGTGCCATCACTTGCGGGACAAACTTATGGGCGTCAAAGAGCGCACCTCGAACCGCTGCAAACAGACTTCCTTTCGCAGCTCGCCGCGAATCATGCGTGATGTCTGTGATGATTGTCGTTGGATTGCCGGTGAGTTTGGCTTGTGTTCTTTCGACTAATTGTTGGACAGTTACGGGTAATTTCGCTTCGTTCACATTTGCTCCGAGGTAAGAAGTATCGACGAGCAAATTCTACGGAGACACAAAGGAAAAGTCATCTGCCTTCAAAGCTGCCCTAATTCTGTAGGGGCGGCACTCCGTGGGCCGCCCCTCGCCTTCAATGTTGAGGAAGAAAAAAATCGTAATCCTGGGGCGGCCTGAGTCCATTACGGCTTTATCGCTACTTTCAACACACCATCAAGACGCTCACCGAACAAATCGTATGCTTCGCTGATTCGCTCGAGAGGAAAGGTGTGCGTCAGGAGTGGAGTTAGGTCGACGCGACCACTACGTACAATCTCCATAAGGCGCCTCATTCGTTCTTTACCGCCGGGACAGAGACTCGTAACGATGCGATGATCGCCAATGCCAGCCGCAAACGCTTCGTATGGTATTTGAAGTTTCCCTGAGTAGACCCCAAGACTTGAAAGCGTTCCCGCAGGTCGCAGACTTCTTAGCGCACTCTCAAATGTCTGTTGAGTACCCAACGCTTCGATGGCCACGTCTGCGCCACCATCTGTCAGCCTTCGAACCTCAGCTACAACATCAACGTCACGATAATCAAGCGTTACGTCGGCACCCATGCGTTTCGACATCGCTAATCGACTCTCATCACCATCAACTCCGATGATCAGAGAAGCGCCACGAAGTTTTGCACCTGCCGTAGCGCATAATCCGATCGGCCCCTGTGCAAAGATAACCACGGAATCACCGATCTTGATATCGGCAGATTCGGCGCCAGCGAATCCTGTTGATGCTATATCTGCGAGCAGCACTACCTGTTCATCAGAGAGCTCATCAGGAATCTGCGCAAGATTTGCCTGCGCATGGGGAACTTTTAGATATTCAGCTTGTGCACCATCAATTGTATTCCCAAAACGCCAACCGCCAAGCGCCTCATAACCATTGTCGTGTCCACACTGTGATGCATGACCAGACAAGCAAGCACGACATTGACCACATGGAGTAATCGCCCCCACAAGTACGCGGTCGCCGATTTGATAACCGTTTACACCTTCGCCCAACTCTTCTATGACTCCAACCGGCTCATGTCCAATGACTAAACCAGGCGCCACAGGATATTCACCCCGCACAATATGCAGATCCGTTCCGCAAATCGTCGTCAAAGTAACGCGGATGACAGCTTCACCTGTCCCAGCTCGCGGTTTTACTACATCTTCTATTCCGATTTTGTTCTTCCCAAGAAACACATTGGCTTTCATCGACTCGCTCCCTTCCACCGCTAATTCAAATCTAAGAATGCACCTTTTCCCAATACTTCTCCTGAGCAAGTTTGGCCCAACTCCAGAAACGACCTTCTCTGACAGTCGCAGGTTCATCCGTCCAAAGATCCTTGTGCACGTACATACTGTCCCGGTCACCGCTGTCGATTACCATTTTCATTTCGTGAGTGTAGTGGGCTGCCGGTTCGCGACCATTGATTTCCGCTAGAACGTTTGCAGCCGCGACTTCGCCTTGACGTACCGCCATGTGTCCCATCTTTGGTCCGCTAAAGTTCACGCAGTCACCAGCGGCATACATTCGTTCCACACCAGCAACATGCATTGTCGAAACGACGTTGATGTAAGAGAGATCGTTTGTAATGCCGAGGTGGGATGCGGCTGGAGACCCTCGAAACGGAGGTACCAGCATCAACAAATCGAAATCGATACTTTGGCCATTATGATCGATTACTGCGTTCGCAGTTACGCGATCAACCGAGAAGTCGTCAACGAATTCAATGTCGTGCTGCCGAAGTTTGTTCGCGAGTGCGTTATCGACAGCAGCGCCGCCAACGCCTCCGTCCGGAACAGGGTTGATAATTGTTATTCGGGAGATGTCACGCTGACTTCGTTCTTCGAGTAAACGCGAAAGGGCAAAAGCCGTTTCATAGACTGGAACCGGCATTCTCGCTTCCGCGCATTGGCCAATTACCGCGTAACCGCCTTTGAAATTGGTTATCGCCCTTCCAAAGCGCTGTGCATGATCAACATTCATCAGATGATGAGCGTGTTCGTAGAAACCCGATATTCGTTCGGTAGCCAGGCGGCGTCCCAGAGCGTATATCAGGTAATCGTAGGCAAGATGTCCTTCGACTTCTCCATGCGCGATGATGACTTTGCGCTCGTCTGGATTAATTCGTGCCACCTCACCTTCGATGAGTACGACTCGGCGCTCGAGCATCGTCTTCCGAAGGTCGAACGAAACGTCCTCCGTTTTACACCCACCAAAAGCCAATCTCACGAGCGCTGGATAGAAAATGAATTTCCTATCACGCGAAACAAGAGTGATTTCATGTTCATCACTAAGTTCACGCGCGAGTCGTTGGGCAGCGACAACACCTGCGAATCCGCCGCCGAGGATCAAAACCTTAGCCATGCCGTCGAACCTCTTCTTTAACCCCACTCGGATCAGGCGTCAGCACGGGTGCACTGCGCACAACCTCGACAGAACACTTGGCATGCGAAACTACCGATTGTGAAACCGAACCCAACAAGAAGCGTCCCCAGGCGCCGTACCCATGCGAACCAACAACAATCAGATCGGCGTTCCAGGACTTCGCTTCGTCCACAATCACCGATCGAGGTGAACCAGTAATAAATTCACCGGAAACGGTGATGGTCTTCGGCATCCTGCTCTTAAGTGTGTTAGCCGCGCGTTCAATGATCGATTTGGCCTGGCGCTGTAATGCGGAATCGATCTCGTTGAAATAAGTAGCGGGCAAGGACCATCCTTCCGGCGTGGCCGGCAATGGCATTTCATAGGCAGTAACAATCTTTATCTCGGAGCCTTCCGGCCATGGCCTCAGAGCAACTTCTTCAACGGCATTGTCACTGCATGAGGATCCGTCAATTGCTAACAGAATTCGCATAAGCCACCTCCTTCAAGGGTGAAAGGGTTTGCGCATCAACATGACCAATCAGGTGCACCAATCGTGCCAACTGACGAATTAGATTTGGCTGGGATTTGAGGTCCGACTGCATTGAGCAAAGCGTGGTTTGCGCAATAGTCCACAAAGTTAGTGAACAATTGCGCAGCTACTAGTAATTGCGCTACTCAGAACGATGAAGATGTTTTCATTTCGGCTTCGCCGCCTGATGTGAGGCGTGGCTCTGCCCCGCCGTAAAGTTACTATCAGTAACGCCTTCGCGCGCGGCTGCGCCGACGCGTAGAATCTCATAGCATCGTGAACGGCGAGGCTGAGCACGCCTCACATCAGGCGGCGAAGCCGACGCGAGTCGCCATTCCGAGAAGAGAGATAATGCTGTCTAAATTTCGCCTCGTTTCAATCGCTGTTCTAATAACTGCTACAACCCTTGTCGTTGCGGCCCAACATACTCACGACAATCCAGCAAAGCCGCGTCCAACGCCTTCGCCAGAGAAGCAGGAATTGCCGGCCCCTTCTGCCAGTCCGCATCCAACACAGCAACCGAAGATGGAAATGCCGGGCGCGTCGCCTACCGCTTCGCCTCCCAACACGCATCAGGACATGCCGCTTAAGAGTTCTTCACCCACGGGAATGAAGAACATGCCCGGCATGGAAAGCCCCAGCTCAATGAATATGGGGCCGTTGTTAGTGATGTCTGGCGACGAGATGGCTATACGCGTAGGTTCCAGCGATACAAACGTCATGTCGATGGGTGCGATGGGATCTGGCACTTCGTGGCAACCTTCTGCTGGTCCGATGTACATGCACTACTGGAATAAAAGCGATTGGCTTTTGATGTTTCATTACAACATCGTCACCGGTGTCAATTCGCAGGGCGGACCTCGTGGAGTCACT
>Ga0163163_10001421_pt1 | contig 20253 bp, 22 predicted proteins | sample S65metaG_FD_119766 | JGI IMG/M metagenome (GOLD analysis project Ga0163163, IMG submission 119766) | Switchgrass rhizosphere microbial communities from Kellogg Biological Station, Michigan, USA - S6-5 metaG | ecosystem: Host-associated > Plants > Roots > Rhizosphere > Soil | place: USA...
ACGGCAAAGTTTAGACATTTCATCTTTGTTTACAAATCTTATTTCAGTTTGAATACCACGGTCTAAGATTTCCCGCATTTTGGCGTTGAGCTTGGCCGTAACTTCTTCGGTTGTTTCATCACCCAAATCAGCCGCATATTCAACATATGGCCCATCCGGAAAGTGATAGCCTTTGCCCGGTGTCCACTGATAGCCAAGCTCGTTAACTGCCATATCCAGCACGTGTCCACCCGAATGCAGCCGGGTGTTTAAGGCACGCCGTTCGGCATCGACCTTACAGATGACTGTTTCATCGGTCATGAACTGCCCACCCGAAAAGTGTCCAATGTGCTGCACCGCGCCGTCACTGTAGCGAACTTCCTCGACGGTAAACACAATATTTCCGGCTTTTATTGTGCCAATGTCGTAAGGCTGACCACCACCTTGCGGGTAAAAAATTGTTTTGTCTAAATAGACAATCGTTTTGCCGTCCTTCACCTCAACCGCGTCAACATAGGCCTCCGCCTCGAGCGCTTCCATATCTTCCATGTACAAAAGTTTCGTTTGGTTCATCTTCTACTCCTTACGCTTAAGATTACCATTTTTTCCAGCCACGACTATGCATTCGTTCACTCTCTAGCCTTTTTTCTGCTAACTGATGCATAGTTAACCTAACTACTCCACGCGCTACTTTCATGCTTTGCCTATACAGAGCAATAGCCTCTGCATCAACAGGGGTTTCTTGCAATAAGTCTTGTATTGCCAAGCGCCCTGTATGAATTGTTTCCTGTGCAGTGTGCATTCTTTTACCTAGATCTAGATTTTCGTAAGGTCCTGTTGTTTCTTCCATGATTTTCTCCTTAAAATTAAAAAACCGCCCTGGTGGCGGTTTAGTCAGTAGTCTTTAGAAATTTTAGCGCACAGAACAAACCGCCACAGTAGTGTCGGTAAAGAAACAGTTTTGTGCGTTTATAATCATAACCTCAATATGTTATCATAATTCTTAGATATGGCAAATTTTTCATTCGATATAGTAAGTGACTACGACAAAGCTGAGCTTAATAATGTCTTTGACCAGACCCAGCGCGAGCTTGATAGCCGTTATGACTTTAAAGGCACACCGGCGGCGGTTGAGTGGATGGACGACAAGACTGGATTTAAGATTACTGGCAACGGCGACTGGCAAATAGATGCCATTTTAGACATTGTCCGCAAAAAACTGGCCGCTCGTGGCCAAAGCCAAAAAATATTAGATACAACCAAAGATTTGGTCGAAAGCAACCTAAAAACCACCAAGGAAGTTCCGTTTATAAAAGGCCTCGACCAAGACAAAGCCAAGAAAATAACAGCGTTAATTAGAGAAAAAGCTCCAAAAGCTAAAACCCAGATCCAGGGCCAGGAAGTAAGGGTCACCAGCGGCAGCAAAGACGAACTCCAGGCCGTCATGCAACTGCTGCGTGCCCAAGATTTTGACTTTGCCCTCCAATTCACGAACTTCCGCTAAGCCGCAAGCGGCCCGCGCTTAGTAGCTAACCCTGCTAGCCTGTCGAGCGAGCGCAAGTTCATTCTTCGCATAAAATTCGAAGCGTCTATATCACGCTGACTAACTGCCCTGTGGCCATGTTGACGAACGGCGCTATTTACGCCCGTAGCTCTTGCCCCTGCTGTGATAAGACCAATTTGCTGTTGGTCTGAGTTGTTGCCACCCATACCCATAATGTCTACCTTGTCACCTATCGCTTCGAATACATAACGAACCGCATCTATAGCCATTTGCTGATATTCAGGATCAGCGCCAGCTAAACCACCCGGAAGATCCTCTGCTCCATATTTTCCTTTTATTTCTTTCTTTGCTGTCGTATTTATAAGAGAAATAAAGTCAGCACCGGTTCTTAATCCTAGCCTTGAGTACATGTCTAAACCCTGCTCACCTCCGTCGGCATCTGCTTTAAAGCTAAAGGGCAAATCCCCTGCTGCCTCATGAGCAGCCATATAGTTAGCATATAAAAATTCTTCGAATTCAGAATCATACCCACGCATTCCCGCCGTATTAGGCGAATTAATGCCCACCTCAATGCCATCGGCTACAGGCTTTACCTGTCTAACCGCTTCCACCAACACATTAGGTATAGCTTGCTTATTAGCGGGTTCATAAAATTCCTTATTAACCGTCACTTGCACAATTACCGGAATACTTACTTCTCCTGTTTCTTTCTGCTTGCCAATATTGTAGGCGACTTTTTTTGACCCTGGGCTATAGAAACCAAAACTGTTGAGCGATACACTCTTGCCATGATCCCCCACGGTTTTATCAAAGGTTCTTAGACGAGGCATGCGGTTCCCTGCCTGTGGGTATAATGGAACGCCACCAACAGTAATATGATTAGCGCCCAGCGCCTGCCAACCCAATATAGATTTACCCGTTTTATCCCAACCTGCAGCTATGCCAGTAGGGCCTTCTAAAGCTATGCCGCCGATACTAGTAGCAAGCCGAGGGTCTGTAACATAGCTAAAACCTTCAGCCGATACTCGAAGCAATAATCTGCCCATCTCCTGACTACCAGCCCAAAAAAGACCTGTTTCTATTATTCTCTTTAAGCCCTCGTGGCGTAAAACATCTCCCGCTTCCCCGATTCCTTCACTAAGGTGCCTGAAAGATTCACTAGTAACGGATATCTTCGGGTTTGGCACCATTGGGTCTCTTTTACTCCTCTAGTTAATTGATTCAACGTCTAGTATGTGGTTAAATTCGATCTATGTAAAGCCGACGACGGAATTAGTCGTCATAGGAGTTTATGATAGATATAAGTGATATAAAAAGGCGTTTAGCTCGGCTGGGCCTGACAAAAAACCAGGCCGATATTTACTTACTTTTGTTACAACGAGGTAACTCGCGCGTTACTGATTTCGTTAATATCTTAAAAATTCCACGTAGTTCCGTCTACGAAAACTTAAAGGGCTTGTATGAGCTAGGCCTGGCCGAAGAAATTGTAGAAAACAGTTTTAAAAGAATCAGAGCCTACCCACTTAGTTTGCTGAAACATCGTCTGAACGAAGATATTTCAAAACTTAAAGAGCAATCTGCAGATTTAGAGCGTTTAGAGAAAGAGCTAGAAGAAATCCCGAGCGACCCCAATCAAACGACTACAACTGTTCGTTACTATAAAGGCATAGCCGGGGCAAGGCAGATTTTTTGGAATACCTTAAAATCTAAAGATGTTATTTATGTTTACGGCGAATGGGGGCGCAGCCAGTACTTAGGCGTAGAGTTTTATAAAAATTTCGTAACAGAATCTTATGAGCGAAACTTTCAAGAGCAGGTTTTAACCAATTCTACCCTAAGGGTTTTGGATTCTATCCGCGCAGGCATAAACGGTCCTACTTCACGCACAAAGATTGAAAATGTAAAGGTGCTACCGGTTGAAGCAGTCGCCTTTACGGGAGATACGCTTATTTATGACGACATATACGCTCAAGTTTTCCTAAAGGACGAAGTAATTAATGGTTTCGAGATACAGAGCGAGCAATTTGTTAAAACCCAAAGAGCCATATTTGAAAGCCTTTGGAAATCGGCCACTAAGCTATCCGAGCTTTTATAAAGATTTTTGCGTTATACTTAAGCGTAATGGAAGACTATTCCGCCGAAGGGCCAGTTGTTGCCGAGGTTGATCTTAAGGAACATTGTTTGAATATTCTAAAAGAAAACGACCGCGGCGATCACACCAGCCCAGCCAATCTGTACCCGCATCAGTGGTTATGGGACAGCTGTTTTATAGGTATTGGACTGCGGCACAGCGACCCAGAACGCGCTGCCCGTGAGGTCTCCAGTCTTGTCCACGGTCAGTGGGCCAACGGTATGATGCCACATATGATTTTTAACAAGGGTAAAGAATACCATTTAGACAAAGAAACCTGGCGCAGCTGGCTAAGCCCTTTTGCTCCAGACCGCCGTAAAACCAGCGGCATTACCCAGCCGCCCGTCATTGCCGACGCCGTCGTAAAAATAGGCGAATCCATGAAAGCCAGCGCTAGGCACGAGTTTTATCACTATATGTTTGAACCTTTGGTGGCCTATCACACTTGGCTCTATGCCGAACGCGATCCGCACAAAGAGGGTCTTACGCTACAAATCCACCCCAATGAAGTAGGTATGGACAACACGCCGCCTTGGGTGGAGCAGCTGCGCGAGCACAGCCGTCCTTGGTGGATTGCCGCGATAGAAAAAGCCCATCTGGACGGCGTTATGAACTTTGTCCGCCGCGATACTCGCCGTGTTTCCCCTGGCCAGCGTATTAGTAACATCGAGGCCATGATGCTGTGGGACGTGGTTCGCCGTTTGCGCCGCAAGCAATACGATATTGATAAAATCCTACACCGCACCCTGTTTGCCACCGAAGATGTGATGTTTAACAGCATCCTTGTCCGTGCAAACGAGCAACTGCGCGTGATGGCTAATAATCTAAAACGCAAGTTGCCTGCAGAACTTCTCGAAAATATGAAGAAAACTGAAGTGGCCTTGGAAGAACTTTATGACGAAGCTACAAAACAGTATTATTCGCGCGATTTTATTACCCATAAGCTCTTGATGCAGCCAACGATTGCAACTTTTATGCCACTGTACGCAGGGACAATTACTAAAGAACGGGCCGAGCAGCTAGTTATGATCTTAAAGGATCACAAACAGTTTTGGTTGCACCACCCAGTTCCATCAGTACCGCTTAGCTCAAGTTACTTTAGCGCCGAGCGTTATTGGCAAGGCCCGACCTGGGTTAACACCAACTGGCTGATCATTGACGGCCTAAAGCGCTATGGTTTTACAGAGGTGGCAGAAGATTTGCGCCAACGTACCATCAGCATGGTTAGCTCGGCAGGTTGCTACGAATACTTTTCACCAATTGACGGTAAAGGTTTGGGAGCAAACAGTTTTAGCTGGACGGCAGCACTGACGATTGATCTACTGGCTCAACATTACTAATAGGATCAAGTTTTTCGATTGGACTCGGTGATAGTAACAACCAGTCTAATCGTGCTTGCTCAGCTCTAATTCGTCGTTGTTCACGCAAAAACATAGCCCTATGTTCCGGTGACATTTGGTCTAATAAATCGGTTGTCATACTCATGACGTTACCCCGGTACACAAGTGCCTGGTCTTCGGCGGTTTGTTGGATATTCGGTAAATCGCCCTTTCCAGTTTCTACCCATTTTTTAAGTTCGCCGGGTCCAAAGCCGTCATCACTTCTTAAAATTTCAGCTAAACTCATTCTTATTAACCTAATCGTCGCTAAGTGGCTTGTCAAGCAGTAGCGGATCGATGCTGGCTTCGGTAGCGGCTATTTTTACGATGTCTTTGTCTATTCTAGCTAGTTCTTTGCTGGCGCTGTTGTAGTGGCTAACGGTAGCACCCAGTGAATTGCCAACTTTTTTAAAGTGGCCGTCATAGTTAACCAAATGGGTCGAAAGCTGCTCGATGTTTTTTCTAATTACTTCAAAGTCTTTTTGAATCTGATGAGAGCGCATACCTTCTACAATTGTCAAAAGCATCACAGAAAGAGTGCTTGGGCCGACAATAGTCACCTTTTTGTCGCGCACGGCATATTGCAGTAAATCGCGGCCATTTACTCCACTGGTTCCAATTTTGTTGGCTAGCAAATCGTAATAAATCGCTTCCGACGGGATAAACATAAAGGCCTGTTCCAGTGTTCCCTTTTTAGGCTGAATATATTTGGCCGTTTCATCAATGCGCTTTTTTAAGTCTTCTTTAAAGGCTTTTTCTAAAACAACTCTTTCTGGGCCTTTGGCATCAATCAAGCGATTATAATTTTCCAAAGAAAACTTGCTATCAATCGGCAACATCTTGTTTTCGAGCATAATTACGGCGTCAACAATAAACCCCTCGGCCAGGTTGTACTGCAGCTCATACGAGCCCGGCGGCAAAAGGTTTTGCAAAATCTGCTCTAAATAAAATTCACCCAGTACACCGCGCTGCTTAGGATTTTGCAGCACGTTTTGTAATTGCTTAAGTTCATCGGCCACATCTACTACACGTTTGTTAGTTTCATCCAATTTGGTCAGGCGCTCGGTAACATCCTTAATTAACTTAGCGCTTTCCTGCAGCTGCTGGCCCATGCTGGTTTGCGATTTTTCGAGCCTAGAATCAATCTTGTCGCCCAAAGATTCTTTGAGCTGAGAGATACCCTCGCTAAGTGTTTTAAGATCTTCTTTTAATAATAGAGCAGCCGAACTGTCATCTTTTGTGGCCGGCTTTTTTAAAAACAATAAAACAACCAGCCCAACAACCGCTACCCCTAAAATCACCACCAGTGTATTCATATCTTTAGTATACCAGCCCTAAGCTACACGGGTAATCAAGAAAATGAACGCTGCGCCTAGGATGGTCATACCTATGGTTTGGTATGAGGAGTGTTTGCTGTGGGCCTCTGGCAAAATTTCGCTGGCGCCGATATAAAGCAAAAAACCGGTGAAAAAGCCCAAGTAGATTGGCAGCCAGGTGTTTGGAATCGTAAAGACCAGCGTGCTGACGGCGCCCAAAACCGGCGCCAGAGCGTCTAGTAGCAAATACATAAACGCTTTACGAGTGCGGTTTTTATTGAGCAACATTAAGTTAACGGTGTTAAGACCATCGGTAAAATCGTGGGCGATAACGGCAATTGCTACCGCCACGCCAACCGTACTATTTACCTGAAAGCCTAGGCCAATTCCGACGCCGTCCAAAAAGCTGTGGCCGCTTAGCGCCAAAGCGCTGGCCACGCCAACATGCGGGTGGTGGTGTTTTTCGTATTCACCTTCCTGACTGTGGTGAATCAAAATACTTTTTTCAACGATATGAAAAGCTAAAAAGCCGGCCACTAAAGCGACCATGGCGCGGGTTGGGCTTTGACCGTTTTCCTGCAGGTTTTTAAAAATTTCCGGCAGCAAATCAAAAGCCACTACGCCCATCAACACTCCGGCCGTATAGCCCAAGAAGCGGTGCAAGTGGTCTTTGTTTTTTAGCCCGGCGATGCCGCCAAGCAAGGTGGAACAAAAGGTGGCGAACGCCAATAAAATTATCGTCATTACAAGAAAGTATAGATTTATTAACAATTTTTGCAACTTTGTTGCAATTTTTGTTATAATTAAGACATGATTTCTTCTGAAACATCCTTAGAGCTGCATCTTAAGGATGCTGGTTTTAGCCTAACTAAGCCCCGTTTGTTAGTTTTTGGAATCTTACGCGACAGCGGCCCGCTAACTATGCTTCAGCTTTATTCAAAACTAAGTGGACAGGTAAACCGCACTACTGTTTACCGGGTAATTGAGCTGTTTGAAGAACTTAAGATTGCCCAGCGCGTTGCCAAAGGCTGGAAATACCAGCTGGAACTAACTGACGATTTTATCCCGCACCATCACCACTTTACCTGTACTAACTGCCATAAAATTATTAGTTTTGACGAGCCCAAAAGCTTTGACGTCATGCTGGACACGATCGCAAACCACAACGGCTTTTTGCCAACATCACATACTTTAGAAATTGAAGGCCTCTGCAGCGACTGTCGCGCCAAGTAAAATTTTCATTTTCAACAAGCTTAACGGTACTATAAGGCTTATGGCTTTGCAGTACACGCGCGAACAAATTAATCAATACCTGGTTGGTAAACGCTGGTACTGGTACCTAGTTCCGCTGCTAATAGGCTTTTACATCTTCTTGAAATTGCTCGATTTTAGCCCAGATCAACCGGCCTCGATTCTAATTATGCCGGCCGAATCACTAGATTTTACATTGCACGAATTAATGCACATTTTTACCGCTTGGCTGCCAAGTATTATAACCGCCGCCTCGGGATCGTTATCCGAACTTTTACTCGGTTTAGGCCTAATTATTGGAGCTGTCAAGACGCGCTGTTATTTTGCACTTATGATCTGTTGTTTGTGGTTTATGTTGGCCAGTCAAAGTGCTGGAATTTACATGGCCGACGCCCGCAGCCAAAAGCTAAATTTAGTTTCTTTGGGAGCGGCTTTATCTGGCAGCGACAAAGCCCAACACGATTGGAATTTTGTTTTTGGCAAGCTTCACATTTTAGGGCTTGATACCACTATTGGATTTTTGGTAAGGGCCGTTGGGGTTTTGGTTGGTTTGTTTGGAATTGTTTTTGCATCTTGGTTACTGCTTAAAATGACCCGCACAGATGACAAAGCGCAACCATCAGAAAAAGAGAAAGAATTGCTTGGCACCACCCAATCCTTAACAGGTGCCCAACCAACAGCTAATCATGTCGTGCCAAATTCCCTCTACCCCACAGCAGTTAAAGGCGCCCTCAGAGAACACCCTGGCGATGACAAGAAGATTATTTAGTGGGAATTGCCAATATGGCGCAATATAGCCAGCAATTCTTGGTAATGTGAACCGTACCAAATCGCATTAAAAACAAGTAGTCCAGGGAAAATAATTAATGTCTCGACGGCCTTACCTGTTGTAATTCTTAGACTTTTGAGGGGCGGGATCCCAAACTTGACAGGTATTGGCAACAGCCACGGCACTCCTTCTTTAGTTAAAGTATCCATAACTAAGTGACTCAGCATGCCAATAAAATAAGCCCACCAAACATAACCGGTATTAATCTGCCCCATTACCGGATGAAAGAAAATTAGTAGCCAGTGGGCTACAAAACCGAACAATGCCAAACCTAAAATAGAATGAGTTAAAAAACGGTGGCCGCCGAGTAGTTTATCAAAAGTCCGACCAAAAAATCTACCAATTGGCAGGTTGTGCCAAAACGGCGCCGTTGGCTGATCTATATCAGGGGTAATGCCACCTATAAGATTGGCTATTACAGCTACGATTGCAGTTGATAATCGAATAGTATGATTGGGCTCCAACAAAAAAACTATGCCTAGGGCAGTGATGGCGGCAAGGTCGTGGGTGCGAGCTGTCATTACGCTTAAGTCTATAGAACTTTGAGGTAAAAATAAAAAGAAGCCGTTTGACGGGCTTCCTCTTACTCGCTCCCTTTGCTATTGCTAGCTCCGTTTGCTGATCACCTCACAGTGACTAAGTAACACTATGCTCCAGCACCAAAAACTTGTCAACAATAATATAATATTATATAACATGCTTATGTTTATTTCTGTGGATAAGTCACTATTCAGGCTTTCCAGGCGGCTGGCTGGCAGTTGCCCGAAAACAACCTGCCGAATATGGAAAGTCTTGCGTCATAACATAGTGGTACATCGTTATAGTCTTTTTATCTAAGGTTATTTCGCTCGTAATACCGTGACACTCATCTAAGTCATCGGTGGTTAAGATGTTATTTTCGCCAACTTTGGGTCCGGTAATCGGAAAACCATCTAAGCCAAAGCCGATAACAGTTTTTATATTCGTATCGGTAATACAACTGCTTAAAGTATGGTAATGGTATTCGCCCTTATTTTGCGGGTGGCCATCGCATTTATCTTGAACTTCCCAAGCTCCGGCGTCCCGACCACCGGCGTCAAAACCATCAAACAGCGCTACTCCTGTTAGCATCACTCCTACTTCACCGCCCATACACTGTGGAGCGCCATAAGTTGGTTCGGCGGTTAGGTTATAAACCATCGACTGGGTTTGAATAGAATTTGGGTTGGCGTCGTATTTTTTAGCCGGATCGCTGGCCGCCACCGGGAAAACACCTGTAGGATGATTGGGTAAATCATTTGTGGTAATAATCCTTTTGCCGTTTTGAATAACCACGCTAAACTTCTGAGTCCAATCAATGCTGCCGGCAATGTGGGACTTTTTGTTTAGATCATACTGGGTGTTATTGTTCGTAAACCACGGTCCACGGGTCTGGGCTCCGGCCTGGCCAGCCGGCACAAAATTGGCATGGCAAACATAAATATTGCCCTTTTTCCCTGTATCTGTAACGTATTTACTGTCACCCACGGGCAGCAAGCCATTAGCATATTTGTTGCCGTAATTCTTGGTAGTATCTAGCTGTAAACCTTCAACTTTTGGAGTATTTTGGGCCGTCGACTTTGAGACTTGATTGACAGTAGCCGCCGAAGTTGGGGCTACATTTGTAGCTGGAGCTTTTTTTGGTTTATGGAATATCGTCACCAGCAAAGCACAATAAACAATCGCAACAATTACGGACAGGGCTATGATTACTTTCTTTGACGGGCGCCTTTCCTGATCTGGTGATTCGCCGGGCAAAATTATTTGGCCTGGTGGGGTCGGAGAAATTGGTTGACTCTCTGTAATTTCTTCAGGCATAACTTAATATAAAATTAGCATAAGCTGACGATAATTGCATTAGATATGTTTAGAGCAGATAATGGTTCAAAGAAAGAATAAGGAAGATACAGTATGGAAGAAGACCTTAAGTCAGCATCCGATGGTCTAAGAGAAGACGATCATCCCGCTTACCAGCCTCGCCCTGCTAAACCAGACCGCAATTTTCCTAAAATATTAATAGTAATTTTTGTAGTTATTGTACTTCTTGCCGCTGCTGGGCTTGCGGTTTGGAAACTAGTTTTGAATAAGCCAAAAACTGCACCGCCAAGTAGCGCTTCTACGGCCCAAGTTACACCTAAGGTAAAGGTTGGCGATGATATAGCAAACGAAGCTCTAACCGAGACTTACAACAGCACACCGCTGAGTATCAGCTTTAAGTATCCAAAAAGCTGGAAAGTTAGCGAGGCTAATGGTGGAATTAGGGTTGAATCGCCAACTTTTAATTACTTGCCGGCCGAGGCAGCTAGTTTGGACGGCAACTTTAGAATTTACATTCGTCAAGGCTCACGCACTCAGGACGGCAAATACATTGGCCGGGGCCAGGCCATCAAAGCTTCAGAAAAGCTCACCTATACCCAACCGGCTGTTGGCCAACGGGTTGATACCTGGCTGTCTTCATTCGGCTATGACAGTCAAAAAATCTTCTCTTTTTTCTTGATTGCCGGCAATTTTGAATTAAAACAAGGTGACACTTTAGGCCCGGACTACGGCAAAGAACCAGACGCCTACATTGTGGCTGGCGGCTACAGCGGCCCCAATGCCACCGATGATCTAGCTATGAATTCAGTCAGCCTTGATTACTACGCCACCACCAACGCTTACAAGCAGGCCCTGCAAATCATTGCCTCCTTGCAACTAAAATAATTTTACATAGTTCCAATTCATGGTATAGAATCAATTAATGACACGTCTAGATTTAACTGCTATGCAGTTTTTTAACGACCCTTATACTGAGATCGATCCAGATCTTCAAGCACGTTTTGATTCTGATATATCTCAAGAAAAATTACCCGTAGATTTAAGTTCTGTATTTAATCGGTACGTGGAGCTTGGAAATGTAAAAAGAATAGGAGCCGGCTGCTTTTTCGAAAATGGAGTAAAAATTGGCGATGATGCGGTTATAGGCGATGGTGTCCATATTGACGAAAGATCTTATATTGGTAAAGGCGTAATAATTGGATCCCTTGTAAATATTGGCCCTAAAAATTTCTTCTCCGATGGGTCGGGTGTTTCGGGTTCTCCACAATCTAAGACCCACAGTTTTATGCGCAGCTCGGAAGGATCGGTAGTAGTAGGACCTGGAGTGTTTCTGCCTACTGAGTTTCAGCTTGGTCCTGGCGCCGTTATACCTACTCCGGACTCTATTGTCCAAATCGGACGATTTGGCACAGCAAAGCGCATGGTAACCATATACGGCAGCGACCAGGGACCTTTGTTCGGGGTTGCTTGTCAGTATGGAATAACAACTGAAAAATTTAAGCGCCGTATCGCTAATGGAGACGGCACTACTCCGGAAAGCGCACAAGATTATGCAGATAAATTTTCTAAAATTGAAGCCGCAGCTGCCTTGGTGCAGACTGCTTATGAGCGAGAAGCCAATCTGGTAAGTGAACTACGCGAAATCGCAAGTGAGGCTATTGGAGATATTGTTGGTATCCCTCCAACCCCTATTCCCTATACTTCTGACTACGCCTAGACAAATTTTTATATACTAATAGTCAGTGTAGCGGACAAGTTTGTGATATATCACACTATTTCAGTACATGTTTTATGTGATATATATCACACTTTTTAAATTTTTGATCTGTTATTGCCAGTTGCGTTCGATCTCGTGAATGCGGTCGTGGTCTAGGCCGTAGTAATGAGCGATCTCGTGCCAAAGCGTATGTTTAACTCTTGCTTTTAATTGTTCCGGTGTGGCCGATGCCTGAATAATCGGCTGCTTAAATATTGTGATTCTATCAGGCAAAACAAACTGATAGCCAGCATTTCGCTTGGTTAGCGGCACGCCCTCGTACAAGCCAAAAAGTGTTTGGTAGGGCTGGAGCTTTTGCTTGCGACGTTGTTCGCTAGTGGGTTCGTTTTCGTAAGTAATCAACACGTTCTTGAGTCCGGTCACATACTGTTCCGGTAGTTCATCCAGACACTCCCCTATGAGCTTAGAAAAATCCTCGTCCGAAACGATTAGCATATTGGCTATTGTAGCAACAATCAGGTATTTGTACTGCAGCTATGACCGTTTAACGACGCGAAACGCGTGTAAGTACTCTGCTGTTTGGCTGTAATGGGTGCTTTTCTGCTGAACGATGGAGTAGTGTTTTCATGGGTCCAGATGCCGCCACACAGGGCATCAACTGAACTATCGCTAAGTCGTCTACGCATACAAACTTGGCAATTTTGCGCTTTTGCCTTTCGGGAGCGTCGCATAATCCCCCCGCAACTTCAAGCCAGTTATAGCCAAGTAAGGTACTTAAGTTATTTAACAAGACGCCCTGGCCTCTTTCTCTAGTAATTATAGATCCGTCAACTTGTAGTCTTTTAATTATTTTTGTTTCTTGATTACTTAGAAGTTTTTTAGAAAAATCAATAACGCACCCGGCAAACTCTGCTGCAGTAGAAGTAGATAGAAGCGTCGTCTCATCACATTTACCACTATCAACATGCCAAGCACTGTTTCGAAAGCTGCCGGTCTGGGTTAGTTTATCTTCGTATGTTAAGTACGCACGTAAGTCAGGGGTTTTATTTGCATTCACTTGTCCACCTAAAAGATCCTTTAGCCAGCCGTAACGCTCATAAAAAGCCTCTTCGTTGCCATCTAAACTATGGGTCCGACAGAAATCTATAAAATCTGGGTTGGCTACAAAAGGAACTTCTGGACTGACGGCAAGACCACTTATGTGTTCGTAGTTATCAGGAAGGCTGTAGGCCGCAGTTAAAACAGGCCGTTTCATGGCTATTTCGCGGCGCGCTTGCGGAGGTTTGGATTAAGTTCGCGTTTTCTAAGACGCAGCGCTTTTGGCGTAACTTCTAACAGTTCGTCGTTTTCGATAAAGTCCAGGCACTGTTCAAGGCTAAAAATAGTTGCTGGGGTTAGCTGCACGGTGCCATCGGATGATTTTGAACGCATGTTAGTAAGTTGTTTGGCACGGCAAACATTAATTTCCATGTCCTCAGCACGGGTATTCAAACCAATGATCTGGCCAGCGTAAACCTTAACGGCTGGGCCAACAAAGCAAATGCCGCGCTCTTCTACGTTTTGTAAGGCATAAGGGGTTGTAATACCAGTTTCAAAAGCGATCAACACACCGTTACGAAGCTGATCTAGACTGCTACCAAGTTCTTGATAGCCAAGCGGCAAGGTATTCATAATTAGCGTACCTTTGGTGTTGGTCAATAAAATATTACGCATTCCAAGTAAGGTGCGGGTGGGCATTTCGTAAATTAACTTAGTTACACCCTTGTTGCTGCTAAATTGTTCTTTTAGGTTAGCGCGGCGGGTACCAAGCTCCATTTGGACAGCGCCCACGTGCTCGGCCGGAACTTCGATAATAACTTCTTCAAGCGGCTCCATGGTTTTGCCGTTTTCTTCGTGAGTAACCACTTGTGGGCGGCCTACTTCAAATTCATAGCCTTCGCGGCGCATGGCCTCGATCAGAACGCTCAAGTGCAGTTCACCACGGCCGCTAACCGTAAAGCCAATACCATCTTCTTGAACACGCAAACCAACGTTGGTTTCGAGCTCTTTATCAAGTCGTTCTTTTAGCTGACGGCCGGTACTAAAATCGCCTTCTAAGCCCTTGAATGGGCTGGTGTTTGGGCCAAGATAAATTCTAAGAGTTGGGGCTTCTACCTCTAGTACTGGCAAAGCTTCTGGATTTTCGGCGTCGGCAATAGTTTCGCCAATTTTTACATCAGCAATACCAGTTAATTGCACGATATCGCCAGCCACGCCGCCCGGCACTTCAAACCTTGAAACACCGTGGCTCATAAATACGTTATCTACACGGGCCTTGGTTTGGCTACCATCTTTTTTACATAATGTAACAGTGTCGCCGGCCTTAACCTTGCCGCGAGTAATACGGCCAATGGCATACTTACCTTTAAAGCTATCCCAGGCCAAAGCGTTAATTAACATCTGAAAAGGCTTGTCTACTTCTATGGCTGGAGCAGGAATATCGCTAATAATTGCATCAAATAAGCTATCTAGGTTGCCATCGGCTTCTAAATCAGTTGGGACTTCTTTCCAGGCCTTGCCGGTGCGTCCTACAGCGTAGTAAACCGGATAGTGCAGTTGATCTTCGTGCACGGCTAGTTCCAAGAATAAATCAGCTAATTCGTCTTCTACTTCGCCTAAGCGGCGGCCGTCTTTGTCGATTTTGTTAATAACTACAATTGGTTTTAAACCGTTGGCCAGGGCTTTAGATAAAACAAACTTGGTCTGAGGCATTGGGCCTTCTTGGGCGTCTACGATCAGCAAGCAGCCGTCTGCCATGTTTAAAGTACGCTCTACTTCGCCAGAAAAGTCGGCGTGCCCAGGGGTGTCGATGATGTTAATACGGTAATCGCCGTGCTGGACAGCTGTAATTTTGGCGGTAATAGTAATACCGCGCTCGCGCTCTTGATCGCCAGAGTCCATAATCAAGTCTTGGCTCATTTCGGCTTGGTTGTCGCGGAAGGTCTGAGATTGCTTTAAAAGCCCGTCAACAAGAGTGGTCTTGCCATGATCGACGTGCGCAATAATTGCTATATTACGGATCTTCGAAGGATCCTGGATTATGTCGGGCATAACTTGCTAGAACTTCCTTAAAGTTGTATTGCTAAATTAGTTAAATTATATCATAAGTGCTTTAAATTCCCAAGCTTTTATTGACTTTCCTGAGAGTGAAGATAATAATCAATCATAAGCATTATTAAATTACCCGAAAGGGGCAAAAAATGAGCATTAGTCTTAAGCGCGACCAAAGAGGAATGGGTCACGCAGTCATTTTTATTATCGTAATTGTTTTGGCAGTCGGTGGGGTTGGATACTACGTTTTTAGTAAGCATAAAGACTCAACCAACGCTAATTTGAGCCCAGCCGAAGTAGCCAGCAGTAAGGCCGTTGCCGATGCCTGTAATAAAGCCTTGAACGACAAGGATTTCTGTAAGTTTGCCAGCAACTGGAAAGGCCTAGAAAGCTATAAGAGTACAATAACGACCACCACCAAGGACGGCACCAGCGCCTTTGCTGTCGAAGCCGAAAGTTCAACAAAGTCAAAAACTACTACCTCCACCGGCGGCAAAGAATCAAGCGCTTTCGTAACTATAGGAAACGATTTTTATACCAAGGACGAATCTGATGGTTCTTGGACCAAATATGTCGGCTCTGCCACTAAAGAAGAAAGTTCAAACATTAAAGATGATATTAAAGTTAGCGATTTTAGCACGGACAGCACTGCTACTGGCAAAACTCAGTACAAGAAAATTGGCAAGGAGCCTTGTGGCAACCTAACCTGCTTTAAATACCAAGTCATTGATCCATCAACTCCTACAACTGATCAGTTTATCTGGTTTGATACCAAGGATTACTTACTTCGTCGCTGGAGTAGTAAAGACGCCGACGGTACAACTGATATGACAATTAGCTACGAAAAAGTCAGTGTAAGTGTGCCATCACCAATTAAATCTACTATCGACAGTTCTAGCAGCAGTTCCGGTGGAGCCCCTACACAAGCTCAGATTGATGCAGCCATGAAAGCGGCCGAGAGCTTTTCAGATAATTCTGACGACAGCGGCAACTAAGCGATCTGTTCCCAAGGCAAATCTTTTTTGCCAAAGTGACCATAGGCCGAGGTTTGTTGGTAGATTGGTCTTCTTAGATCTAGCTTTTCGATAATTCCTTTTACCGATGTGTCTATCAGTTTTTCAGAGAAAGCTTCAATCTCTTTTTGGCTGACGGTGTTGGTGCCATATGTGTCGATTGTTTTCATCAACGGTTTTGGGTGGCCAATTACATATGCCAGGCCTACTTCACACTTGGTAGCCAAGCCTTTGGCGACAATGTTTTTAGCAATATAGCGCGCTGCGTAAGCACCAGAACGATCAACCTTGCTTGGATCTTTACCGCTAAATGCCCCGCCGCCGACCCGAGCGTAGCCGCCGTAAGTATCAACTACGATTTTGCGGCCAGTCAGGCCAGCATCGGTGTCTGGCCCCGGCTTGTGCCACAAACCTGTACCGTTCACAATCAGATCTTTTTCGGTGATTTTAAAGCCGTATTCTTTAAGAACTGGTGTTACTACTTCTCTAAAAATCGCTTTTCGAACAGTTTCTTCGCTGCTTTCTTCGGTGTGGGCGGTGGCAATCACAACAGTTTCAATTCCTACTGGTTTATCGTCTTCATAACGCACCGTTACCTGGCTTTTGCCGTCTGGGCGTATAAAATCCAAAATTTTATCTTCACGGACTTTGTCTAGCCGGCGTGTTAACGCGTAGGCGATGGCAATTGGCATCGGCATAAGTTCTGGCGTTTCGTTAATCGCAAAACCAAACATCATCCCCTGGTCGCCAGCGCCACCATCATCAACACCCATAGAAATTTCTGGAGACTGGTGATGAATATAAACTTCTACCGGAGATTCGGTAGAAAAATCCCAGTCTGGGTTGGTATAGCCAAGTTCAGTTAAAACATTTTTGACAATTTTTTTATAATCTAGCTTGGCGGTGGTGTTAATCTCGCCGAATAGTGCTACTCGGTTGGCGCCCGCTACCGTTTCTACTCCGGCACGGCCTTTTGGATCTTGCCTTAAAATTTCGTCTAAAATGGCGTCGCTGATACGGTCGGCAATTTTATCTGGATGGCCAGCGGCAACACTTTCGCTAGTAAACAGTCTGATGTTGGGCACAAAAAAATCCTTTCGGTCTTATGCAGAAAGGATGTGTGTAGTAACATATCTTTCCGCGGTTTGCGGCTAGAGGGGGCACCTTAAAATCTCAGGTTGCCGGCAGGTCATAGAGCTAGTACTCTCGCTGCACTCTTGATACTAAATTGTTAAAACCGTATCAGTATACATCTAGCTACTTTAACTCACAAATATTTAAGCGCGTGGGCGGCATTTCCTATAGCCTTTCTGGTAACTAAAACCGAAATGGAGCCGGGTCGGTAAACGGCGGAGATGCGATAATATTTTTGCAGCTCAGGCCGTTTACCGTCCGCGCGTGAAAGGTTACCAGAAAGGCTATAGGAAATGCTTTATAGCAAACAACGTATAATGAAACTATGGCTTACGTACCGTTGGCGGAGAAAATGCGACCCACAACTCTAGACGAAGTGGTTGGGCAGGCGCATGTCCTCGGCGAAGGCAAACTTTTGCAGCAGCTGGTCAAAAGCGGCCAGCCTTTCAGCGTCATATTTTGGGGGCCACCAGGCAGCGGCAAAACCACTCTGGCCAGAATTATTGCTAATGAAATGAAAGCCGATTTTATAGAAATGAGCGCTGTTACTGCTAGCAAAGCAGATGTTACCCAGGTTGTTAAACAGGCCGGAGAAAACCAGCGCTTACAGATGCGAACCGTACTTTTCGTAGACGAAATTCATCGATTTAACAAAGCCCAGCAAGACGCTTTTTTGCCGCATGTTGAAAGCGGCCTGCTAACCTTAATTGGCGCCACCACCGAAAACCCAAGTTTTGAAGTTATTACTCCGCTACTTAGCCGCAGCCGCGTAATAGTGCTCGAGCCGCTAAGCAAAGACGATATTATTTTGCTTATTAAACGCGCCGCCAAGGCTGAGGGCGTTAAGGCCAAAAACCTTCCGGCTAAAAGCATTGACCTACTGGCCGAATTATCTGGTGGTGACGCGCGGGTGGCTTTAGGAACTTTGGAGTTAGCTATTAATCTCGCGGCTGGCAAACTAATTACTACTGAGCTGATCGAATCGGCTGCCCAGCGCCATCTGCCCGGCTATGATAAAGCGGGCGAAATGCACTACAACATTATCAGTGCTTTTATTAAATCAATGCGTGGCTCTGACGCCAACGCCGCGCTGTACTACATGGCTAGAATGCTGGACGCCGGCGAAGATCCAAAGTTTATCGCCCGCCGAATGGTAATTTTTGCCTCCGAAGACGTTGGCATTGCCGCGCCAGCGGCACTCAATTTGGCCGTTTCAACTTTTCAGGCTGTAGAAAGAATCGGCATGCCGGAGTGCCAATATAATCTGTTCCACTGCGCCACGGTGCTCAGTAAATGCGAAAAATCCCGTGTAGTGGCCGATGCTATGACCGGCGCGCTGTCCGCCGCCAAACAATATCCGGACGCCAAAGTGCCGCTGCATCTCCGTAACGCGCCCACCAAACTTATGAAAGATCTAGGTTATAACAAAGGCTATGAGTGGAAAGCCAACTTTCAGCACGAGCAAGGCTTTTTACCCGATGAACTGAAAGACCTGAATCTGTTTTAAACTCACATGCTAAGATTGTAGATAGATGCAAAAGAAAATTGCCCGAATTGTTGGCCTTGTTGGCACTTTGGCTTGTCTTGCCATTTTTATACACGAGCCTAGCTTCCCTACCCCTGATAAATTATTGGTTTTCGCAACACTAGTAGCCATGATTTTTGGCCAGGCTTGGCAGGTTTTGAAGCGCCTGGTGCCGTTTGTAGCAATTTTGCTAATTTATGAATCTTTTCGTGGACTGGTGCCACATTTAAATGGTCATGTTAATTACACTTTTTTAATTAACGCTGATAAATTCTTATTCTTTGGCCATTTGCCAACCGCCGTGTTGCAAAGAGTTATGTGGCACGGCCATGTGCAATGGTATGACTTTTTGTTTTATATAGTCTACATGCTGCACTTTGTCTTGCCGTTTAGCTTAGCATTACTGATTTGGAAAACTCGTGAAAAATACTACTGGCGTTATGTTACAACTTTTCTAGTAACTTCTTTTGGTGGATTCCTAACTTTTTTATTTTTTCCGGCTGCCCCACCCTGGCTGGCCGCTCAAAATGGCTATATACTAGCAATAACCAGAATTTCTAGCAGTGTATTGTACGCACTTGGTATTCACGATTTCCCAAGTGTTTATAATAAAATTTCGCCCAATCCAGTGGCGGCAATGCCATCGCTTCACGCTGCTTATGCCACACTTTTTTTAATTTTTGTTTATAAACTTTACGGCAAAAAGTGGGCCCTTTTAGCTACGATTTATCCCATTTGCATTTACCTAGGTACTGTTTACCAGGGCGAGCATTATGCGATAGATGAAATTGCCGGTATTTTATACGCCGTTGGCGGGTATTTCCTGGTGCCATATATCTGGAAACTATATAAATCCAAACAAAAACGTCAGACTGCCAAAAGTACAGATTAAATTCGTACAAAATTAGATGTGCGTTAGGTGGCCCTGTCCCAATATCATGATGGGGACTAAACATACCTAAGTGGAGCCGGGAGGTGATCTGATGAGACCTTAGGCTCAGCAGTCACCTCACCGTGCGTGAACGGTCCCCAGCAGGATGTTGGGACAAGGGCCCGATAAGGACGCCTTAAGCTAGATTGGTTAAAATCGCAGAAGTAACACCGGCGTCGAGTAATAGTTCGGCGCGAAGTTTTTGTTCTTCAAGAGTTTTAAAATGAACGGCGGCGTTAAAGCGCCAAGTATTTCCGTTTTTGCTAAGTGCCACCATGTATAAAAATCTATCTGGGCTTTTAGGATCTGCAAAACGGCCAATTCGATTAGTCAAATCGTGGCCGCTGCCAGTAAATTCACCCGTAAAGCCAAATAACGGCGCCTGGGCGGCACCGTTATGGTTCATAAAATGATAAGCTGACATACCTGTCATTCTAAAATTACAGTCAATAAAATAGGTATTGCCGTCTTCGTCTAAAAGCACGTCAAATCCACCAATTCCGTACCAACCTTTTTCACGGACTTTTGGCAAAATATGATTCAAAAGATGGTCGGTAGCTTTTTCTAACTCTTTAGGCACTTCTGTAGAATAAACAAAACCGCCCATGAAAGCTCCAT
>Ga0163163_10001423_pt1 | contig 20246 bp, 21 predicted proteins | sample S65metaG_FD_119766 | JGI IMG/M metagenome (GOLD analysis project Ga0163163, IMG submission 119766) | Switchgrass rhizosphere microbial communities from Kellogg Biological Station, Michigan, USA - S6-5 metaG | ecosystem: Host-associated > Plants > Roots > Rhizosphere > Soil | place: USA...
CCGCGTGACGGCCCGCTTCTTCGAGCTGCTGCGCTCCTGCCATGACGGTGCGGTGGTGTGCGAACCGCGACACGCGAGCTGGGCGTCCGCCGGTGCCGATGCGCTGCTGACGCGGTATCAGGTGGCTCGCGTGGCGGCCGACCCGGCGCGCGCGCCGGGCCTCGATCGACCAGGCGGGTGGCCCGGCCTCGCGTACTACCGCCTGCATGGATCACCGGTGATGTACTGGTCGCGGTACGACGGCGCGTTTCTCGACGCCGTGGCCGCGTCGCTGCGCTCAGTGGCCTCGACCGTCGACGCGTGGTGCATCTTCGACAATACCGCCAGCGGCGCGGCTATGGAGAACGCACGGGACCTACAACTTCGGTTCGATCAGGACCCACCGCCGTCATTGCAGCCTCGACCGCCGCGCCCAGCGAGGTAACGAGCGCGTCGACGCCCACCGTCTTCCGCGCTTCCAGATTGGAAAAGAGCGCGTCGCCCTCGCGCCACAGGCCCGCCACCACCGGCGTCCTCGGCAGACGCGCTCGCAGCCGGCGCGCGAGGTAGCGCAGATGCGCCGGTACGCCGTCGAGGGTCACCGACAACACCACGACGACGGCGATGTCGTTCTGATCGAACGCGGCGATGCGCTCCCGCCCCACGGCCGCATAGCTCACGCGCCGCGCCGGAACGCCACGTTGCTCGAGCAACTGCACCAGCATCGCCGACACCGCCACGTCGAGCGGACTGCGGCCGGCGACACACGCCACCACTCCCGCGATCGGCCCCACCTGCGGCACCACGACGCGCGGCCGCACTCCGGCGTCTTCGTGTTCGCCGAGGTCGTGGATGACCGCCAGCATCGCCTTCGTTACTGCGACGGCGCGCTCGCGGCTGAGCGCGCCGCGCCACAGGTCGTCCGCCGCATGCCGCAGCGCCTCGAGCACCACCGTGTCGTAGTAGTCGAGCAGCGTCCGGTCGGCGAGCGCCGCTTCGGCCGTTTCCAGCGCCTCCTCGCGATTTCCCGCCAGCAGACGCTGATAGAAGGTCTCCGCCGGCGTCAGCGCCGGGCGATCGCCAAACGCGATGTCGATGAACTCGAGCGACTTCACGTGGCGCCCCATCACCACCAGACAGAGCGTGATCGGTGTCGAGAGGATGAGGCCGATCGGGCCCCACATCCAGGTCCAGAACACCGCCGCGACGATCACCGCCACCGGCGAGAGCCCGGTGGAGTGTCCGTAGACGAGCGGCTCCACCACGTAGGCGACCGCCGGCTCGACGGTCACGAACAGCCCCGTGACCATCATCACCATCGACCAGCCGGGATCGATGGCAGCCGCCAGCGCAATCGGCGCCACCGCCGCCATCAGCGCGCCGATGTAAGGCACGAAGCGCAGGACCCCGGCGAGGGCGCCCCAGACGCCGGGCGACGGCACTCCGATCCCCCACAAGCCGAGCGTGATCACCACACCGAAGGTGGTGTTGACCAGGAACTGACTGACGAAATAGCGGCTGAGGCGCTGCCCCGCGTCGTCGATGGCCAGCGTGGTGCGGTGCAGATCGCCGGAGCCCGCCAAACGGATGAACCGGTCGCGCAGGTCCTCGCGCTGCATCAGCGTGAAGATCGTCACGACGAACACGATCACCGTCGTTTCGAGCGGGCCGATCACGGGGGCCAGAATCGATCGCACCACGACCAGCGTGGAGTCTTCGGGCTGGACCACCTCGACCGGGACAGGACGTGGCTGCGCCCCGGTGGCGGGGGCTGGCGTGGCCGGCGACGTTCCAGGGGCCGCTGGTCGGCCGACTCCCAGCGTAGTGCTGATCGAGGCCACCCGCGCCGCGAAGAACGTCTGGACTCCTTCGATCTTCTGCTCGACGGTGCGGGCGTAGCGCGGTGCGTCGGCCGCGAGCCCCGCCGCCTGGCGGCCGATCACGGTGCCGGCGAGGCCCAACACGCCCAGCGCCAGGATGACCGTGACGACAACGGCGAACGCACGCTTCAAACCGGCTCGGCCGAGCAGGTTGACGAGCGGCGACAGGATGAACGACAGGATGACCGCGAGGATTACCGGGATGAACACGTCCTGCGCGACCCGCAGCGCGGCAATCACGACCGCCGCGGCTAGCAGACGCAACAGGTTGCGAGTTTGGAGCAGGGCGACGTCATCGCCCGCCGGTGCCATGCACCGTCAACGTGCAAGAACAGGGCTAGGCGGGACCGTTGTGAGCCGGCTCAGCGCTACCTGCGCCCGCCTTTCTGCGGACAGTCGCGTGGCGCGTTCCTTGCTCCCTGTTCGATGGCGCCGGCCACGGCGTTCACGAGTACAGGGTCATGTCCACGGAACAATTCGGAGGATGGCTGAGAGACGCGAGAGAGGCCCGAGGGCTCAGCGTGCAGGCCATCGCATTGCAAACCAAGATTCCCTCGCGCCATCTCGAAGCGCTGGAGCGCGGCGAGGCATTGGGGCTACCCGTGTTCTACCAGCGCGCCGAGGTCCGTGCCGTCGCGCGGACCGTCGGGTTGGATGAACAGCTCGCTATTGCGCGGCTGGAAGCGGAACAGGCACCCGCCGAACCGCAGCTTTCACCGCCGGCCACACCGTCGCACGTGACCTCCGCGTTCGTGGTGGCCCTGATCGGGACCGTCATGGTCGTCGTCGGGCTGGCCGCCTGGAGTTCGTTCGAACGTCTGGCTGCGAGCGGGAACAGCGCCGCGAATCGCGCGCCCGTCATTGCTCCACTCCTGGACGCTTCGGCGTCGATCGAGGTGCCGGCACCGTCGATTGAGACACCAGCACCGTCGCTGGCCGAGTCCGTGGGTGCAACGGAAGTTGCACCGACTGCACCCGTCGGTCCGACCGAACTCCTCGTGCGGACGGAGCCCGCGGGTGCGCGCGTCACCGTGAACGGCGTCGGATGGGGTGCGTCGCCACTCACCATCCGGCACGTTGAGGCTGGCGAGAAGCGCGTGCGAGTGACCATGGACGGCTACGCCGCCGCCGAGCGCTCCGTCATCCTCGACGAAGGGCGGCGCGAGACGCTCAGCATCCGCCTGTCGCCCGCGAACGCCGGTTCGTAGGCAAGCTGCCTGTAGCCGGTTCCCACGATCTTAGAATCGAGCGGTGAGTTCGAGCGCTTCGCGCGGAATCTGGGCGCGACTTCGCGCATGGGTGACGCCCAGCGCGAGCCGTCGACGGGAGCTGCGCGCGCAACCTTTGCCGCGTCAGACACAAGACCTGCTATTCCGGCACTCGGCGCACTACCGGTCTCTGCCGCCGAAGGTGCGCCAGGAGTTCAATCGTCAGGTGCAGGTCTTCCTGACGGACAAGCAGATCACGCCGGTCGAAACGAGTCTCACCGACGACGCGCGGCTGCTGGTGGCCGCGTCGGCCGTCACCCTCACTGCCGGCTGGCCCGGCTACACGTGGGACCAGCTGCGCGAGGTGCTGATCTACCCCGAGCATTTCGATCGCGACTATCAGTTCGCCTCGGCGTTGTCTGCCGATCCGATCCTGACCGGCCAGGCACATCCATGGGGCGTGGTCATCCTGTCGCACCCGGCGCTGCAGGCGAGCTTCGCCGACATGGGCCGACGCGGCAGCCACGTCGGCTTCCACGAATTCGCGCATCTGCTGGACCTGTCACATGCCAGGTTCGACGGGGTGCCGTCGTATCTCCGTGACGAAGGCGTCCGCCGGTGGACCGGCCTCATCGAAATCGAGCGCGAGCGGCTGGAACGCGGAGATTCGGTGCTCGATCCGTATGGGCTCTCGAGCCCGCCCGAGTTGTGGGCGGTGGCCGTGGAGGCGTTCTTCCAAGAGCCGGTGGCATTAGCCGCGGGGCATCGCGACCTCTACGCGTTCCTGGCGTCGTACTTCAAGCAGGATCCGGCTGCCTGGAGCTCGTCTCACGCCGCGTGACGATCGACGTGCGCTCCGGCGCGGGCAGCGTTTCGCGCTTCGGCGCGCTCCTTGATCCCGAGCAACATCCGCCGCGTCATGAGGAATCCTGCCGGCTCGATGGCGTAGGTGGCCAGCCGGGGCCCGGTCGTCAGCGTACGCACACGGCTGCGAGACACGAGCCGGGTTCGATTGCCCTCGGCGTAGATCCCGAACTGCCACACCCAGTCGAAACCACCGAGTTGCCGCATGTCCAAGACGAGCGCGTGAGGCGGATCGACGACAGCCACCGGCCAGCGCGGTCCACGCCCGAGGGGGATTTCGTCGCCAACGGCGAGCTGCTGGAATTCCGGCAGGATCTGCGTTGCGCTCGGACGATCCAGATAGCCAAACAGGCGATCGAGCCAGTCGTAGCTGTACAGGCCGCCGCGTTGATAGCCGATCTGTACGAGCCACGGCCACACATCGTCCGGCGGAGCATCGATCGTGACGGCCAGAGTGCCCGAATACGTCGGGTGGGCGAGGAACCCGTCGCCCGGCATCTCACGCGCCAAGTCTTCGGCGGTGGCGCCCCATTCACTCATCCAGCGCCGGATCGGAAACCAGTACAGGACCGCTGCGAAAAGGATGACGAGAAGTGTGGGAGTCATACCCGAACTCGCTGCATTTCCCGCGCCGAGGCGTGTCGCGCGAGCGCCACAAGACGTCGAGTGGCAACGCGGTCGGCCCGCGACGTCGCGTGGAAAATTCCGCCGCCGATCGGGAAATTGAGCCGGCCGAGGGCCATCGTGACGGCCGCAGCGCCACCATGAAAGGTTCGTTCTGCTTCTCTGCTCTGGTCCTGGTCGTGTTCGCGGTCGGCTGCGCCGGCCCCAACTCACCCACCGCTCCGTCTGTCGGCTCGGGAGTGTCCGGGGTCGGCGTGACGGCCTCGCAGTCGTCCCAGTCGGTGCCGTTCAAGGGCAGCTTCGAAGGCTCGCAGACGCTGACGCCGGGCACGCCGCCGTTCGGCACGGTCAGCGGGTCGGCCACCGGGACGGGGACCCACCTCGGCGAGTTCGCGGTGACGTTTCCGCATACGGTGAACTTCGCAAACCGCACCGGCGTCGGCATCTACACGTTCACGGCCGCCAACGGCGACACGTTGACGGCCGATTTCACGGGAGCGGCGCAGGGTGGGCCCCTCGTCTCGATCGTCGAGCACGCCACGGTGACGGGCGGCACCGGTCCGATTCGCCGGCGCATCGGGTACGTTCACGGTACAGCGACAGTTCAACCAGTTGACCGGCGCCACCCAGGGGTCGTTCGACGGAGAGATTCGTCGGTGGGATCGGGGAAATAAGCAAATGGTCGTGTCAGGCCGGCTGCGCGTCCGCCGTAGCCTTGGCGAAGGCGGAAAGCCGGCCCCACGACCGCTCGCTACGCTGGCACCGGGCACGCGGTGAGCGCCACGGTCTCATGCACGAAGCGCAGCTTGTCGACGGCCGGCGGCGGCAGCACGAACGGGTAGGCGTCTGCGTTCCCGAGACCGCGATTGAGGTTGTTGAGCAGATACGTCAGCGGATACCAGCTCGCCATCAAACGATCGAACGAAGTCTCCAGTGTGCCGGCGGTGTCGGGCGCCTTCGGCAGCGCGGGTTCGTCGCGTCGCCGCGGCCGGATCGATACGCCGCAGGCCGCCGCGGTCTCGAGCGTGTCGGTCATCTGCAGGTAGTGCGCCCAGGTTTCCGCCCAGTCCTCCCACGGGTGCGCGCTCGCATAAGCGCTGACGAACCGCGTCGGCCAGTCGGCCGCGGGCCCGTTGGCGTAGTAACGGCCGAGCGCCGCGTTGTAGTCCTCCCGCTCATCACCGAACGCCGCGCGGAACGCCTGGTGGTGATTGGTGCCGTCGATGAGCCGCGTCCAGTAGTAGTGACCCGACTCGTGCCGCACGTGCCCCAAGAGCGTCCGATAGGGCTCTCCGAGCGCGGTACGGCGCCGCTCCCGCTCGGCATCGTCGGCTTCGGCCAAGGCGATGGTGATTACGCCGCCGGTATGCCCGGTCAGCACAGGCGGCTGCCCCTCCGACGGATCAGCCAGGAACTCGAAGGTCAGACCGCGTGGCTCGCGCGAGCGCGGCTCGATCGGCAGCCGAAGGTTGAGCAGCGTGTAGACCAAACGCCGCTTGGCCGCTTCCAGCTTGTACCAGGCAGCCGTGTTGCCCTCGACCGTCAGATCGGGGATGGTGGTGGTGAGTTGGCACGCTTCGCACAGCGGGTCGTCGCGGCTCGCGTCCACCGCCCAGTTGCAGACCTGCGAGCCGGAATAGTTGGCGCACAGGCGATAGGCCCGACCGCCGGCCGCCGGATGCGGCGACTGCCAGGTGCCGTCACGATTGGGATCGAGGGAGCCGATCTCCATCAAGTCCGGCAGGAATGCCAGCAGATGCCCGCAGCGCAGGCAGTGGGTGTTCTCGAAGAAGACGAGATTGTCGCAGTGATCGCAGTGAAAGATTCGCATCAGGAAAACTCATCCGGAACGTCGGAATCACGCTGCGGTTTCGCGGAGTGTCCGTTTGCGGACAGACGCGAGGCGGGGACTCCGATTCAATAGGGCAGATGATTCGTGATCATGCGTACGACGCGTTTGCCTTTTTCAGCGATATCGCCCTGACGGCCATGGTGCTCGTGGCCAGCGCGATGGGGTCTGTGCTGGCCCTGCGGTGGATTGTCCTCGGGTACGGGGGCATGCTCACCGCATTGGGCTGGGGCTGATTCCTTCTGTCCACAAGTGAGCAGCGCCGCCCCAGGGCGTCCGATCATCATGGACAAGCCGGTCTCGCTCCGACCCTCGGCGTGTCGAACGAAAGAGAGAAGATCATGAAACGCTCACAGGTCGTTCTCATCGCCGGAATCGCCTGGACGCTGATCGCCGTCGTGCTGTTCCTGGCGGTCGGCACGATTTCGTTTCTCGGCCTTGCCCTTCTGATCGTCGGCGGGTTCGTGCCGCCACTGGTCTACATGGCGCTGTCTGGCGGCCCTGCCGCCACGATTGCCGAGGTACTCCACGATACCGACGAGGGCGGCGCTGGCCGATGAGATTCGTTCCGGAGCCTGAGCGGCCTCAGGTGACGGCTCCCACGTCGTGCCCGTTTTGCCGGTCGCTGAATCCGACGACGACCTGCAAAACGGTCGACGAATCCACCTACTGGCGATGCTTGACGTGCGGGGAGATCTGGAACCCCGGACGGCTGAGACGGGCGGCGCCGTTTTCCCCTTTCGGGCGTTAGTCGCCGCCGTCACGGGCGAGCGGAGCGGCTCGGCATCGAACCGCCAGTCGGGACCGGCCGGCCGTTGATTGTCGAATAGACGTAGGTCATGTGCAGCGTGGCTTCGCCGAGAAAGCGCACCTGGGCTTTGGTTTCGAGCGCCACGGGCACCACGGTGCCGTCGATTCGTGCGTAGGTCCGCACGATATCGACGTTCCTGATCCAGAACGACGGGCTCTTCGCGAGCCGCCCCTGCAACCGGACCAGCGCGCCATCGCTCGGGTTCAGCGCCATCATTCCCGATACCAGCACCCGCTCTTTCCGGCGCGGCGACAGCAAGACGTTCGCGAGGCCATCGGCATCGATGCCATTGGGCTGAAATCTGTAGTTCGAGGGGGCCAGCGAGGAACGAGCGGTCTCGCCCCGAGCGATGACATCCCGCTCGCCGTCGAGCATCGCGGTCAGGATCTTCGAGCGGATGATGCCCGACCCTCCCTCGCCGGTAATCTGGTAGCGGAAGCCGAGCTCGCGCGAATACTCGGTACTCGCTTCGAGCCAGCCCTTCCGGCCGCCGTTCTCTGCCTCGAGCCGGCGTACGGCTCGATAGGGGCGCTGTGCATCGTCTTGCGCAAGGAACTGCTTGATCGGCTCCTCGGCGGCGTCGGGCACGGTGGCGCGGAGCGTCGAGACGAACGCCGTAGCGAGCAGGAGCGCCGCGAGACGTGGGTACCGCGCCATACCCTTCCCTGCTGCACGTGGCGTGCCGCTTTGGTCGTGCTGATCGTGGGGGATCGAGCGTGACGCACGTCGCGCCGTCAGTGGGCTTCGGGAACGCCTTCGAGCAAGCCTGGAACATTCTGCAATGTGTCGTCTTTGGTAGGCTGATGCGCATGCGTCCATCCAGACAGTTCGTCGCGGCTGTGATCGTGTCGGCGGTCGTGGCGGTGGCCACTCTGGCGGCGCAGCAGGCGACTCGACCGGCGGCGGTGGCCACCACCATCTCCCCCACGGATGCCACTGGCCGGATCGTGGCCGCGGCGCAGGACGTGCTGAAGGGGCTCGACGCCACCGGTCGCGCTGCCGTGCAGTTCCCGCTCGACGGACCGCAGAAGACACGCTGGTCCAATCTGCCCTCGCCGATGTTCGAGCGGCGCGGCCTGCGCCTGGCGGACATCACCCCGCCGCAGCGCGCCGCGGTGATGAAGCTGCTCGCCACCGCGCTGAGCCGCGACGGCTACCAGAAGGTGCTGAACATCATGGAGGGCGATGAAGTGTTGCGCCAGAACGGCGATGGGCGCGGGGGCGGCCGCGGATTCGGCCGCGGCGGACCGGCGTTCGGCCGCGAGCAGTACTATCTGGCGTTCCTCGGCACGCCCTCCACCACGCAGCCGTGGACGCTCCAGTACGGTGGCCACCATCTCGCCATCAACCTGACGATCGGCGGGGGTCAGGCCAGTATGACACCCAGCCTGCCAGCCGCGCAGCCTGCGACCTTCACGGTGGAAGGACGCACAGTGCGTCCACTGGGCGACGAGAACGACAAGGCGTTTGCGCTCGTCAACGCGCTAGACGCCCCACAGCGCAGCCAGGCGATCTTGAACTACCGCGTGGCCGATCTGGTGCTCGGCCCCGGCCAGGACGGGCGGACGATTCAGCCCGAGGGGCTGCGCGCCTCGATGATGACGCCGGCGCAGCAGACGATGCTGCTCGGCCTCATCGAGGAATGGACCGGCATCATGACGGACGCGTATGCGGCTCCCCGCCTGGCGGAAATCACAGGCACCCTGCCACAGACGTGGTTCGCGTGGAGCGGTCCCACGACGAACGGCAGCGCCGCCTACTTCCGTGTCCAGGGTCCGACGATCGTCATCGAGTACGCGCCGCAGGGCGGCGTGGATCACATCCACACGATCTATCGAGACCCCACCAACGATTACGGAGCGAAGTTTGCGCGCCGGTGAATTCGCCGTCGCCGCGCTGTGCGCCATGCTACTGGCCGGCGGCGCGGCGGTGTCGGCGCACCGCTACGACGAATACCTGCAGGCGTCACGGATTGCGATTACGCCGGCAGGCGTCCGGCTGGAAGTGAGCCTCACGCCGGGGATAGCGGTGGCGGACGACGTGATTCGCGAGATGGATACCAATCGTGACGCGGTGTTGTCGGACGCCGAGCGTACCGCCTACGCGCAACAGCTCGTGCAGGGGCTGTCGCTGCGTTTCGACGACGCGCTCGTGCCGTTGGCTCTCGTCGGCGCCACGTTTCCCCCTCCCAACACGATCCGCGGAGGCGACGCGGCCATCACTATGATCGTCGCGGCGCGACTGGCGCGGCCAGCCGCCGGCGCACACCGGCTCGCCTTTCGCAACGCCAACACGGCGCACGGCGCGGTGTACCTGGCCAACGCGCTGATGCCCGACGACGCACGCCTGGCTATCACCGGGATGACACACGCGCTCGATCAAAGCGGCCTGACCGTGGCCTACACGGTTCGTTGAAGGGCCGCCTGAAGGCGGCCCCACGCAGAGCATGCTACGCTTCGGCGCGTGCCTCGCACGCGCCGACGCAACACGTCCACCGTCACGTTGACCACCACCAAGTCCACCGGCTACGCCAGAGTCTTCATCAGCTACTCCCACAGCGACACCGCGTGGATGGAGCGATTCCGCCGGGAGCTGAACGCCGCGCTCTTCAACAAGGCGACGGTGTGGTGCGACCAGGACATCGGCGCCGGCACCAACTGGGAGAACCGTCTCCAGACCGAACTGGATCGCGCCGACGTGGCGCTCGTCCTCGCCACCACCGAGTATCTGCAGTCGAAGTGGTGCCGCCGCGAGCTCGCCTACGTCTGCGACAAGTTCAAGGAGAAGCGCATCGGCCGCGTGTTCTGGGTGGAGATCACTCCGTGCGCGTGGAAGCAGACCGAGCTGGCCACCTTCCAGCGCTCCGGCGCCCCGGGCCTGTCGGTGTCGCTGGCCGAGATCGCCGACGAGCACGAGCGCAGCCGCGCGATCGTGAAGATCGTGGAAGACGTGTGCGTGGCGGTCGGCGAAAGTACCGCCCGCCAGGACTCCCGCCTCCTGACGGTCAAGGCCATCCTTGGCGATGAGGCGTTCAAGCGCCACATCAACGTCGAGAAGGTGATCAGCGACGACGGCGATTTCGCCATCGTGTGCCGCGGGCGGGATGCGAGCGACCACGACGTGGCGATCAAGGTGATGCGGCACAGCCCGATCAGCGGCGTGCTCGACAACCTGAAACGCGCCGCCGATCGGCGCCAGAAGCTGCACGACCCCGGCTTCATCCGTCTCTACGACAACTTCATCGTCAAGAGTCCGTACGGCACCCACCTGGTGCTGATCACCGAGTACTTCGCCGGCGATTCGCTCCGGGAGGCGCTCGACAAGCCCGCGCTCAAGAAGCACTTCAGTGTGGACGGCACCGTGAGGATGGTGCGTCGCGCCGCCGAGGCGATTCGCGAGCTGCACGAGCTCGAGTACGGCGACGGCGGGACGCACGGTGACGTCGCCGAGTTCGGGTTCGGCCCGATGATCCCCGAACATCTCTTCTACGACGAAGCGCTGGATCGTCTGCGCTTCTCCGCCCTCAGCATCTCGAACGTCGCCTGGGATGTACTGGGGTGGAAGAAGTTCGCGGCGCTCATCGACGACAACTCCGCGCGCTACGTGGCGCCCGAGCAGGCGGGCATCGAGCGCGGCGTGGCGAAGATCGACAAGCGCAAGACGGACCAGTACATGCTCGGCCAGCTGATGGTGGAAATGCTGGACGGGCGGCTGCCGCTCGGCGCGTCAGCCGGGAGCAGAGACGACCTCGACCAGAAGGTGAAGCTGTTCGACCAGCCGCTCCGCTACGCCGGCGGGTGGAAGACGTGGCATCCGCAGCTCGAGCAGGTGGTCACGCGGATGCTGGCGCGCGATCCCGAGGATCGCTGGAGCGGGATGAGCGAGATCGTCACCGAGCTGCGCGGAGTGGAGGCCGAGCGCCGCGCGCTGGCGAAAGAAAGCTACGTGAAGTGGATCGACACCGACACGCGCTTTTTCGAGGACTTCTATCGCGCGTTCTTCGCCACGCGCGTGGCGAAGCAGGCGCACTCGGCGAGCAAGTTCGACAACCGCGAGCAGCAGCACGAGAAGCTGCGGAAGGGGATGGCGGCGGTGCTGAACTTCCGCCCCGGCAACGAGCCGACGTCGTTGCGCTATGTGATCGGCGCCCACCAGCACAAGGGTGTGACGCACGAGGAGCTGAAGCAGTTCGAAGAGACGTTCATGAAGGTGCTGACGCAGCGCTTGGACACGCACCTGAAGGGCACGGGCGCGGCGGCGCGGCGGAAGGCGGACATCCTGGCGGCGTGGCGCGAGCAGTTCGCGCTCGTGATGCGGTATTTCCGGGAGAACGGGCTGAAGCCCGCGGGTCGGGCCGGCTGAAGCCGGCCCCCGGCGACTTACGCGGGAACGACTTCCAACAGATCGCCGGGCTGGGTGTCCCGTTCGGCCAGGGTGCCGGCGCGCATTTCGATCACGGCAAACGCACGCAGCGCCGCGCTCATGCGCCACGGCTTCACGCCGGCGCGTGTCTTCACCACGCGACCGTCCCGCCGGACGAACACCAGGTCCAGGTCGAACTTCATGAACCAGGTGTGCACGGCGTTCGACGGCGCAATCAGCATCGCCTCACCATCGGCGAGCGACGTGTGCTTCAGAAGGCCGGTCTTGCGGGTGGCGGAGTCGAGCGCGGGCAGGAGCGTGCGGGCCAGCACTTGTCCGGTGCGCTGATTGCGCAGGCACAGCCCCGACGGGGCGGCGTTGACGAGCGGGCGGAGGAAGTGCGTCGCGCGCGCCATGGCTGTTCCTCCTCAGGGCTCTGGAATGCCGAGCTGGCGCATGCGCGTGCCGAGCGCCTTGAACCCGATCTGCAACGCATCCGCTGCGGCGCCCTTGTTCCCCCGTGCGTCCTTGAGCGCCTGTTCGATCTTGCGGCGTTCCACTTCGGCCGATATGCGGCGGAGCGCTTCGCCCATCGTGCCGGAGAGATCGATCTGGTCCCACGGGCTCGACGCCGCGGTGGCCGATGACGACGGGAGGCCGTTGGCCAGCATGGTGCCGTTCGACGGCCCGCCCTGCGGGACGAGCGCGGGCCCCGGCTGGCGGAACGACAGGCTCAGGTGCCGCGGCTGGATGGTGTCGCCCTCGGTCAGGATCACCGCGCGCTCGATGCAGTTCTGCAGCTCGCGCACGTTCCCCGGCCAGCTGTAGTTCTTCAGCTCCTCGATCGCCGCCTCGGAGAGGATCAACGTCTTCTTGTTGACGTCGCGGCAGATACGCTCGACGAAGTGATGCGCCAGGCGCAGCACGTCGTCGGTGCGCTCGCGCAGCGGCGGAATCTGCACCGGGAACACGGACAGCCGGAAGTACAGGTCCTCGCGGAACTGACGGTCGGCCACGCGCGCCTTGAGGTTGCGATTGGTGGCGGCCACCACGCGCACGTCCACGTGCAGCGACTGCGTGCCACCGACGCGCTCGAACCGCTTCTCTTCGAGCGCGCGCAGGATCTTGGCTTGGAGCGTCAGCGGGAGATCCCCGATCTCGTCGAGGAAGAGCGTGCCGCGGTGCGCCATCTCGAAGCGCCCGGGCTTGCGGTTGGACGCACCCGTGAACGCGCCCTTCTCGTGCCCGAAGAGCTCGGTCTCGAGCAGCGTCTCGGGGATGGCGGCGCAGTTGATGGCGATGAACGGGCCGTCCTGGCGCGGGCTGAGCGCGTGCAGCGCGCGGGCAAAGAGCTCCTTGCCGGTGCCGCTCTCCCCTTCGAGGAGCACGGTGGCGTCGGTGCCGGCGGCGCGATGCAGCTGCTGCAGCACCGTGCGCAGCGTCGGATCTTCACCGATGATCCGCGGAGCGCCGCGCTTTTCCGCCAGCTCCTCACGCAACATCATGTTCTCGGTGAGCACGCGACGGTGCGCCAGCGCGCGGGCCACCATGAGCGACAGGTGATCGGGGTCCACCGGCTTGGCCAGGAACTCCATCGCCCCTTCCTTCATGGCGGACACGGCGTCCTGGATACTGCCGTAGGCGGTCATCACCACCACCTGCAAATCGGGGTCGAGCTCCTTGGCGGCGCGCAGGACGCCAAAGCCGTCGCCGTTCGGAAGCTTGAGATCGGTCAGCACCACCGAGGGGCGGGCCTGCCGCATCTCCTGGATGGCTTCGCTTTCGTCGCGCGCTTCCACCACGGAGTGCCCCTGCGCTTCGAGCGCATGGCGCAGCATCGTGCGGAGCGAGTCCTTATCCTCGACGAGGAGTACAGGGGAAGACGGGGGCATGGGAGCGCGAGGCGCGGCGCTTAGCGGAGCCACCCGGGTGGGACACCGCTCTTGCGGGCTTCTTCCTGGAGGTCGGCGAGATCCTTGGTCTTCTGCTGGATCTCCTTCTTCACACGATCGAGCTCGGTGAGCGCCTTCTGCCGATCCGCGGCCACGGTATTGCGCTGTGCCGGATCGTCCTTGGCCGAGAACTCGGCGGTGAGGCCATTGATGCGGCTCTGAAGCGAGTCGGCAAAGAGCTTCGCCCGATCGATCGAGTCCACGAGATCCTGATGCCGCTTCCGCCACGAGGCGGCGTCGCCTTTCGGCTCGCCGGGTCTGGCGTCGCCCTTGCCATCCGACTTGGCGTCGGCCTTCGGGTCTGCCTTCGCATCCGCTTTCGGGTCTGCCTTGGCGTCCGCTTTCGCATCGGCTTTGGCATCGCCGCCCGCGGCCTTCCCATCGCCGGCTGCGGCGGGCGGGGCGGGGCTGGTGGTGGCCGGCGCAGGTGCCGGAATCAGATTCGCATTCGTGTAGGTCTTGCCGGTGCCGTCCTTCTTGCGCGCCTGCTCCTGTCTCGCGACGTCGGCGAGCGACTGCGCGGGAGCCCCAGACGTGAGCACCGCGACGAGTGCCACGACGACGACGAGGACCTGGACAGCGAGGCGGCGAAGGGTCGTGAGATTCATCACAGGCTGCTTCTCTTTTCGGCCGATCCCGCTCCCGTCCGCAGCACGGACTTCACGTGATTTCAGCATGCCGTTCACGTGATTTCACGCCATACGCGCACACGCAGCTGAGCTGACGGCCACCGCGGGTCCCGTTCGACCACCGCCTCGATGGCGCGCCGGGCGCCGGAAGGCCCGTAGGCCCGCGCGTGCAGCCAGAGCGCACCTCGACCCGGATTGCTGCGATTGGCGGCGTCCTCGATGGCTGGCGGGCCACCGTCTCGCAGCGGCTCCGCGTCGTTCTCTGCCGGATCATCGGCCACCCACACCACAAGGTAACTCGGCGCCGCGATGGCGGCGTCGGGCAGCAGACGAGCCAGCGGTCCCGAGGCGAACACGGTCCACCGCGGGTTGTTCCGGCCCCAGGGGCGCGTGGCCGTCACGCGATCCATGTCCGCGTCCCCGCACGCCACGGCCCCACACCGCAGGCGGCTGGTTTCCTGGGGCAGATCCAGCCTGTGGCCGTCAGGCAGCGTGACGACGCCGGCGCCGTCGTGGAACGGCGACGTGGCAACGCCCGCGAGCACCGCGTCCCAGTCGGCCACTGCCAGGTCGGCGATCGCACGCTCGAGCGCCGCGTCGGCGGCGTGGAGCGTCTGTACCGCATCGCGTTGGTTGGCGGCGATGCCGACTTCGACGGTCGTGGTGAGCGCGAGGCTGAGGGCGAGCGCCAGCAGCAACGACGACGCCGACATCACCGCCACCAACGCGATCCCTCGTTCGCTGCGCAGCGCGCGAGGGCTCATGGCGCGGCTCCGAGATTGCGCGGCGTCACGTCCAGGACGATCTGCTGGTCTGGCGCGAAGAACTCGGTCGTCGACGAGGTGCCGCCCTTCGCAAACAGCCGTCCCGCGGGACCACGCATGGCCGCCACCGCGACCTGCACGCGCAGCCACACACGCACGCGGCGGATGCGCAGCAGATCGGCGTCGAAGCGCGACGGGTGCGCAGCGTCTGGGCACCAGGGACCGTCGCGGAAGAGCGCCGAATCGAGGGGGACCGGAGATGTCGCGGGCGCCAGCTGCCGGAGTCGCGGTAGCGGACCGCCCGCGTCGACGAACGCACAATTCTCGCCGGGTCCCCAGAGATCCCGCGCATCGTCGACGCCAGTGGCGGGCGGCGCCGGCCCCTAGCCCGTCGCCCGCCGCGGCGGGTCCGCGGCTGCGAGGGGCGCAAGCGCGCGCGGCGGAGAGGGGTCGCCGAAATACTCGACGCGGAAGTCCACCACGTTGTCCACCACCGGGCGCTCGGTGCGGAAGCCGTCGTAGCGCGCGAGCTGCAGCGCGCCGGTGACGGCATCCGCACGCACCAGATAGGTGGGCGCCGCCACCTCCGCCATCACCGCACCGCCGTCGTAGGTGGCCGACAGTCCGCCGTGTTGCACGCGCACTCGGGCGCCCGCGACCTCGGCGACGGTGGCCACGTCGAAGGCGCCGTGTGCATCGAACAGGACGACGTTCGTGCCCACCGCGAAGCCACAGACGCGCTCGTGCACGAGCAGGCCGCAGTTGGGCGCCAGATCGACCAGGAGCTCGCGGCCGAGATCGACCGCGTGCACGACGTCCGCTTCAGCGCGCGTGTCGGGCACGTAGACGACGCTGAGCGCGTCGGGGCGGTAGAACACGCCGGCGCGCGCGTCGTCGGCCTGACCGCGACGGTAGGGCGCGACCGGAGGAAAGCGACGCACCAGTGGGCCGGCGAGACTCGTAGATGCCGGCCCGGCGCCCGCCATCAGGAGGTCGCGGCTGACGGCTGATGCCGCCACGCGGGTGCGCTGCTGCATGTCCGCCACTTCCGGCTGCGCGCGGAACGCCAGCTGCGCGCGCATCGCGGCGGAGCCGGCGACGGCGGTCACCGCGAGGAGCACTCCCGAGGCCACCAGCAGTTCCGCCAGGCTCATGGCCGCCTCCTGGCATGCATGGCCACCGCGCTCGCCAGCTCCTGCTCGCCACCCGTCGCGAGCACGCGGACGCGAAGAATCAGGAGGTCAGGACTGCCCTCCGAAAGGTCCACGGCCCATCGGCGGCGGTAGCGCGGGCCGATGGTTTCGGGGTAGTCGATCCAGCCGTCGGTGTCGCGGCTCAACACACCGGCGGGCGAGGGCTGGAGCGACGCGTCGGTCACGGACGCGCCGGCGTCGTCGAACGTCAACGCCAGCGAGCGCAGCTGGTCGATCTTCTGCCACGCCAGAAGCGTCGCCTCGCTGACGCCGCGTGACCCAAACGTGGAGCGGGTGGAAGCGGCCACGAGCTGCGCCACCGACAGCACGGCGCATCCGAGAATGGCTGACGCCACCATCACTTCGATCAAGGAGAAGCCGCGCGAGGAGTCGAGGGGTTGCATGCGGAGTCGCAATGCAAGCGGTCCGCCTGACGGCAGCCCCTGCAAATGGGCCACCTAAAGGTGGCCCCTACGAAGACGAACGAAGATTCAGCCGATCTCGACGGCTTCGATGGTGGCGTTTTCCGCGTCGCCGGCGCGGAGCGGAAACACGATCTGAAACGAGGCGCCGCCGAGCGGCGAGTCGGCCACGCTCACGCGACCGTTGTGCGTCACGACGAGCTTCTGCACGATGGCGAGGCCCAGGCCGGTGCCGCGCGAGCGCGTGGTGAAGAACGGCTGGAAAATCTTGGCGCGCGCGGGCCCGGGCACGCCGGGGCCGTTGTCGTCTACGTTGATGCGCCACATGCGCCCATCGGCCTGCCCTGCGATCTCGATCCGAGGCGCCACGCCGGAGGTCTGACACGCCTCGGCGGCGTTGCGAATCAGGTTGCCGAACACCTGGCGCAGCAGCACTTCGTCGCCTTCGACGGTGCCGAAGTGGCCGCTCACGTGGACCACGGTCTGCGGCGGCAGTTCGTGCGCCAGCTCCTCGGCGGCGCGACGGATCACCGCTTCGAGATCCACCGGCAGGAACACCACCTGCTCGGGGCGCGCGAAGTTGAGGAAGTTCGTGACCACGTGGCCGAGCGCCTCGGTCTCCTGCCGGATGCCGTCGACATACGGGCGGTACTGCTGCGGCAGATCGTCGGGGCGAATCAGTCGACTGTACCCGTGGATGGTCGCGAGCCCGTTGCGGAACTCGTGCGCGATACCGGCGGTCAGCTCCCCCACCCGCGCCAGCGCTTCCTTGAGCCGCAGCTGCTCCTCGAGCTCGGACATCTGCGTGAGGTCGGAGAAGAGACAGATGGCGCCCTGACTCGACCCGTCGGCGGCCGCGAGCGGCGAGACGCTGACGGCCAGCTGCGTCACTTCGCCCCGGCTGCACGGGATCCGCCGCCGCAGGACGGGTGAAGCGGTGTCGAGACAGCGCGCGATCAGCTGCTGCAGTTCGGGCGCGTCGTTCAGGAACAGCCGGTAGTCGGTCCCCGCCATGTCGCTCGGCGCACCGAGCATGCGATGCCCAGCGGGGTTCAACGTCTCCACTCGTCCGGCAGGATCCACTACCAGGAGTCCCGCGGCCAGGCTGTCGACGATCTGCCCGTTCAACTGCTCGGAGGCGATGGCGCGGACGCTCATCGCCTGCTCCTGCGCCTTGAGCTTCGACACCGCTTCCTGCAGCGCCACGGTCAGGAGCGCCGCCTCCGATCCGCTGTCACGCAGCCGCGCGCGGGCGCCTTTGGCCGCCGACGACAGCCGCAGCACCGCGAAGATCAGCATCATCACCACGACGGCGGTGATCGCCGTGAGCCCCAGGGTGAGGACGCTGAGATGGTTCATCGATAGAAGCCGACGTACCAGTTGAAGATCTGATCGCCCGCCACGGCCGCCACCACGGCGCCCACGGCCAGGAAGGTGCCGAACGGCAGCGCCGCCTTCATGCCGCCACGCCCGGAGGTCAGGAGCGCCACGCCGACGAGCGCGCCGGTGAACGACGCGAAGATGAGCGTCACCAGCGTGAGGCGCCACCCCAGGAAGGCGCCGATCATCGCCAGCATCTTGACGTCGCCCATGCCGAGGCCGTCGATGCCGCGCAGGCGGTAATACGCTTCGCCGATCACGAAGAGCACGCCGCCGCCGATCGCCAGGCCGATGAGCGACTCCTTCCAGCCGGGCGGCAGGAAGAGGCTCAGCGCGAACCCGATCGGCACACCGGTCACGGTGATGACGTTCGGCAGGATCCGGTGCTGCAGGTCGATGACGAAGAGCACGATCATCGAGCAGCCGAAGCCGATGCGGACGAAGGTGAGCGGCGTCACGCCGTAGAGCAGATAGGCGCCCACGAACAGCGCGCCGGTGACGAGCTCCACGATCGGGTACATGGCGCTGATGCGGTCCTTACAGCTGCGGCAGCGGCCGCCGAGCACGAGCCACGCCAGCACCGGCACGTTCTCGTACCACGACAGCTCGCGCTGGCACTTCGCGCAGCGCGATGCGGGCCACACGACCGACTGCTTGAGCGGCAGCCGGTAGATGCACACGTTCAGGAAGCTGCCGATGACCAGGCCGAACGCGCCGAAGAAAACGGCGACGAGGAGCGGCGGCACCTCGGTCATGGGCGTGCACCGCCCTCCTTGGGCAGCGGCAAGAGCTTCGACTTCGGATCCAGCGACACCGTCGAACCCTCGAGCCGGTAGGGCACGCCCGTGGGATCGACGACCGCACCGCGCACGTAGCCCGCTCGCGCCAGTTCGGCCCACCCGTCCGGCGCGTGCCCCTGTTTCTGCGTGAACCCGGTCACCACTCGCTGGAGCAGATCGACCTGATCCATCGCGTCGAGCTGCTTCAACCGCCGGTCGGCCTCGTTGCGGAACCAGTCGTCCTCGGCGGTCGCACGAATCTGCTGCCACAGCAGGCGCGAGGCCTTGCGGTTGCCCCCTTCGGCCAGCGTCACCGCCGCCAGCGGCCCCATCCACGTGGGCGCGCCCGGCTGGCGCGACGCGCGGCCAAACCAGTCGGCGGCCGTCGCGTAGTCCTGGTGCGACCAGTAGTGCACGAACCCGATCGCCTGAGCCAGATGCCAGTCGTTCGGCTGCGCCTCGAGCCCTCGCTGCAGCAGCGTGATCGCCAGGTCGGGGCGGCCCGGACCGCCGGGCGGCGCTTCGGCCAGGAAGAGCGCGCCGAACTGATACGCCACGTTGAAGTACGGATCGAGCGTGGTGGTGAGTTCGAGCAGCGGGAACAGCAGCGAGTAGCTGCGATCGGCCGTGCGTCCGAGCTTGGTGTCGCCGTACAGCTGCACGGCGCGAATCCAGTAGACGTCCGCGAGAATCGACTTGTATGAGAGCGCCATGCGCTGCAGCGCCGCGGGCGATCGCACGTAGAGCAGGCTGTCGGGCCCGGCGGGCAGGGCGCCACTCCCTTCGCGCAGCGCCTGCAGGCCGATGGCCGATGCCATCAACATCACGAGCAACAGCGGAGTGAAGAGGCGGCGGGCCATGGCTACTTGAAGTCCCGGCGGGAGAACACCGCCACCGACGCCGTGAGCAGGAACGCGATGTAGACGGCGCCGTACAGAGCCGTGGACGCGAGATACCCGGCCGGCACGGCCTGGGCGTAGACCACCTGCTGCTTGATGTCGAAGGCGGAGAAGTTCGGCAGCACGTAATAGAGCGCGTGCGCCAACCAGGCGGCGGCGCGCGAGTCCACCACCGACTCGAAGTTCTTCAGGTCCGCGTTGAAGTGACCCACCACCCACAGCCCGAGCGTGAAGCCGGCGGACAGGAACGGGCTCGAAAACGTGGAGAAGAAGAGGGCGATCGCCGTCACCAGCATCAACTCGATGACGATCAGCCCCACCGCACGCAGCATCCCGAGGTCGGTGGCGGGCGCCGGCCAGCCGGCGCGCACTTCGGGCGACACCGTCGTGGCCATGTACGCCAGCACCGCGTACCACGCCACCACCATCACCAGGATGTTGATCAGGAGCGTGAGTCCCAGGCCGCAGTACTTGCCGAGGATGAACTCACCCCGGCTCAGCGGCTTCGACAGCAGGCTGTAGATGCTGCGCCGCTCCACTTCCTTCCACACCAGACCGATGCCGATGAAGACGGCGATCATCAGTCCGAACGTGGCAATCGCGGCCAGCCCCAGATCTTTGATGATCTTGATGTCCTGCCCCGCCGTCAGC
>Ga0163163_10001426_pt1 | contig 20233 bp, 14 predicted proteins | sample S65metaG_FD_119766 | JGI IMG/M metagenome (GOLD analysis project Ga0163163, IMG submission 119766) | Switchgrass rhizosphere microbial communities from Kellogg Biological Station, Michigan, USA - S6-5 metaG | ecosystem: Host-associated > Plants > Roots > Rhizosphere > Soil | place: USA...
CGTTGATCGGATCGTGATCACACCTCTCACACAGGAGCGTGGTGGCCCCATTGACGTGGTGATCGAAGGCACACTCATGACCCTCCTGAACGAACGTCCTGAGAACGTTGGGTCTGGAGGTGTGGTAGCTGGGGGCGGGATCGAACCGCCGACCTGTGGGTTATGAATCCACCGCTCTAACCATCTGAGCTACCCAGCCACGGGTCTCGCGAGAGGCGCGGGTTATAGGGTCGGACGCCCGAGCCTTCAAGCGGCTTGGGCGCAGGCGCGGGAGCGGCTAGGTTGCCCCTCCTCATGAGCGTGCTGCACCTCCTTGGGACGTCCGGCGACGGCGGAGCGGAGACCTATTTCCTCGACCTCGTGCGGGCGCTGGCGCCGGCCGGCGCATCGCAGGCCGCGGCGATACGTCGGCATGCGGGCCGCGAGGCCGCGCTGAAGGCCGCGGGCGTGCCGGTGAAGGTGCTGGGCTTCGGCGGGCCGCTCGACGTGTTGACCCGTCCGGCTGCGGCCGGCTACGCCAAGCTGCAGGGAGCGAAGCTCGCCCTGGCCTGGATGAACCGGGCGGCGCGGCACACCCCGAAGGGGCCGTGGGCGCGGGTGGGCCGGCTCGGCGGCTATTACAATCTCAAGTATTACGCGGGCTTCGACGAGCTGGTGGCGAACACCGAGGACATCGCCGAATGGATCGTGGGCCAGGGCTGGCCGGCGGGCCGGGTGCGGGTGATCCCCAACTTCGCCGCCGCCCCGCCGGACGGCGCGCCGGTCGACCGGGCCAGCCTCGACACCCCGCCCGGCGTCCCGCTGCTCCTGGCCATGGGCCGGCTGCACGAGGCCAAGGCCCACGACGTCGCCCTGCAGGCGCTGGCCCGCCTTCCCGACGCCTGGCTGTGGATCGCCGGCGTCGGCCCCGAGGAGGGGCGGCTGAAGGCCATGGCCGAGGCGCTGGGCGTGGCGGGGCGCGTGCGCTTCCTGGGCTGGCGCACGGACGCCTCGGCCCTGTACCGGACCGCCGACGTCTGCGTCTTTCCTTCGCGCTACGAGCCGCTGGGCAATGTGGTGATCCAGGCCTGGGCGCACGGCCTGCCGGTCATCGCGGCCGCCAGCCAGGGGCCCCGCGCCCTGATCGAGCCCGAAAAGGACGGCCTGCTGGTCCCCATCGACGACCCCGAAGCGTTGGCCGCGGCGACCGCGCGACTGATCGCGGACTCCGCCCTGGGTCGGCGGCTCGCCCGTCGCGGCGCCCAGCGCGTGGAGCTGGAGTTCTCCAAGGCCGCGATCGTCGCCCAGTGGATGGCCCTGTTCGAAGACCACGGGGCCGGCTGATGTGCGGGATCGCGGGGCTTCTTCCGGCCGGGCCGGCGGACGGCGAGGCGGCCGGGCGGATGATCGCGGCCCTGGGCCACCGCGGCCCCGACGGCGTGCGGACGGAACGGACCGACCAGGCGTCCCTTGCCCACGCCCGGCTGTCGATCATCGACCTGGAAGGCGGCTGGCAGCCGCTGCACGCAGCCGGCTCCACGGTGATCGGCAACGGAGAGATCTACAACTATCTGGAGCTGGCGCGCGATTTCGGCCTGGACGGCGAGCTGGCCACCGGCTCCGACTTCGAACCCCTGCTGCATCTCTATGCGCGCGAGGGGCGGGCGGCCTTCGAGCGGCTGCGCGGGATGTACGCCTTCTGCCTGCTGGGCGACGACGGGCGCGTCTGGCTGGTTCGCGACCCTTTCGGCATCAAGCCGCTGTACCTGCTGGAGCACGAGACCGGCCTCGCCTTCGCCTCCGAGCCCCGCGCCTTCGCCGCGGCCGGGCTCATCGCGCCGGAGCTGGACCGCGACGCCGCCGAGGAGCTTCTCGGCTTCAGCTACGCGCTGACAGGCTCCAGCCTCTGGAAGGGGGTGCGCAAGCTTCGGCCCGGAGAGATTGTCGAGGTGCGTGACGGTCGGGTGGCGGAGGCGTCGAGCGGCTGCGCGTTCGCTCGGCCGGCGGTGGGTTCCACGGACGCCGACGAGGCGGCGCTGATCGCGCGGCTGGACGCCGTGCTGGAGGACAGCGTCGCCGTCCATCAGCGGTCGGACGTCCCTTACGGCCTGTTCCTGTCCGGCGGCATCGACTCGGCCTCGATCGCGACCCTGATGGCCGGGCTCAACACGCGCCCGGTCACCGCCTTCACCTGCGGCTTCGACGCGCCGGGCGCCGCCGACGAGCGGGCTCAGGCCGAACGCGTCGCGCGCGCTCTGGGCCTCGACTGGCGCGAGACCCGCTTCGGCGAGGCTGACTTCTGGCGCGTGCTTCCCCAGGCCGCCTGGGCGCTGGACGACCCGACCGCCGACTACGCCGTCCTGCCCACCTGGAAGCTGGCCGAGGCCGCCAAGGGAACCCTGACCGTGGTGCTGACCGGCGAAGGGGGCGACGAGCTGTTCGGCGGCTATGGCCGCTACAGGCGGGCGCTGAGGCCGGCGTGGCTGGGCGGTCGGCCTGCCGAGCCGCGCGGCGCGAGCGCGGCGTCCCTGGCCCGGTGGCGTCAGGCCGCCCAAGCCCCCTCCGGCCTCACCCCGCTGCAGCAGGCGCAGTGGGCCGACATGGCCACCTGGCTTCCCAACGACCTGCTCCTCAAGCTGGACCGCTGCCTGATGGCCCACGGTCTGGAGGGGCGGACGCCCTTCCTCGACCCGCAGGTGGCGGCCTTCGCCTTCCCCCTGCCCGACCGCTTCAAGGTGCGGGGGCGCTACGGCAAGTGGCTGCTGCGCAAGTGGCTGGAGCAGCGCTGCCCGGCGGCCCAGCCCTGGGCGCGCAAGCAGGGCTTCACCGTGCCGGTCGAGGCCTGGATCACGCCCCGCGCCGGCGACATCGCCGGGCGGATCGGCGACGTGGCCGCGGTTCGCCGCGTGCTGGAACCGGACGCCGCGGCGAACGTCTTCGCTAGCGGCCTGGGCGGGCGCCGGTGGCCGCTGCTGTTCTTCGCGGTCTGGTCGCGCATCCACCTTGAGGGCGCCGCACCGGACGAGGCGTTGGAGAGCATCGTCGGACCGATCTGAGACGGAGGTCCTCAGATGCTGCGGGTGATGACGCTGGTGAGCGTGGCCGCCCTCCTCGCGGCCTGCGGCGGAAGCGATGGCCAGGCCGAGACGCAAGGCGCGGCGCAGACCACCCACCGTGCGGTGCGCACGGACCCGCCGAACGCCCTGAACCTGAATCCAGCCTTCGCGGGCCAGACCCGTGGGCCGGAAGTCCGGTCCGGTGTCGCCTACGAGGCGCAGACCTATGTCGGGGGCCTGGAGAAGCCCTGGGGGCTCGCCTTCCTGCCGGGCGGCGGCCTGCTAATCAGCGAGAAAGCGGGCCGCCTTCGCCTGTTCCAGAACGGCCGGTTGTCGGCGCCTGCGCGCGGCATGCCCAGGGTGGACTCGCGCGAGCAAGGCGGCCTGCTCGGGCTGGCGATCGATCCCGACTACGCCCGCACCGGCCTGATCTACTTCGCCTTCTCCGAGCCCGACGGACGCGCGAACCGCACCGCGGTCGGCCGCGGTCGGCTGGTCCTGTCGGCGGGCGCCCCGCCCAGGCTGGAACAGGTGCAGGTCATCTGGCGCCAGAGGCCCTCGCTGGAATCCCCCGGGCACTTCGGCTCCCGCCTGGTGTTCGCCCACGACGGAACGCTGTTCGTCACCACCGGCGAGCGGATGATCATGGAAGGCCGGATGCAGGCGCAACGCCTGGACTCCACGCTCGGCAAGGTGATCCGCATCCACCGCGACGGATCGGCGCCGCGCGACAACCCCTTCGTCGGCCGCCCGGGCGCGCTGCCGGAGATCTTCTCGCTTGGCCACCGCAACATCCAGGCTGCGGCGCTGAACCCGCGCACCGGCGAGCTGTGGGAGGTGGAGCACGGCGCTCGCGGCGGCGACGAGCTGAACGTGATCCGGGCGGGCCGGGACTACGGCTGGCCGACCATCACCTACGGGATCGAATATGCGGGCGGCCCCGTCGGGGCTGGCATCACTCGAAAGGCGGGCATGGAGCAGCCGCTCTATTATTGGGACCCGGTGATCGCGCCTTCCGGCATGGCCTTCTACGAGGCGGCGCTCTTCCCGGCGTGGAAGGGCGGGCTGTTCATCGGCGGGCTGAAGGACAAGCGGCTGACGCGGCTGGTTCTCGATGGCGAGAAGGTCGTCGGCGAGGAGCGGCTGTTGGGCGAGTTGGGCGAGCGCATCCGCGATGTGGTGGTGGGGCCCGAGGGCGCCCTCTATGTCGCCACCGACAACGCCCGCGGCCGGGTGCTGCGGATCGCGCCAAAGTAGGTCGCGCGATCAGAGCCCCAGGCGCGCCGCCACCTCCTCCCCGATCGCCAGCGACGCGGTGAGGCCGGGGCTCTCGATGCCGAACAGGGCGACCAGTCCCGGCAGGCCGTGGGCGGCCTCGCCGTCGAGACGGAAGTCGGGCTGCGGCTCGTCCGGCCCATGGATCTTCGGCCGCACGCCGGCGTAGTCCGGGCTCAAGGCGCCGTCCGGCAGGCTTGGCCAGAACTTGCGGATGTAGCGATAGAACTCCGCCGCGGCGGAAGGGTCGATCGTGTAGTCCGGCTCCTCCACATAGTGCAGGTCCGGCCCGAACACCCCCTGGCCGCCCAGGTCGCGGCGATAGTGGGTGCCAAGCGCGCCCGGGATGGGCGGCGGATAGATCAACCGCGCGAAGGGCGCCTTGCCGGCCAGTCGGAAATACATCCCCTTGCCGTAGTGCGCGGGAGGGATGTCCTCGGCGGGGAATCCTTCGATGTGCGCCGCCACGCCTTGCGCCGATAGCCCAGGCGCGGTCACCAGATAACGACAGGCGAGCTGCGTCGGCTCGGCGCCGCCGGCCCGCACCGTGAAGCCGCCTTTCGCCAGGGGCTCAGCGCCCTCGAAGGGCGTGCCCACCACCACCGCCCCGCCCGCGGCCTCGATCTCGCCTTGCAGGGCCAGCATGTAGCCGTGGCTGTCGAAGACGCCGCTCTCGGGCGACAGCAGCGCGCCCTCGCAGGCCAGTTGCGGCTCCATCCCCAGCGCCTCGGCCTTGGAGAGCTTCCGCATGCCCTCGACCTCGTTGGTCACCGCCTGGTCGAAGATGGCGTCGAGCCGGCCGATCTCGTCGGGCGTCGTCGCCACCACCAGCTTGCCGCATCGGTCGAAGGCGACGTTGTGCGCCTCCAGGAACCCGTAGAGCGCGCGCCGTCCCGCCACGCACAGCCGGGCCTTCAACGAGCCGGTGGGATAGTAGAGCCCGCCGTGGATCACCTCGGAGTTGCGCGAGGACACCCCCTGGCCGATCGCCATCTCCCGCTCCAGCACCGCCACGGCCAGCCCGCGCCTCCCCAGCGCGTAGCCGCAAGCCAGCCCCACGGCGCCCGCCCCAACGACCACCGCGTCGAAATCGAACTCAGCCATACGGCAGGCTTAACGCGCGGCGGGCGGAGGTGGAACCGTGGCCCGGACAAGCCGGGCCATGACGGAGGTATATGAAACCGTCGGAGGTTAGCGTGCTTCCTCCCACGCTCCCCACAGCTTGGCCTCATCCGCCTTCGCGGGCGCGACGGACGCCGCCTTCACATGCCCAAAGCCGCGGATCTGCTCGGGGATGGCGGCGATGCGCGTCGCGAGCGGCAACCGCTCCAGCGTCAGCTCACGCGCGATGCGGTCCAGGCCGGCTTCGTAGTCGGCCAGCAGGCGGCGCTCCAGTTTGCGGTCGGCGGTCCAGCCGAAGGGGTCGAGCGGCGTGCCGCGCAGGCCTTTCAGCTTCGCCAGGGCGGGAAAGCCCCAGTCCAGCATCCAACCGCCGAACGCCATCTTCTTGGGCCGGCCCTCCGCATCCTTGCGGGCCAGCAGCGGCGGGCTCAGCATCACCTTGGCTTGGCCGCCCTTGAAGGTCTCGGCGCGGTAGGCGGCGAAGCGGCCGTCGGCATACAGACGCGCCACCTCGTACTCGTCCTTGTAGGCCATCAGCTTGTAGAGGTTGGCCGCCGCGGCCCGCGTCAGGGCCTCCGACCCCAACGGCGCCTCGGCGGCGCGCACCGAAGCGATGCGATCGAGGTAGCGGCGGGCGTGAGGCCGGTTCTGGTAGGCGGCGAGGTCCTCGGCCCTGCGCGCGATCAGGTCGGCCAGGCTCGGCTCCGCCGCCGCAGGCTTGGACGCTGCGGACGCCGGGTCGAACGCAGCCTGACGCCCAAGCTCGAAGGCCTGCAGATTGGCCTCCGCATCGACGCCGTTCAGCTGGATCGCCCGGTACAGGGCGCGGCTGGAGACCGGGATCACGCCCGTCTGCCAGGCGAAGCCGAGCATGATCATGTTGGCGTAGATCGCGTCGCCAAGCCGGCTCTCGGCCAGTTGATGGGCGGGCGCGCCTTTGTAGGACTTCACCGCCGCCGCGATGCGGCGGGCCTGGGCCTCGGCGTCGAAGCGGACGTCCGGGTCGGCGACGAAGTCCGCCGTCGGGGCGAAGTCGCCGTTGCCCACCGCCGCCGTGCGGTCCTTGGCGTAGAGCGACAGGGCGTCTGCGCCGGCGGCCACCAGCAGGTCGCAGGCGATCAACACATGGGCGCTGGCCGCGGGCGTCCTGCCCCCGACGACCGCGTCCGCCTCGCCGATACGCACGTGGCTGAGCACGGCTCCGCCCTTTTGGGCCAGGCCCGTCATGTCCACCACCGAGGCCGCGCGCCCGTCCACGTGGGCGGCCATGGCCAGGATCGAGGCGACCGTGGTCACGCCCGTGCCGCCGACGCCGGTGAAGACGATATTCTTCACCCCGCTAAGGGGTTCGAACGCCGGCAGCGGCGTGGAGTCGGCGGTCAGCGCCGGCCTGGCGTCACGATGGGCGTTCTCCACGCCTTCCAGGGTGACGAACGAAGGGCAGAAGCCTTCCAGGCAGGTGTAATCCTGGTTGCAGCTCGACTGGTTGATGGTCCGCTTGCGGCCGAACTCGGTCTCCAGCGGCTCGACCGAGACGCAGTGCGAGGCGCGCGAACAGTCGCCGCAGCCCTCGCAGACCAGCGGATTGATCATCACCCGCTTCGTCGCCGCCGGCAGGGTCCCGCGTTTCCGCCGCCGCCGCTTCTCCGTGGCGCAGACCTGGTCGTAGATCAGCACCGTGACGCCGGGAACGTCGCGCAGCTCGCGCTGGGTCTTCATCAGTTCGCTGCGCGGCCGCACCTCGACGCCGGGCGCCAGGTCGGTCACGCCGTCGTAGCGCTCAAGCTCGGCGGCCACCACCACCGTCCTCGCCACCCCCTCCGCCGCCAGCTGGCGGGTGATCTGCGGGACGGTGAAGCCGCTCTCGGTGCTCTGGCCGCCGGTCATGGCCACGGCGTCGTTGAACAGCAGCTTGTAGGTGACGTTGGCGCCCATTGCGACGGAGCCGCGGATCGCCAGCGAGCCGGAGTGATTGTAGGTCCCATCGCCCAGGTTGACGAAGACGTGCTTCTCCTCGGTGAAGGGGGCGGCCCCGGCCCAGGTCAGGCCCTCTCCGCCCATATGGGTAGACAGGTCGGTGGCCGGGTCCGAGAAGCTGGCCATGTAGTGGCAGCCGATGCCCGCCAGGGCCCGCGAGCCGTCCGGCAACCGCGTCGAGGCGTTGTGCGGGCAGCCCGAGCAGAAGAAGGGCTTGCGCTGCTGGTCGGACGACAGGGTCACCGCGGCCATGGAGGCGGCCGAGACCCGGGCCAGATAGTCGTGCACCCGCGCCATGTGCGGCCCGGGCGGCAAGCGGTCGGCGATGGCCAGCGCGATCTCGGCCACCGACAGCGAGGTCAGTTCGGAGAGCAGCGGATGGCCGTGCTCGTCGGTCTTGCCGATGATCCGCGGCCGGGCGTGGGCGGGCAGGTCGTAGAGCGCCGACCGAGCCTGGGCCTCCATCAAACCGCGCTTGTGTTCGATCACCATGAGGGTCTCGCACCCGGCGGCGAAGGCGCGCAGGCCCGTCGGCTCCAGCGGCCAGGGCATCCCCACCTTGTAGATCGCCACGCCCAAGCTCGCGGCCTCGGCGGCGCCGATCCCCATGGCCGCGAAGGCCTCCAGCACGTCCTTGTAGGCGCCGCCATGGCAGACCAGGCCCAGCCTGGGCTGCGCGGCCCCCAGCGTCACCCGGTCGATGCGGTTGGCGCGGGCGAAGGCCAGGGCGGCCGGAAGCTTCAGCGTCCGCATCCGCCGCTCCTTCTCGAGCGGCGGGTCCTTGAGCCGGATGCCCGGCCCCTCCGGCGGCATGCGGAAACCCAGCGGCGTCACGAAGCGGCGGCGCTTCGCTCCCACCTCGATGGTCATGCCGCAGTCCATGGTGTCGGAGACCGCCAGCAGGGCCACCCACAGGCCGGAAAAGCGCGAAAGCGCATAGCCGAGCAGGCCGTAGTCCAGCACCTCCTGCACGTCGGCCGGCGACAGGATCGGGATCTCAACGTCCTGGAAGGCGTACTCCGACTGCGACGGCAGGGTGGAGGACTTGCAGTTGTGGTCGTCGCCGGCCACCGCCAGCACCCCGCCCTTGGGCCAGACGCCCGCGAAGTTGGCGTGGCGCAAGGCGTCGCCGCTTCGGTCCACGCCGGGCGCCTTGCCGTACCACATGCCGAAGACGCCGTCGTAGCGCGCGCCGGGGAACAGGTTCGCCTGCTGGCTGCCCCACACCGCCGTGGCGGCGAGGTCCTCGTTGACGCCTTCCTTGAAGACGATGTCGGCGTCCTTCAGCAGGGCTTCGGCGCGGTGGGCCTGTTGGTCGAGGCCGCCCAGCGGGGAGCCCCGGTAGCCCGAGAGGAAGCCGGCGGTCCTCAGTCCCGCCGCCGCGTCCTGGCGATGCTGGTCGAGCAGCACCCGAACCAGCGCCTGTACGCCGGTGATGAACACCCGTCCCTCCGGCAGGAGGAACTTGTCGTCGAGCGTCACATCGAAGTGCCGCATCGCGGTTTCTTTCCTTATGGCCTCCCCGCGGCCCTTAGAAGATCATATATGTCGTCGGCAATTGCTTGCCAAAAGCATGCCCCCCCTGTCCGGTTCCAGGGCACATTGTCGCCGGACCTTCAGGGCCTATGGAGGAAAAATTGTCCGAGCCCCTCGATACGGTGGACGCCAAGATCCTCGACCTGATCCAGCATGACGCCGGCCTTTCGGTCGCCGAAATCTCCGAGCGCGTCGGCCTGTCCTCCAGCCCTTGCTGGCGGCGGATAAAACGCCTGGAGGACGTGGGCGTGATCCAGCGGCGGGTGACCATCCTGGATCGCGAGCGGCTGGGTCTGGGCTTCGAGGTCTATTGCACCGTCAAGCTCAGCCTGCCGACCAAGGAGAACCTGGAGGCCTTCGAGCAGGCCATCGCCAAGATGCCGGAGGTGATGCAGTGCGCCACGGTCACCGGGGCGGCGGACTACGAGCTGCGGGTCGTCACGCGCGACATGCACAGCTTCGACGACTTCCTGCGCAGCAAGCTGCTGTCGCTTGGCCTGGTCTCCAACATCGAGAGCCGCATCGTCGTCCGGTCGGTGAAGAACACCACCGCCGCCCCGCTCGGCCTCGTCAGCGCCTACGTGAGCGCCCAGTGATCGAGTTCGTCATCGACCAGCGCCGCAAGGACCTGGGCGGCTTCGAGGTGGGCCGGGTTCTGCCCTATGCGCAGAAGCGGATGGTGGGGCCCTTCATCTTCTTCGACCACATGGGGCCGGCCGAGTTCGCGCCCGGCTTCGGCCGCGAGGTGGACGTGCGTCCGCATCCGCACATCGGCCTCTCCACCCTTTCCTACCTTTTCGAAGGCGAGATGACCCACCGGGATTCCACCGGCGCCTTCCAGCCGGTGCGGCCCGGCGAGGTGAACTGGATGACCGCCGGGCGGGGCGTGACGCACTCCGAGCGCTTCGAGACCCTGCGCGCCCGTGGCGGGCGGATGAACGGCATCCAGACCTGGATCGCGCTGCCGACCGAGGACGAGGAGATCGAGCCCAGCTTCGCCCACTACGACGCCGGCGATCTTCCGGCCTACGAGGCCGAGGGCCTGTCGGCGCGGCTGATCGCCGGCGAGGCGTTCGGCGCCAAGTCGCCCGTCGCCGCCCGCTCGCCAATGTTCTACGCCCATTGGTCCCTGGCGGCCGGCGCGCAGGCCGCGCTCAGCCCCGAATATCCGGAGCGGGCGGCCTATGTGGCTCAGGGCGTGGTGGAGGTGGAGGGCCGCGCCCTCCACGAGGGCCAGATGGCGGTGTTCGGCGGGAAGGACCCCGTCGTCATCACCGCCCAGACGGCCGCCATGGTCATGCTGCTGGGCGGCGAGCCGGTGGGGGAGCGCTTCATCGAATGGAACTTCGTCGCCTCGTCAAAAGCCCGCATCGAGGCGGCCAAGGCGGACTGGCGCGCCGGCCGGATGAAGCTTCCGCCCGCCGACGACAAGGAATGGATTCCGCTTCCGGGCGATCCGCCGCCGCCGGCCAACCCCATGAGCTGACGGTTCAGCCGCCCTGGGCGTAGCTCCAGGCCATGAGGCCGACGGCCACGGCCATGACCGCGGTCGCCAGCCAGCCCAGGACGGTCATCAGCTTGCCGGCGGTCAGCGAACCCATCTGGGTGCGCCGCGTCGCCACCACCATCATGGCCGCCATGATGGGCACGGCGATCACCCCGTTGATCACCGCGCTGAGGAACAGGGCCTTCATGGGATCGACCTTCGCCCAGGTCAGCGCCAGGCCGAAGAGCACGGCGGCGGCGATCACGCCATAAAAGCCGATGGCCTCGCCCGGCTTCTCCTCCAGGCCCGCCCGCCAGCCCTGCAACTCGCCGATCGCATAGCCGGCCGATCCCGCCAGCACCGGCGCGGCCAGCAGCCCTGTCCCGATGATGCCCACGCTGAACAACAGGAAGGCGAATGGCCCGGCGAACGGCCGCAGCGCCGAAGCGGCCTGTTCCGCGGTCTGGACATCGGTGACGCCGTGGGCGTGCAGGGCGACGGCCGCGGTCAGGATCACGAAGAAGGCGATGAGGTTGGAGACCCCCATCCCCACGACGTTGTCGAACAGGATGCGCCGCAGCGCCGGCTGCGCCAGGCGCGGGCGGCTCCGCAAGGGAGGCTTGCCCGCGGCCTCCTCCACCTCCTCCGAGCTCTCCCAGAAGAACAGGTAGGGGCTGATGGTGGTGCCCAGCACCGCCACCACCGTGACCACGGCGTCGGTCCCCGAAAGGTGCGGCCAGACTGTGCGGAGAGCCACCTCGCGCCAGTCGATATGCACGGTGAAAACCACGCCGACATAGGTGAACAACGACAGCGTCATCCACTTCAACACCGCGACGTAGCGGTGATAGGGCACGAAGATCTGCAGCCCCAGCGAGAGCAAGGCGAAGCCCAGGGTGAAGTAGCGCGCCTGTCCCCCCGTCAAGAGTTCCCCGACCGCGCCCATCGCCTCGAGGTCGGCGCCGATGTTGATGGTGTTCGCGACGAACAGAAGGGCCACCAGCCCCAGCACCAGGGGGCGCGGAAACACCTCCAGCAGGTTGGCCGTCAGGCCCTTGCCCGTGACCCGCCCGATACGGGCGCAGATCGCCTGCACCGCGGTCATCAGTGGATAGGTCAGCACCACCGTCCAGAGCAGGTTAAGCCCGAAGGCGGCGCCGGCTTGGGAATAGGTGGCGATGCCGCTGGGGTCGTCGTCGGCCGCGCCGGTGATCAGGCCCGGCCCCAGCCGGCGCAGGAGCTGCGGCTTAGCCAGGCGTCGAAGAAGCGAGCCGCCGTTCAAGGTTCAGGCCTGAAGCGCCTTGCGCGTCTGGTCCCAGTACTGCGCGCCGGTGACCACGGTGATCAGGGCGGCCAGCCAGAAGAGGCCGTGAGCTGCGATCTCCACCGGGGCCTTGGCCGCCGGGTCGTCGGGTAGGCCGAACGCGCCCCAGGCCGAGACGAAGAGCTCCAGCGCAAGCGCGACGAGCTGCAGGGTCGTCTTCCACTTGGCGAGCTGGGTCACCGGAAGCTTCAGGCCCTTGCCCGCGCCCACCTCGCGCAGGGCGCTGACCGTGAACTCCCGGAACAGGATCAGGCCGGCGGGCAGCACGACCATCGGCTGAGGCCCCAGCGCCAGCAGCCCCAGCACCGCCCCGCAGACCAGCACCTTGTCGCCGATCGGGTCCAGGATCGCGCCCCAGACCGTAACGGCGCCCAGCTTGCGCGCCAGCCAGCCATCGAAGAAATCCGTCACCGCGGCCACGACAAAGGCATAGAGCGCCCAGCGCTGCAGGGCGAACTGCTGGTCGGGAGTCAGGCGCTCGCTGAGCCAGGGCGCCGCGCCTGCCGCCGCGGCAAGGGCCACGAACATGAACAGCGCCAGCACCAGGCGCATCGAGGTCAGGAGGTTCGGCAGGGCCTTCATGGCCGGCACCTTGGCAGGGAACGCGCGGCGGTCAACGCGGTTGCGGAGCCCGCTCGCGGGATCTCGCCGCCTCAGCAGACGCCGGCCGCCGTCCGGCCGACCAGGCTGCCGGGGTCGTAAGCGCTCGGATGTTCGGCGCTGTCGGGGTCAAACCAGGTCCCGATCCTGGCCGAGTTCTGGCGGAACAGGTGCATCGTGTGGATGCGGCTCGTGTGGTCGGCGCAGTTGATCGTGACCTCGACGTATTCGTCGCTCATCGGGCCGGGGCCGGGCAGCTCCGGCGGCGAGACCGGGGGATCGTAGTGGTAGTGCATGAAGGCGCCGACCTCCGAGTCTTTGCGCCAGGCGACGGCGTATTTGACCCAGGCTGCGACGCCGACCCCCATGCTGTGGTTCTGGTCGACCAGCCGCCAGTCGCTCTCGGTCAGGTCGTCGGGGCCGCCATCGTCGATGAACATCTCCCATAGATAGGCGGGGTCGGCCCGGGCGCTTCCAACCGCGAAGACGCCTTGCGCCGCGAGCGCGAGAACAACGCCAGCCACAAGCCCACACCGCATGCCACGCCCCCCAGCTTGACCGTGGCACGGTGCGCTGCGGTTTCCGTCCGGTCAATGGCCGGGCGGCGCAGGGCGGCCTACTTCCGGAAGTGGTCGTGGATGCGCTGGGCCAGGGCTTCGCTGACGCCCTCCACCTTCGCCAGGTCCTCCACCGAGGCGCGGGCGACGCCGCGGGCGGAGCCGAAGGCATGCAGCAGGGCGCGCTTGCGGGACGCGCCCACCCCCTCGATCTCGTCCAGCGGGTTGCGCTTCAGGTCCATGGCGCGCCGGGTGCGGTGGCTGCCGATCGCGAAGCGGTGGGCCTCGTCGCGCAGACGCTGGAGATAGTAGAGCACCGGCGACTTGGGCTCGAGCATGAAGGGCTCCTTGCCGGGCAGGAAGAAGCGCTCCAGCCCGGCGTCACGGTCCGGGCCCTTGGCCACGCCGACCACCGGGATGTCGTCCACGCCCAGGTCGGCCATGATCTCGCTCGCCGCCGCCAGTTGGCCGGCGCCGCCGTCGATCAGCACCAGATCGGGACGCACCGGGTTTTCGCCGGCTTCTTCCTCCTTCGCCAGGCGGGCGAAGCGTCGGCGCAGCACCTCGCGCATCATGCCGTAGTCATCCCCGGGCGTGAGGTCCGAGGCCCGGATGTTGAACTTGCGGTACTGGCTTTTCTGGAAGCCCTCCGGCCCGGCGACGACCATCCCGCCGACCGCGTTCGTGCCCATGATGTGGCTGTTGTCGTAGACCTCGATGCGCTCCGGCTGCGCCTCCAGGCCGAAAGCCTCGCAGACCCCGGCGAGCAGCTTGGCCTGGGCCGAGCTCTCCGCCAGCTTGCGTCCCAGCGCCTCGCGGGCGTTGGTCAGGGCGTGCTCCACCAGCCGGCACTTCTCGCCGCGCTGGGGGCGGGCGATCTCGACCTTGCGCCCGGCCTTCAGGCAGAAGGCGTCGGCGAGCAGGGCCTTCTCGGCGGGCTCGACGTTGAGCAGGATCAGGCGGGGGATCGGCTTGTCGTCGTAGAACTGGCCAAGGAAGGCCCCCATCACCTCCGCATCCTCGCCGCTGCGGTCCCCTCCGCCCTGCGGCAGCTTCGGGAAGTAGGCGCGGTTTCCCCAGTTCTGGCCGGCGCGGAAGAAGAACACCTGCACGCAGGCCTGCCCGCCCTCCGCGTGCAGCGCGAAGACGTCGGCCTCCTCGACCGTCTCGGGGTTGATCTGCTGATCCTGGGCGATCGAGGCGAGCGCGCGGATGCGGTCGCGAAGCCGGGCGGCGCGCTCGAACTCCAGGTCCTCCGAGGCGGCCTGCATCTCCTGGGCCATCCGCGCCATGACGGCCCGGCTCTTGCCGCGCAGGAACTGCCCCGCCTCCTCCACCAGCGCCCCATAGTCCTCCAGGCCGATCAGGCCGGTGCAGGGCGCCGAGCAGCGGCGGATCTGATGCAGCATGCAGGGGCGCGTGCGCGTCTCGTAGACGCTGTCCGAGCAGGAGCGGAGCAGGAAGGCCTTCTGCAGGGTGTTCAACGTCCGGTTCACCGCCCAGGCCGAGGCGAAGGGGCCGAAATAGTCGCCCTGGGTCGCATGCGCGCCGCGATGCTTGCGGAGCTGCGGCGCCCTGTGGTCGCGGCGGATCAGTATCTCCGGGAAGCTCTTGTCGTCGCGCAGCAGCACGTTGAAGCGCGGTTTGAGCTGCTTGATCAGGTTGATCTCGAGCAGCAGGGCGTCGGTCTCGGTCCGCGTGACCACGAACTCCATCGACCGCGTCAGATCCACCATATGGGCGATCCGCTGGGTATGGAAACGCCCCTGGGCATACTGCAGCACGCGCTTCTGGAGGCTCCGCGCCTTGCCCACGTAGAGCGCCTCGCCGCCCTCGCCCAGCATCCGGTAGACCCCCGGCCGGTCCGGCAGGCGTTTGACTTCGTCCTTGATCAGGGCGGCGCCCTTCAGGGGCGCGGCCGGCGTTTCCAGCATGGCCGCACATATAGGCCGCCGGCGCGCGATGAGCAGGCCTTTTGCGGTCTCCGCGTTCGGAACCGAACCCGTCTCCCGCAGTTAAGCTCGGCGTGCGATGGAGGCCCACGCCTCCGCCGCCTGCGTCGCCAGTCTGGGTCCGACCGGGGGTCGAATATGGTTGCGAGCGCCGCGTCGTCCCAGCCGGCCATGCCAGCCAGCCGGCCCAAGGACCTGGCCTTCATCCAGTACCTGCGCGGCTTCGCCGCCACGGCGGTGCTGGTTTTCCACGCCTGCCAGCGGGCCCAGGCCGACTTCGGCGTCGGCGCGGCCGGCGTCGATCTGTTCTTTGTCATCTCGGGCTTCATCATGTGGGTGGTCAGCGACGCCCGCCCGCTCACGCCGCGGCAGTTCATCACGCGGCGGATCGAACGCATCGTGCCGCTGTACTGGGCCGTGACCCTGGCGGCGGCGGCGGTGGCGATCGTCGCGCCGGCCGTCTTTCCGAACATGACCCCGACCGCCGCCCACGTGCTGGGCTCGATCTTCTTCGTCCCGCACCGAGACGCCACCGGCGAGATCTACCCCCTGATCGTGCCCGGCTGGTCGCTGAACTACGAGATGTTCTTCTACGCCATCTTCGCCGTGGCCCTGGGCCTTTCCGCCCGCCTGCGGCTGCCCTTCCTCATCGTGACCTTCGCGGCCTTGGCGGCGGCCGGGCGCATGGTGAGTTCCGACTCGCCCGCGTGGCTCACCTACACCGACCCCCTGTTGCTGGAGTTCCTGGCCGGCGTGCTGCTGGGCGTCGCCTACACGCGCGGCGCGCGCCTGCCTTCGGCCTTGAGCGTCCTGCTGATCCTGGCGGGCCTTGCCGCCTATGCCGGGACCCCCTGGTACGGCCAATACGTCGAGGCGTGGCGCCCGGCGCTGTGGGGCCTGCCGGCGCTGGCCATCGTCAGCGGCGCCGTCTTCCTCGAGCGCGCGGGCAAGGTCCCATACCTGCGGCTGCCCCACTTCATCGGCGACGCGTCCTATTCGGTCTACCTGGTGCATGGCTTCGCCGTCTCGGCGGTGTTCCGCCTGTTCGGCGAGGGCCGCCTGCCGATGGGCGTCGAAATCGCGCTATCGGTGCTGGCCGGCCTCGCGGTCGGATCGGCGACCTACCTGCTGGTTGAGCGGCCGCTGCTGCGCCTGGTCAAGTATCGCGGCGGCCGCCGTCTTTCCACGCCAACCCCTGACGCCCCCGCCGCCGCCGTGAGCCGCCCCGCATGACCGCCGTCACGGACACGCCGCACAGGCCGCCGGCGCTGCGCCGCATCCGCGGCGACGAGATCCCGCCCGCCGATCCCGTGCCCTGGCGTCGCCGGCGCGCCGCCGCCCAGGCCCAGCTGGCGAGCGCCAGGATGGCGCGCGTGCGCCCCGCGGATCTCGATGGCGTCGGAGCGCCGACGCTGCGCCTGCTCGGCGCGGACGTCGACGTGGACGCTGTCTTCGCCTTCGGCGTCATGGTCTCCATGCTGTCCATCTCGACCTTGGGGACCAAGGCCGCGGCGGTGATCGCGGCGCTGACGCCGCTGTACCTCTTCGTGCGGCGCCGCGACGCCCTGCCCAGCTTCGGCCGACGCGCCTTCCTCCTGCCCTTCCCGGCGCTGGCGCTGGCCTCGACCCTCTGGTCCGCCGCCCCGGGCGAGACCCTCAAATACGCCGTCGAGCTGGCGATCACGGTGATCGCGGCGCTGCTGATCTCGTCGGCCGCGAACAAGACCGCCATGGTGCGCGCCATCGCCCTGGCCTTCCTGGTCTATGTGGCGAACGCCGTGGCGCTCGGCGGACAGGTCAAGGTGGGCGTCGGGCTGGGCGGCTACGCCTTTTCGGGCCTGACCGAGAGCAAGAACCTGATCGCCGACATCGCCGGTACCGGCCTTGTGTTCTCCCTCAGCGCCATCGCCATCGGGCTCGCCCGGCGACAATTGCTGTGGGCCGGCTTGTTCGTGATGGGCGCCCTTGTCGAGGGTTACGCCCTCGTCGCGGCCCGGTCCGCCGGGGCGCTGATGGCGGTGCTGCTGGCCTGCGTCGCCCTGGGCGGCCTTCTGCTGCTGACCCGCGTCGGGCGGGCGGCGCGCGGCTGGATCACCAGCATGATGCTGTTGGTGGTGGTGACGGCGGGCCTCAACTTCCGAGCCCTGGCCGAGGCCCTGATCCGCTTCGGAGCCGACGTTTTCGACAAGGACCCGACGCTCACGGGCCGGACCTACCTCTGGTACCGCGCGGGCGAGCTGATGCACGACACTCCGCTGCTGGGGCGCGGCTACTCCGCCTTCTGGCTGCAGGGGAACACCGACGCCGAGGGCCTGTGGCAGTTCGCCGGCATCGCCGCGCGCGGGGGCTTCAACTTCCACAACACCTTCATCGAGCTGCGCGTGGTGTTGGGCTGGGTCGGGGCCGCGGTCTTCTTCGGCATGGTCGCGCTCGGCCTCGTCCTGCTGATCCGCCGCTACGTCTCGCGGCCTACCCTGCCCCTGGTCTGCTGGATGAGCGTCGCCCTCTACGAGGTCTCCCGCATGGCGCTGGAATCCATCGCCTTCCAGCAATTCTACCACCCGACCCTGCTGTTGTTCGCCGCGCTTGGCATGGGCGTGGGCCTGCAGGCGCGCGAGGCCGTACGCAAGCCGATGCGCCATCGCACTTTGCCCGCGCTCCCGGCGGTGGACTACGTCCGCACCCAAGACGGCTGGGGCGCGCTCGCCCGGCGTTAGGCTGTAAGCGCGCCCCCAGGGGGCCTTCAGAAGATCCAGTCGCTGCTGGTGACCTGCGCGGGCGCGACGTGCTCCGGTCGATGATCGTGTTCGGCCACTGCGGGTTGGGGCCCGGGCCGTCGTGGTCGAACCGCAGGATCGAGCCGCCGGCGCCGTCGCTGTACACATACATCCAATGGTCGCCGATCGGGTCGCGCCCGGTGTAGCCGAACGTCCGGAACAGGGCGGTGAAGTCGAGCTTGTCCTGGCCCGCCGTGAAGTCGGTGATGTGGATCGGCGACCACGGCTCCTTGGAAAACACGAAGACGTCGTTGCCGCCGCCGCCGGTCAGGGTGTCGTTGGCCACGCTGGCGTTGAAGGTGTCGTTCCCAGCCCCGCCGGACAGCACCGAGCCCGGTCCGGCGGCGGTGTAGACCTGGCCGCTCGTGGTCGAGCCGCCGCCGCCGGAGCTTCCGTCGTCGTTGGTGATCTGCCCGCTCGCCGTCGCCGTACCGAGCGTCGCGCCCGTCGGGTTTGAGAGCGTCAGGGTGAAGGTCTCGTTCGGCTCGGTGGCGGTGTCGCCCACCACATTGACGACGATGGACTTGCTGGCCTCGCCGGCGGCGAAGGTCAGGGTCCCGGACGGCAGCAAGCTGTTCTGGAAATCCGCCGCGATGGCCGGGTTGGCGCCCGAGCCCGCCACGGACCAGGCGACGGTGGAGCTCGCCGACGCATCGCCGGTGCGGCCCACCAGATAGGTGAAGGCCGTCAGCCCGCTGTTGCCTTCCGCCAGGGCCAGGCTGGTGGTGGTCAGGCTCACGCTCGGCGGCGTCGGCGTTCCGCCCCCGCCTCCGGTCCCGCCGCCATCCTGGATGGTTCCGGTCGCCGTGACGGCGCCCAGGGTGACCCCCACCGGATTGAACAGCTGGACCGTGAACTGCTCGTTCGGCTCGGCGACGGTGTCGCCTTGCACCTGCACCGTGATGGTGGCGGTGGTCTGGTCGCCTTGAAGGCTGACGACGCCGCTCGGCAGATAGCCGCCCACGAAGTCCTGGGCGGTGGCCGGGTTGGCGCCGGAGCCCACCACCTTCCAGGCGACGGTCCCGCGCTGCCACTCCCATTCCGAACGCGACACGGTGAAGGTGAAGGTGCTGACGCCCGAGGTCCCTTCGGGCTTCGACACCGAAGACGGGCCGATCGAAACCGAGCCCATGTTCGAGATCGCATAGGGAGCGATGTCGTAGACGGTCTTGGCGCCCGAGCCGGCGGCGACGATCAGGTCGCCCTGCGAGGTGACTCCGCTGACGTCTCCGGCGAGGTCCGTAGGCAGCCCCCACCAGCCCTTGCTGTCGTAGGCGAAGGCGTCGAAGGTGCGGCCGTCCACGCCGCCCGTGGGCGTATGCCAGCTCGCGGCGAAGCCCCCGTTGTCCAGCGGCGTGAACTTCACCTGGCCGGACGACGGCCCCAGCTCGTGCTGCATGAAGGTGCGCGTCGAGGGGTCGAACAGCACAGCCCACGCAGAGGCGTGGCCCTGGTTGTCGGTCCCCATGTAGCTGGTGACTACGCGGCCGTCGGTCAGGAAGGTCCCCGCGCCGCTGAAGGCGCTGGAGCCGCCGGCCGACAAGATGGTGTATGGGTCCAGTTGGCCATTGTTCGCCACCGCCGCGCGGACCTGGCCCGAGCTCTGCCAGATCAGGAAGGCCCGGCCCGACGGGATGTCGGCCGCCGTCGGCGTGTGATCCAGCACCACGATCCGCCCCGAGGAGAGCGGCTGGTCGGTGTCGTCGAAGGTGAAGGTCTGGGCCGCGGGCAGGCTCGCCGGCTGGGCTATGTCGATGATCGTGCCGTAGGGCGTCGTCGGCGTCAGCGTCTGGGCGACCGTCGAGCCGTCCGCCAGGGCGTAGGCGTGCACGTAATCGATGTTGATGTTGGCGGGGAATTGGGCCGGATCGGGCTGCCCGCCCCATCCGCCCATGGCCATGTTCAGCACCAGACCCATGGGGTTGGTCCAGCTGGCCGGGGTGGGACCCGTCAGGATCGCCAGCCCATCGCGGTAGTAGGTGAGCGTATCCTTGGTCCACAGCAGGCCGTAGGTGTGCCAGCCGTTGGGATCGGACTTCAGGGTATTGTCGAACAGATAGCTGTCGGTCCCATAGGCTCGCCGATAGTCCTGCATCGGCCAGAGCCCCAGGCTCTCCATGACGTCGCCTTCCTGGCCGGACTTGTAAGGCCAGGGGATCATCCAGAAGGCCGGCCATGCCCCATCGGCGTCGGTGAGCTGGGCGCGGACCTCGAAGTAGCCGTACTTCTGCTGGAAGGTTCCCAGCGTGTTGAGCATCCCCGAGGACCAGACCCGGCCGAAGGTCTCGGCGGTTTCGTTCGCGGGAAGCGCCTGGGCGGTGATGCTGAGCGTCCCGTTGTTGATCGAGAACGGGTTGATGTTCAGCCGGTGATCCCCGCCGCCCTCGAAGTCGGCGTTCACATAGGCCTGGGCCTCGTTGTTGGATGGCAGGCCGTAGGCCCAGATGTCCTTCAGGTTGTTGCCGTCGAACCAGGCCTGCCAGACGCCGGTCTTGTGCGAATAGTCGTAGAGATTGAGGCTGTTGAAATCGTCCGTGAAGGTGGGCGAGCCGAGCTTGCTGCGGTCCAGCGGCGTGAGGAACTGGACGTCGC
>Ga0163163_10001427_pt1 | contig 20219 bp, 15 predicted proteins | sample S65metaG_FD_119766 | JGI IMG/M metagenome (GOLD analysis project Ga0163163, IMG submission 119766) | Switchgrass rhizosphere microbial communities from Kellogg Biological Station, Michigan, USA - S6-5 metaG | ecosystem: Host-associated > Plants > Roots > Rhizosphere > Soil | place: USA...
AAAAGCTGGGCAACTTCAGTCATCACTTTATCCACAAATTGGTACACGGCTTCGTTTGCCGGGCAAAGCGTATTGTCCATGATCGCTGAATGTCCGCCGGGATACCAGTTGATAAATTTTTCACCGGAGATCACACGGAAAGGCCCCTCGGAGCAAGACAACTCAGGATAGCTGGTCACGGTTGCGGCACTATGTCCCGGCATTTCTATCTCTGGTAATATATCTACAAATCTTTCCTTAGCGTATTGAATCAGTTCTTTGATATCCTCCTGTGTATAAAATCCGCCGTTGTTGCGAGGCTCGTCAGCCGCCGGCTGCGAAAATGTTCCAAATGTGCCGGTCTTTTTTACGTTCCATGCACCCACCTGCGTGAGTTTGGGCAGGCTCTTGATCTCAATTCTCCAACCTTCATCGTCAGTCAGGTGAAAATGAAGCAGGTTGTATTTGTAGCGAACCATGTCATCAATAAACTCTTTTACTTCTTGCTTGGTGAAGAAGTGGCGCGATACGTCGAACATGAGGCCGCGCCAGCCAAAGCGCGGATAGTCCGTAATCTCCACCGCTGGTGCGGCCCAGTGAATATCTTTTACAGCCGTCTTGCTTTCGATTGAAGGTGGGAACAGTTGTAAAAGCGTTTGCGTACCGTAGAATAAACCGGCCACAGTATTTGCTTTAATGACCACACCTGCATTTCCTGCACTTAATGTGTATCCTTCTTTTCCAAGTGCGGCATCAGCCTTCGCATTCAGACTTAAAAGAATATTCCCCGTGCTGGTGGCCATGGCAGGACCGGGTTTCAGGCTAATGCTGAGACCGGTGGGTCTCGACAACGCATCTGCCAGCCACTGGCCCACTCTTATGGCATCCTTATCTTCGGAGCCCACATAAACAGTGGTAGCGGAACCCAGCACATATTCGCCACTTTGATAATTCACGGAAACGGGTTCGGGGATAATGGAAGCCTTTGGGGCCTGTTGTCCAAACAGAAAAGAAGCCGAACTGGCCATCAAAAGGAACAGGAGCAATCGCATCATGATTTAGCTTTATTTACGAATTTAAGATACTGATTAGCCGAACTAAGAAAAAAAATTATTTTCGTATTGCCTATTAAAATACGCATCTTCAACCTCCGGATCATTCACATGACCGGCAAGCCAAATAACCAGTAAAACCTAGCATTATGAAACCGTTTATTGTTCCGGTCGATTTTTCAGAAACTGCAATGAATGCAGCGCGTTACGCCGCAGAATTTTCAAACAACGTGAAAGGCGCGTCGCTGATTCTGTTCAATTCATTCGACCGAATTTTGGCCGGTTCCGACGGAAGTCCGCTCTTCAGCGATCCCAATTCCAGGATGGACCTGTCCATGGCGGCGCTCGAAAATTTGAAATCAGAAATCAGTTTCCTTACAACTGCAAAAATAGAATGTATTGCGGAAGAAGGCGAATTGATCTCGAACCTTCGCGGACTGGTGAAGAAGTCGGGTTCCGAGCTCATTATTATGGGAATTACAGGATCGTCAAGATTGGATCAGTTGTTAATTGGCAGCAATACACTTAGTCTTATTTCACAAGATATCGCACCCGTGCTGATCATTCCTCCGAATGCAAAATTCAAAGGCATTAAGAATGTAGTTTATTCTTCAGATTTCAGGAGTGTGGAAAGAACCACTCCACTTGCGCCCATCAAATCGTTCCTTGACATGACAGGCGCCGCATTGCACGTGGTAAATGTAGATTCAGAACACAGAATCGAACTTACGGAAGAATACAAATCAGAGAAGGCGAAATTGAATTCCATGTTGTCTGATTACAAACCGGAATATTATTTCATCCGCCTTTTTGATTTTACTGACGCTATCAGCACCTTCTCAGAAGGACATAATATTGACGCGATCATCACGGTTCCAAGAAAGCACTCTTTCCTGGAGTCATTGTTCAAATCCAGTCATACCAAGAAACTGGCTTATCATAGCCATGTGCCGATTTTGGCAATTCATGGCTAGTAAAGGGGTTGATTAGGTTGATTAGGTTGATTAGGTTAACTTGGTTAATTATTGTTGCTGGTTAATCCAATCAACCCAATCAACCTTATTAACCAAACCAGCCCCACCACTCGTATCACCATCGCACCTGCTTGTATCAAACTTCTCCCCCTTCATCTATTTTTTGATTTTACACGCCAGAATCGGGTGTAGATTTATATTCTATTCACCTTATTTCGTCATTTAAATACCAGGAATATGAAAGCAATACTTGCATTGCCACTCCTGCTTGTAGGAAATTTACTCCTGGCGCAACCGAAGATCCTTTCCCAGGCGATCATCAGGGCTAAATCTGAAGTAACCTTTCCCGAAAACCGCGGCGGCGGCGCAGGTGAAGGCGATCGCACACTCAATCTTCCATCAAACGCTGAAGGTAAAATCACGGCTTACTTAAAAGACGACATGAGCAAAGTCACCATGCAAAGTGATTTTGCAAACACGACCACCATTATCGATGGTAAGCAAAAGAAAACTACCACGCTCACCGAATCGATGGGCAGAAAATATGGCTTCTACTCTACCGAGGAAGATCGAAAGGAAATGCGCGACAGAATGGACTCAGTGAGAAAGGCCAGGCAGGACTCCCTTAAGAACGCCGGTGTTGAAGAGCCGCAGAACAACAACATGTTTGGCGGCAATCGTGAAGAGATCGTTTACACCGAAGAAGCAAAAAAAATTGCCGGACTGAATTGCAAAAAGGCAATCATCAAATCAACCAATCGACAGGGGGTTACCACCGAGACACCGGTTTGGTATTGCCCGGATTTCAAACTTGCACAGCAAATTTCACTGAGTGGCGTCGGCATGTTTAATGTCGGTGGCCTTAGAAGTCTTGAAAAGCTCAATGGCTTTCCAATGGCCTATGAAATTTCGCGGCCAAATGGATTCAAATTAAGTGTTGAGGTGACGAAGGTTGAAACTGATCCAAAAATTGACGACAAAGAATTTGACGTTCCTCCGGGATACGATATAAAACCAATGAAAGACATGCGCGGTCCTGGCGCCGGCTTCGGCCGGCCCCCCAGGAACGGCGACAACTAATGGTTTGGGGTAAAGAATGGGCTTCCTTCCGGAAGCCTTTTTTTGGATACCAAATACTGGATACCGGATACCAGATAGTTTGGGTTTGATGTTGGTGTGATATATGTTATTGATTTTAGTTTTCAGGATTTCTTGAATAATTTGCCGCCCGCACCCACACTATCTGGTATCCTCAAATCGAATTGTAACATCAACTCCAAAAATGAAAATCTTCAACGGCCTCTTCATTGTCCTCTTTGTCATCTCGGCGGCGCTTCAATACAATGATCCCGACCCCTATCTCTGGATGCCCATTTATCTCTACGGTGCATACTTGTGCTATCAATCCATCAGGGGGAAATTTAACCCAACGCTTTACTGGATCGGATTCATTGCCTATGGAGGCTATGCCATCTACAAAATATTCGACAAGAATGGTGTCATTGATTGGATTCGTTACCACAATGAAGAAAATATCGCTGCAACGATGAAAGCAGAGAAACCATGGATTGAAGAAACGCGCGAATTTTTTGGACTTCTCATCCTCATCGGCGTTTTGCTAATTAATTATTTATATCTCCGTTCAAGAACGAAAACAACAAGGCACCAGGGTTAACCACCGGTGCCTTGCCTATTTTGAATCGTTCAACTTTTCTATTTATCCAGCAACTTCAAAGAAAATATTCCTGCATTGCCGGATTCTTTGTCGCTAAGCCCTTTGCTTATAATGTAGATGCTGTGTGGCTTTCCGTCGGTGATGGCATCAAACCTGAATGGGATGGTAACCATGCTCACCGGCTGCTTGGATTTGGGTTGAGGCCCTAGTTTGCCTTCACCAAGTTTCTTACCTTCTGGTGAATCCAGCCGAAGTTCAAATTGATATCCGGCATCAATGCCACCCTGGTAACCCATGGTCATTACTGCACCAACTGCACCTGTCAGATCAAGGCTGTCAATTGAAAACCATCCTTCTCCCTTTGGTGGAATCATCAGGTTGGTACCATTCATATTGTAGGTGCCAAACTCTTTCACGTTTTTCACATTGTTGAAGTTAACGGTCGGACTGTGAAGCACCACTGAAGTCCTTCCTGTTAATGGCTTGATTCCATTGCCACCATTGTCGGTGTAGCTGGCCGTAAGGTAAAGTGCGCCGTTGTCCTTCGCTGGCTTACCCAGGGTAGGATTCAAAGTGCCTGTGGCAGGAAGTGATTTTTTTGTTTCCCCGGTTCCACCAAGCGTAAGGATCCACCTTGCTATTTGTTCAAGGTCGCCATCTGGCACCGTGGGATGGGCGGCCATCGCTGTTTCGCCCCATACACCACCACCTCCTTTCTTGATTTTGTCAACGAGATAACCTATTGCCTTTGGATCTTTTTTGTATTTCTCTGCTACCATTATGAAAGCCGGTCCAACAGATTTTTCTTTTTCCTGGTGGCAACTCTTGCAATCGAGTGATAACATGATATTCTTTCCAGGCATGCTCAGCGATCCTGCAAGGTGTCCTAACGGAACGGCAGCCTTGTCGCCCCCCTCAATATAATCTGCGATTACGTTTAATCCCGCGATGTTGGCAGGCGCCTGTGCGTCATCTTTATCATAAACAGAAACTGCATATTGAACCTGCTTATCAGGAAAATAGAACATCTGGTTGCCAGTAAGTTTGATATCAACAACCGGCGTTTCGTTGCCGGCATATACGCTGATCGTTTCGCTTTGTGATGCGGCGCCCTTGTCATCTTTCACTTCCACATTGATGGAATAGTCGCCTGTCTTCGGATAGGAGTAATCCAGTTCCGACACATTCGTTTCCTTCTTTGTTCCATCGCCGAGATTCCATACATAAGTAAGCTTGTCATTTTCCGGATCCTTTGCGTTGATCTTGAATTTCACATTAAAAGGAATGGCACCCGTTTCTTTGTCGGAAGTCAAAGCAGCCACTTTCGGCGCGCGATTTCCGGCAATGAAATCGATACGCGAAATCGCTGCTTCAGGGTTTTTGGTGAACCAACCATTGCCATATTCAAGGTAATAGAGTTTTCCATCTGGGCCCATTTCCATATCAATGAGTGAATTCAATTTTGTCGTTGACATAAATGGCTCAATCTTGTCCAGGTCTCCATTCGGCATCATGGTCACAGCTTTTACCCAACCCCGAATCCAGTCGTAAATAATCAACTTGCCATTATAATAGTCCGGCATCCGGGTTTCTTTCGGGTACATATCTGCATAATAGATCGGACCGGCCATTGCATTGCGTCCTCCGGTTCCCAGGGAAGGGAAATCACCTGTTGCGCCATAGGGATACCATATGAAGGCGGGCGCTACAGAGGGGAGTTCTTTCAAACCCGTGTTGTTCCTTGATTCGTTGACAGGCTTGTTGGGGTCGAACGCAGGGCCCGATACCCCCGTCGCGTAGTCGTAAACGTGATATGGATAGTTATTACCCACAAACAAGGGCCAGCCGAAATATCCGGCTTTACGCGCCTGGTTCAATTCATCATAACCGCGGGGACCGCGCGTATCTGTGCTGTCCTCATTTGCATCCGGTCCAACTTCACCCCAATAGAGAAATCCGTTCTTCTGGTCCACCGAAATGCGATAGGGATTTCGGTTACCCATTACGTATATCTCGGGCCGCGTATTTGGCGTACCCTTCGCAAACAGGTTGTCTTCAGGGATAGAATAAGTACCGTCGTCATTGGGCTTAATGCGAATAATTTTACCACGAAGGTCATTTGAGTTGCCGGCGCTACGTCTTGCATCATACTGCAGATGGCCGGGTGCGTCGTTCAAGGGCGCATACCCATGGCTCACATATTTTTGTTTGGGTTCATCGAAAGGCGTTGAATTATCGCCTGCAGAAACAAAGAGCGAACCATCAGGGCCAAACGCGATCGAACCACCCGTATGGCAGCAGATGCCACGTTGTGAATAAAATTGCAGAATTACCTTTTCAGATTTGGGATCAATGGTATCATTCTTAAATTCAAATCGTGACAGCCTGTTAACGGAAGTATCTGCCGGACTATAGAATATATAAACCCAATTGTTCTTCGCAAAATTTGGATCAGCTTTGATCCCCAAAAGACCTTCTTCCGCGTTGACACCTTCAACACCAGACTTCCAATAGACATTCAGATAGCCGGCCTGCTTAATTTCTTTTGTTGAATTTTTATAAAACATAATCTCACCGCGGCGCTGCGATACCAGCACATCGAGATTTGGCAATACGGTTAACTCGGTAGGCTCAGTTAGTGTTCCCTGCGTGAGCACGGTTTTCACAAATCGATCTTCTGCAGGTGGAATTGCGGTATGTGCTTTGGTGTAGTCCAAAGCCTTGTTACTTCCAATGGCATATTGAATACCACCTAACAGATGACCCAGGTAAAGTGAATCTGAATACGACTCGTCTGTGTGACCCAACTCTGTGTACCAGGCACGTCCGCCGTCATAATCGTGATACCAGGCCATGGGGTGATTATCGCCGTTCTTGCCACCCTCGTAACTCTTTTCATCAATCTTAATGAGCACGTGCACGTCGGGATTCAATTTTTGAAAATTGTACCACTCGTCGGTTCTCACCCATTTTTCAGGAAGATGCTGCGTGGAAGGATGATTCTTATCAACCACCAGCAGTGTCGCTTGTTGTTGTTTTGGATGACTAAGGAACAAGCCACCAATCATCCTGGTGAACCAGCCCCATTCATTACCGATATCTGATGCAGCATGAATTCCAACGAATCCACCACCGGCCTGGATATACCGCTCAAAAGCTGCCGACTGAAATTGATCAAATACATTCCCGGTTGTGCTAACGAAAACAACTGCCGAATAATTCTTCAGACTGTCGTCGTTAAAATATTTTGAATCTGTGGTTGTATCAACCTGGAAATTATTCTGCAGGCCGAGTTTCTGTATCGCAGCGATTCCCGCCGGAATAGAATTGTGATGGAAACCAGCAGTCTTGCCGAATACAAGGATACGGGGTGTACCGCCGCGTTTACCACACGAAAGGATCAAAACGATAAGAGAAACGGTCAGCAGCAGAGAGAGTCTTTTCATAATGGAAGTTTATCTAGTCAAAAGAAGTTCCCAAGGTAAGGGCAAAAAAGGAAAAGAGGATACCGGTTGTAAAAATTTTGATCATTGCTTAATATTAGATTTGCCGGATGCCGATTGAAAAATTCTATACGAGTGTCTGCTTCATAAAATATCGAACGGCCCTGGGCTGGCTGGGTTTCATGTCCATGGCTGTGTTTCGCTTCCCGCTTTGGTTTCGTAAGGATGTTCGATTTTTCAAGTTGATGGGATGCGGGAAGGGGGGGTCCTTCGATTTTCACCCCGATTGGCAACTATGGGCGATTGTTGCCGTCCATTCAAATTTGTTAATGGCGAATCAGGACGAATGGCTCAGGAAACTCTACGGAAAATTCATTTCGGGCTGGATCAGGAATTTTCATTGCGAATCGCGATTGCTGATCCTGGAATCAACAGATGGACATGGGCAATGGGATGGCAAGAATCCATTTTCATTTTCAAACGAGCCATTGCAAATAGACGAAAGCGTCGCCGTTTTAACAAGGGCTTCCATCAGATTCGGCAAGCTCCGCGCCTTCTGGAAGAACGCTGCTGTCTTCAATCAACAAATGATACAAAAAGACGGACTGCAATTTTCCATCGGCTTTGGAGAAATGCCATTTCTCAAACAGGCCACATTCAGTATATGGGAAAATGCAGAATTCATGAAAACATTTGCGTATCAATCCGAAGATCATCGAAAGGTTATCCAAAGAACAAGAGCTGAGCGGTGGTATAGTGAGGAGATGTTTGTGAGGTTTAGGGTTGTGCTTGATAGGTTGATACGTTGACTAGGTTGATTAGGTTGATTAGGTTGATTAGGTAAATTGAATATAATAATTACGAATCAACGAGTCAAGCAAATCAACGTAATCAACCAAATCAACCCGAACAATTACCTTTGCCACATGGCCAAACAACATTCCATTCCATTAAATGTAAGTTCAGAGATCGGCACATTGAAAAGCCTGTTGGTGCACAGCCCGGACAGTGGCCTTGGCAAGGTTGTTCCTTCCAAAGCACAGGACTGGTTGTTTGAAGATATCGTTCACCTGGATACGATCAGGAGAAAAGAGTACGACTTCTACACGAAGATTCTCCTGTATTTTCTTGATCCCTCAAAGATCAAAGGCAAACTCAAGGAATATGATGCCGAAAAGAATAACCGGAAATTTCTGAAGCCTGATAACCCGTCCTTTTTCAAGTCGGATAAGGTGGTGGAATTGCAGTGGCTCCTTGCAGAAATTCTGGGTGATCACGAACTAAAGCTCAAACTGGTGGCATCCGTATGCGCCATCGAGAATTGCTCTTACGAAACACAACGCGAGTTGCTTGATATCGATCCCATCAAGCTGGCCAAGATCTTCATCAGCGGCTCACTAACGGAAGATAAGATGATCTTCGCTCCTATTCCCAACCTCATTTTTACCCGGGATATCGGAATCGTTATCAATGACCATGTGTTACTGAACAAACCTGCAAAGAAAGCGCGTACAAGGGAAGCCCTGTTGATGAAATACATCTTCTTTAACCATCCTTTCTTTGCGAAGTACCATGACAAGATTATCGAGCTTCCAGACACCTTTCATCATTTCCTGATGCCGAAGGACGGTGATGAAAAAAAGGTCACACTGGAAGGCGGTGACGTGATGGTGGTAAGCAAGGATCACATACTCGTTGGCGTTAGTGAACGAACCACCATGGAAGCCGCTCACCAGGTGGTGAATATTCTCTTTGACCTCAACCTGGTGAAAAAAGTGACCGTGGTGAAGATTCCCAAGAAAAGGGACTACATGCACATTGACACCGTCTTTACACAGGTAAAGAAAAATGTATGGGTCATGCTGGGCAATTTTTCCCGTAAAGCGATGAAGAATGAAGACGCAGACACGGTGCAGCGAATTTTGGAAGGCAGCAAGAAAGATGACAAGCTCAAGATTGTACAGTTCAAAAAGAAGAATATTGAATCGCCAATTTATTTCGAAAGCCTGGAAGATCTCCTGATTGAAATCAGCAAAAACGATTTGGGCTCCCGGGAGGCGGTGAAATTTATCTATTCAGGAAATAATGAATTCCCATACGACGCAAGGGAACAATGGACCGACAGCTGCAATTTGCTGGCTTTAAGAGAGGGTGTGGTATTGGGTTATGATAGGAACGATAAAACGGTGGAGGCATTTCGTGAAAACGGATTTAATATTATTGGCGCCCAGGAATTGATAGAAAAATTTGAAGCTGGCAAGATGAGCCCTGAGAAGATGAAAGATACGCTCATCCTCATACCCTCTGCCGAGCTATCCCGTGCCCGTGGGGGGTTTCATTGTATGAGCCTGCCATTATACAGGGAAGAACTTTAGTCGGCCTTCGGTTGGAAATCAAGCCAGTGATCATTAACAATCGCTTGAATAATTTGCTTGGTTGCCAGTCGTTATATAAGAACAATCCGGCATCCATGCAAAAAATCCAACGCCAGTCAATAAAAGCTTTTTGCGTATGTATTAAGTTCATTACAATTACACCAATCGCCCTCTTGCTTTGTCTTGGCTCAAGAGCCCAGCGACTTTCCGCACAGCATCAAAGGACTGAGGTGGGAAAATCACATTTTGTCCTCGGCATGGATTATCTTTCGGACAATGTATACCAGGGCAGAAAAGATTCAATTGCCTCACCCTACCTGAGCACCGTCATCGGTTATTATCATAAATCCGGCTTTTTTCTAAATGGCAGTGCTTCCTATTTGTTATCGCCGGGACAAAACCGATTTGACTTGATCAGCATTGAAGGAGGGTACTCCCACTATACCGATCATTTGAACCTGGAAGTTGAGGCCGCCAGGGATTTTTATAGCGACGAGAGTTATTCCGTCAGTTCTGAAATTCATGGAAGATTTTCCACCTATATTTCATTCGATTTCAATTTTATTGAACCCTCACTTGACCTGGGTGCAAGCTTTGGAGATAGTCATGATCTCGGGTTGGATCTGGCGCTTGCACACAACATTTCCTGCATCAATGATCAGCTTGTTATAAGTCCGACCCTTCATATGAACGCTGGTACACAAAACTATTATTCAAATTACTTCGCCAAGCGTCGCTATTCGCCAAACAGAGGAAAATCATCATCCATTTCAAAATCGGCGAAAGTTGAAGATCCCTCTCATTTTCAAATCATGGACTACGAACTAAGTATCCCTGCAGAGTTCAGTTTGAAGGATAAAATTAAATTGAGTATGATTCCCACCTACGTGATTCCCGTTAATCCGTTGACGATCACAACAGAAACAAAAAACAATGGAGCTGCATCGAGTTCCACTGCCGAGGAAATTTTGAAGAATTCCTTTTTTATTCAATTAGGAGTGAGATACAGGCTATAATCTAAATCGCTGTAACTTGGAGATTCGATTTAAGCATCAGAATTATATGCAATCAACATCTCACATCCTCATGATCAAGCCCATCAACTTCAGCTTCAATGCTGAAACAGCGGTGAACAATGCCTTCCAGGTAACAGGTCATGACACAGGTGCGCAACAGAAAGCGCTACAGGAATTTGAAGGTTTTGTCAGCCTCCTTCGGTCAAACGGAATCGATGTGATGGTCGTTGAGGATAGCCCGATCCCCTATACGCCCGACTCAATTTTTCCCAACAACTGGATTTCACTTCACGAAGACGGAACAGTATTTCTTTACCCCATGTACGCACCCAACCGAAGACTGGAGCGCAAGCCACAAGTGTTGGAAGCGCTTCGAACCAAATTCAAATTCGGCAATACTGTTGATCTGAGCAGTCATGAAAAAGAACATCGCTTTTTGGAAGGAACCGGCAGCATGGTGTTGGATCGTGAAAACAAGATTGCCTATGCGTGTATATCTCCCCGCACAGACAAGTCGCTCTTTGAATCCTTTTGTAAGTCTGCAGGCTATCGACCCATCTCTTTTACGGCATCGGACCAACACCACAGGGAGATTTACCACACGAATGTAATGATGTGTGTAGCCGATAAATATGCAGTCATTTGCCTGGCTTCAATTGTCAATATTTCTGAAAGGAAAATAGTCAGATCGGCATTGGAGCAATCGGGTAAAGTCATTATTGAAATCAGCCTGGACCAGATGAATCATTTTGCAGGAAATATGTTGCAGGTGAATAACGCGGGGGGACAGAAATACCTGGTGATGTCAACGCAGGCTTATCAGTCTTTGACGCCGGAGCAGGCTGCCAGTCTTGAGAAATTCAACCCCATTCTTCATGCTTCACTCACCACGATTGAAACCAATGGTGGTGGAAGTGCGAGGTGCATGATGGCTGAGGTTTATCTTCCTCAACTTACCTGACCAATATACCCGCCTTTGTTTTAGAAAAGGCCTGGTTCACGTCAATTGATTTTTTTGCAATGGATTCGTTTACTTTTTGAAGCGCCTTGCCTAATGCCAGGCGCAATTCGCCTGCATTTCGGCCGGTCGTTCTCCTGGCTTGCAGCAACCACTGTTTCAACAAAATGTCGTCATGCCAGAGGCCGATCGTATCCTGGAGGTGGTCCAATGCGCTTGCCTTTGCTTTGGGCAACAAGGTGGATTGCTTATTTTCAGGAAAGGCATTCAGCGTATAGAGCATCTTTTTTGCCAGCTTGCGGCGATCGTGCCAGTGCGTGGAAGGCGGCACCAGCGTACCTTCTTTTTTCCATTGCAGAACGAGGTTACGCCAGTATTTGCGCATATCCGTTTCATTCATCCCCTTTGCCGAGAGTTGTAATATATCGCACAGTTCGTCGAGGCGCTTCTTGTATTTTTTGTGATGACTTGCAAGCTCTTCCTTCGCTTTTCTCGTATGTTTTCGGATATGCTTTTGCGTTAGTATCTCTCCCAGGCGATGCCGGCGCAGCCATTGTTCTATCAATTCTTTTTCACGCACAACGCCTGCTTCCGAGAATACCTCCTTTACTTTCCCCCTTACTTTTTTGAGCTTGCCCGATTTAGTGCTATATCCTAGCAATTGAATCGCAGCTTTCAGTTTCTTCAGGTGCACACGAAAGCGATGCAGGCTCTCAGTATTCTGAGATTGATGGTAGTTTTTCAACTCCTCATCGGCACCTTGCTTTTGTTTTTCAAGGTAGTCGAGTAATTGTTCAACGGGCATGTTCAGTGTTGTAATGCAAACATTCTTTTCAACCCCTGGTCGAAACTTACGGGTTCAAAACCCAAATCTTTCCGGGCTTTGTCGATGATGAAACCGGTTTTCGGAGGTCTGCGGGCGTGTTGTGAAAAGACAGAAGCGTCCACCTCTTCGATCAGGTCTTCGTTCAACCCAAAGATTCCCGCCGTCTTCATGGCCATCTGGTAGGGCGAAAGAAAATCTGATCCTGAAATATGATAGATGCCACGGGCTTTCTTTTTAATAACAAGGAGTATGCCTTTTACCAGGTCTTCAACATAAGTTGGTGTTCGAAACTGGTCATTTACAACTTTTATTTTCTCACCTTGCTCCAGTTTGGATTTCACCCAGGTAATAATGTTCCCTCTTGATCCATCCAGTGAATTTCCATACACGAGTACTGTTCTTACAATGGCCCACGGTGTAATGGCGTGCATCACGATATCCTCTGCCATCTGTTTCGTTTTGCCGTACCAGTTAACGGGACTTGGTTCATCTTCTTCAGTATAAGGTCCAGCCAATCCGTCAAAAACAAAATCTGTGGAGATATAAATCAGAAAGGCTTTCGCTTCTTCGCAACAAACGAGGATGGACGAAGTGCCTCCATAATTCGTTTCAAAAGACCTGGTTTCATTTATTTCACATTCATCCACCTGGGTCATTGCTCCCGCGTGGATAACCGTATCGGGCCGGTGAAGGTCGAATACATGGTAAACATCGAAGGGCTCGCGAAGGTCCATTTGAACATAGCATAACCGTTCATGTTGGTCAAAGGGCAACCGGGATTCGCCTTTGCTTGCGGCAATCACGTGGTAGCCTGCCTGCAGTAATTCTTTTACAAGGTGCTGCCCCAATAAGCCATTTGCGCCTGTTACCAAAACCTTCATAGAATTAAAAATGGAGTGAGTAGAGGGAGCCTCAAAGCTTTATCCAATTTACAAAATGATTATCCATTGACCTAAAGATTGGTGAATAGTGGTAATTATGTATTTTTGACACCTCAAAATTGCGTTCTGAAGAATTTTTAACGATTGCTTTGACCACTTGAATTGTATTTAACAAATTACCCATATCAACCAGGGAATGGAAAAAAAAGTTACTAAAATCGGAGTACTTACTTCAGGTGGTGATTCTCCGGGCATGAATGCCTGTATCCGCGCGGTCGTACGAACGGGTATTTATTATGGTCTTGAGATTTTTGGAATTATGCGGGGGTATAGTGGAATGATAGAAAATGACATTTTCCCCATGCAATCCCGCAGCGTAGCCAATATTATTCAAAGGGGTGGCACAATTCTAAAAACTGCCAGATGTAAAGAATTTTTTGAATATGAGGGAAGGAAAAAGGCTTATCAAAACCTGGTAAAGCACGGCATCGATGGTTTGGTGATTATTGGGGGCGATGGATCTTTCAGGGGTGCCAACATTTTTTCTCACGAGTTTGATATACCCTGCATTGGTTTGCCGGGTACAATTGATAAGGATATTGCCGGAACTGATTTTACGATCGGGTTTGATACGGCAGTGAATACCGCTGTGGAAGCCATTGATAAAATCAGGGACACTGCCGATGCTCACGATCGCCTCTTCATTATCGAAGTGATGGGCCGCGACGCCGGGTATATTGCACTGCACAGTGGTATTGCTACAGGCGCAGAAAATATTCTGATCCCCGAACGCAAAACAAATATAGAAGAGATCATCAATTCACTACAGGAAAAGGAAAGGCGTAAGAAGCTTGTAAATTTGATTGTAGTAGCTGAAGGTGATGAGTCCGGAGGTGGAGAACAGATTTCAAAGATTGTAAAGGAGAGAATGCCCAACATGGATACAAGGTTATGCATTCTCGGACACATACAAAGGGGCGGATCTCCCAGTTGCCTTGACAGGCTTATTGCAAGCCGGATGGGTTATGCTGCGGTGGAGGCCCTGATTGAAGGAAACGACAAGCACAATTGCATGATTGGTGTTATGAACAACAGGATGCACTATACCCCGTTGGACAAGGCTACCAAATCAAAACAGAAAATCAGCGAGGACTGGCTAAAAATTGTAAAGATCCTCGCGAGCTAACTTAAAAATTACGCCCGCATTCCCGGCACGGATTTTCGTGACCGATCACAAACCCGAATCTCAAAATTATTGCATGTCAAATATTACGAAGTACCTGCACGCGGATATGGATAAGCAAGCCGGTATTGAACACACGCGTCAGCGAACCAAGATCGTGGCTACTGTTGGACCCGCCTGCGATACGTATGAAAAACTGCTGGACCTGGTGAGAGCCGGGGTAAATGTTTTCCGGCTGAATTTTTCCCACGGCGCGCACGCAGACAAACTCGAGATCATCGAACACATTCGAAGCATCAACAAGACCGAACCCTTTAACATCGCCATACTTGGCGACCTGCAGGGGCCGAAACTGAGGGTGGGCGAAATTGAGAACAACGCACTTGAAATCAAACCCGGAGATATTCTCACATTTACCAATCAAAAATGCGTTGGAACGATGGAACGCATTTATGTGAGTTATCCTAACCTTCACGCAGACGTGAAACCGGGCAATGTCATCATGATCGACGATGGGAAACTGGAAGTGAGGGTGACAGAGATCATGCGCAATAATGATGTGAAGGTGGAAGTGATCATGGGCGGTATTCTTTCTTCCAAGAAAGGCATCAACCTGCCTGATACAAAAATTTCACTCCCTGCCCTTACCGATAAGGATCTCGAAGACCTCGAATTCATCATTGAACAAAAGTTGGATTGGGTGGCGCTGTCATTTGTGCGCAGTGTAAATGATATTGTTATTATCAAAAGTAAGCTGGCCGAAAAGAAGAGCAAGACAAAGGTCATCGCTAAGATCGAAAAGCCTGAAGCGCTGACTAATCTGCGCGAAATCATCCTGGAATCTGACGGTATAATGGTGGCCAGGGGTGACCTGGGTGTGGAATTGCCTGTTGAAAAAATTCCATTGATCCAAAAGGAAATTGTAAGAAAGTGCATTCACCGGGCAAAGCCGGTCATTGTTGCCACCCAGATGATGGAGAGCATGATTGACCGCATCAAGCCCAACAGGAGCGAGATCACAGATGTGGCGAACGCGGTGCTGGAAGGCGCCGATGCCGTGATGCTTAGTGGCGAAACCGCTACGGGCCAGCATCCGACGCTGGTTGTGGAAACCATGCGCAAGATCATTTTGGAAGTAGAGGGAAAGGAATATCGCTTCAACCGCGAAGAAGATCTGAAACCCCAACCCCACTCTCCCACTTTCCTGAGCGATGCGATCTGTTACAATGCCTGTAAGATTGCGAGGGACGTCAACGCTGACGCGCTGATCGGGATGACCCAGACGGGTTATACTGCATTTATGTTAAGCAGCTACCGACCGAAGTCACAATTGTATATCTTTACTAAAGAAAGGACGCTGGTTAACCAGCTAAGCCTCAGTTGGGGAGTAAGGGCATTTTTTTATGATGAGGAAAATAGCCTGGATGAGATTATCTTTGATGAAATAGAGATCCTGAAAAACAGGGGCTTTATTAAATCGGGAGACTATGTAGTGAATACGGGCAGCACGCCGGTTCAACTGCACCTTCCAACAAATCTGCTGAAGATTACTAAAATAGATTAGTTACTATCCCATTGAAACTGCGGGGCCGGTTCTTGTAATCGGTCCCTTTTTTTTGGTTGGCAATTGGCGGAACTGTTGACAACAGCCAACCGCCAACTTGCTTAGTACACTCCCACCTCTGCAATCACCGGCTCCGCCTTCGACTTCAAAATATTGATCCGGATCTTTGAGGTTTTTACTTTGCGGAAACTCAATATTCGTTTATACCCCACCGTTGTACCACTCACCAGCGCCCTGAAACCCGCGCCATCCCAGTAGTCCACGATAAAGGCATACACTCGTTGGCCAAGCTCAATCGATTCCATGAGTTGCACGTGATCTATTTCTTTGACCTCTCCCAGGTCAATTTCAAATGAAGGTTCTAACACCGATGACGTTGTGAAAGTGGTTCGATCCCCATCCGTAATTGATTTTGCAGAAAGCGTTTTTTCGTTCTCAATCAAAATTGCCTGCTTTCCCAGCGCAACATTGTTGGCGTTGAGATTTCTCAAGGCCTTGCCAAACGCGACCAAAGTAGCAGAGTCTTCACCGTGTATCAATCCCCTCCTGTCGGGCGGAACATTTAATATCAGATTCGCACCCCGACCTGCACTCTCCAGGTAAATCTTCATCAGTTCAGCTGCTGATTTCACTTTTGCATCTTCTTCAGGATGATAAAACCAGCCCGGCCTGATGGACACGTCCACTTCAGCGGGAATCCAGTTTTTGCCATTGAAATTTCCCCGGTTAAGCGTATCCGTTGGTGGAGCACCTGCACCACGCGAAAACCCGGCAGTATCTAACAGGTTCCAGTTGGTTTCATTGATAAATCCTTTTTCATTGCCGCACCATCGCGTACCCGGTCCTATATCACTGAAGATGATGACATGTGGCTGCCATTTGAAGACGGAATCCTGGAAACGGCTGAAATCGTAGACCTGCTTTTTGCCATTGGGCCCTTCTCCATTCGCACCATCCCACCAAAGTTCAAAGAGATCGCCGTATTGCGTAAGTAACTCGCGCATGGTTGAAACATAGACATCATTGTAGCTTTCGCTGCCATACGCCGGGTGATTGCGATCCCAGGGTGAAATATAAACGCCGAATTTGAGTCCCTCTTTTTTACACGCTTCACTCAACTCCCTCACTACGTCTCCCTTGCCGTTTTTCCAATTGCTTTCCCTCACCGTGTGTATGCTGAATTTACTTGGCCAAAGACAAAAGCCATCGTGGTGCTTCGCAGTGAGAATTATTCCTTTTGCGCCAGCAGCCTTGGCTATGCTGGCCCATTGCCGGCAATCGAGTTGTGTTGGCGCAAATAACTTCGGGTCTTCCTTACCCTCACCCCATTCCTTGTTTGTAAACGTATTCGGACCGAAATGGATGAAGAAATAAAATTCGGTTTCCTTCCAGTTCATCTGGTCCTTTGAAGGAACCGGACCGAATGGTTTCGGTTGTGCAAACGTGTGAAGGAAGTGGAAAAAAAATATCCAAAGGAATGCGGACAGAATTCTCATGAACTGGTCTTTTCTTTGACCGCTGTGAAGTTATGCAAATTGGCTTTCGCCTGTTTTCTTATCTTTTTTTGCATGTATCCCGACCATCCCAGGAACAATCCGGGCAAACCGAGGGCCTGCCGGCTCCATTTGTATAAACTGAAATTGTCCTGGTGCTCCAATATTTTGCCGTGCTGAAATCGAAAATGAGCGTGAATCTTATTAACGACTGACCGCCCGGTAGCCGAGAAAATGTAGTGGGCCGTCCAATCACAGCTGCCATAATCAGCATCTGCGATCACCCGCCGATGAGTTAATGAAAAACCTTTAGCATTTGTACACAGCATCTGCCACATCGCTCTTACCTCCCCAGCAGTGAGTTGTTCAAATACCGGATCGTAGAAGATTGCATCGTCAGCATAGGCATTTTGCATGGTCCCGTAATCCAGGCTGGCAAAGGCCTTGTAGAAATCATGGATCAGCTTTTCGTTGGGGTGCATAAAATTGCCGTTGTCATTTACCGATTCTGTTAACTTTAGCCTTTCTAAATTACAACTGCAATGAGACTTTTGCTCCATTTGGTACTGCTTTTTCTTGCCTCAAATATTCTTGCACAAGGCAATTCGCTTGACAGCACCTGGGTACTTGATAACTATACGAAGCTCGAGAAGATGATTCCCATGCGTGATGGAGTGAAGCTTTTCACGGCCATCTACGTTCCAAAGGATCAAACTGAGAAACATCCTATCCTGATTAAGCGTACGCCATATTCTGCAAAACCGTACGGCAGGGAGTACTTCGACTTCTGGAACAATTACCTGCGGAATTATTTGCGTGAAGGATACATCATGGTTATCCAGGATGTACGCGGTAAGTTTTTGAGTGAAGGGAAATTCCAGGACGTTCGGCCCTTCAATCCCGATAAAAAAGGGAACGATTTTGATGAAGCAAGTGACAGCTATGATACCATTGACTGGCTGGTCAAAAACATTCCCAATAACAATGCAAGTGTCGGGGTCTTTGGTGTCTCGTACCCCGGGTTTTACGCCACCATGGCTGCGCTTAGCGGACATCCTGCCTTGAAAGCAGCAAGTCCACAGGCACCAGTAACCGATTGGTTTATCGGCGATGACTTTCATCACAATGGCGCTTTCTGCCTGATGGATGGCTGGTCATTTTATTCAGGCTCCTTCGGTCAGCCACGTCCGCAACCAGGCCCGGAAGAGGCCGCCGGGTTCGACGCACACTCCAGGGATAATTATGATTTTTATTTAAGGACGGGTGCCTTGAAAAACTTTTTAAAACTGGCGGGAGACAGCATTGCCTTCTGGAAAGAATTGTACCAGCATCCCAATTATGACGCCTGGTGGAAAGCAAGAAACCCGAGGAACTATGTCACAAACATCAAACCCGCCATATTGGTGGTTGGCGGAACATTTGATGCCGAGGATCTATTTGGAGCATGGAATCTTTACAAGGCGATTGAAGCGAAAAGCAAAACCGAAAGCCGGATTGTAATGGGCCCCTGGTCGCACGAATACTGGGCTACAAGCGACTGGACGAAGCGCGCGGATGGCAGCAAATTGGGAAATATCGGGTTCGGTTCAAAGACATCAGAGTGGTATCAAAATAATATCGAGGTACCCTTCTTTAATCATTATCTCAAAGACAAGGGCGATCTGAAAGAAATGCCCGAAGCCACCGTTTTCTTCAGTGGTGAAAATCAGTGGCAAAAATTCAACACCTGGCCGCCCTCTTCAAAGGAAGATAAACCGCTTTACCTGCGCGCAAATGGTTCGGCTTCCTGGACAGTTCCGACAGAGAAAAGCAGTTCTTCAACCTATACCAGCGATCCTTCAAGGCCGGTTCCCTACGCAGAAGGCGTGCATTGGGAAAGAACACGTGAATACATGCTGGATGACCAACGATTTGCAAGCACCAGGCCCGACGTACTGGTCTTTCAGACTGACCCCCTTGAAGCCGATCTTCGTTTAGGCGGCCCCGTTATTGCAAAGCTGAGTGTTTCCATTTCCACGACAGATGCAGATTTTGTAGTGAAATTGATTGACGTATTCCCAGATGACTTTCCCGATACATCAGCTGCCGGTAACGGCTATCCTATGCCGGGTTATCAAATGCTGGTTAGGGCTGAAATTATGCGCGGCCGGTATCGCAACAGTTATGAAAACCCACAACCATTTGCGCCGGGCAAGGTCGAAAATGTACAATACAATCTGCCAGACGTGGCCCATACGTTTAAAAAGGGGCACCGCATCATGATCCAGATTCAAAGCAGCTGGTTTCCGCTGGTCGACAGAAATCCACAACAGTTCATCGACATTTATCATTGCGACGACAAGGATTTTATGAAGTCAGATATTCGAATCTTTCATGACGCCTCACATCCATCCCAAATCATTTTGCCCGTCGTGAAGTAAATTCAAATCATGAAAAAGATACTTCTCATCTTGTGTTGCTTTTCGCTTTTTATTTCTAACGCACAGCATGCATATGTAGCCCCCACGGACCCACAGGTGAAAGAGAATATCGCTAAATGGCAGGATTTGAAATTTGGCCTCTTTATGCACTGGGGTACCTATAGCCAGTGGGGCGTAGTTGAAAGCTGGAGTCTATGCCCGGAAGACGAAGGATGGACGGAGCGAAAGGGCCCCTATGCGCAGGATTATTTTACATACAAGAAAGAATATGAAAACCTTCAAACCACATTTAATCCCCAACATTTCAATCCTGAAAAATGGGTGGCCGCGGCTAAAGCCGCGGGCATGAAATACGTGGTGTTCACCACAAAGCATCACGA
>Ga0163163_10001428_pt1 | contig 20200 bp, 17 predicted proteins | sample S65metaG_FD_119766 | JGI IMG/M metagenome (GOLD analysis project Ga0163163, IMG submission 119766) | Switchgrass rhizosphere microbial communities from Kellogg Biological Station, Michigan, USA - S6-5 metaG | ecosystem: Host-associated > Plants > Roots > Rhizosphere > Soil | place: USA...
CCGCGCGCCGATACGCATCGACGAGTTCGGCGTCGTCGCAGTCGTGACTGAAAGTCACCTGCTTCCCTGCCGCCATCTCCTGTAGATCGCGGAAGTAGCGTGCGTCGAACACCCGCCCGATGATGCGTGCGGGCACATCTGGCGGCAGCGCCCGAATCAGCGTGTCGACGCCTTTGTGCGGAAGCAGGCGCCCCACGAACAGGACGCCGGCGCCCCGCAACACGGCGGCGTCCGGTGAAAACTTGAGTGTGTCGACGCCGCCCGATATCACGTGGGCCCACGGTTTGCCGTCGTGCCCGGCGATCCGCCGGCTGTACTCGCTGATGTGAAGATGTCCATGGTAGAGACGGTCGGTCGAGACGTACGACGACAGATCCCACCCGCCGCCACCCAGGTCGGTGCAGTAAACCCGGCGTCCGGTGAGACGCGCGGCGAACGCGAGGACGCTGCTCGCGACGATGTGCTGTTGATGACAATGAATCACATCGGCGTCTCGCAGCTCGTCGAGCAGGCGGAGCGCAAACGGATTCGAGCGCTGACCGCGAACGAACCAGGGATCCCCGATGACGCGAATGCGCAGGCCGGCGATCTGCTCGTCCCGGTTCCGCGCGCCGAAGGTGATCAGGCGCGTCGGCACGATGTCGGCCATGTGCCGCGCCAGTTCCAGCACGTAGCGCTCTGCTCCACCGACAATGCCGTCGTCGCCGCTGAAGAGAGCCGGGATGACGTGGACCACGTTGTGGCGGGCGGAGTTCATTCCTTGACCACTTCGAGCTCGAAGTAGAGAAACCAGGCCGGAAGGATCCACGCCCATGAGCGCTCGTAAGCGGTCGGCCATCGGTTCGCGAGCCGCCAGACAATCTTGTTGCGCAGCGTCGGATGGAAGACGATGGTCGACTCGCGCCGCTTGAAACGGGCGCCGGTGTAGAACGGAAACTCGTTCTCCCCGGTGAAGTAGTGAAAGCTGAAGTAGCCGAAGTAATGCCGGTGCGTGATGTCGGTGAACGCGTTCGCGCAGGAAAAGTGAGGGACCGTGACGCGAAGGATCGCGCCCGGCGTGGCGATTCTGTGGATCTCTTCGAGCGTGGCCACGACGTCATCCAGATGCTCGATGACGTCGTTCGCCCGGAACTCGTCGAACGCGCCGTCCTCGAAAGGCCAGGGGCGCTGATTGAGGTTGTGGACGACATCCGGCCTGGTGGCTGACGTGATGTCGAGGTTGACGGCGTTCGCCAGATGCTTAAGGCCGCAGCCCAGATTCAGGATTCGCTTTTTACCGCGGTCTCCAGAGTCGACCAGGGGTTCGGACGTCATGACCAGGTTGAGATTCGACATCAGCTCTGCTTCGTCGTAAGGAGCTGCAGAAACCAGGTAGCGGGCGCGGAGTTGTTCCAGCCTTTCGGCAGGGCCATTCGGAGGTACGGGCCGACCGGACCGTTCCAGGCGAGCGGGAACATCGCGGCCGCATACAGCGCGACGATCGGAACGAGCAGGAGGAGGACGGCGCCAAACGACGCGTTGAGCCAGCCGGAGGCCGCAGCCGCCGCGCCGCCGATGATCACGATTCGAATCGACAGCGGCGCATTTGTCCTCAGGAAGGCGCCGACGCCAAGGCCCATTTCGCCGGCGACCGAGCGCAGGTTGAACGGCAGGCTCACGGTCACGACGCCGATGATGGAGCCGATGGGCGCGCCGATCAGGCCCCACTTCCACACGCCAAGCGCCGTCGCCACCACCGTCACGATGCCATCCATCAGACTGGTCAGCGAGATCTGTCGCTCGTAGCCGAAGCAAAACAGCGTATAGACGGTGGCGACGTTCCAGTGGCGCAGCAACATCATCACGGTGAAGGCCACCGTCAACCACCAGCCGCCATACTGCGCCGGCCCGACCCACCAATCGACGAAGAAGTGATTGACCGCCAGGATGGTCACGGCGAGGGCGCCGCTCATCATCAACATCGTTTGCGTCAGCGCGGTCGCCACTGTCGCCAGACGCTCCTTCGACGCCGACACCCGCAGTTCGGTCAAAGCGGGTTGCGCCGCGTGCATCAGCAGCTGCGGGTGGTTTGCAAAGACGGTGACCAGCTTGCCGGTGCACGCGTACGGCACGACGGCCGCGGCGCCGAGGATCTGCCCGAGCAACAGCACGTCCGAACCCGCGAGCAACACCTGCGCAATTTGCGCGACGCTGACCCAGATGGACCGGTTGAAGTACTGTCGGACGGGGCCCGATGTCGCTGGCGCAGACATCCCGGGCCACAGGCTCCGCACGCGCCACCATGCCGCGACCGCCGGTACCGCGAGCGTGACGGTCCATCCGAGGACAAGCGCGAAGAGCCCCTTCCCGGCGATGACCAGGGCGATCGTGACGACGGCGCCGAGGGCCCATCCGATCAACTGGCTCTTGGCCAGAAACGGCAGGTCCTGAGCGCCCTGGAGCACGGCCGAGACGATCCGCAGCGGGTAGAGCGCGATGAACGCGACGAATACGAGAGCCAGCGGCCAACGCAAGCTCGCCCACTCCGCCGGCAGGAACCACCAGACGACCGCGCACGCGATCGCCAGCGCCGGCAGCTGCCAGCGGACGATCCGGCGAACTTGCGCGACAAGGCTCGCGATCTGCTCGTTGGCCGCCTGCGCATCCGGTAACCCTGAAGCGAACGCCACCTCTCTGGGGAGAATCGCGATCACCCCAAGATCCAGCAGCGCCAGATAGCCGAGCAACTGGCCCACGACGAGCCACAGCCCATACTCATGCTGTCCAACCCGGCGCAGCAGAAACGGCGTCAGCCAGAGACCCACGAGGATCACGGCCGCCTGATGCACGTAGCTGATCGTCGTGCCCCCGAGAATGCGGCGTGTGCGGCTCATTGAGGAGACTTCTGCGGGGACGGAGAGCGAAGCCAGATGAAATCCCACTTGACGGCGTCACGCCATGCGGCCCCGCTGAGCGCCGCCGGCAGCGGCGTGCCGGACCGGGACTCGTCAGACGCCGGCCCACGGTCGCCGGCGCCCAGGAGGCCCCGGATCAGTTGCAGGTGACCGGCGATCTGGCTGTAGCGCGGGTTGAACCTCAGATCTTCGAAATCCACGCGATTCCGCCCCGGCGCGAAGAGCACTTGCCGGGTCAACCGCTCTCGCCGGATGAGGAGCGTGTACTCCAGCCCTGAGATCATCACCGCCAGCAGCTGCACGCAGATGCCGACGACGGCCACGCCTGCGACGAGGGCGCGGCGCTCCAGCACCTCTATGGCGGGGATGGTCATCAGCATGACGCCAGGGATCAGAAACCGAACCCCCCACGCATCATCGCCAGACCAGTCCCACCACCTGGCGAAGAAGAACAGCTCGACGACAAAGACGCCGGCGAACAAATAGGCGTCAGCGGCGTGCGTCTTCGCAAACCGTCGCCAGCCGAGGATGCCGAGCAGCAGCGGCGGCGAAAAGAGAAACACACTCTTGCCGGCCGACAGCAGGATTCCGTACAGCCCCACCAGGAGCGGCGTCGAGAAGGTTTCGCCGGGATAGCCACTGGTAAACCAATGTCCTCCGCGCACGTAATTGGACGCGACGTGAGCGCCGAGCGCGGGCAGCAACGCCAGCGCAAGGATCGCCGCGCGTCGCCAGCTTGCGACCTGCCAGCCGTACCACAGGATCAGGAGGGGCATCAACAGAAACGCATCAGGACGAATGAGTCCCGCCAGGCTCGCCACGACGAACCCGATCGCGTGGCGGCCTTCCTGCATCAGCACAAAGCCCCACAGGATCGCGGTCGCCACAAGCGGCTCCGAAAAATCCAGCTTCGTGTACGGCCACCAGATCGTCGCCACCCCCATCAGGATCAGGAGCGTGACCACGCGAGCGCCGTCATAGTGGCGAGAGAGATAGCGGTGCACGAGAGTCAGAAACCAGGCGCCGTTGAGAATGAAGAGGAACGTGTAAAGCGCCGCTTCCGTGCGCACGCCGGCCGCCCTCTTCAACCAATCGGAAGCGGCGATCGCCGGCAGTGCCAGCAGCGTATGGCCGATACCGTACTGCGAGTACGTGACGCCGAATCTGGGATCCAGTTGAGACGAGCCGCGAAGAAGCGCGCGCGCCCAGTCAACCTTGATCGCGCCGTCGCCAGAGGTGTAATGCCCACCCCACGTGACCGTGTACAGCAGCAGAAATCCGAAGAAGACTCGGCGCACAGTTGCAGGCTGGGATCTCAAAGGTCTGGAGTGGCCCGGACGTCAAGCGCTCGTGGCATACTCCACCGCGTGAATACCGCACCGCAGACTGCGCTCAATGGATGGCCGTTCGTCCGCTTCAAGGCGCGAATCGATCTCCTGCGATTTCTGATGGGCATCGGATACGAACGCGCGATCGAATATGCGTGGATCTTCCGCGAGCTCCAGGCCCGGCCGGACCAGCGCATCATCGACGTCGGCAGCGCCAGCTCGGTGTTTCCGCTTTACCTTCACGCCGTGGCGGGGGCCGCAGTCGACTGTGTGGATTTCGATCGATCGGTCTTGAAGCTCACCGGCTATGCCGAAAAATGCGGATTCGCTGAGTCGCTCAGGAACGGGAGGCTGGTCATTCAGCAAATCTCGACGCTGCCGCTCCCCTATCCGGACGAGCACTTCGACGGGCTGTCGTGCGTATCGACGATTGAACACTCGCCTGAGGACTCCGACACGCGATCTCTGCTGGAATTGATGAGAGTCGTGAAAAAGGGTGGGCGTCTCGCCTTTTCCGTTCCGATCGCCACCCGCCATGCCGATGTGTATGTGAATTCCGACGTATACGATCGAAAGTTCGGCGGCGCTCCGGTCTTCTACGAGCGGCATTACGACAGCAAGTCCATCCATGAGAGGCTCATCGGTCCTTCGGGCGCCACGCTGCTGTCGCTCGAGGCGTTCGGTGAGCCGGGCTTTGAATTCGGCCGGCGGGTCGCCTACCACAAATGGATGGGGCTCGGCGGGCTGCTCAAGCCGTTGCGCTGGACCATGCCGTGGTTCGCTCACCGGTTCATCAAGCCGGTGCCGCTGGAGCGCCCTCCCCTTCGGAGTTTCTGTTGCTTCGTGCTGAAGAAATAGGGAACGCCTCCACGTCCTCGCGATTGCCACGTTCCGCTCCGTGGAGCGCCGACGCCATCATCCAGAACAAGATCCCCATCTGCGTGTTGAAAATCGGGCCGGCCATGCCCAATCCGGCCACAAATACCTGCACCGGCACCACGATGAGCGCCAGTTTGGCGAGTCCAATGTCGAGCGACCGCGTCATCTTCCAACCCGCGAGCAGCGAAAACATGATCGCGCCGCCGTACAAGAGCCACATCGGAATGCCGCCGTCCAGCAGCCAGCCGGTGATTTGAGGCTCGACGTAGAAGGGGGGCGATCGGAAGTCTGACGGGTCTCCGAAATACGCGCTCATCATGCCCCAGCGCCCGACGCCTGCCCCGAGCGGGTACTGATCGAGCAGTTCGCCGACGGTGTTGGTGATGTAGTGGCCCCGATTCTCCTGATACGTCTCGAGGACGCCCTGGTCACGAATGTTCAGAAACCGTTGTTCGACCGATGCGCCGCCGACCGACGAGGCCCACAGAAAGGCCGCGATCACCAGCGTGCCGCCGCTTACGGAAATCCAGGCGCCCGCCGCAATGCGCCCTTGCCGAAATGCGAGGACGCTCAGCAGCGCCACGCCGACAATCACCATCAACAGCGCCGAGCGGACCTGGGTCAGGTAGATGACCGCGAGACCCACCGCAGACGCGCCGAGCAAGCCGATCCGCCGGAACTCCGATTTCACGTCCAGGCTTAGTCCGAGACCCAGAAGGACCGTCAGCGCGCCGGCCAGGGCCGCGCCGCCTGGTTGGTCGGTCAAGCCCGGAGGACGGACGACCAGCCGGCCGCCTCGGCCGATGTAGGTGAGCGTCGCGAGGTAATCCTCGGCGAGGTTGAGATTGAACTGCGGCGGCATGAACTGATCGGGGAAGTACACCTGCAGCACGCCGAGGCCGGCGCTGGCGAAATTCATCAGGAACACGAGAATCAACACACGATTCAGGCGCTCGGGCGATCTGACGCCCTTGTAGGCCCAGAACATCGGCGCCGCGATGCTCAACTGGAAAACGCATTGCGCGATGCCGGCGGACCATGGCGTGGTTGGCTGAAGAAGATTCAGCACCAGCAATGCGAGTGAAGCGAGAAGCAGCGCGAGCCCGCGTGGACGGGAACCTCGAACCGACAACGGCACGTACAGTACGAGCAGCCCGAGGCTGGCGATATACGGCAGTGCACGCACATAGCCGCGGTACTGCTGGGCCCCCGGGATGAACATCGCGACGCCCCACAAGAACTGCGCCGCGAGGAACAACTCGATCCAGGGAATCCGGTCGCGAAAGTTCCTGGCGCGAGGCGTGGTGTCTTCGCTGGCTGGCGCGTCCTGGAAGGCGATCGTCTCTACGGGCGCGCGGATGACCAGCGCTTCGCGCGGCGTCAGCGCCTGGTTCGTGCGTGCGATCGCATCATCGAGCTCGGCTAGTAAATCAGTAGACATTGATGCAGGTGACTCTCAGCCGATCAGTTCCGTCATGACCTGCTCGTATTGCTCGGCCGCGCGCGCCATGTCGTATTCCGACGCTCGCGTCAGACCGGTACGGGCCAGACGTTCGCGCTCTCCGGCGTCGGCGAGCAGACGACGGAGCGCCGGACCAAACTCTTCGTCGCTTGCGAGGAGGCCGAACCGGCCATCCTCGAGCACTTCCCGACTACCGGGATTGGAGGTCGCAACGATCGGTGTTCCGCACGCCAGCGCTTCCGCGTACGGCAGACCGAAGCCCTCGTACGTTGAAGGCGAGGCGTACACCCACGCGTCCTGATACAGACGCACCAGCGCCCTGGTTTCCACGCCGGTGTGATACGTCACGCCGTCGCGCCGAGGACCGGGCGTCGTTACCATATGCAACTCGGCGTCTGGAAACGACGGACGGATCTCACGCTCGAACAGATCGAGCAGCCACGCTCCGCGTTTTCGGCCCTTCAGCGCGCCGACAAAAAGAATCGAGGGAACGCGGCTGCGCGCCGTTCTGTCGGGGCGAAAGATCGTGAGATCGATACCGTTGGCAATGACACGGCGGATGAACGGGTTGAACCGCACCGTGTTGGCGCTGACCGCCACGGCGCCACGCTGCAGGAACCCGGTGAGCAGCTCCAGCACGTACACGCCTGATTGCAGAACCGCGCGCCCGATTGACGTGGCCGACCGCGCTTCTTCGAGCGCGGTGCCGTGCATGATGCGCACGACCGGCTTCCCTCGTAGCGGAAGGAGAAGGCTGTCACCATGCGCAAGAATCACGTCGAAATCGCGGTACCGTGGACCAATGGCGACAACGTTTCCCAGGTAGCCCATGGTCAATGCCCGGCCGACTCTGTTCGTCATCAGCGCACGCCAGGGTAAAGGCTGTGTGTCGTATCGAGCCGCGGATGGACGAGGGTCATACGTGAAGACAGTGACGGCGTGACCGCGATCCGCAAGCGCGTTGGCCAGGTCGTGCGCCACTTGTTCGATCCCGCTGCGCTTCACCCCCGGGCAAGGCAGACCGTAGCTGAAGACCGCAATCCGCCAGCGGCGCGGTAGCAACGAGGCCGTGGGCGTGACACGCTCCGCCAGCGCGCTGTTCATCATCACGCGGCAGCCGCGCGGCCCAACCGCTCGTAGCACTCCAGCATCTGGCGACCCACTCGCGTCAAATCGAACCGCTCGACGGCCGTCTGTCGCCCGGCCCTGCCGAGACGCGCGCGAAGCGCCGAGTCGGCCGCGAGCCTGGCGAGCGCCTTCGCCAGATCGTCGGCGTCCCCGGGCTGGTGGACCAGCGCATCGACCTCCGGCGTCACGAGCTCGCGCGCGCCGCCAGCGAAACTGACGACGACCGCTTTTCCGGTCGCCATCCCTTCCGCGATCACCAGGCCGAAGGGCTCGGGCGCCGTGCTCGCGTGCACGACGATGTCGAGGGACCGCATCGCCGCCGCGGAATCGGCTACGAAGCCCGTGAACCCGATCTTCGATTCCACTCCAAGGCGACGGGCAGCGGCCTGCAGCTCCACCAGCGTGTGTTGGCTGCCCTCCGTCTCGTACAATGGCCCGCCGACGATATACCCACGAATGTTCGTCGTCGGATCGAGCCTCGCGAACGCCTCGAGAAATGTGAGATGCCCTTTCCATCGAGCGAAGGTCGCCACCAGACCCACACGAACCGTTTCGGAATCGGCGGGGGGCAAGCCGCCAAGCGCGTCGAGATCCATGCGCGGACCGTCCGGGTGGAACCGGCTCAGATCCACGGCGTTCAGGATCGTTCTGATCTCGATCCGATCGCCGAGTTGCCGCCTGGCGTCGGCGCCGACGCTTTCGGAATTGGCCACAATCGCCGTGCAGCGAGGACTGAGCAGCCGCAACAGCCGTGACGTGAGTGGACGAGAAGAGACGTAATCGTGCAGATGCCAGATGAGCGCGGCGCGGGCCGGCCGCGTCCATGCTCCGAGCACGTGCATCTTGAAACCGTTCGTATGAATCACATCCGGATTGATAGACGCGATCGTCTTCCGGAGCTGCCGGATGTACGACGCCGAGCTGGCGCCATCGGTGACGAAGCGCAGGATGAAACTCATGCCCTGCAGCGATCCGATCGACCGGTCGGCCATGCTCGCGTCGCCGAGCCGGGCGAGTCTGGGCGGAAACGGCAGCACCCGAACCTGATCGACGATGCCCTTCGCCTGCGCCGCCAGTGGGCCGTCCTGCCCGAGCAGCAGGTGGATCTCCCACGCGGGTCTGGCGCGCCGCACGGCGGCGATGGTATCGAGAAGCGCCCGCTCTGCGCCGCCCACCTGGCCCAGCGGATTGAGGTACAGCAGTTTCATCGTGACGCGAATGGAAACGGCGGGCGGGAGAGACGCGAGGATCGCGCGCGGCGATCCTCGTCGCTCAGTGGCGTCCGGATGGAACGTCGACGGGTTCCTGGGCGAGCCGCGACGGTTTGGTGGCCCGGGCCTGCGACGTCGATTGGGTGTAATACTGCACGTATTCCTTCCGGTAATAGTGCGAGTAGTAGTAGGGATTTCGATCGAGGCTGGCTCGGTTCAACACGCCGCCGATGATGTGCGCTTTCACCGCGTGCAACTGATCGATCGCAGCGCGCGCGGCCTGCCTCGTTGTCTGCTCGGCGCCGACGACGAAGATCACACCAGACGCGATGTTCGCGACGACCGACGCGTCGGCAACCGCCAGCACTGGCGGCGAATCGATGATGACCCAGTCGAACTGCTCGGCCAGAGTCTTCAGATATTCCTCGAACCGTTTCGACCCCAGCAGCTCCGCCGGATTCGGAGGAATCAGGCCGGAAGGAAGAATCCACAAGTTGGCCGCCGCCGGCGATCGGCGGAGCGTTTCGCTCGGCTTGCAGTCACCCACCAGGAGATTCGAGAGTCCCGGCTCCTGGGCGACGCCGAAGTTCTCGTGCACGCGCGGCCGCCGCATATCCGCATCGATCACCAGCACTCGCAGACCGGTCTGCGCCAGGGCGACGGCCAGGTTCGCGGCGATGACGCTCTTGCCTTCACCGGGACCGGCGCTGGTCACCGAGATCGCCTTCGAGCCGGTTTCAGCCGATGAGAACAGCACGTTGGTCCTGACGGACTTGATCGATTCGGAAAAACTCGCGGGCACGTCGTCCGAAATCAGGATGTTCGACCCCTTCGGGCTGAATGCCGGCACCATCCCCAAATACGCCAGCCCGAGGTGAATGCGAAGCTCCTGGGGGGCCTTGATGCGGTTGTCCATGTATTCGAAGAGGAACGCAATGCCGATGGCGAGCACCAGGCCGCCAAACGTGGCGAGCATGATGTCGCGGTCGTGCCGCGGAAGGATCGACGATCGAGGCACTTCGGCCGAATCGACGACACGAACGTTCGTCGTGCGCAGTTCCCTCGAGATGCCGGTCTCCTTCGTGCGCTGCATCAAGCTCTCGTAGATCTGACGGTTGCTCTCGACCTCGCGCTGGAGGACGCCGTACTCGATCCCTTTTCGATTCAGGCTGAGCGCCTCGCCTTTCTGCGCATCCAGGGCGCTCTGCAGGCTCTTCTCCTGGCTCAGCGCCGCCTGATATTCGTTCTTCACCGATTCGACGATCTTGCCGAGCTCGCCTCGCAGCTTGGCATCGGTCGCCAGGACGGCGCTCCTCGCCTTGATCATTTCCGGGTGACGCTCGTCGTAGCGCTGCGCGAGGGTGGCCTGCTGGCGTTGCGCGTCGGTCAATTCACCTTTGAGCCGCTGGATGTAGTCGTTGGACAGGACCGCCGGATACGTGTCGATCGCGCCCGAGCCTTCGGCGGCCTTCAGCTGGTTGTAGAGCGCTTCCTTGTTGATGCGATCGGTCTTCGCCTTGGTCCACGCGGCGTTCAGATCCGTCAGACGCTGCACGACAATGTTCGACGCGCCATCGGTGATCGAGACGGTGCCGTTCTTCTCCTTGTAGCCCTGCAGGGCGGCCTCGCTCGCCTCCACCGCACGCCGCTGATCGCCGAGGCGCTCCGTGAGCCAGTCGGCGGCGTCCTTGGATGCGCTGAACTTGACCTCCATCGTCTGCTCGATATACGCCTTGGCGACGGCATTGGCCGCATCGGCGGCAAAGATCGGATCGCTCGACGTGTACTGAATCTCGACGAGACGGCTGTTGCGCACGGGCGTCACGCTGAGCCCGCCGAGAAACTCGTCGATGCGGCCCGATTGCGCCGCGGTCTCTCCGACGGCGGGAAACGCCGGCGCCGGCGCTGGCGCCGCTGCGTCGCCGGCGAACGGTTTTTTCGCCAGCGTGATCGCCGTGTTGACGGCGCCCCAGAACAGGCCCGACGGCGTGATCGCACCGGTTGGCGCCGGACCCACTCCGAGCCGCGGGGCATCCCAGAGCTTCAACAGATCAATCGTGCGCTTCGCGATACTGCGGCTCTGCAGGATGCGGTACTGCGTCTGGTAAAAGTCGTCGTTGTACCAGCCCTCCTGCGTCTGAAACATCTGATCGAGCCGCGCGACGCTGGGCGTGTCTTTCTCGATCAACAGCTGAATGCGCGCTTGATAGATCGGCGTCTGCCGGAAGGTATTCACCGCCCCGATGACGGTGATGATGAGAAACACTGGAAGGGCGACCCACCGCCGCTTGTAGAGGACGCGGAAGTAGTCGGAGAGGTGCTGCTCTTCCGCGGCCGCATACGGGACGGACGCTGTGGGTTGATGAGCGCGATCGGCAGTTTTCATTTGTCGAGGGTCCTAGAAAAACTTCGGTGGAACGACGATCGTGTCGCCAGGCAGAACCGCGTCGCTCAGTTTGCCCTTGATCTCGATTTTCTTTCCGTTGACGGTGCGCATGATCCTGATCCGCCCGTCGGCGCCGCGTTCGGTGACGCCGCCGGCCAGCGACAGCAGCTGCAGGACCGTCATGCCGCGCTCCACGGCGAACGCGCCAGGCGCTTTCACTTCGCCGGTGACGAACGCCGATTGCGCCTTGGGAATCGTGATGGTGTCGCCATCGATGAGGGGCAGGTTCAGCGCCATGTTGCCCGCCTGCAGCTCCGTGAGATCGACTCTGATGATCTCGGCCTCGGCGGCGGCGCCGCCTGCGGCCGCGGCCGGATGCCGCGGCGACCGTACGATGATCACTTCGTGACTCGCCGTCGGGTTCGGCCCGCCGGCGCGAGCAAGCGCGGCCAGCAGCGTCATATCGCCGGTGAGCTGATATTCTGCGGGCGATCGGACCTCGCCCAGCACGAGAATGCGCTGGCTGCGGTAGGTCTCGATCCCGACGGTCACCTGCGGATTTCTCAGGTAGCCGTCAGCGAGTTTCTTCTTGAGGTCCTGCTCCAGGGTGCGAAGCGTGACGTTGCCGGCCGTCACCCGTCCGATCAGGGGGAAGGTGAAGGTCCCGTCCTGCTCGACGGTGTACTTGCCGCTCAGATCCGTCTCGCCGAAGACGGTAATCGTCAGCACGTCCTGCGCGCCGATTTGATAGTCGGTCTGCGCGGCGACAGGAGCCGCGAGACAGGTGAGAAGAGCCAGTTCAATCAACACGTGCTTCATTGCGGTAACCCATAACTGATAGACGCGCCAAACCGTAATCCGTCGTACTGACGCAGCGTGAGCTCGGACGACTGTCGCCGGTAGCGGACGGCGTCGAACCCAAGCCGCAACGTTTGTCCCAGGCGGTACCCTACTCCGGCGCCGTATTGCTGGATCGTGTCTGTCCGGACATTCGGGGTCAGGATCGATTGGAGTTTCTGATACTCGAGGGTCTGCAAGCCGCCTCTGCCGACCACGTCCCAGACGTCCGTGATTCGTTGAGTAATCACGAGGCCCAGATCGGTCAGCGCGTAGTACGGCTGCGTCAGCTCGTACGAGTAGGCGAGATCGCGATTGACCTTGACCGACAGGCGCGTCGCGCCGTGGATGTACATCGCGTCGACCGCCGCAATTGTTCCCGAGTAATCCGGCAGCGTCTGGTCAAGGGCGTTGAATCGGCGAAACCCGACGAACACCTTGCCGGAGATGAGCGCCGACGGTTTGAACTCGAAGCCGGGCAGCACCTTGATGCTGTCCGCGTTGCGGACGGGGCCGAACGTGAATCGATCCTGGATCGCCTCGGCGCCTGCGACAAACGTCGTCAACGGCGTGAGCTTGAATCGCAGCTGCAGCGCTTCGGCGTCCGAGTGCCGATTGAGCGCCGTCGCCAGATCGGCGCCCAGGAACGTCTCGCCCTCGTCGAACGCGAAGTCGGACCGGGTCGCCGTCAACACCGCGCTCGTTTTGGAGGAGAGGCGAAACTCCGTGCCGAGGCCGACCGCGTGGGAGCGAAGGTGCGCGCGGGAATCGATCTCGAAACCGGGCCGCTCCTTGGTGTTCGCGTACAGGCCCGTGATGAACGGCGTCAGCCTGGAGAGCGGCACTTCCCATCGGCCTTCGTCGGTCGTGTTCCAGGCGCGTTGATTCGTGTACTTGGAGAAGTAGAGATACTGTCCGGACGCCTTGCCCGTCATGCGCGAACGTCCCAGCTTCATCCACAGATTGACAGCCGGACCCACCGCCGCCGTCGTGTCCTGCTTGGGGTCGAGGTCTTCGTTGAAAACGTTGTCGTCGAGCCCGAGGCTCGTCAGCGCGATCGACGGCGTGAACCGGAGCGGTCCAAGCCGGAATCGTCCTGCTTCAGCCGGGTCGGGGGTCTCCTGAGCCGACGCGCGGCTCTGGGTGACCCCACCCATGATCAGGCAAACAAGCGCAACAGTACAAATACGCGGCATTGTCAGAGTGTGAAAATGATGGGGGAAGGAAAAACCGAGCCGGACCCGGAAGATCCGGGCCCGGCCTTGTGGCGGAATGCGGTGACGGCAGCGACGCGAGCCGACCGATCGAGTCTTACTGAGCGGAGCTTGCCGTCAACACACCGGCGGTGATCCCAGCGGCCGCCGCTGCGCCGACCAGCCACCAGGCCGCCGGCACTTTGTTGCAGCTGATGTTGACGCCGTCCTTCGCGAGCTGTTGCGTCAGATTGTAAGGTCCCTCGGTGCAGACCACTTTCCCGTCGTGATTCAGAAGCTCGACGGCGTACTGCGCCGGAGGCAGATTGGCCAGCGAGAAGTTCCCGTCCGAGTCGAGCGGAGTGGTGCCACCGATCTGTCCCTGCTGGACGTTTCGCGCACGCACCGAATAATCGGTGTACGGCTTTTTCGCTTCCTTCTTCGCAGTCCCGCTGACTGATGCGGTCTGCTGTGCTCCGGCCGCCATCGTAGCCGTGAACGCGGCAATCATTCCCATGGTGAGTAGCTGACGGATCTTCATCAATCGAATCCTTTTGTCGGAAGCGCCGGCCGTGCGAGTTTCCGTTGGGGGGAGCCTGCCCGGCTGTCGACCCGCCAATGTTGACCCTACTGGACCATTGAGTCAAGTGACGCTGCACGATTTTTGTGTCGGCGCACATACGGTGGTATCGCGAGGGATACATCACGCCTCCCTCGGCGCCGCTTTTGGACGTAACAGATTGAGCCGCCGCATCTTACGGTACAAATTCGTCCGCTGGATGCCGAGGACCCCCGCCGCGTCGGCGATTCGACCGTGATGGTGCTGGAGCACGGCGGCAATGTAGTCGCGTTCGAACTTCGCCCGCGCCTGCCGCAGCGTTGCATCCAGCCCTGTCGGGCTCACGGCACCTTCGAACTGGGTGTGTGCCAGCACGTCCTCGAGGCGGATCAGGCCGCCAGGCGCCAGCAGAATCAACCGTTCCAGCAACCCCCTGAGTTCGGGCGCATTGCCGCGCCACGGCAACGCCGCGAGCAGCGTCAGCGCCGACCGCGTGAAGGTCTTCACAGGCTTCCCGTTCTCCCGGCACATTTCCTTCAAGAATTGGGTGGCCAGCACCGGGATGTCCTCACGCCGCTGCCGGAGCGCCGGCACGTCGATGCGAATCAGCGACAAGCGCTCGTAAAGGTCCTCGCGAAGACGCCCCTCCTCGATGGCCGCTTCCATGGAGCTGTCGATCGAGGCAATCGGCCTCACGTCGAGCGGAATCGCTTCGCGGCTGTCTTCGAGAAACACTTCGCGATCTCTCAGGATTCGAACCAGTCGCGCCTGGCCGCGGGCCGGCAGCTCGACGACATTCTCGAGAAACAGGATGCCGCCCGCCGCATCGATCAGGCGGCTGTGCCGATCGATCCGCTCGAGGCTGCGCCGTTCCGGAGCGCCCCCAGACGGCCGCTTGTTGACCATTCCGAACAGCTGCTGTTCGAGATCCTCGGCTATCGGGCTGGAGCAATCCACCTTGACGAAGGGGGCGTATGCGTTCGCGCCGTGCGCATGAATCGCGCGCGCGATCATCTCTCGACCGGTGCCGCGTTCTCCGCAGATGAGCATGCCGCAGCGGCCCGATGCCGCCCGCTGCACAAGATCCATCACGGCGCGCATCGCGGGTGACGCACCGATCACGCCGAACGGCATCTGTTCCGCCGGGCGCGTGTGCTGCGGCGACGCCGCAAGAGCGGCCTGCTCACGTGCGTTCGCCAGCAGCGCTTCGAGATCCCGCACGGACGGCGGACGCGGCAGCACGTCGAAGACGCCGGCGCGGATCGCCTCGGCCGCAGCCGAAGGACGAAGCGGATCGGCGATGCCAATCACCACGGCGTTCGGCTGCTTGTTCCGAATGGCGCGCGCCAACCGGATCGCGTCCCCGTTTTGTCGCAGGTCGATGAGACACACCGACACCGGCGCTCTCAGCGCATTCATCGCGTCCATGCTGTCCACGAGGAGCGGCTCGTAACCGACGGCGCGAAGCAGAGTGCTGAACTCCGCCTCCCCGTCCTTGCCGGCCACGAGCAACGCGGTGGTCGAGACACGCTGCGCCGTAAGCGTCGCGGCTGTCATGGTTTCAGCCGCGTGAAGACACCGGCGCCCGTCGCGTCGACCTCCACGTGATCGAATGTGCCGTCAGCAAGATAGATCAACCGTCGATCGGGCTTGCCGTGATGCTGCGTATCCAGGGCCATCAGCGTCAGCGTTCCTCCCGTGTAGTCCTCCCACTTGTCCACCAGGCCGTCGCCGTCGGTGTCCTCTTCGACGTGGACCAGCGCGCCCTTATCGAAGCGCTCCCATCTCGAGACCTTGCCGTCATGCTTGGTGGCCCGCTCGATCCGCTCGATCGTCTTGTCAACGCTGCCTTGAGCCACGCCTGACGGCGCCGATCCGCTGTGGTACTCCCACCGATCGATTTTCCCGTCGCCGTCTTCGTCGACTTCGACACGGACGACCCGCATCCCGTCCATGTAGCCCCACGTATCGATTTTCCCGTCGCCGTTGGAGTCGTATTCGAGACGCGTCAAACGGCCGGAGGCTTTGTCGTAGCCCGGATGAAGACGCGCTGCCGCCGCGACACCCGACGAGGGCTGTTGGCAGCCGGCCGCCACGACCGCGAGGGCCCCGGCGCATGTCAGGGCGAGCGGGCGCTTGAGAATAGTTGAGGTCATCAGGGAAAGCTTCGCCCTCTCACTTACAGTTGTGCTCTCGGGGAGAATCGAGCTCTTCTGGGAGGACACTCAGTATATCGGCCAACTCGACTGTGTCAATAGGGACAGTGAAAAAGTGCACAGTGATACGAACAAGCACCGACTACGTCATTTGAATGACTTCTGAGTAAAATATAAGACTTTATGGCGATAATGATACCGGCTGGACGAAACAGCCCAGCCGGCGACGTGGGTGGTGACCGAGAGGGGCCTTAGCGCTGTTGAGCGTTGAGAACTGAGGCGTTATGGGCCGCAACCGCAGCCATGAAGCCGTTTGACGCCGCCATCATGACGATCGCCGCCACCCGGTGGTGATTACGCCACATCTGCTCTGCCGCCAGAATCGAGGCCGCACTCACCGTCGCCTTGATCCCGATGAACAGGCCAGGATTTCCGACTACGCTCTTCATGAGTGGATTGGCCTCGACCGCCCCGCCCTTCAGCGCCTTGAGCGTCGAGTAGGCGTCGAAAGCCTGGAGCGCCGCCGAGCCACCGTAGAGGGCCGTGAGAATCGAGGGTCGGCCAGCAAGACCCGTCCATGCCGGGCCTGGTGCTGTTAGTACCGGGGTCTGAACCGCAGTATCAGCGACCGCCTCGATCTTGTCCGCCGAGGTCGCGTCGGCCTTGTCAGCCGAATTCTTCTCCGCCGCGAAGGCGGGAATGGTGCCGAGAAATACCGCCAAGCAGGTTGCGAGAATCGTCCGGCCCATCTCTTACGCTCCAGGTCAATCGCGCGCCTGATTGCGCCGCGGTTACCCGAGAGAAGAGCGAGAGCTGAGCCACTCGACTCAAATTGCTAAGTCGTTATCGAATAGCGAGTTAGGTAATTGGTGTGCGCGCACTGTGCTGTGCCAGTGTGCCAGCCCCGCACGTGCGGGCGCCGCCCACCTGGCACAGTCGCGCGGAGAGAATCCGGCAGATCCGCTCGAGTGAAGGCTTCGTTACACGCCGGAGTGACCGAAACCTTTGCCGCCACGATCAGTCGCCGGCAGCACGTCGACTTCGTCCCAGGTCACCCGCGCGACCGGCGCGACGACGAGCTGCGCGATACGCATGCCGCGCGAGACGACGAACGTCTCATGGCCGAGGTTGATCAACGGCACGCGGATCTCGCCGCGGTAGTCGGAGTCGATCGTCGCCGGCGTATTCGGCAGGCTGATGCCGTGCTTGACCGCGAGCCCGGATCGCGGACGCACCTGCCCTTCGAACCCCTCGGGGATCGCGATCTCGAGGCCCGTCGGCACCAGGACGATCACGCCCGGCGCGATCAGCACGTCCTCGTCTGTGGCGGCGTGCAGATCCATACCCGCGGCGCCCGGCGTCATGTAACACGGCAGCGTCAGCCCCTCGGCGGACGCGAGCCGGCGAATTTTCAGTGTGAGCGCGATAGACAATCAGCGTTCCTTTTTCTCGCGGCGGTTCTTGCGGGCACGCCGATCCTTGCGCTCCCGCTGCACGGCCTTCCCCTTCGCGTCGTGCCGAGGGGTGCGCTTGCGCGTGCCGCCGACATTCGTGTTCTTGTTGCGCCGGCGCACCTGGATCCTGATCGGCGAGCCGACGAACCCGAACTCCTCACGCAGCTTGTTGACGAGAAACCGCTCGTACGAAAAATGAAACGTCGTCGCGACGTTGGTGAAGAACAGGAACGACGGCGGCGCGACGCCGGTCTGAGCGGCATACATGATCCGCACATGCTTGCGGCCGGGGCTGACCGGCGGATTCGCCGCGGTGATCCGCTCGATGAATTTGTTGAGCGCCGGGGTCGGCACCCGCACGCGGCGGGCGGCGGCGACCTTGTCGATCGTCTCGAGCACCTTCGTCGTACGCTCGCCGGTCAGCGCGGAGATGTGGAGGATCGGCGCGAAGTCGAGGAAGCGCATGCCGTGCCGCAGCTTTTCGTCGAACACCTCGACGAAGCGGTGATCCTCGGTCTTCACCAGATCCCACTTGTTGGCGATGATCACGACGCCGCGCCCGGCTCGATCGGCCTCGCCGCCGATCGCCGCGTCCTGATCGGAGGCGCCGGTGTTCGCGTCGATGATCAGTGCGACGACGTCGGCATCGGCAATCGCCTCCTTGGCGAGCGCAACGCTCACCATCTCCACCTTCCCGCCGCCCGCGACGCGGCCCGGCCGGCGCATGCCCGCGGTGTCGATGATGCGGAAGTGCCGGCGGTGCCACAGCAGCGGTGAATCGATCGCATCGCGCGTCGTCCCGGGCATGTCGCTGACCAGAACGCGCTCTTCGCGAAGCAGCCGGTTCACGAGCGAGGACTTGCCAACGTTCGGCCGGCCGACAATCGCGACACGGGTCTCGCGGTCGGCATCCGCGGGAGCAGAGCTGAGGACCGAGGGCTGAGGGCTATCCGAATCGGAGCCTTGATCCGTCTGCCTTGAGTCCTCCGGTCGCCTTGAGCCCTGAGCCCTGAGCCCTTCGACGATCTGATCCATCAGCTCTGCGACTCCGGTCCCGTGCTCCGCCGAGATCTCGCTCACCGGGTCGAAGCCCAGCTGGAAAAACTCCAACGAAGACTTCTGTGATCGTTTGTCGTCGGTCTTATTGATCGCCAGGATCACCGGGATGCCGGTCTCACGCAGTTCGCGGGCGATTCTCTCGTCCCCCGGAATCAGCCCCTCGCGCCCGTCAACCAGAAGGACGAGAAGATCGGCGCCGACGATGGCGCGCTGCCCCTGCTGGACGACCAGTTCGTGAAGTGGATCCTGGCTCTCACCGTATAAACCTCCCGTATCGAACAGTTGGAACGATGTGCCGCGCCAGATGACCGGCCGCGCCAGCGCGTCCCGCGTCGTCCCGGCGATCGGGGCGACGATGGCGCGGCGGCTGCCGGTCATTCGATTGAAAAGCGTGGATTTCCCCACGTTCGGGCGGCCGACCAGCACGACGGAGGGCGATTTACGGGACATTCGCTCTTTCACTTAGCCTCAGCATTGACAGCGTAAGTATCACAATCTATAGTATTTACAAGCGGTCAGGAGACCCTAAGCATGATCAAGGTCGACATCGTCAACGAAGTGTCGAAAATCGCCGACATCACCAAGGTCAAAGCCGAGGTGGCAGTCGACGCAGTTTTCGACGCGATGCGAACTTCCATGCAGCGGGGAGAACGTATCGAGCTTCGCGGATTCGGCGTATTCCAGGTCAAGCCTCGCAAGCGCGGCATCGGCCGTAACCCTCGGACAGGTAAGGAAGTGCGCATCCCTCCGGGCCGCACGATCCGCTTCAAGCCCGGCAAAGACCTCCAGAACATCGGCTAACTTGGACCCCACCCCGGTCGTCGTCTGGAAGCCCATCGCGAAGTTCCAGGATCGCGTGTGGCTGCACGTTCTGCTGTTCGTCCTGACCATCGCCTCCACGATGTTCGCCGGAGCCATTGCGTACGCGGGCTTTATCGACGATTTCCGTGGGGGAACTTCCCTCCCCATGCCGTTTGCCTCGCTGTTCCTGCGCGGTCTCTGGTACAGCGGCACAATCCTCGCGATCCTCGGGTGCCACGAGCTCGGGCACTATTTCGCCTGCCGCTATTATGACGTCGATGCGTCCCTGCCGTTTTTCATTCCCGTACCGTTTCTGCTGACCGGCACGATGGGCGCGTTCATCCGCATTCGTGAGCGGATTCCGAGCAAGCGGATGCTGTTCGACATCGGTATCGCAGGCCCGATTGCCGGCTTCGTCGTCGCCGTGCCGGCGCTGTTTGCCGGCCTCGCGATGTCGCATGTCGTCAGGATTCCAGCCGATGCGTCAGGCATGCTGGAGCTTGGCGAGCCGATCCTGTTCAAGCTCGCCTCGTGGCTCCTGTGGGGCACGCAGCCCGACGGCTACTCGCTGAACATGCACCCGATGGCCTTCGCCGCGTGGTTCGGCCTGCTGGCCACGGCGCTGAACCTGTTCCCGATCGGCCAGCTCGATGGCGGTCACGTATCGTACTCGGTGCTCGGCTCGCGCCTGTCCACCTACGTGACGTTTGCGATGCTCGCGGTGGCCGTGGGCCTCTCGGTCTTTGCATCGAGCTGGATCGTCTGGACGGCGATGATTGTGGTGATGCTGGCGATGTTCGGACCGAGGCATCCGCGCGTGTTCGACGAGGAGACGCCGCTCGATCGCACGCGC
>Ga0163163_10001430_pt1 | contig 20184 bp, 13 predicted proteins | sample S65metaG_FD_119766 | JGI IMG/M metagenome (GOLD analysis project Ga0163163, IMG submission 119766) | Switchgrass rhizosphere microbial communities from Kellogg Biological Station, Michigan, USA - S6-5 metaG | ecosystem: Host-associated > Plants > Roots > Rhizosphere > Soil | place: USA...
ATGCGCGTGCCCTTCTTGAGCTGCTTATCGAAAATCGGAGTTATTTTCTGGATGGCCACCGGCAGTAGATAGATCGTCAGCAGATCGTAGGAAGAATAGTCCTGCTGCAGCAGGTCGCCATGGACGATGCGCGCGCGGGACTCCAGGCCCAGAGTTTTGATGCGGAGCGCGCTCTGCTTATAGAGAGCTTCGTCCAGTTCCACGCCGGTCGCGTCGGCCTGGTATTTGCGCGCCGCCATGATGACGATGCGGCCGTCGCCGGAGCCCAGATCGTACATCTTCTCGCCCGCCTTGAGCTCGCCCAATTGCAGCATTTTATCGACGATGGATTGCGGCGTCGGGAAATAGGGGGCTATCTTAGCGTCGTCGGACGGCGGGGCTTTGTCTTGCGCCCATAGGCCCAGCGTAAGCCCCAACGCCAGCGCCGCGGCCGCCGGCAGCCATGTCACGTTCCACCGCATCAAATTAAATATAGACCAGTTCGACCTAGACTATCCTTCGAACAGGTCAAGGGACTCAGAATGCCAGCTTAAGGCCGAACTGAATCAGGCGCGGATTATTCACCGTGTAATTCACCACGTTAAATGTAGCAGGCGAGGCGAAGTCCGCCCCCTCCGCGTTGCCGCCCGGCGCGCCAAACTGCGGATGATTGAACAGGTTGAAGATCTCGGTGCGGAAATCAACCCGCATTCCTTCGCGCGGCACAAAGTGCTTGATGATGGAAAAATCCGTGTTTACAAAATCAGGACCCGACAGTGGCGTCCGATTCGCGTTTCCGAGCTGTCCCGGCGCCGGCTGCGAGAAGCAGGAAGCGTTGAACCACCTCGACAACGTCGGGTTGCTCAGCGTGGGATCGCAGGTTTGATTCGGGCGGATGAAGCTTTGGGCATTCGTGTTGGTGAGGTTTGCGCCGGAAGAGTTGTTGCTATCGTAAACGAATACAGGGAATCCGGAAGTAACTTTTTGGATGACGGTCAACTCCCATCCCCCGGCAATTGCGTCGACCACGCCGTTCCAGTGGTTTCCCCATTTTTTGCCTTTGCCAAAGGGCAAGTCGTAAATTATGCTTGCCGTGAAGTTTTGATTCAGGTTGATCTGCGAGAGTCCCCAGTCCAAGCTTTGCCAGTTCGGAAGAGGGTAGTAGGTGGCCCCGATGATGCTTCCCAACCCGTCGCTGAATCCGGTATCGTACGCCCGTGAATAGGTATATCCGATGAGAGCGTAAAGGCCGTGCCGCGCGCTCTTGGTCTCGGCTTTAAGTTGCAGAGAATTGTAGTGCGCCAAGCCCGCATCGAAAATCGAGTCGATCGTTGAAAATTGGAACGCAGGATAGGGCACGCCGAACGCCGATCCATTGGGACCGCATCCCAGGGTGTATCCTTTAACGCTTCCGCAGGCGCTCGGCGAGTTGACGTTGATATTATTTCCGAACACCAGAAGGTGCGAACTTCGCGAGCCCGCGTAACCCGCAGTCAGTACAATCTGGCCGGGCAGCTCCTGCTCTACATTGACGTTGAACTGCTGAATTCTGCCCTGCTTGAAATTGGTGGGTTGCGCGAGAATGGTGCCTGTGAAATTTGCCGGGTCAGGCGGCGCGGTGAACGTCGGGAAGCCCGAGGACATGCTGATTCCCCCTGGTGTTAATCCACGCTGCGCGCAGGCAGACGTGGCGAAGGTGCAGGAGGTCGGGAAAAAAGCAAATGCGTCCGATTCCGCGTAGGAGGGAGGGTTCTGCCACAAACCCTGCGCGCCCTGATTCCAGGACGAATCGTGAAAAATCGCATAGCCGCCGCGAACCACAGTATTATTGCCCCCGAATGGTTTCCAGGCTGCACCCAGACGCGGCTCGAGCGCGTGCCAATCCATATCAATGCCAGCGCTGCTACCGATACCATTCTGGCCTGGCACCAGGAACTGTCCGGTGGCGGGATCAAAGTTCGACTGACGATTGCCCACTTCATGTTGGGGTGTCATCAGTGACCAGGCCAACCCGAGGTTCAATGTTAAGTTCTGGCTCAGGCGCCAAGTATCCTCAACGAAGGGACGGAAAAGCTTCCAGCGGCGGCCGGTATTTCCTCCACCGAATTCCTGATCGTGGATCGCCAGGCTGGTCAGTCCCGTTAGGAGGTCCGCGGCCGGATCATGTGTCCAACCTCCAGTGACCACCCAGAAGCCATTCGGGAAACCGACGGCGACGGTGTTCAATTGATTTGCACGAATGGAACCGCCCGCGCGAATGTTATGTTTACCGCGCACCATGTCGAGTGAATCCGAGAACGTCCATACATTCGTTCCACCGACGAACGGCGAGTAACCCCGGTCTCCCAGCGACCAGTAAGTCGACATCGATATCGACGTCAGGCCGCAGCTTCCCCCTCCCAAATTAGCGCCGGGAATGCCGAACGCCCGCGAAAGGCAACTGCCGGTTCCCTGCGAGGTGATGTAGTTGAAAATCCGGTTGAAGCCGGCGCTGATCTGATTTACCGTCGTGGGTGAAAAAATATGCGTCTCTGAGATGGCTGCGTTTCGGCCGTGATTAATAATTCCTTGATTGCTGGCAAACGGGCCTTGTTCAGCGAATCCGTCCGAGCCGCCGGGAACGTACGACGTAGCCTGATCGTAGCTGAAGCGCGCGAACAAAGTGTCTTTGCTCGAAAGATTTTCGTCCAGACGAATATCGAACTTCCCTTCGTTGAGCTTCCGCACGGGTTGGCTCACGAAGTTATAGCCCAGCGCGGGGTTGTTGGCGTTCGGCAAAGGGTAGAGGTTGATAAATTTCCGGCCGATCGGGTCGATCAGGCCCTGCGGAATGATGTTGCAAGGTGTGCCCACCCCCTGGCTTCCGTTCGCCGCGGAAGGCAGAGCCTTGCCCCCGCTGCACATGAACGGAACCGCAACCGGGTTCTTATCCGTTCCCGTGGTCGCCCAAGGATTCACCAGGCTGACGGTATTCGGTTGTCCGAAAGCATCGCGGCTAAAATCGCCGTTACGCTGGGCTATCGACGGAACCAAACCTGTGAACGGAATCCCATGCCTCTGATCTTTCTGCTCAATATCCGCAAAGAAAAACACCTTGTCCTTCTTGATGGGACCGCCGACCGAGCCGCCAAATTGGTTGAGATTGAACTTCTCAGTGGTTGCAGCGAAGAAACTGCGGGCGTCCAACTCGGTATTGCGGAAGAACTCGAAGGCGCTTCCGTGGAATTTGTTGGTCCCCGATTTCGTGGTGACCAAAACGGTCGGGCCCCCGCGCGTTCCCCATTCCGCCGAATAATTATAGGTCAGAACTTTGAATTCCTGAATCGAGTCGATCGAAGACAGAATCGAGATGGCGCCTGACGTTAATTCGTTATTGTCATTGCCGTCCAACAGCCAGTCGGTGCTATTCGCGCGTGATCCCCCAACGGATAGAGAAAAAGATCCGCGCGCGGACGCCTCGCTGCTGGGGCCGCCGTTAAAAAAGCTATTCGGATTTGTCTCCTGCGAGGTACCCGGCGTTAGCGTAGCGAGTTGAACGAAGTCGCGGCCATTCAGTGGCAGATCGGTGACCTGCTGAGATGTGATCACTTGACCGAGCGTCGCATCCGCGGTCTGAATCGCTACCGGCGTGGCCGAGACGTCAACGGTAGTTTGCACGGTCGCCAGCGAGAGCTTGAAATCCAGTTCCCGGTGCTCGTCCACCTGCAGGCGAATGTCTTGAGCGGTGGCGGGCTGGAAACCATTTTGTTCCACTTGGACGTTATAAATTCCAACGCCGAGCAGTGGGAAAGTATACCCGCCGTTTCCGCTCGTGGTGGAAGACCGCGTTAGTCCCGTGGCGGGAACCGTGACCGTCACCTTCGCTCCCGGCACGGCCGACCCGGCAGCGTCTGTGACCGTTCCCGAAATGCTTCCGGTTGCTTGTCCGAAGCCGAGTTGGCTGGTGGTGCCGAGAAACAGGCAGGCCAAGGCGATGCCGCTCGCCTTTTTAATATGCCTGGAATAAAAATGGACGAATCGGTGTAACGAACGTGCGTCTGACATTGAGTTTGCCCCCTGATTTACTGCTTGAGAATTGGCCCCTCTGACGTGAACTATCCAAGTTCAACCTCAAATCCGGCCGGCGACTTAGGAAGCGGATTATAGTAATAGTCTTGAGCTTATTGATCAATTTGTCAAGAAAAAACCAAGTGCCTGATTAGCGGTTTAATCCCACAAGAAAATGCGAACATCGATAAATTGGAGTTGATCCGGCGTCCGCCAACGGGCACACGGTCGTCACATCACGGTTCGATGTAGACCCGCACGCGATTGCTCGAAGCGCCATCCACGTCCAGGTACAATTCCGCGGGCCCGTAGTTGCTGATCTTGGGCACGGCGATTTCGATCAGATAAAAGCCCACATACCCCGGCGCGAGTTCGGCGCGCGTCACTTGCACCGGCGCTCGGTCCAGGTAAACGTGAACGTTGCCCGCCACGCGCGGCGGGTTGTCGAGCGGTGCGGGAACTCCCGTGGGCCATGCCGGCGTCACACGTCCCAATCCGGTAGCCAGGATCTGAATCCGAGTGCCGGAGTGCGCCGCCGTCATCGCATCCAACATCACGCCCTTATCGGCATCCAGCAGCATGGGCGAGCCGTCGCGCGCCACGAAGATCACCGGTGCGGCAGTGACTAGCGGCAATGACGGCAGATTTAACGGAGCGCCGGCTGAACTCGCGGCCAGCGGCAAAGTCGCGCCGCGCGCCTCGAAAGGAATCTGAATGTGCGATTCACCGTCCATCGCGGCTAGCACCGGCGCCGCGATTCCTCCGGCCTGAACACTCTCGACTTGCGCACCCAGAATACTCACCAGCGAACCCGGCGCTACCGCACGCTTGATCATGTCCGCCGCGCTCACCACGCTGCGATCGCGCATCCGGTGCGGAGCCAGCGCTGCGTAGACGCCATAACCATCGAGCGCAGTCCACAACAGATTCCCTTGCGCGTCCAGTTTCACATCCATGGCCGCGGCGCCGTCCGGCAAGCCTGCGAGAGCAGTCCAGTTTTGCACCGCTCCCAGCGCGGTTAAATCCGCGTAAGCCAGGAACACACCCCGGTCGGTGGCGGCATAAAGCGCGCCGCTCGCTGGATCGGCCGCGACTCCATGCGCCGCCGCATCCGGCAGATTGGCGGTGAAGTTGTCCCAGAACGCGCCGCCGTTGACGGTGTGCAGCACGTGTATGGGGGGGCTCGCACGCAGCGGATCGGCAGGAGCGGCACCCAGCGCCGCCAAGGCCACGCGCGGGTCTTGTGGATCGATCCAGAAGCGCTCCACTGGTCCTGAACTCACGAGTCCAGCACTCGGAGAAAAGGCCTGCCAGTTCAGTCCCCGATCCGCCGAAACCAAGATCGCGCCGTTCTGCATCCCGCTATAGATGAAGTCGCCGGCGATAGCGAGGGCCGTCACGCTCGCGCCGCGAATCGACGAAAGTATCACCCGCAATTGGGTTTCCCGCACCAGGTCGGTGTTGCTTGCCGGAATCCAGGCTTGCTTGTTGCCGGGGGGCCACGCCGCTGCGGCATCGCTATTCAGTGCGATGCGCGCGCCTTGATCGCCCACCGGAAGATCCAGCAGCCGGGTTGCCGGCAGGTTGGGCAAGTCTTCGTTCACCCCGCTCCAGGAGCGGCCTCCATCCATCGAGTGAAATACGCCGGCCGCGCCCGCCGTCACGATTTCATCGCTGTTGCCGGGGGCGATGGCCAAATCGGCTACCGTTCCGCCAATCAGAGAGGTTCCACGATGGAAGGTCGCGTTCTCCCAATGGGCTCCGCCATCCTCTGAGCGATACACGTATTCGCCGAACGCATACACGCGGCTTCCGTCCCCGGGCAATGCGCGGGTCTGCGCTCCTGGCTCCGGCAGAGTTCCAACCGCTACGTTCGTCCTGGCGGGCGGCATTTGCGCAGTGCTAGCCTGCCAGCTCTCCAGATCGGCCGTTTGGTACAGCCGGCCCGACGATGTCTGGACATAAAGCACCCCGCCTGGTCCATACCAAACTCGCGTGCAGGGGCCCGACGCGACTCCGGCCAAAGCCTCATCGAGGACGAAGTTACCGATATGCCGCCAATCGGGCGATGGTACGGCAGGCTGGGCATGAATTCGCCACGGCGCCAGAACGGCGAGCAGTACTGGGGCGAAGCGCCACGGCGCTGTGGACAACTTATACATACAACCCGTCCATTGTAGCCCGGTTTATCGGCTGAAAGGCTCCGAAACTTCTGATTACAGAGGAAATTTTCAAATAAATCGTTGCGGACCCCCACTTGCCATGAAGTTTAGTGCTAAACTGTCCGAAATAGTATTTTATGATACGCGTCGTGTATCCCGGCCGAACGGTGGTGTTGTCGCTCATGCTTGTAGCGATCGCGGCGGTGTGTCCGGCGCAGTTCACTCCTTTTCAGACTGGGACTTACGCGGCAAAAGTCATCTCGCAATCAGGCCAGGTTTCGGTGGTCAAAGACACCCAGCCGTGGGCGCTCTCCGTGGGCGATTCCGTGCAGATTCGCGACCTCATTCTTACGGGACCTGACGGCCACGCTCTGCTGCAGGTTTCCGACGGCAGTACTTTTGAGGTATTTCCGAATTCGCGCGTGGTGTTCCGCAAGAATCCACCCAACTGGAAGGACCTGCTCGACGTCCTGGTGGGTCGCGTCCGAGTCCACATCGAGCATTTTGGCAACGTGCCCAACCCGAATCGCGTGCTCACGCCGACCGCGGTGATCTCGGTGCGCGGCACAACCTTTGACATTACCGTCGATGACGACGACGAAACGACCTTGGTTGAAGTGGAAGACGGTCAGGTGGAAGTGCAGCATGCTCTGCTGCCGCGCGGAAATTCGAAGGTCCTGAATCCCGGCGAGTCGTTGCGGATTTATCGCAACGAGCCCATCGCAGCGCGCGGCCTGGACAAAGGCAACCTCGCGCGGATCGTATTGCGCTCGATGGCGAACGCGGCCATCACGATGGCGACGCGCATGCCCGGCTCGGGCGGCGGTGTCGGTGGTGTCGGCGGCGGCACCGGTGGCGGCGTGGGCGATACGCAGAAAGTGCCTCCACCACCTCCTCCACCCCCTGCTCCACCATCGGGCCCCGCGCTCTAGCGAACTGCCGCGCTTTAGGCGAACTTCTCAGGCGAACGTCTCAAGCTGAACCGGCGCCCCGTCCCCCGTGCGAAACTAGCGGTTAGCTATGAAGTATCTGCTGCCATTTTTGATTTTGCCGCTAACGATCGCCCTCCCGGCCCGCGCCCAAGGCGTGTCCGCGCCGTGGGACATATCGCAGACCCTCACATCGCTCGCCGAGCAATCGCAGCGGCTCCTGCCCATCCTCGAACAACTGACTCCCGACAAGTGGGAAGCGAAGGGAGCGCCCTCCGCTTACACCGCGCAATGGCGCAACGCGCGCAGCGAAGTGGGCTATTTGCTGGGCGCGGCCGAAGCCATGAAGAAGCAACCGGAGAAGCTCACCCTGGGGCTGGAGACGCTGTTCCGCCTGCAAGCTATCGAGGCCCAAGTGAATTCATTGACTGAAGGTGTGCGGCGTTATCAGAATCCGGCGGTGGGCGATTTGCTGGTGAGCGTGGTATCCGCCAACTCCGCCAATCGCGATCAGCTGCGGCAATACATCACCGACCTGGCCAAGACAAAGGAAGAGGAATTTCAGGTGGTGGATCGCGAAGCGCAGCGCTGCCGCGGGACGCTGATGCGCCAGCCAGCCGCGCGTCCAGCCCCCGCGGCTCCCAAGTCCGCCGCCCCCGCCCCACCTCCATCGCAGAATCCGAAATAGGCGAGAGAAAACTCATGACTGAGACCACCACTTTCCAATGCAGCATCTGTGAGGAGCCTTCCACCGAAATCTGCGTCCACTGCACCAAGGACACCTGCACCAATCACCTATGCGAAAAGTGCAAACGCTGTAGCGACTGCTGCCAGTGCGATTTCCGGCGTAACAACGATTAGAGGGCGGGCGCGGCGCGGCGAACTCTAGCGCGCTAAAATTGATCGAAATGCAATTCCTCGCCGAAAGCCTAGTCGAACTCATCACCCAGACTTCCACCAACCTGCCGCCCGACGTGCGCGAAGCCATGAGCCGTGCGCTGGGGACGGAGCTGCCCGACACTCAGTCCTCGCAGGCGCTGAACGTGATCGCATCGAATATCGATATGGCGGCTGAGGATCAGGGTCCCATCTGCCAGGACACCGGCATGCCCACCTTTGTGGTGCACACGCCCGTGGGCGTCAACCAGATCCTGCTCAAGAGTGCGATTCAGGAGGCCGTGGCCGAGGCAACGCGCCGCGGCAAACTGCGCCCCAATTCCGTCGATTCGCTCACCGGCAAGAACAGCGGCAACAACCTTGGCGTCGAGACGCCCGTCATTCACTTCGAGCAGTGGGCCGAGGATCAGATCGAAGTGAAGCTCATTCTCAAGGGGGGCGGATGCGAGAACAAGAACATCCAGTATTCGCTTCCCGCCGAGCTGGAGCATATGGGTAAAGCCAGCCGCAATCTCGAAGGTGTGCGCAAGTGCATTCTGCACGCCGTGTGGCAGGCGCAGGGACAAGGCTGCGCGCCGGGCGCGGTCGGCGTGTGTATCGGCAGCGACCGTGCACACGGCTACGTTCTTGCGAAGGAGCAGTTGTTTCGTACCCTGGACGATGTGAATCCGCATCATGACTTGGCGCGGCTCGAAAACGAGATCGTGGAGGAAGCCAACCGGCTTGGGATCGGCGCAATGGGTTTCGGAGGGAAGGTGTCGCTGATCGGATGCAAGATCGGCGCTGCCAACCGCCTGCCCGCCAGCTTTTTTGTGTCGGTGGCCTATGAATGCTGGGCCTTCCGGCGCTTGGGAGTCCGGCTCGACGCGACCAGCGGAGCGATCACCGGATGGCTATATCGCGATCCCTCGCGGCTCGTCGAAAAAATGACGCAAGGTACGGGCGTCCCGCTTACCGGCCGCGAAATCATTTTGCGCCCGCCCATTAGCGAGGAGCAAATCCGCGCGCTCAAAGTGGGCGACGTGGTGCTGATCACGGGCGAATGTTACACCGGCCGCGACGCAGTGCACGCGCACCTGATGACCAATCCGTTGCCCGAAGGCGTCGATCTGCGGGGTGCGTTGCTCTATCACTGCGGTCCCGTGATGCTCCAGAGCGGCGAGAAGTGGACCGTCAAAGCCGCCGGCCCCACCACCAGCAGCCGCGAAGAGCCGTATCAGGCCGACATCATTCGCAAATTCGGGGTGCGGGCAGTGATGGGCAAGGGCGGCATGGGGAAGAAAACCTTGGCGGCGCTCCAGGAGCACGGCGCGGTTTATCTCAATGGCATCGGCGGTGCAGCCCAGTATTACGCACGCGCCATCGATCAGGTATTGGGTGTGAGCCTGCTTGAATTCGGCATCCCCGAAGCCATGTGGAAGCTGCATGTGCACGACTTCATGGCCATCGTGACGATGGATGCGCACGGCAACAGCCTGCACGCGGAATTAGAGCGGAAAACCGGCGACAATCTCGAAACGCTGCAGACTCCGGTGGTCACTTCTTCGCGCTGACGGCATCGGCTCTGGTCAGGTAGAGCACGAAGGGCGTCACCTCAAACGGCATCTTTTCGCGCGGCGACAGCAGGGCCAGCGGCCGGGTTTTCACGAGAGCCAGTTGATTCGTCCAGGGATTTAATTTCACGCGCGATCCCAATGGCAATGCCGCGATCTGGTCCAGTTTCTCGAGGTGAAGAGCCGGCGCCGCTTCCGCGAAACTGGCCAGACGTGCCAGCGCCGCCGAATCGGCAATCTGATCGCCCAGGCTTGCCTGCAACAGGCGCGGCATGGCAGTGCGGCGCGCGGCCAGCGCCTTGAGGAATAAACCTGCGTTGACCAGGTTTGCATAAGGCGACGCGCGCATCATCGTAACGGCCTTCTCGGAAGCGGCCTGCATTTCTTCGGCCGGCCGCTCGAAACGGAAGCGCTGCAGGAGCTCGAAATCGCTCAACATTGTTTGGTTGTTGAAGGCGAATTGAGTCTGCGTGGCGTGTCCCAGCGCGATGTGCGCAAGTTCGCTCGCGAGCGTCAGCGCCAGGCTCCCTTCGTCCGGCAGAACGTCAATCAGGCCGCGGCTGATGACGATGGTATGACCGATGCTAAAAGTTTCGAACGGCGTGGTCAGCAGCACGCGGCAGTGGACTTCGATGTCCAGCTTCGACGATACGATCAAATTGTTGGCGACGGAGTTGAGAACTTCGTCCACGGGCCCCGGCGGCGCCAGCAATCCTCCCTTTTCAAGGCGGGCGAGCAAATTCTGTTCCGCCTGCCGCTCCCACAAACGCTGACTTTCGAGCGGCGAAATATCCTTGGGGGCGTCCGCATCCTGAACCGCGGAAGCACTCTCGATCAGGATACTGGTCAATTCGTCGACATTGCGCGAAGGCGTCGCGGCATAGTCCCAAAAGCGTGTTTGCGCCTTGAAATGCGGCATGGCGCCGTCGGCAGCCCCGCTCGCTGCAGCCTGTTCTTCAATATAAATTTGCGCGGGAACCCACAGCGACTCCGCGGTATTCACCCGCCAGCTGTCGAAGTGAAAATAGCGTTCGGCAATGGCTCCCCGTGGGGGCGGCGGCTGCACATAAGTCCCGTTGAAACGCACAATGGCGTCGTCGCGATCTTCCACCCATATACGGCCTACGAATTTTCCCGGCGCCTGGCGATTGAGCGGTGTTACGTCGAACACCAGGCAGCGGACTTCGCCCAGAAACTCGCGACGGACGTATTCAAAGCGATAAGTCCGGCGGTTGAAATCGTGGAGATCGAGCACCGCCATCTGCGCGAAGCCGCGTGGCAGAAACGTGAGCGCAGGGTTTTTCGCGGTTACTGAACGGAAGGGCAACCACGAACCAGACTTCGCCGGTGGTGCGTCAGTCCGCGTCACTAGTGGCTGATACTCGACCAAGCCATTCCAGCGGACGCGCCCCAGAAAATAGTGATCTTTGGTGGACCTCGCGGAGGCGTCGCTGCCCTCGGGTGTCTCCTGTATATAGGTTTCGGCCAGCGGCGTTCGCGTCGCGATCGCGGCCAGAAAGAGGCTCTCGCTCTCGACAATGCGGTCGAGCAGTTTCTCGACTAAAGCGTCCGCGGGTTCGGCCGCAGTGAGTGGTAAAACGGCGAAAATTGCGAGAAGGGTATAGCGATTATTCATGATGTAGTTAAAAAGCGAGCTGAAATACGATGTGGACAATGGCAGTCGAATCCGCCGCGATGCCCGCTCGCTCGGCGGGTCGGAAGTGGATGGCCTCGGCGGCTGCAACGGCGTTTTCATCCAGGCCATCACTGAGGCCGCGGACGATTCGGAGTACGCGTACTTGACCGGACGCGGCGAATAAAATCTCGAGCAGCACCTCGCCCTCGATTCGCTGGCGGCGCGCTTCCGTGGTGTAGGCCGGCCGCGGTTTCGAGAGAATCTCAAGGGATCGCGTGACCGGCAGCGCGGGTGTAATGCCGGCTCGGCGCGGTTGGCTGGTGGGAACCGTCGTCGCATCGCCAAACTCTCCTCCTGCGACCGCCGTCGTCCGCGGGCGGCGTGGAGTTTCAACTGCGATCCGCTCAAACCCGCTCGACCGAAGGGCTGTCGATGTATGGTTATTCGCGGCCGGCGTCCGCGCCTCCAAGGGTGCAAGATTGTCGATCCGCAGCGGTGGCGCAGGCGCGGCTGGCAGACGGGCAACCTCCACCACCGGCAACAGCGGCCGGGCGATTTCGAGCAGCGGAATTTGCGGTGTTGGGACCAGTGCGGGTTCTCGAAGCGGTACAGTTAGAAACCGAACAGCATTTGGAGCGGGGGCGCGGAACAGACGCGGCGGCGTCCGCACGGTACGTGGCGCCAGGTGCGGAACGTGGTGCATCACCGGCGCCGGCGCCAGCAAAATCATTGCGCGGGCCATCGTTGGGCGCTCGACGATTCCAGTTGAAAACGTGAGCGCTAGCGCGAGCGTAACCGCCACGGCATGGATCGCGACACTTACCATGAGCGGCAGCACGGGCCTCCGCACCGCCGAAGCTTGCCCACTAGTTGAGAGATAGATCACGTTTGCCGGCGCCCTTAAAGACGCATCGGACAAAAACGCGAAGGATTGAGTATTTCAGCTTACGGAAATCGTTCCATATACCCGCTAATCGCCCACAGGACCAGCACCAGGACTGCGCCCCCCGATCCAATGGTCACCAATCCAGCCCACGGCGATCCCTCCGGGTCCCGGTTGCCGATCGGAACGGGCGAGACGCCGAACCATGCTTTGCGCAGGCAGCAGTCGTGGCATCTGCAAATCTCGGCTCCCAGCCCAGCGATCAGGCTTTCAAGTGGACCGCGCCGCCGCGAGCGATGTACCCGGACTGAGCCGCACTTGGGACAATGCCGTACTAGATTCTCGGTAGCTGTCATGGCGCCTCCAAGGCGGCAAAGGCCAATTACGCGTGGCATTCCCGGTGAGTGCCGGGCACACGCTGATAGATCCAGGCCAACTGGTATAGGCCCGCTTTCGCCGCTCGAAAATTCCATTCGGCGACATTCCCGTTCGGGACCGCCTCGGCGCCTGGACTGATGAGCGTGAAATCCCAGGCGGTCAGCCCACAGCGCACGACGGGACAGTCGACCAAGACATGTAGAAACGCCGCCAAAATTCCGATGCCCCAAATCGAGCGCACTGCTCGAACGCTAAGTCCACCGCCAGCGTCAGCCAAACCAGAGCCAGCGGAATTCCCCCTTCGGCCGACTACTCTAGCCACTGATTATGCTCGTGCTCGACCACCGCGTCTATATCGAAAGTTGCGTACGCCGGATAGACATAGGTCTAGGTGCCTAGCCCGTAGCCGCGCCAGGGATGATCCGATCAGTTTCAAAGTGGACTCCACGATTTCGCGCCGGTAGCGCCACGGAATTTTTTTCGCGAAGCGCCCGACGAACGTCCCCGCTCCCGCTACTCCAGCGAGAAGCGTGGTTCACACTATAAACCTTCGCGGCCGCCCGGCGCTGGGAAATCAACCCCACCCCCACACCCGCTTCCGCGAACAACAAGAAGGCCCCGGCCCGCGAGCCCGAAGCAAGTCCCGCTGCCAGCATCCAAGCTGGGACCCACAATGGAAGCCGTCTCGGGACAAAAATCCTTAGGGTTGCCGCCCCCGCCAAGACAAAAAGTCCAATGACGCTCACTCCTGAAGACCGCGATGCAACGTTAGCAGTACTCGCGACCCACGACGTACCGAAACCAACGCGGTGGAAGGGTTTCTTCGATCGGATTACTCTCATTACTTAAGACCGACCCTTAGTGGGATAAAGGAAACAACTCATGAAAGTTATAAGCGCACTACTTACCACCGCTCTTTCCGCCGGAGTATGGTTGAACGCGGCCGCGCCCTGCCTATGGGCGGATGAAGCCGGTTCCCAACCCGGTTTTCAAACTGGCACTTTGGGCCCCGTCGCGGCAGCGATTATTGTTCCGTCGAATCCGCCGATCTTTCCACCCAGTCGCCGCCCAATCGGACAGCTTTCAGGTAGCGAATTTGTAGCCGCTCCCGGTGCCTTCGAGCGCATCGGCCATGACGCGCGTTGGCGCCGCCAATGGGCCATCAGCCTGGCGCCGCTGTTTGCCAGTCAAGCCCTCGACGCGGCCAGTTCCTACGGCATGCGCGAATTGAACCCGGTGTTGGCCGGCTCCAACGGAGGATTTGGCATGAAGGCCACGACCATCAAGTTTGGAGTGATAGGCGCGCTGGCGGGAGCCGAATACTTGATTGTAAGGAAGCACCCCGCCTCGGCGAAGCTCTTCACCATTGTGAATTGGGTTACGGCCGGGGGAACCACCGGGCTCGCGGTGCACAATTTCGGTTTGCACTAAATCAGCTTTTCTCCCGGGCGCATGCCGGAAAACTCGATTCGACTGTCGAAGTCCGGTTCCAGCCCACTGAGCCGTATCATTCTGCGCTCCATCCAGAATGCGCACCGGCTCGCCTATATTGAGCGCGAACATGTATCGGGCGAAGTTCGCTTCAACGGCAGCAGGTGTTCCTGTTCGATGAAAGCTCCGCGCCGCTCGACATAGCGGATTCCGACCAAGTCTTCTTCCTCTTGGAGGAGCAACTGTGGACACGGTTAAAAAGGAAGAGCGCGCGCGAGCGTAAGCGTCATCGACAACTCCGGGCTTCGAAATACAGCGTTCGGTAGCGCGTCGGATCGGCCCCCCCGTCTACTGGAATCATCGGCTCGGCCGCTTGCTGCGGCGACGCCTTCAGGCGGGCTGCAATACGGCCCAGGCGGCCATAGAAAATGCGCTTCAGAAGCGCCTTCGCGCGCATGCTCCGCGGGATGTAACCCCAATGCGAAGCCATCGCCTTCAAGCGCCTGCGCAGTTCGTCCCCGTCATCAGCGCGCTCCGGAAAACCAGAGCAGAGCCGCGTTTCGAATCCCGCATCCTCGAGCGCGTGCAGGAGCTCTAGCGCCGTCCAGTACTTGGTATGGAGAAAACTGGGATGGAACCCGCTCCATTCACAGTTGACCGTCGAAATCAGCAGCGCCCCGCCCGGCCGCAGCACGCGTTGTGCCTCGGCTAGGAATCGTGGAAGGTCCGCCAGATAATGCTGCGCCTCGAACAGCACAGCCACATCGAAGGAGCAGCACTCGAACGGCAGCTCCGGCGTGTCCATCCACTCAGTCCGGATATTCGCTTGGCCGCGATATGCCTCCCGCGCGATGCGGCAATTCGTTTCGTCGACATCGCCAGCCGCCACCCGGCGTGTTCGCTCGGCCAGCCACCCCAGCCCCAGGCCCGCGCCGCACGCCACCTCCAGCACATCTTTTCCCGCCGTGTATTCTGCTGCCCAGCCGTAGCGGGTCCGCAGCATGGACACCTGGATGCGCGTCGCGTCCTGCTGCGGCAGCTGCGTGACGCTGGAGAAATCCGGGGCTCTCACGAGTTTGCTTGTACTCATTCGATCTTCTTCTCCTTTCCTAGCCCAGCCACTCCCAGCCTGACCACGCCCCACAGACTGCCCGCGCCGTACTGCAGATGCAAGTGCGCACAAGCCAACGCCTCGAATCCCTTGAATTCGAGCGCCGACCGCGCCGTTACCTCACGCTGATGTTTCACCGTCAGTGCCTACCACGGCATAGCTCTCGCATTGTGACTCCCGGCGGGAGAATTTCCAGATGCCAATTCGTACATCATTGTCGTGGCTGCCCGGACTGATTTATCTCAATGGAGTTGCCAGAACGACGATGTCAAACCGTATCGGCGCAAGTAAGGTGGAGTAATTAGTGAATCGAAATAGAAAGTAGAGTGAAGGCTACAACGGAATAGATTGGGTTACGGAATTACACTACGTCGGCTATGGCCGACGACCTTCCACGCGCAAAACCATTGCAAGGCGGAGACGGCGACGGATTAAAGTAGCGAGCTATACCATCGTGCCGCCTTAAGCTCAATGCTGTGTAGCCGAGAATCCGTCGATGATAAAGATGTCGCCCGTCAAGCCTTTCTTGTCCGTAACTGTCCAAGTCACTTTGTACAGCACCGTCTTCGACTTGCTGCTTTGCAGGCTCGAAATGAACCGTCACCTTTTCAATGCTCGCACCCTTTCCCGCCGTCACCACTAGTGGGCAATCTTCGACAAATTGTGTGTACAGGTGGAAGAAGTGCGACCACCTGTCCGGACGCACGGTCTACAAATCAGGCAGCCCATTTTTCGCGAGGTACTCCGAAAGCTCGTCTTCGAAGTACCGCAGCTTGGATATCCGGTCGATTTCGTGATTTAGGCCGTTTGGCAATTCGTGAAGGTGGAGACCATTCTTCAGGTGAATATTGGCTTCGTCGAACTGCTTTAAGATCCGCGCGCGTCCAAGTGGATGACCTCGCCTTTACGAACCGTCTCCACCGCCTCCCGCAGCCGATCGAAGTCCGGAACGTATGCCGCAAGTGTATTGCTGGTCACCCCAATGATGACAAAGCCCATCGCGATCGCACTCAGGTCGATTTGATGTTCGAATTTGCGGTCGATAGTAACGAAGACGTCAAAGCCGCGCTCCGCAAGGGCGATGAGCGAGCCGTCTTTAGCGCCTCGCCAGCCGGCTTCGGTCACGGTGGAAACGGAATGTCCAGGAAATGCAGCACGCACGCCGGCGTGAACACATTCGTCTAAGAGGATACGCGCGCGAGCAGCGATTCTTTGGCTAACTCGATAAACTGAATGGCCTGGTCACGGGTCACCGAGGGGAACCCTTCGAGAAACTGTTCGAGCGTAGCATTTCCCTCGATGTGGTCGATCAGAGTCTGGACCGGCACGCGCGTGCCGCGGAAACAAGGGGACCCGCTCATGCGGCCGGGATCGACCCACACGATTTGGTCCAACCGCGACTGCTGTTCCGCCGTCACAATTTCACCTTAGCACCAATTACGGCGTGGTCCACGCTTAGATTCTGTCGCCCGTGAAAACCTCTCACCGCCAGATCTGATACCACTTCCTCTGCTGAATCTCCGCTTCCATATACGGCAGATTCACCGCATTTCCGCTAATCGTGGCGCGAGGGTTATCGATACACAGCGCGTCGGCAATCAGCTGTCCGTAGTTCTTCACCAGCCAGGCGTGCGCTTCGTTCATCGTGGGAGGCCGATGCTTCAGGTCGTGTCCGTCGCTGGCGATGAAGTGCACCAGCCGCCGGTCGAGCAGCGTGCGCGCAAACTCCGCCGCCTTCTTCCCAAACTGGCCCAGCAGGCTCTGCCCCGTCACCTGTACGTAAGCGCCGGCCTCCACCCACATCGCGATCTCCTCGATGCGCATCGTCAGCAATTGGTTGCGCTCCGGATGCGTAATGATCGGCATCATCCCCGCCTCCTGCAAGCGGCCGAAAATCTCCGCCGTATTGCGGAAGATCATGAGCTCGGAAAACTCCACCAGCAGGTAGCGATCTTGATTGATGGTGTACTTGCGCGGATGCGTAATCGCATCCTGGATATTCTCGTAGCTCAGGTGGAAATCGCAGCCGGTGTAGAGCCGCAGCGCACCGCCGATCCCGCCTTCCAGTTCGTTCAGTCGCTCGCGGATCACCAGCGGTTCGAATTTGTAATCGCGGTTCGCATGCGGGGTGCACACCAGTTCGGTGGTGCCGGCGGCGGCGGCCATCTTGAGCATCTCGATCGACTGCTCAAGTGTCTTCGAACCATCGTCCATGCCGTATAAGACATGGCTGTGAATATCGACCAAGTACAATCTTAACCAGGATGGTGCTCACTCTACCACTGGCGCTGGAGCAAATCGTACGCGATTTGCACGCGTCCGGATTCCAGGCGGTGATAGTGGGAGGGTCGGTGCGCGACGCCCTGCTCGGCCTCACTCCCAAGGATTTTGATATCGAAGTCTACGGAATGTCTTACGATCATCTGGCCGAGTTCCTGACCCGCCGCGGCCGCGTCGATATCGTCGGGAAGAGCTTTGGCGTGATTAAATTCAACGAGTCCGGATCTGACCCATGTGATACGTGCGACTTCAGTCTCCCCCGTCGCGACAGCAAGACCGGCCCCGGCCACCGCGATTTTCACACAGAGTTTGACGAATCCATCACCCCGCGCGAAGCCGCCTCCCGCCGCGACTTCACCATCAACGCCATGAGCTTCGAGCCGATCAATGGCGAGGTGTGGGATTTCTTCGGCGGCCAAGTGGACCTCAACAACCGTATCCTGCGCGCCACCAGCGACGCTTTTGCCGAGGACCCGCTGCGCGTCCTGCGGGGGATGCAGTTCGCCTGCCGCTTCGATCTGACAGTCGACCCGGCCACCGCATCGATGTCGCGCTCCATCGCCGGCGAGTACGCGACACTCGCGCGCGAGCGCATTGCCGAAGAGTTCATGAAGTGGGCGGTGAAGGGCGCACATCCCGGCCGCATCGGCGAATATCTGCAAACCACAGGCTGGATCGGACACTTTCCGGAAATCCAAAATCTCTTCGGCGTGCCGCAGGACCCCGAGTGGCATCCCGAAGGTGATGTTGGTGTCCACACCATGCACGTGCTGAATCAGGCCGCCCGCATTGCCGAGAGTGATGTTCTCGCCGCTGACGACCGCGCCGTTCTCCTATTCGCTTCGCTCGCTCATGATTTCGCCAAGCCCGCGACTACCGAGCTGCGTGAGCGCGAAGGCCGCGTGCGCTGGACCTCGTGGGGTCACGAGCCCGCCGGTGGACCGATGGCGCGCGCGTTCCTCGAACGCATAGGTATCAAGAGCGCGATTGTCGATCAGGTCGTGCCGCTCGTCGAGAATCATCTTTCGCATCACAGCATCGGACCGGATGTCACGCCCCGCGCCGTCCGTCGCCTGGCGATGCGCGTAGCTCCCGCGTCCATCGGGCAACTGGTTCGCCTGATCGAAGCCGACGCCTCAGGCCGCCCGCCCCTTGAACCGGGAGTCCCTCCCGCCGCCGCGCGCATTCTAGCCGCCGCCGAATCCGAATCGGTCGAATCGCGCCCGCAGCCGCCGTTGATCCTTGGGCGGCATGTCCTGCCCTATTTCGACGACCGCCCCGGCGTGCACATCGGCGAAGTGACCACCGCCGCCTACGAAGCCCAAGCCGACGGAGCGTTTTCGAGCCAGGAAGAAGCGCTGCGCTGGCTCGACGACTATATGGCGCAGCGGCTCCCCGCCACTGGAAGATAGTAGAATTCAAGCATGGGCGCAAAGACGCTACTGACGATCAAACACCTCCAGCCTGGATTCTCCGCCCGTGTGGAGGAGGTATTCGCAGTTTGATCCGGCCCTCGCGCCCTCCTGTTTTGCTGCTGTTCGCGGCATTTCTTTGCGTCTTTCCCTTCGGCCCCGCCTTCGCCCAGAAACGTCCCTTCGACGTCGAAACTCTCCTCCGCATCCAGCGCATCGCCGAGCCAGCGCTTTCCCCAGACGGCAAATTGGTAGCCTACACCGTCACCACGCCCGATCTCACCAGCAACACGCGCCCCAAGCAGATCTACGTGGTTTCCGTCGACGGCGGCGTTCCGCGGCAGCTCACGCGCGATGGCGATGATAACGAACGTCCCCGCTGGTCACCCGATTCGCGGCAGATCTATTTCATCTCCAACCGCGGCGGATCGTCGCAAATCTGGGTGATGGATTCCGATGGCGCGCACCCGCGTCTGATCACTCGCCTGGCCACCGAAGCCGCCGGCTTGCTCGTCTCGCCCGACGGCAAGAAACTGGTGTTTCAGTCGAACGTGTACCCCGAGTGTGGGTTTTCCGCCAACGGCCCATTCGACAACGCCTGCAACCAACGCTACCTCGACGCCGATGCCAAGGCGCCCTCCAAAGCGCGCATCTACACTTCTTTGCTCTTTCGCCATTGGACCGAATGGCAGACCCGCCGCCGCCAGCATCTTCTCGTCGCCAACACCGATGGCAGCGAGGTCCGCGATCTTACTCCCGGTAAGCGCGACGTGCCGCCCTTCTCTCTCGGCGGCCCCGACGGTTACGCCATCTCGCCCGATTCGCTGGAGCTGGCCTTCGTCATGAATGTTGATTCCAACCCCGCCGCGAGCACCAATTCCGACATCTATACCGTGCCGCTCGACGGCGGCGAGGCTCGCAAAATCACCATCAGCGCCGGCGCGGACGACGGCCCTCTCTATTCGCCCGACGGAAAATTTCTTGCCTTCCGCTCACAGCCCCGGGCCGGTTATGAAAGCGATCGCTGGCGTCTCATGGTCCTCGAACGCGCCACCGGCAAGACCACCAATCTCACTGAGACGCTCGATCGTTGGGTTGGCAGTTTCACCTGGTCTTCCGATTCCACGCGCGTGTTCTTTACCACCGAGGACCGCGGTCGCACCAGCCTACAAATGATCGCCGCCGGCGGTGGCGGTTTGCGTAGCATCATCAGCGGCCAGTCCACTCTCGATGACGTGCAGTTCACGTCCGACGGCCGCACCATGGTTTATACGGAGGAAAGCGGCTCGCGGCCGCTGGAGATCTATCGCGCAAATTCGGGTGGCGGCGCCGGTGTCGCGCTTACCCACATGAACGATGCGCTGCTGGCCGGCGTCACTCTTACACCGCTCGAGGAAATGTGGGTCGACAGTCCCGATAAGTCGCGCGTCCATTCTTTCATCGTCAAGCCGCCCGACTTCACGCCCGCGCGGAAATATCCGGTAAT
>Ga0163163_10001431_pt1 | contig 20182 bp, 14 predicted proteins | sample S65metaG_FD_119766 | JGI IMG/M metagenome (GOLD analysis project Ga0163163, IMG submission 119766) | Switchgrass rhizosphere microbial communities from Kellogg Biological Station, Michigan, USA - S6-5 metaG | ecosystem: Host-associated > Plants > Roots > Rhizosphere > Soil | place: USA...
AACATCCTCTAAAACCTGCAAGCTGTACATTCTTGGTAAAAAGAAATAAATACTCACATTAGATTGAGTAAATGCAATCAGTCTTTTTCGTAACTTCTATCGGCAATACCAAAACTGTACTGACTTCATGAGAATTCCATTGATAATAATATTGCTGTTCGGCCAATTCTTTTTCCGAAGTATTTGTTTTGCCCAGGACGATAAAATTGATAGTTTAAGAAAAATTCTTCCCGGCCTGAAGGATAGTGCCAGATTAGAATGCATTCATTTCCTTGGATGTTACTATATTATGGAACGCAACGATTCTGGGATCTATTATGCCAACCTGCTTTCTGAAGAATCAAAAAAAATTAACTATGTACGCGGTATCGCTTTATCTTATATGGATAAGGCCTGTATTGCAGACCATTTACGCCGGGTCGAGGCCGAACAATTGGCTCGTGCCGGCATTGACTGGTTTAGCCGCACCTCCGATAAAAGAGAAATAGAACATGTATATAAGGCACTTGTTGCTGCATTATTCAACCAATACCGTTATGATGAGGCATCACCATACCTTGACCGCTGGTTTTATTGGGCGGAAAAACACGGCAACAAGAGAGAGATGTATGAGGAAGTTGGATTTAAGTATGAAAATTACCGGGATCTCGGGGAATATGATAAGGCTTTTGAAGCTTTTGAAAAAATTCAACAGCTTGATATCGCTTTTAATGGCAAAAAAGATGCACTTACGGAATTTTATACACTTGCCGAATTACAAAGAAGGCTGGGCAATTACCCGGTTGCCTTAAACTATTATCACAAGTTAGTTGCTAACAAGGACCTTCAACATGAAGGCATCTGGTTGAGGATAAGCTATCCTGAATTATTTGCCTTAAATGGCAAATTTGATTCAGCCCGGTACTATTACAACCTGATCGACTCATCAAAGTTAAATAGTAATGACCTGGCCTTTTACCTTGCCAGCCTTGGTGAATTTTACCTGTGGCAAAAAAAATACGATAGCGCCATCACTCCGTTATTAAGAGGTTTAGAATATTATCGCAAAGTCCATGATATTAATTATCAAAAAAGATCTTTGATCGATATTGCAAAAACTTACGCCGGGTTACAAAAAGACAACGAAGCGCTGGCCTATGTCCACGAGGCCCTGGATCTCTCTATTCGCAGCCACGCAAAGCAATATATGAGGGACTGTTATGAAATCCTGTACGAAATTTGTCAGCGAAGAAATGAACCGGACAGCGCTTTTGTCTATTACCAAAAATACGTAACACAAAAAGAAATAGTAGCCAATGACGTAGTTAAAGGAAAATTTGCCGCGTACAATTATGAACAACAAATTGCGTTGCTGGATAACGAAAAGATAGTACAGAAACAAAAATTACAAAGAGAAAAAACTGACCGGAATATTCTGATTGCCACCTTGATAATAGGTTTACTGCTGGCTGCCTTTTTCATAAGAAATACTCAATTAAAAAGAAAAAAAGACCAGCTTCAACATTTAATGACGGAAGCAAACACTCAATTAGATAACAGGAGGAAAGAGCAACAACTTGTGGAAATGCAGCAACAGAAAACAGAGCTCGAAATGCAGGCCCTGCGAGCACAAATGAATCCTCATTTTATTTTCAATTCGCTCAACTCCATCAACATGTTCATCCTTGAGAACAATAAGCTGCAGGCATCTGAATATCTTTCTAAATTCTCAAGGCTTGTACGACTGATCCTTCAAAATTCCCAGGAGGCGTTTATTCCTTTGGAAAGAGAACTGGAAGCTTTGAAGCTATATCTTGAACTGGAATCATTGCGATTTGAAAATAAATTCGAATATAAAATTTCAGTGGATGGCAGTGTTGACACAACCGTTCTAAAAGTACCCCCTCTTGTCATTCAGCCTTATGCCGAAAATGCCATCTGGCACGGCTTAATGCAGAAAAGAGAAAAAGGCCATCTCGAGATTGAATTATACGCAGAGAATCAAATATTGTTTTATAAAATAACTGACGATGGTATCGGGAGAAAAAAAGCGACAGATCTGAAAAGTAAATCGGGATTGACGCAAAAATCAATGGGAATGCGCATTACCGCAGACCGAATTGCGATGATAGAACAGCAAAATAAAACTCCTATAACAATAACCGATCTTGTACTTTCCGACGGTAGTCCCGGTGGCACGGAAGTATTGATCAAAATACCCGTTATCCGTGATTAAGGCCATTATTATTGATGATGAAATGCATTGCCTTAAAACCTTAAGCATGTTACTGAAAGAATATTGCCCTGATGTGCAGGTGGTAAAGCAATGTGATAATGCCGAAGATGGTATTGAAGCGGTCAAAAAATTAAAACCAGACCTTGTGTTCCTGGATATTGAAATGCCACACATGAATGGTTTTGAAATGCTGGAAAAATTTTCTGAAATTTCATTTGCTCTCATTTTTACTACCGGCTATGATCAATATGCCATTAAAGCATTTCGATTCAGCGCTCTTGACTATTTGCTCAAACCAATAGAACCTAAAGAATTAAAAAAAGCGGTTGAGAAGGTCAACCGCCACTTACAACATCCCCTTCCCCAACAATTGGAGATTTTATTGCAAAAAATCCATTCTCAATCTCCGCCTATCAATAAAATTGCTTTGCCTACCATGGAGGGCTTACAAATGATACCGGTTGATTCCATTATCAGTTGCGAATCCGATCGCAATTACACTGCGTTGTTCCTAAAAAACAAGCAAAAGATCATTGTTTCAAAAATTCTGAAAGACATCGAGGAGATGCTTGATGAATATTCTTTTTTGCGGGTCCATCATTCCTATATCGTCAATCTGAATGAAATAAACAAATACGTGAAGGGCGAAGGCGGATATTTGGTGATGAGTGATGGCTCTTCGGTAGACGTCTCTCGAAGCCGAAAAGATATACTCCTTCAAAAATTACAGCCGGGCAAGTATAATTCTGCAGAGTCGTAAAAACAACTGTCTCCTATAATCAGTCAACTGTCGTCTATATTCCCCAATTGTACAATGTAGCTGGTTCCTGCTAATTGGCTGATATAAGTTTGGTATTGAAAGTTTATTATTCATTCTTTAAATACCAAAAACAATGAAAAAGATCTTATCATCACTTGTATTCCTTATGTTGGGATACTGTGCTTTCCCGCAAACTTTAAAGAACAGCGTCAGCTCTGCAAACCCGGAGGTTTCCGGCGCCATTCCGGTGGGTGAATCTATCAATCCTGCCACCGTTAACATAAAAGCAGTACGAAATTTTGAAAAAACATTCAAAAATGTTACCGATGAAAAATGGTACGAGATGCCTGATGGATTCAGAGCAAACTTTACACTAAAGGACATTCGTTGCCGGCTTGACTATGATAAAAATGGTAAATGGATGCACACGATAAAATACTACGATGAAAAAAAGTTGCCTGTAGAAGTAAGACGTCTTGTTGCCAGCAGTTACTTAGACTATAGCATCAGAACAGTTGAAGAAATTGAAGCACCCCATGATATAAAGTTCTACGTTATTCATTTGGATGGAGAAACAAACTGGATAAACATAAAAGTTTCAGATAACGAAATAAACGAGTTGGAAAAGATCAAAAAGTCATGAGACTTCACTACGCCAAAACTATTTAGCAACTACATACCGTTAGTAGTGATGTTCCTCATGTGGACATCGAGCAGCCTTCTTTTTTAAGAAGGCTTTTTGCCTGCTTTCAATACCCCAAAATAAAAAACTGCCCCGACAAATCGGGGCAGGGACTTTAGAATTGACTAATCACTATAGAGAAATTTTGCCTGGCTTGTTCCCAGGGGGCACCGTCCAGCTGCGATTAATTTTTTTGTCCTGGCGTTCACAGCCAGAAGCAACTGGACTTTAGAGTACCCCTAAAATTCCTGCATCGCAATATTTTGACAGTTGAGCGTAATTTCCCGCGCCGGAAGACCGACAACAGAGACAACTGAGGATTTCTTTTCTTCAATTCTGCGAATTCTTTTGTCAAACAGCCACGTCACGATCGCCATTAGCAACAAGCCAAGTAAGATGATGATAATAATAATGGATTGATTTCTTTTCAGCATACCACATCGAACGTGATCTTTTTGCTGGTTCAAGTTAAGTCGCTCCAGGATCGACAACCAAGTTTTCGCACTGACAAAAGGTTGACAAACACCTGACAAAAACCTGACACCAGGCAAAGCCGGGACATAATGAATGATCCTAAATGTCAAGGATCAACTCTTCGAGAGTTGCAGAATCGCTGATTTGAAAACGCTCCCTGAGACGCTGGCGGGTTTTATGGACGCTGTCAGCCGAAATGCCGAGCATCGACGCCATTTGTTTTGTGGTAAGGTGGAGACGGGTGAGTGCGGCCATTCGCTGTTCTGCGATTGTGATATCAGAGGCCCTTTGTCTCAATTTCAGAAAGAAACCCGGGTAAATTTTTTCAAACAGGGATTTGAATTTGTCCCAATCTTCGTCGGTAAGAATCGTTTGATGTGAGAGCGCTGCGATAACCTGTGACTGCTCAGCCGTGACCCGGTCGTGATGAATCTGCTGTTGCAGTCTTTCAATGAGGTTGGTTTTTTCTATTACATTTTTTCTAAACATTTTTAATTGCTCTTTTGCGGCCTTTGCTTCGGCTTCCAGCGCCTGCTTTTGTTGAAGAGCCAGTTGATGCTTGTGTGCCGATCGCAGTCGCCGGCCGTTAATGATGAGGATTGCAATTATTGAGCACATGGCTATAGCTGCCAAAATAAAATTACGTTTCAGTTTTTCTGCTTCTTTCTCATGCTCCAGGGACTGAATCGTTTGGTAATTCTTTTCATTATTGATTCTTAGCTGTGCGATCTTGATACTGCTGAGGGCAGCCACCCTTTCAAGTGAATCGTGAAGAGAAGAGTACAATATGAAATAATGATAGAAACTATCAGTGTTGCCTATTGCTCTGTAAACGTCAGCAGTCGTGTAATAAACATGTTCGAGGAAATTAACCCTTTGCAGGGGAAATGAGGCTGACTTTCTAAGAAACCCAAGTGCCGCCTTAATCTGCAGAAGAGCGCTGTCTTTTCTGCCTTGCACCAGGCTGATCCGGGCCAGCCAGTGTAAAGTATAGGCGGCAATATTCCATTCATGCACCTTATTGATATTATAGTCGTACTCCAGTAAGGCCTTTGCCCGGCCATATTCTTTTCTAAGAAAATAAACCTGTCCCATAAACCCGGAGTTAATCCCCATCCAAACAGAATCTTTGACCTTTTCAGCGATCTGCATGGACTTCTTATAATTCATCAGTGCTGAATCTAATTGTCCCATTTGCTGATAGTCCTGACCCAGTGCATTCCAGAATCTTATCCGGTAATAATCTGATTTTCCTGAAGTGTCGTGCCAATTCTGAAGTCCATTGCCGAGATAATAAATGCTTTTCTCATATTCCCTCGTATGAAAGAGCACTTCTCCCAGTTGCAGCCACATTCCGGCACAACTTTCAACTTTCTTTCCCAGTTGTTGATTTATTTCTTCGCTTTTGAGATAATAAGTGGCACTAAGTTCTATCTCCTGGCTAGCATACATTAGTTCACCATATCGCTGACAAATCGAAGAAATTAAATATTCATCACCTGTTCTATAAGCTTCGGCTAAAGCCTGGTCACAATATTTTTTGACGAGAAATGGCTGGTCCCGAAAATAGAACCTGAATGTCTGGAAAGCCTTCAACATGAAAAATCTCGCATCATAGTAGTGACTGGAAGATTTAACTTTTTCCATTTCACCCAAGGTTGAAATGACAAATGTGCTGTCTCTCCCGGCCATTTCTTGTAAAACTTTCGCGAAGACAGTATCGTCAACATCATTTTTTGCTTCAAGCCTTTGTACTAATTCCCTTATTGAAAGTGTTGTCTGCTGCGAAAAAGAAAAATAATTCGTTTGAAAAAACGCAAACAGAACAAATAACAGTAGTCTGGAAGTGGCGGGCATAGCTTCTGTTAATTTAGGAAAAACCCGCCGTTTCCTCAATTTTGCCGGGACAATGCAATACCTAGGCTATTTTTTGCAGCCTACCATCTCGGTCCACAACCCATAACTTGAGTTATAAACTGATTATCCCTGGTTTTAGTGCACCCTTGACAATCTTCCCATCGCTGATATTCAATGTTTCCCCTTTTGTGTTTTTTACCGTCCCCGAAAACGTGCCATTTACAATCTGGTGCACGGTATCCACATCTGTTATTACAAACGAACCGCTGACAAATGAATACGAATTTAGAGCATCACCAAAATCAGGATGGTATGAACCATGTGATTTTTCCATGATGACTCCCTTATCGTCAAAATTGTAGGTGCCCGGTTTCGCTCCTTTCAGATTAACATTGATTGTCCGCTTTTCTTTATGCATATCGCTGGTAATATTCATCCACACATCAGGTTGATTACTCCATCTGAAAAGGCTGATATTCCAGCCGCTGGTTTTTACTTCATCCCCGTTTACTTTGAAGCTAATGAAATTCTTATCCGTGGATGAAGATCCATCGGCCGAATTTTTTTCTGAATTTCCAGTTGTTGTTGTTGTTTTATTGTTATTGCAACCAATAACGATCAAAACGATTAAACAGAAGGGATAGATTTTTTTCATAAAATGATGTTTGATCTGGTGAGATATTTAACAGTCGCTAGAAATGCTTGGGAACAAGCGGGTTTTAAGTGACAAAGGGCAAAAACAAGTCCAAAAAGTTACGGATGTAGTAAGACAGTTTATCGTTGTATATTTGCAGCTTTCAATTTTTTTAAGAAAATGAGCAGAAAAGGAAAAGTTTTGGTGGCGATGAGTGGCGGCATTGACAGTACCGTTACGGCATTATTGCTTCATGACGAAGGTTATGAGGTAGTGGGAATTACCATGAAGACATGGGATTACGCAAGCAGTGGTGGCAGTAAAAAGGAAACGGGTTGCTGTAACCTCGATAGTTTTAATGATGCCCGTATGGCTGCCGTACAACATGGCTTTGCTCATTTTATTCTTGACATCCGCGAAGAGTTCGGTGATTTTGTAATCGACAACTTCGTTGAAGAATATTTAGCCGGTCGCACACCTAATCCATGCGTCCTTTGCAACACTCACATCAAGTGGAGGGCATTATTAAAAAGAGCCGACGCTCTCGGCTGTGATTTTATTGCAACCGGTCACTACGCAAAGATCCGCCTGCACGCCAATGAAAGGTTTGTTGTAAGTAAGGCTGTAGATGAAACAAAAGATCAGAGTTATGTTTTGTGGGGATTGCAACAGGATCTTCTGAGCAGAACATTGTTACCTCTTGGTCAATACCGCAAAACAGAGATCAGGCAAATGGCCTTTGATTACGGTTATCCTGAGCTGGCAAAAAAATCAGAAAGCTATGAAATCTGTTTTGTCCCCGACAACGATTATCGTGGTTTCTTAAAAAGACGAGTAGAAGGTTTGGAACAAAAAGTACTTGGAGGCAATTTCACAGATAAGAACGGAAATATTTTAGGTCAGCATAAGGGCTATCCATTTTATACAATTGGTCAAAGAAAAGGGCTGGACATTGCCTTCGGAAAACCTGTTTTCGTAACGAAGATCAATCCTGATACAAATACTGTTGTGCTGGGAGATGAAGAAGATCTTGAACAAAATGAAATGATTGTTGGGAAATTGAATCTTGTGAAATATGATTCCATTACCTCAGGCATGGAGGCCGTCACAAAGATTCGGTATAAGGACAGAGGAACTCTTTCTAATATTTATCGGGAGGGCGACAAAATGAGGGTGCGATTTTATGAAAATGCCAAAGGGATCGCTCCGGGCCAAAGTGCGGTATTTTATGAGGAAGACGATGTGATTGGCGGGGGTATTATACAACGTCCAAACAGTTGACATTAAAGGCAATAAAGCCATTATTCATACGTTTTTAAGCGGGGAGTTATGGGGCCCCGCTTTTTGTTTGTAGTTTTAAATCTGAATTTGTACCTAAAAATCCTGTTCACCATCTTATGAGAATATCTCCGATTAGCGCCTTTGTTCTATTCGTTTTTACAGGCATTCTCATTTTCTCCTGCAACAAAAAAGCTGATGTAATAGATGAAGATTACAAGAAGGAACGGCTGACTGAACTCACGATTCCGCTTGAAAAAGGAAAATATATTACCTACCGTGTCGATTCCACTGTTTTTACAAATTTTGGCCGAAACACTGAAATACACCGCTATCTTATCAAGCACGTTGTTGATACCGCTATTACTGATAACCTTGGCAGACCGGGTTATCGCATTTTTACCTATCTCTCAGATAGCACTGGCGCAGAGCCATGGCAGCCAAATGGTAGCTACTCTATTACTATTGTCGACGATCATGTTGAAGTGATGGAAGATAATATGCGGGTGATAAAAATCATTGTGCCGGTTCGTGATGGAACTGAATGGAAAGGTAATACCTATCTCGCTGAAGACCCGTACGGCAGCGAATACAATTTCAGCAATGATGACAACATGAGTGATTGGAAATTCTTTTTTGATGGCCCGATTCAATCAACTGTAGCAGTGGAAGACCAAACGTACAATGATGTTTATACGATCACGGAGAATGACGACATAGATCCGGTCATTGATCCTTCCGACTATGGATCGGTCAGTATATCCCGGGAAATGTATTCAAAAAATGTAGGTCTTGTATTTCGCGAACTTACTCTTTGGGAACAACAACCGAATCCATCGGGCAACCCTCCCAACATTACTTATGATCCATTCAAAGTAGGCTTTGGGATCAAAATGTGGATGGTCGATCATAATTAACAATGGACGGAGAAAACCTCCTGCCTTTTTTAATTAAATTTGATGATAGTACTCTAAAGTGAGCCCCGTGATGAAATATTTGTTTTCGGGTATTTTACTGATTGGATTTTTTTTTAATCGTACCCATGCACAATTCACTCGTTATATTCTAAAGCTAAAAGACAAGGACGGCTCGCCTTATTCTCTTTCGGATCCCACTGCCTATTTATCACAACGCGCCATTGATCGCCGGGAGCGTTATGGTATTGCCATTGACAATACCGATCTGCCGGTCAATCCATCCTATGTTTCGCAAATAAGAAATGTTCCAGGAGTGACACTACTGAACACTTCGAAATGGTTGAATGCTGTTACCATTCAAACAACTGACGCCAATGCCATTAATACTATTAATGCATTTTCATTTGTACAATCCACTGCCGGCATTGCGGCAAGAAAAGGAAGGTCGAACCCGGTTGACTGGGAAGATGCAAAATTCGACGATGATTTTTTACCAATTGATAATTCGAATCGACGGACAAGCCGAACTGCCAGCAATTATTATGACTATGGAAATTCTTTTAATGAAATACATCTCCACAACGGAGAGTTTCTCCATAACATTGGACTTCGCGGCCAGGGCATGCAAATAGCTTTGCTCGACAATGGCTTTAGTAACTACACTTCTTCTTTTTTTGATGTGTTCGACAGCGTAAATGCAAATAACCAGGTATTGGGGACATGGGATTTTGTAGCCCGCGAGCAGAATGTTTCAGACGATGGAACCCATGGTATGTCATGTTTTTCGACTATCGCAGCAAATATCCCAGGAGTGTTTGTCGGGAAAGCGCCACAAGCGAATTTTTGGTTATACCAAACAGAGGACAACTCAAGTGAATACCCGATCGAAGAATTTAACTGGGCCTGTGGCGCAGAAAAGGCAGATAGCAGCGGGGCCGATATTATCTCTTCTTCACTTGGCTATACAACGTTTGATAACGCAAGTTTGAATCACAGCTATGGAGACATGAATGGTAACACGACGATGGCAGCCATTGCAGCTGATCTTGCAGCAAAAAAAGGTCTACTCGTATTTGTTTCGATTGGAAATTTTGGAACAAGCGCATGGCATTTTTTATCTACACCTGCCGACGGCGATAGCGTGATTGCGGTAGGGGCCGTTAGCGCCACTGGAGAAGTCGGGGGTTTTTCAAGTTATGGACCTTCGTCTGATGGACAAATAAAACCGGATGTTGCCTCTGTGGGAGTTTCTGCAATCCTGGAAACTTCAGCAGGTACAATTGGGAGTGGCAACGGAACATCTTTCGCTTGTCCCAATATGGCAGGACTTGCCACCTGTCTTTGGCAAGCCTTTCCTGAGTTAAATAACATGAAGATCCGGTCGGCATTATGGCAATCCGCCAGCAGGGCAAATATGCCTGATGACAGGATCGGCTATGGCATTCCCGATATGAAAAAAGCTTTCGCAGATTTGCTTCAGCAATTTTCCTCTGCGAACGGAACTATCAATAATTGTAAAGCAACCCTCAACTGGACTAGTAAAGATGTTTCTTCGATGAGATACGAAATAGAAAGAAAAATTTTGGGTGAAACCAACTACTCAAAAATTGCGGTCGTTGCTGCTCAGCCAAGTTCCGGTATTCTCAGCACCCACTCCTATCAAAAGGAAGATACTCTCACCAATGTTCCACCAGGTACGGTTAGTTACCGCATCCGTCAAGTGGTAGACACAGAATCATCAAGTTTCACCGGGGCATATATTGATACAGTAAACATAACATTCAATGAATCTTGCTTGAATGGTTCAAACTCAGGTTCAGAAAAAATAACCATTATCCCTAACCCCGCCCCGGGCGCGTTTACCTTAAGAGTTGAAACTGATTATTCTGTTAACAATCTCATCATTCATATCCTGGATATGAAGGGTGCATTGGTTTCTGAATTTTTTGAATCCAAGACAACTGGAAAAGCTGATTTTGACTTATCGGTTCATAAGCTTCCAAAAGGTAAATACGTAGTAGTTATTTATGATGGCAGCCGGTTAATGGCTTCAAAAGAATTAATCAGGCTATAACTTCCTTTTGAAAAGCGCAGCGAACATCGTATCTGCTTTCTTCTCATACCCCTTTAACAGTTCCATCTCTACCAATTCAAATTCTGAATTACTTCGAATAAATTCAACTACATCTTCATTTTCCTTTTTGAATACCGAACACGTGATATACAGCAACCATCCATTTTTTTTTAACATCGCGACAATGGTTGAAACAATTTTTTTTTGAAGTAATGCATACTGATCTATTTTCTCATCATTAAAGAAATAAAGCTGCTCCGGCGTTCTGCTCCAGGTTCCCGAACCTGTGCAGGGCGCGTCACAAATGACAAGGTCAAAGGACTCTCCAACCGAGCCCCGTCGGGCCTTTAAAGAAATTTGAGATTTGTCTGCAGGGACATTTTTGGAGAAGTTGAGGCTAGTTAAGTCAGCGGTAAATGACGTGTAATTTTTGATTCCGGCCTTTGCAAACCTTTGTTTCAAATTGAACAAGATAGATTCTCGTACGTCCGAAACTGTCAGTCTAATACCAGGATCTAAATCATGCAACAGTAAAGATTTACCTCCGCTGCCAGCGCAGCAGTCCCAAACTTTTAATTCTTTGCCAGAAGCTTCAAGTTTGGAATTTTTAAAAAATTTCCCGGTCCGCTGGGAATTGAGATCCTGGACAACTGCCTCTTTATCCAGTTCGATAATATTTTCAATTCTTGCGGCATTGGGTAATGCCAGGCATGTTGAGGATATTTCTGAGAAATTAATTCCCCGATCCCGCAATTTTGTTTTCACCGCGTTCTCATACCCGGGTCTTAGTCTTATAAAAAGATCCGGTTGAATAAAAAATGATTCACAGAACTTTTCATGGTCCATTTCCTCGCTAAGCTGCTCTTTCCATGGAAAAACTTCTTCGATTAATGCAGGATTGTTGATAATTGATAATTTCTCCTTTACAGGTAAATGAGCCTTGTCATTCCATCCTGGTTTTAATTGCCCCAGCATTTCATTTGATCTGTCAGAGCACAAAAACAAACCGCTCAATATTCGCTCTTCAACCGATATATCCCGCAACGCATGCCCTTGTCTGAAATAACAATAACACAAATGACCTATTTGTCTTCTGTCACTAGATCCATACTTTTTACTTCGCACAAAATATTTTTTTAGGAAGGAAGCAAACGGCTCTTCTGCCTTATATTCTTTCAGAATTTGAATAGCATTTTTCAGATGGGAGTAAAACCGCAACACCCTGCAAAATAAAAAACTGCAGATAAAGTACAAGACTTTATTGCAAGCCTTTTAGGTAAAGTTTTTTATTGATAATAGTACGTACTTGTGACCATAGAATTCGCTGGTTGAATCGTTGCAACTCCCGTTAATGGTCTGGTTTCTGGATTATAGGTGTAGGTTGCCGCGTAAGTCAGAGCGGGTGCTGGCGGAGAAGTAATTGAATACTTCGTTGGATTGTTAGCAGAATACAACGTTGGTGAATTGAACACAAATGCATCGTAGCCTATAGATAAGGGAGATTTATTATTATCATACTCGTCATACGTATAGGCAACATTTAATACAAAAGAAGAAGTGCTGGTATTAAATACATATTGCTTTACCGTCGCAATGTTATTATCAGCGTATGTGAAATCGATCTTTGACGTTTCATCATAACTGCCGACGGCGAAGTCGTCATACATTCTTTCACTAATGACTTTACCCGACGGATCATAAATGATCGCTACACTATCCCGAAAAACTGCAATCCCAACATCAATTGTAGTTACTTTGGATAAGTATTTGCCACCACTGTATTGTACAATTGTTACAACGCTATCCAGACCAAGTTGCTGGTATTGGTCATCTTTTATAAAAAGCTTTTGAATAATCCCTTGTGAATTTCTCTCAGCTCTTTCACTTTGCATCGTCTTCACGCCTCCAGTTACATCAATTGTAGTTAATTGAATAAGTTGGTCAGAGGAATTGTACGCAAATATTAAGTTAGAGGAATCGGAACCGGATTTGGAAACTACCCTTCGTAAAAGATGGTTTTTTGCATTATTGACGCCGTTAGCTCCGTTTGCAAAATCAACCTCCTTTTGGCAGGAATAAAAAAGCAAAGTTGATAAAATACCGGGTATCAATAAGATCCTCATAAAGCAGTTTATAGTTAGTACGATTGCAGATCTAAAGTTCCAATAAAGCCCTTACCGGGTCTTTTCCAAATAATAACTGGTCGGGGTTTTCGAGGAGCTCCTTTACACGAACAAGAAAACTCACTGATTCGCGACCGTCAATTATCCGGTGATCATAGCTAAGCGCCACATACATCATCGGCCGAATAACAATTTGCTTGTCCACTACGACAGGACGCTCCTCTATTTTATGCATTCCTAAAATAGCGGACTGGGGGATATTAATGATCGGTGTACTCATTAAGGAACCAAATACACCTCCGTTGGTGATTGTAAAAGTCCCTCCCTGCATTTCCTCCAATGACAACTTGTTCTCCCTGGCTTTGGTTGCCAGTTCGACTACCTTTTTTTCAATATCGGCCATGCTCAAACTTTCTGCATTGCGGATCACAGGGACAACCAAACCTTTTGGTGCGGATACTGCGATGGAAATATCACAATAGTCATGCGAAATGATGGAATCACCATCAATGTATGAATTCACTGCCGGCCATTCCTGTAATGCGTAGCAAACAGCTTTCGTAAAAAAGCTCATGAACCCAAGATTCACTCCATGCAATTCTTTAAACTTGTCTTTGTGCTTTGTACGAATGTCCATGATAGGCTGCATGTTCACTTCGTTAAAAGTAGTGAGCATAGCAGTCGTGTTCTTCGCTTCCACAAGACGACGGCTCACGGTTTTCCGCAGATTGCTCATCTTCTCGGTCTTTTCCCCTCGACTGAACAATTCAATCCCGGGCTTCTTCCCCGGGTGATTCAATACTTCGAGCACATCATCCTTCAAAATTTTTCCACCAATACCAGATGGACTTATTGTTGATGGATTTAATTTTTTATCAGCAATTATTGCAGAGGCTACCGGCGTTGCTTTCACCTCCTGGTTATTAGTTGGAGTTTGCTGAATTGTTTTATCAGCCTTCACTGGTTCAACCTTTGTCTCATTTTTTTTCTTCTCTGGTTCTTTGCTCACTGTCTCTTGTTCGGCATCCGCATCAGTACTGGCAGATTTATTTTTTGCCTGTTCTTTTTTCACTGCTCCATTTCCACCAGGCTTACTCGCCGTTTCATCGATCTTTGCAAGAACCTGCCCTATATTCAATGTGTCTCCTTCCTGGCCTAACGTTTTTAAAACACCTGCTTGTTCTGCATTTACTTCAAATGTTGCCTTCTCACTTTCCAGCTCTGCGATCACTTCGTCTCTTTCTACATAGTCGCCATCCTTCTTCAGCCATTTTATCAAAGTGACTTCATTAATAGACTCCCCTACTGTTGGAACTTTTATTTCAATCATAGAAAATGTTTCCGGTTTGTGGTTTATTGTTTGCGCTTTACCAATCGAGCAATTATCGTTTATTAGCAACTATGACTTTGTCATTTCCACTTCAAATAGTAAATGCTGTCTCAATGATTTCGTTCTGTTCCTGCTGATGTACTTTATTATAACCTGATGCTGTTGACGCACTCGGTTGCCTGCTAATGACCCCATAATTCAAAATCTTCAGGTTCATTTGCAAAAATCCCGCTGCACCCATATTGAGTGGCTCTTCCTGAACCCAAAACCAGGTTGCATTATTGTACTTTTTATACAAGGTCTCCAATTGTTTAAACGGCAGAGGGTATACCTGCTCAAGCCTCACGATAGCTATATCTTTATTGTTTTCCCGCTGTTGTCGTTCAAGAAGCTCAAAATAGATCTTCCCGCTGCAGAATAAAACTTTTTTAACCTGCGAATTATTGTCGATAAAATTATCATCGATGATCTCTTTGAACCCTCCATTTAAAAATTCCTCCATTCTTGAATAACTACCCGGGAGGCGCAAATTTGCTTTCGGCGAAAAATTAATGAGAGGCTTGCGGAAAGGCCAATTCAGTTGTCGCCTCAAAACATGAAAGAAGTTAGATGCTGTAGTCACATTCGTTATAACCATATTTAGTTCCGCACACATCTGCAGGAATCTTTCCATCCTCGCACTGCTGTGTTCAGGCCCTTGTCCTTCGTAACCGTGCGGCAATAACATAACTACGCCGTTCATGCGGTTCCATTTCTGTTCAGCACCGGCAATGAATTGGTCAATGACTGTTTGTGCCCCGTTTGCAAAATCTCCAAACTGCGCTTCCCACAAAACCAGCGCATTTGGGTTCGCAAGTGCATAGCCATATTCAAACCCTAATACCGCGTACTCGCTTAGCAAAGAATTATAAATTCTGAATCTTCCAGTAGCATGCGGAACATGGCTCAGGCGGTTATATGTCTTGTCAGTATTTTCATCCCTTAAAATAGCATGTCGGTGTGAGAAAGTTCCCCTCTGTACATCCTGCCCGCTCATTCGTACATCCTTTCCGTCAACCAGTAAACTTGCATAGGCCATGAGTTCGGCTGTAGCCCAGTCAACCTTTGTCTCTGTCTCGAACAGTTTTATTTTATCCTGTAAAATCTTTTCGACCTTTCTTAATGGCTTGAAATCTCCAGGCCATTGCATTATGCTGTTAAAAATATCCCGGAAACTTTCCTCGGTGACAGCGGTTACAGGTGACTGATCAAAATCTTCAGCCGTTGCTTTTCGCAGACTTCTCCACCACTGCTCTGCTTTCTGGTAGGTATATGGCAACGGATGCTGTTTCACTTCATCCAACCGTTCCTGCAGATCCGCCCAGAATTTCTTTTCCATTTCTTTGGCAAGCTCCTGAGCATCGGGTTCACCGTTTTCCAGCAAATATTTTATATACACCTCACGCGCATTCGGATGCTTCCCGATTATTTCATACAAATGAGGTTGAGTGAACTTGGGGTCGTCTCCCTCATTATGACCGTGACGACGATAGCATACCAGGTCAATAAAAATATCAGAGTTAAATTCCTGCCGGTAACGTGTGGCTATCTCAGCGCATTTTACGGCAGCCTCAGGATCATCTCCATTTACGTGCAGCACGGGGGCCTGTATCGCCGCCGCCAGCGAGGTACAATAGTCCGAACTCCTCGCATCATCAAAATCTGTTGTGAACCCGATCTGGTTATTGATCACAAAGTGAATGGTGCCCCCGGTGTAATATCCTTTCAATTTGCTCATCTGTATCACTTCATAAACAACTCCCTGGCCTGCTACGGACGCGTCACCATGAATAAGTATAGGAAGTATTTTGTCAAAGTCAGATTTGTACATTACATCCGCCTTGGCTCTTGCAAAGCCGATCACGAGCGGATCCACGGCTTCAAGATGTGAGGGATTAGGCGCTAATTTCAGATAAATTTTTTTATGCCCTGTTGTTTCAACTTCACTGCTGAATCCCAAATGATACTTTACATCACCGCTGCCCATTGTCTGGTCAGGAATGCTGTTCCCTTCAAATTCGCTAAAGATCTGTTCGTATGTCTTGCCTAAAATATTAGCGAGTATATTCAGCCTGCCACGATGCGCCATTCCCATGATCACCTCCTGAACATCGTTATCGGCGGCAAGGTTAATGATCGAATCCAGAGCGGGAATTGTTGTTTCTCCTCCTTCCAATGAAAATCTTTTTTGTCCTACATATTTTGTGTGTAGAAATTTTTCGAATATCACACCTTCATTGAGTTTATCAAGAACGCGTTTTCTTTTTTCGAGTGATAATGGATTCAAAAAATTTTTTTCCATTTCTTTTGTCAGGAAATCAACTTTTTTCTGATCGCTAATGTACTTGAACTCGATACCAACATTGGAGGCATAGCAATTTTTAAGGTACTGAACGATATTGCGCAGACTGGTTTTTCCCAAGCCGATCAAATTCCCTGCATAAAATGTTTTATCAAGATCATCATCACTGAAACCAAAAAAACTCAGTTCGAGATTAGCTCCCCTGTCCTTTCTTTCGCGGATGGGGTTTGTTTTGGCAATCAGGTGTCCTTTATTCCGGTAACCAAGGATCATTCTGTACACCTGTATTTCTCTCATCCAATCAACCTCACCTTCACTTGCTGGAATAGTTGCTGTTTCCTTTTTTGCAGTCGCTGTGGTTCCGTTTCCGTTTGGCTGCGGTTTTAAATTGCTAATGGCAAAGTCAAAACCTTCAAAAAATTTTCTGAATTCAGGATCGACAGTCTTTGGATCTCTTACAAAATCCTGGTACATGTTTTCGATAAATGCAGGGGACGCATTGGTGATATAGGAAAAATCTTTCATCAAAATAAGATTGGAAATTGTCGGACTGCAAATATCGTTTAAAACGATTTAAATCCCTAAATTCAAAGGGAGGGGAAGAGGAGGGAAACTTATTTTAACGAAACGCCTTATTTCCAAGGGCATGGAATTCCAAAAGGTGTGTCCTTTATGCCCCGATAAATCAACGATAGTTCAAATGTCTTTGGCTTAATTGATGCCTGGTTCAATTTCGAAATAGTAACATCGTAAGAGAGTCCTAATTGAAAATCTTTATACGCAAAACCTACATAGGGGATTACTGCATTTTTTGACCAGTACCAAACGCCCCCATTGAGAATTACGTCCGGATTACTTGGCACATAATATCCCAAACCGGCACCGAATGAATAATAATTAGCATCTTTCTGAAACTGCCTGATGCCATTTACATTTAAAACAACGCTACTATTTAAGAACGTTTCAAAATTTGCATGTACAACTTGTCGCATTGCCAATCGCTGATTTGGGTCTTCCAAATAAGTTTGTTTGGGAGTATTAAGATGAAAACCAGCAGCGCCTATGTCGAAGTTGCTTTTCTCAGATGTTATGCTGTATACGAGCCCGGCATTAGCCGAGAAAAACCCTTTCATGTTTACTAAAGCCGACTCTCCCGTAGGAAGATTTTTGTTAAAACCTGCATAGCCTACCCACTGCTCTTCCCAGGTCAGCCTGCTAAAATCAACAGTCCTTCTGCCATAAGTAGCTCCAAAGCCGGCCCCTAACCGGTGAACTACTGGTCCATCAGACAATACAATGTTATAAGACATGTTTCCAGAAGCATATACACTTTTCATAATGCCGTCCATAGCATAGTCATACATCAGCATGGCTCCTACTCCCAGGATGTTCTTTTCTTCATGCACATTAGGTATTTTATTCTGCAAAACTTTTGTGTCGTATGAGATCGTCCCTGTTGCATAGGGACTTGCCGGCCCTATCCACTGATCGCGAAAGTTGGATATTACCCGCCAGTCGGAATTGATCCTTGCAGTCAACGCCGGGTTAACATTCAGGGGCGAAGAAAAAAATTGCGAAAAGCTAGGGTCTTGTGCATTCATTGATCTCATCACGACGAGCAAACCAATAATTAAAATTGCTTTTTTCATAACTCAAAGTTTAACTACCTCATCAAAATGGCATTACCTGCTTGTTTATAGTGAACTCCATCCAGTCCGGTTGCCTCAACTGTCCACGTATATACATCCATCACCTGTGGTTGGCCGTTGTATGTTCCATCCCAACCAACACCCAGTGTACTGGTTTCGAACATCAGTTGGCCCCACCTGTTATAGACTCTGAAATATTTAAGTTCTTTCATGTTTATTGTTAACGGATACAATTTATCATTATGGCCGTCTCCATTCGGTGACCATGCATTGGGCACATTCAAGCTTGACCTGAGACCCGTATCAAGTTTGACCTGCAATGTGTCCACTGTCGGGCAATTGCCGTCCGGAGGAGTTAACGTGATCATATACAGTGTTGGCTGATTATAATTGAAGGTCGGGTTTTGGATATCGTTGAAATTGATTCCAACCGGTGGGTACCATTGATAAGTGTAACCAATACCAAGATTTCTTGCACTAAGCTGCGTAGGAGTATTCGGTGTTGTTGAAACTGATGGCAAGGTTGTGCCTGCGGGTGCCTTGTTTACTCTCACAGTTACTTGTACAGATTCTGTAGAGGAGCATCCACCAGGTGCAGTGCCTGTGATGTAATAAGTACCGCTTACTCCAACTGCACTCGGATCAGGCAGAGGCACAGTGTTCGCTGCATCCATCCAATACGTGTAATTTAATCCATTGGTACTGCCGGCAGTAATGTTTGGATCCGTGAGATCTACTGTTCCGGGTTCGCAGACCGCTGCCGGATCGGTAACAACAACATTAGCCTGAATGTTTGATACAGTCACTTGCGAAGTAGCAGTTCCTGTACATGGTGCCGTTCCAAAGCTGTACATGATAGTGTATGTATTAGCTGCAGATGCTCCAAGGTCTATCACTCCTGTAGCTGGATCGATTACAAGTCCGACAGGCGTTGCTGAGAATGTTCCACCTGTTGTTCCGGTAACTGCAAGAGTAGTTGTTCCAGAGTTACAGAATATTCCTCCACTCACTGTGGCTGCCGGCTGAGCTGATACAGTCACTTGCGAAGTAGCAGTTCCGTTACATGGTGCTGTTCCAAAGCTGTAAGTGATAGTGTATGTATTAGGTGTAGATGCTGCAAGATCAATTTGACCTGTAGTAGCATCGATCACAAGTCCTGCTGGTGTGGCTGAGAATGTTCCACCAACTGCTCCTGTTGTCGTAAGTGTTGTTGTTCCTGTTGCACAGAATGTTCCTCCACTCACAGTTGCTGTCGGGTTATTTGATATAGTTACTTGCGAAGTAGCAGTTCCTGTACATGGCGCTGTTCCAAAACTGTAAGTAATGTCATATGTATTAGGTGCAGATGCCCCAAGATCTATCACCCCTGTAGCTGGATCGATCACAAGTCCTGCAGGTGTTGCTGAGAATGTTCCGCCTGTAGTTCCTGTAACAGTAAGAGTAGTTGTACCAGAGTTACAGAATGTTCCTCCACTCACTGTGGCTGCCGGCTGAGCTGATACGGTCACTTGCGAAGTAGCAGTTCCGTTACATGGTGCAGTTCCAAAGCTGTACGTGATAGTGTATGCATTTGGTGTAGATGCTGCAAGATCAATTTGACCTGTAGTAGCATCGATCACAAGTCCTGCTGGTGTGGCTGAAAATGTTCCACCAACTGCTCCCGTTGTCGTTAATGTTGTTGTTCCCGAGGCACAGAACGCTCCGCCACTCACTGTTGCCGTCGGATTATTTGATACGGTCACTTGCGAAGTAGCAGCTCCTGTACACGGTGCCGTTCCAAAGCTGTACGTGATAGTGTATGTATTGGCTGCAGATGCCGCGAGATCTATTGCACCTGTGGCAGCATCG
>Ga0163163_10001433_pt1 | contig 20151 bp, 34 predicted proteins | sample S65metaG_FD_119766 | JGI IMG/M metagenome (GOLD analysis project Ga0163163, IMG submission 119766) | Switchgrass rhizosphere microbial communities from Kellogg Biological Station, Michigan, USA - S6-5 metaG | ecosystem: Host-associated > Plants > Roots > Rhizosphere > Soil | place: USA...
ACGACGACAACCCCCGCGCCAACACCGTCCCGATGACCGTGATCGCCGCCGAGCCACCGCGGCTGTTCGCCTTCCGTTGGACGCATCCGGCGGGAGAGACCGCGGTCGAGGGCAACTCGCTGCTGGTGACCTTCGAGCTGGTCCCGTCTGGCTCGGGCACGCTGCTGCGGCTCACCGAGACCGGCTTCCGCGAGCAGGGCTGGGAGGCCGCGGTGCTGGAGCAGCAGTACCGCGACCACGTCTCCGGCTGGGACACCTACGTGCCCCGCATCGGAGCGCACGCCGAAAGCCTGGTGGCGACACGGTGACAGCGACGGCCATGGCGATGGCGATGGTGACGGTCGACAGCCTGGTGGCGACACCGTGACGGTGACGGTCGACGACGACCTCTGGTCGGCGATCGGGGACCCGACCCGCCGGCGGATGCTCGACCTGCTGCTGGCGACCGGGGCCGGCACGGCTACCTCACTCAGCGAGCAGCTGCCGGTGACGCGGCAGGCCGTGGCCAAGCACCTCGGCGTGCTCGACCGCGTCGGCCTGGTGCGGGCGACGCCGGCCGGGCGTGAGAAGCGCTACCGGGTCGACGAGGCCCAGCTGGAGCGCGCCGTGGCACAGCTCAACGCCGTCGGCAGCACCTGGGACGCCCGCCTGCGGCGCATCAAGCAGATCGCCGAGGCCATCCAGAAGACCAAGTGAGCGAAAAGGAGCGAACGATGGTGGACATCCTGCACAGCGTGGGGATCACAGCGCCACGCGACGAGGTGTACCGGGCGCTGACGACGCGGGACGGCCTGGCCGCCTGGTGGACCCACGACACCAACGGCGACGGCACGGCCGGTGGCGCACTCGAGTTCCGCTTCGGACCCGGAGGCTTCGACATGAAGGTCCTAGAGGCTCAGCCGGCCGAGCGCGTCCGCTGGGAGGTCGTCGACGGGCCGCCGGAGTGGATCGGCACCCGCATCAGCTGGGATCTAAGCACCAAAGACGACTTCACGATGATCATGTTTGCCCATCGGGGGTGGCGTGAGCCGGTGGCGTTCATGCACCACTGCAGCACCAAGTGGGCGACGTACCTGATGAGCATGAAGTCGCTCCTGGAGACCGGCAAGGGCGCCCCGGCCCCCAACGACGTGAAAATCACCGACTGGGACTGACCGGGAAGCATCGCCCGAGCCCCGGCCCCGGCTGCGGCGGAGTAGCGGCCGTGGCCGCGGGCCACTTCTCGCGTCACCCAAGCCAGGGCCGCCAACCCGCCGAGGCTGTCCGACATACGTGCCACGACTGACGCGACGATCGACCTCCACCGATCGTCGCGTTAGTCGCACAATGCACGTCGAACGGCCGGCCATCGACGTGCACGATGCGACTGAACTGACGATCAGCGGCCAGCCAGGCACGCGATCGAGGCGTCGACGTGCAACCGGCTACAGCAACGAACAGGGCCGTATGCATCGTGTCGACGTCCATCGGCTGCGGCGATCAGACGTCGGCGGTCGTCGAGACCGCTGGCGGGAGTGCTCGCCGTATCCGGGTAACAGCGGCGCCGAGTTCGGCGACTTCGTCGAGCTGGCCCCAGCGCGTGTCGAGCCTTCGCCACAGCTGGCCGGTCGACGTGACGACCCACGAGATCGGGCTGTCTGCGACGGTCTGCAGCGCGGCGAGTCCAGCGGCGGCGGCGTGATCGGGTTCGGGTGTCGGGCGGGCGAGGTAGGCCGAGCCGAGCGCGTTGAGCGTTCCGGCGCGGTGGCCAGGATGGTCGCCCGGTCGACTGTCGATGATCGACAGGGTGTGCCTGGCGTGAGTCTCGGCCTGTTTGCCGTCACCGAGGATGGCGAGGATGACCGTCGACTGCGCGTGGGCTTGTTCCTCGTCTACGGGGACCTCACCGGGGAGGGGGCCGCCTTCCCAGAGATGGTTCCACATGTCGTCAAGTGCCCGCCGGGCCTGGTCTTCCCCGCCGATCTTCGCCGCGGCGCGTGCCTCGCAGACGGCGAGCATGCCGCGCACGTAGGGGTGGGCGTTCGGGCGGGCAGCGGCGGCGACATCGGCGGCCCGCTGGTGGTCGCCTTGAAAGTGGGCGAACGACGAGTCAAGGGCCGCGCAGGAGCCGATCAGGATCATGTCGCCTGATTCGCGTCCATACTGCGACGCAAGATCCAAATACGTGTCGGCGGCCGGCCGATAGCCAGCGTCGTTCGCCAACATGGCCAGGTAGAACGCGAACTGTCCGGCAAGCAGTGTGACCTTGGGTCGTGCTGTCATCGACAATCGGCCGTCGAGGTACCGCTCAGCTGTCGTCCAGCCGGCTTCCGCCCGCGGCACGATCGCGGCGAGCGGGGCAGACGTGTAGTCCGCGGCGAGACCTCGAATGGTCGCTTCCAGCTCGCGGATCGTTCCGGGTCGCGGGTCTGCCGTCGCCATTCGGTCTGCGGCGTCGGCGGCTGCCGCCGCAGTCGCGAACAGGCCGCCTTGGAGAAGTAGCCGTCGGGTGGCGTCCATGGGGTCCTCCTCACCCAACGCGGTTCGTCGCAGTCGGTCGAGTTCGCCACCTGTTCGGAAATGGTTGTCGAGGCGCCTGACCGGGTCAGCGGATGGTAGCCGCTGTCCCGATTCTGCCCGGCTGATCACCGTCCGGTCGACGCTGATCCGGCGGCCCAATGCCTGCTGGCTGACGCTACCGCGCAGCGCAGAAATGCGGCTGGCAAGTTCTCGCAAGGCCGCTGGGTCAGGTGCTGCCACCATTGTTCCCCCCGTGCCAACCGTGCTGTGGTAGCACAGCACAACACACCTCATTGTCACATCTCGTCATCATCCTGACACGGGAAGAGAGTGGTCGTGCCGGCAACACCGCAGAACCCGCACCGATGCCGCATCCCCAGGTGAGATCACCCAGGGCGGATGCGGCCTCAACAGGAGGCACCTGTGACCACACTCGGCATCGCCCCACCTCCCACCGATCCCACGACCATTCGGCATGGCCGTGACCTCATCGACGAGGCTCTGTTCGCCCGGCTGACAGCCCGCGTCGCCGACGACCACCCAAAGCACGCCGACCTGGCCGGACGGATCGTCGACCAAGCCCTCGCGTTCCTCGCTACCAGCGCGGACAGCGCGACCGCCCTGTCGCCATCCCACCTGGTCGACATCGGCTGGCACACCTTCGTCCTTCACACCCGCGAGTACGCCCAGTTCTGCGCCCGGCTCGCCGGGCGGTTCATCCACCATGTGCCGGAACACCCGTCCGACTGGGGGATCTCCGTCCTGCCCGTGTCGGCGATGCTGCCCGCCATCGAGCGGGCTGGCTTCCACATCGACCGCGACCTGTGGATCGGCGAGCACGGTGACTGCCCCGTGGTGAACTGTCATCAGTGCCACGCGACCTGCCACGACAGTCCCTGACGGGAGCCGGGCCCTGCGATTCCAGTGGAACGACCTTCCCGCGGGGGCGCGTGCCGCCGTTGAACGGCGGCACGGGCCCGTCAGCGCAGCGATAACCGCTGTCGACGGCCTCACGGTGGGTGTCGCGTCCCGGCTCGATACGTATACCGGGCCGGTGTTCGTGAAAGCCGGGCCGCTGCGCTCCCCGGCGATCGGCCACTACCGGCGAGAGGCTGCCGCGAACGGGTCCCTGCCGCCAGGAACCCCGGCACCGCGGCTGCTGTGGACGGCCGAGGTCTCCGGCTGGCTGCTGCTGGTGTTCAGACACCTCGACGGCAGAGACGCGGTCCTCGCGCCCGGCTCGGCCGACGTGGCGCCCGTTCTGCGAGTCGTGGACGAACTCGCCGGCCGGCTCACGCCGAATCCTTGGGACGAGGCGCCGAGCGTGGCGGAGAAGTTCGCCGCGCTCGGCGAGAAGTCCGATGAGCTTCTGGCCCAGTGCCCGGGCGAGTTTCCCACATTGGAAGCCGCAGCAGCTGGCTTCGACCTGGCTGCGGTCGGCGGCGGCACGCTGCTGCACGCAGATCTGCATGCCGGGAACTTCTTCGTCACCACCGACGGCGTAAGGGTGATCGACTGGTCGTTGGCAAGCCGGGGCGCTGCCTGGGTGGACGTCGCGCTGCTCATGCCAAGGCTCGTCGCCGCCGGGCATTCACCTGCCGATGCGGAGAACCTGGCCTACACGGTGCCCAGCTGGGAGACCGCCCCGGAGAGCGCGGTGACCGGGCTAGGGGCGGTGCGGGCGCTGTTTGCCGAGCATCAGGCTCGGTTCGGCCCACCGCGGTTGCGCGCCGCGCGGGCGGTCGCGGCAGCGGCAGGGCGGAAGTGGGTCGAATATCGAATCGGCGCCCTGTAGGAGCCCAGACTGACGGGTCGCATGGGCAAGGCTCGCGCCAACCAGGGCCGTCTGTGGACAGGCCGTGCGGACTGGCCCAGCGCCAAAATCGTCGCGGTGTCTGTCCGGCTGCCTACGTGTCCACCGGCCGACTGAGCTGGCACGGGTAGCCAGCAATGCCGGCCCGTGGTCATTTCTGGATCTTAGAAGCCGCTCAGGACCCTCCTCGATGATCCGCTTCGTCGAACCGACCAAGCAGATCAGACCCCTGGCTCTGGGCGGAGGCTCGGGGATTTGAACCCCGGAGGGGGTTAATGCCCCCAACCGCATTAGCAGTGCGGCGCCATAGACCGGACTAGGCGAAGCCTCCCAGTGTTGCTCGCCAATCATAGCGTCTCGGTCGACGAGTGTGGCAGCCAGCTGGGCGGCGGGCGAGGTCACACGACGACCGAGCTGTCAAGTAACCGGATGGCGACGGAATGTCTGGTCCGGTGGGATCCGGGACGGTCCGGACGTAGCGTGCGCGGCATGCGGGTGGTACTGACCGTCGTCGATCCGGTTCGTGGGGTCAGCGCGGATGTCATGGTCGAGGCCGACGAGGAGATGCCCGTCGGCGAGGTGGGTCAGGCGCTCGCCTCGTGCGTGGGTGCGGGGACGGGCCGCGTCGACATGTTCGTCGACGGGCGGGCGGTGGACCGGCGGCTCTGCCTGCGGGCGTCGCCGCTGGTCGACGGCGTCGTCGTCAGCCTGGGATCGCCGGCTGGGTGTCCGCCTGCGGTCGAGCCGGTCGGGCTGGTGGAGGCGCGGGTCGTCAGCGGGCCAGGCGCCGGCGTGGTGCACCGGCTCGGGCCGGGCGAGTTCCTGATCGGTACTGGGCTGGACTGCGCCGTGATCCTTGATGACCCGACGGTCGTGGACGTCGCCCTGGCGCTCGTCGTCGGCGTGGACGGCTCATGCGCGGCGCTCCCCGCCGGGGTGGGCGACGGGTTCGACGACGTCCTCCTGGACGGCGAGCCGTTGCCTGCGGCCGGCCGGCTGCTCCCGCTGCCGAGAGACTCGGCGCTGCTGGCCGTGGGCGCGGTGTTGGTGTCCGTGACGCCCGCCGAGCCGGCGGATCTGGCGACCAGGCCGGCGGCGGACGGTCACCGGCTCGACGTGAACCTGCCGCCTCGGCTGCGGCCGGCGCGGACGGCTGCGCGCTACCGCCTGCCGGCCGCGCCGGCCTCGCCCGAGCGGCGGCCGATGCCGATCCTGGCCACACTGCTGCCGGCGGTGGGGGCCGGGGCGATGGCGTTCACCCTGCACACCTACTACCTCCTGCTGTTCGCGCTGCTGGCGCCGTTGAGCATGCTGGCCACGCATCTGAGCGGCGGTCGGCGCGGCCGGCGGACCCACCGTCGCGAGGTCGCCGAGTACCGGCGCCGCCTGGCGGACGCCGAGCGCGAGATCCAGGCCGCGCGCACGCGGGAGAGCAGTGTCAGGCGGGCGGACACCCCGGACCCGGCTCAGGTGCTGCTCACGGCGATCGGCCCGCGCCGGCGGCTCTGGGAACGCCACCCGGGCGACCCGGACTACCTGCGGCTACGGCTCGGCACCGCCGATCTGCCCAGCGAGTTCACGGTCGAGGACGACGGCGGCCAGGAGCCGACCGGTGAGGGCCGGTGGCGGGAGCGGCACCGGACCGTGCCGGACGTCCCCGTCACGGTGGCGCTCGCCGAGCGTGGCGTGCTCGGGGTCGCTGGGCGTGGCGAGCTCGCCCGGGTGGTCGGCTGCTGGCTGCTCGCGCAGGCCGCGGTCCTGCACAGCCCGCGGGACCTGGTCGTCTACCTGCTGACCTGGCCGGACGGCGAACCGGCCTGGGGCTGGGTGCGTTGGCTGCCCCATGCGCGGCCGGCGGACGAGGCCGGCGGTCAGGCCGCCGCCGTCCACGTCGGCCTGGACGACGCCAGCCGGGCCCGCCGGATCGGCGAGCTGGCCGACCTGGTCGCCGCCCGGACCGCCAGCCGATACGGCAGAGGAGGCAGCGGAGGCAGAGACGGCAGAGGTGGCAGAGACGGCAGAGGTGGCCGGCAGGTTGTCCCCTCCGTCCTGGCTGGTACCGCCGCTGGCCTGCCTGCTCCATCGGCGCGGCCGTCGGGCGAGCCGGACGTGCTCGTGATCCTCGACGGTGCCCGGGCGCTGCGGACACTGCCCGGGGCCGCCTCAGTCCTGCGTGACGGGCCGGCCGTCGGGGTGTACGGCATCTGTCTCGACCGGGAGGTGCGGCTGCTCCCGGTCGAATGCCAGGCGGTGGTGGAGCAGGTGCCCGGCGGGCTCCGGGTCAGCCAGATGGGCGGGGGCGTCGTCGACGACGTCCGCCCCGACCTCGTCGCGACCAAGGCGACGCTGGCCCCGTCCGGCCGGACGCTCGACGAGTCGGTCACCGCGACGGGGGCGGCGGCCTGGTGCGGCCGCGTGGCCCGCGGCCTCGCCGCTCTGCGCGATGTCGACGCTGGCGCCGGCGGCGACGGCGATCGCAAAGACGCGGCGTTGCCTACCACCGCGCGGCTGCTCGACGTCCTCGGCCTCGAACCCCCGACGGCGACGGCGATCGCCGCACGCTGGGCGGCCGCGCCCGGCGGAGACACCGCATTCCCAGTCGGGGTCGGTCTCGACGGGCCGTGCGTCCTGGACCTGCGGCAGGACGGCCCACACGGGCTGATCGCCGGCACGACCGGCTCGGGAAAGTCGGAGCTGCTGCAGTCGATCGTCGCGTCGCTCGCGGTGGCGAACCGGCCGGACGCCCTCGCCTTCGTGCTCGTCGACTACAAGGTATAGCCCCTGACCTGCACGTTTGCGCGGAACCAGATCAATATGAGAACAACGTGAGTTGGGAAAGTTGCGCCACCAGCACAGATGCAGCCCCGGCCGTCCGGCCGGATGGCACCTTGGTGCCACCGCCGCGCCAGCGGCTCCGGAGCCAGGAGCGGCCCGGACCGGGCCGGCTAGGGCGCTGCGAGCGCCAGCATCCCGCGTGGGCGCCACGCGAATAACCCCATAAATAAGACCCCGGCCACAAGGCCGGGGTCTTTTGTATTTCATCAATGTATAGGGGGCCTCCGGCCCCCTTTACTGTAAATGGTTATCAGTAGTTACCAGTGGTGGTGGTAGTGGTCAGTGGACGTCCGGCGCTTGGCGCCTGTCAACACGTGACGCCTGCCACACGCTCACACGCGACGCCCACACCAACCCGACGCCCACGCGCACCGGAGCGCGCTCCGGCCTTGTGTCGAAGTTGTGCTTACGGCCTTGCCGGGCGCAAATCGCGGGGCGGAAGGTGAGACCCACACCGAGCGAGCGAGGGAGGCCGAACCGGATGGACACGCAGGTAGAGCGGAAGATTCTGGTTTACCGAGGCTGGGGAAACCATGACATGCTGATCACGGTTCCCGAGGACGCCTTTCTGACATTCGGGGCGCTGGACAAGACCGACCACAATCCGACCTACGTCATCAAGGCGTACCCCCGCGCAGGGGACAGTGAACCTCTCTTCGTCATTCCGGCCGAGGGTTACCGGCGGGTGGAGCTGGACGTCCAGGTGCGGACCGATTCGCGGCGCCGCCGCGAGGACCCCTTCGACGATTACAACACCTACAGCCTCGAAACGCTTCGCCCTGCGGAGTCGAAGCCCGTCCCTGCGTGGGAGGCGGAAAGCCTTCCCGATGCAGCCTGACCACGGCCGGCAGTTCTTCGCCGAGGACGTCTACAACTGCCGGATGCATCTTCATCGTCAGCACCAGTTCCCCGATGCCATGACGGTTACCGCTCCCGTGACTTACCACGAGGTACTACACGACGTCTCCGAGCTTGCTCCCGAGCAAGCAGTAATCGATGGAAAGGAGGGGACATGCCCACCACGCTCTCATACTCGCAGCTCACGTCAGCGCGTGCGTGCGGCGAACGGCTCAGGCTCACCCGTCTCCTCCGCGAGGACAACGCTAGCGAGCGCCAAGCCGTCTATCTGATCGGCGGCCACGCCTTCCATGCGGCAACAGAGCGTTTCGACAAGACCTATTTCTCTGGCCCCGTCGAAAACCCCTTCATGCTCGGGACCGACTGTTGGTGGACCGAATGGGCGCAGGCCCTTACCGAGGCTCGCGATGCCGAGCCGGACGAGTCCAAGTGGATTGTTGCCGGTAAGCCCACCAAGGCGAAGCCGAACGCCGAAGACGTCGCGTGGTGGGGCGACGCCGGTGAAAACTGGATGGACGCCTATGTTGAGTGGCGGGAACTCGGAGGCTGGCAGCCGTTCGAGGCGCCCGGCGGGCTGGCCATCGAGATGGACATCAACGCCACCTTTGGTGAGGCGCTAGTCCGCAACATCTTGGATCGGGCCGAGGTGACCCCTGCCGGGGAACTCGTCATCGTCGACATCAAGACGGGATCTAAGACGCCTGATGACCCGACGCAGCTAGCGCAATACGCCCACGCCTTCGGCCAGGTAATGGACATCGACGCCCCCCGGTGGGGCTCGTACTACATGGCTCGCAAGGGGGCTCCGACTCCGCTGATCGACCTTTCGTCGATTACCAAGGAGTTCCTAGACGGCGAGTACACGACCCTTCACCGGATGCGCGCTTCCGGTCTGTTCCTGGCTAATCCCGGCTGGGGCTGCGGCCACTGTGGTGTTAGGGATTTCTGCGCGGCGAAGGGAGGTAAGAGGGCCAATGAGTACGCAGGTCGAATTCCCGACTACTGACCGCCCCAGCCGCGCGGCGCTTTCCCGCTGGATTCAACGGGAGCGCGCGGCCTGGGAGAAGGCAAGGTCCGAGTCGGAAGAGGCGTTGGCCGCCCTAGACGAGTTCGAGAGTTTCGTTCTCGAATGCAACGATGTTAGCTAGGAGCACGAATGAGTGAAGCCACATTCCAGATTTCCGGCAAGATCGGCGACGTGATCTACGTTGCCCGCGGCGATGTCGCAGAGCAGGTCACGACCGATTTCTTCGCGCTCTGGATGGAACTCAAGACGGGGATGGAAGACGTCGGCATGGCCGCCGCTGTCGCCACCGTCCAGAACGGAATTGGCGCCACGGTGACCGGCGTGGTGCCGCGCTGCGAGCACGGCGACCTTCGATACAAGTCCGGCAGTAGCAGCAAGGGACCTTGGGCCGGCTGGCTCTGCTCGGCGCGTGTCAGTGACCACAACATCTGGAAGAACAAGGACAACGAGAACGACCCGATGTGGCAGCGCTAGTCGCGACCTGCGGTGGATGCAAATACGAATGGCGCTCGCTGGCGCAGGCGCACTGCTCGTCCTGTCACAAGCAGTTTTCGAGCATTGGGGCGTTCGACCTCCACAGGAAATCTTTCACCTGCCAAGAACCGTATCTGATGAGAGACGAGAAGGGGAGGCCGCGCCTTGTTCGGTCTGAAAAGAACCCGTGGGTCTGGACCCGGTACCAGACCCCTGGAGATGGAATCCCCTGGGGAGGTCGAGATGCTGCCGCCGCCGCAGACGCTCACTGACTGGCGAGGCCGAAAGCTGGAGCTGGGCACGAAGGTTACCTATCCCGTCCGCCATGGATCTTCCATGTGGCTCGTCGAAGGGGAAATCGCCTCGCTCCCTAACGTCAACCTTCAGGGGGAGATGAAGGGTCCGCTTCTCATCCGGCGGCTCCGTGAGATGTACTCGTACTACCGGGCGCCCAACGAGGTGCCGCCACGGACGGTAGACGTCGAATCCCGGCTTGTCACCGTCGTGGATTAGCAGTGCGGCGCCTCACCCAGGCCGCCAGGCAACGGGATGAGGCTGGCGAGCCGCTGCCAGTTGTCTTTCCGACGCTGGCCAAGATGGATGCAAGCTTCCGGCGGGCACAGAGCCATTTGGTAGCCGGAGCCCCGGGCGCAGGTAAGTCCGTTCTCGCGCGAACGCTCGCGGTCCGCGCGCAGGTCCCGGCGCTGTACTTTTCGCCCGACGGTGACGAATACACGGTGCTCACGTCGATCGCGTCGATGGTGTCAGGAGATTCGATCTCCCTCATCACCGCGCGATGCCCGGGGCCGGTGGATGTCCTGACCGAGTACCCCCAAGTGTACGACTCGGATTCGTACCTGCGGTTCGACTTCACCCCGGCGCCATCGATCTCCGATATCCGGGACGAGGTGGCCGCGTTCGAGGAGTCCTGGGGAGAGTTTCCGCAACTGATCGTGATTGACAGCCTCCGAAACATCTTTTCGGAGGCGGACGAGTACACCGCTATGCGCCAGTCGATGGAGTCGCTGACCATTCTAGCTCGGGAAACCGGTGCCTGCGTGGTGGCTTTGCATCATCTGACCGGCGCGTGGGAGACCGACGCGGGGCCGCCCCCGCTGGGGGCTATCGAGGGCAAGGTTTCCAAGTTCCCGAGCTTGGTCCTAACTCTCTACAGAGGCGCCTATTCCGACGTCGGCGTTGCGGTAGTGAAGAACCGCTTTGGGCCAGCCGACTTTGCCGGCAAGCACCATGCCTTTTTCGAGACCGACCTATCCAGGGCGAGGCTGATATGAGTACGAAGCAGGCGAAGGTTGACGAGCTGATTGACATGATTTTCGAGAGCGCTTTTGGCGTCTCGGACACGGCGTCGACGCTGCGCGGCGCACAGTACACCCTCTCCGGCCTGGAGTGGGACGAGCTGCGGGCGATCCACGCCGGCCTGTGCCTCCTGGGGGACATCGGCCTGACGCCGGGCATCGACGACGGCTCTTACAGCCTCGCGAGCAGCGGCACCCGGGACCTGGCGAAGACCCTCGCGGCTCAGATCGAAGTCAAGGTCCTCGGGGCGATCGGCATCGCGTCATCGGGCGGCAATGACTGATCTTCGTGACCTGATTGTCGGCGAGCCTTCGCCGGCATGCGTAGGCCATGAAGATCTGCCGTGGGCAGGTGGTGAAGGCGAGCCAATTCCCCCGATCAAGATGCGGGAGATGCGGGAAATTTGCGCCGCCTGCCCACGGCGGCAGGTCTGCGAATCCTACTCGCTCGAACACGACGTCAGGGGGATTTGGGCTGGCCTGACCTGGCCGCAGCGAAAGACGATCCGGAGCCAGTGGGGAATCACCGCACGGCCGCTCATCGACAAGGCGACGGAGATGCACATTCGGCGCCGACGGGTTGCCTCTCTTTGGGAGGCCGGTGTTTCGCTGGACGACTCGGCAACCGCCCTTGGCGTTTCGGTCAACGTGATCATTCAAGACAGGACGTGGCTGAATGCCCAGAAGCCCGCGGCAGATAGGGACGGCGTTTGAGTCGGCAATCCTCCCCGCGTTCCTTGACGTGGACCCTGGCTCGCATCGCGAAGGGCTGCACGGCGTAGCCGACCGAGGAGACATAGCGGTTCCTTCGGCCCCCTACATCGTGCAGGCCAAGCATGTCAGGCAGCTCCGCCTTGGGCAGTGGTGGCCGCAGGTCGAAATGCAGGCCGCCAACGCGGGAAAGCCCTACGCGCTGATCGTCCACAAAAGGTGGGGTACCACAGACCCGCTTGACCAGTGGGTCACCACCACGCTTCGCCACCAGATCGGCATCAACAACTGGTACAAGGGACTAATTTGATGTCGGACATTGTTTACGTCGACACGGAGACCACCGGTCTCGACCCGGACCTTCATCGGATCTGGGACGTGGCCGTCCAGACCTACGAGCCTGACGGATCTTTCGAGGTCATTGAGTTCACGATCCGGCTAACTCAGCGCGAGATCCAGCAGGCCGACCCGAGAGCCTTGGAGATCGGCCACTTCCACGAGCGTTACAGCGAGGAAGACGCGAGCGGCGAGTTTGGCGTTCTTCTCACGCTCCAGGCTCTCACCCAGGGGAAGTACCTAGCCGGGAACGTCGTCAGCTTCGACGAGGAACGCCTACGGCGCCGCATGTGGCATTACGGCCTGGTCCCCGGCTGGCATTACCACCTGATCGACGTGGAAGCCGTCGCCGCAGGCGCGTTGAGCCTGGAGCCCCCGTGGAATTCCGAGGCCATCTCAGCGGCGCTGGGAGTGGACCTTCCGGCCGAGAATCTTCGACACACGGCGGCGGGTGACGCCGACTGGGCTCGCCGAATCTACGAGGCAGCCATGGAGTACCCGGAGACGCGAGCCCTGGCGGAGGCGATCCGATGAAGCGCCGGAAGTGGAAGCGGCGACTTGCCGCGCGTGTCACGGACTACGAGGAGATGGAGCGGTCCTGTCCGACCGCGCAGAAGGCGAACTTCTCGAAGGCTTTCCACAGGCCGGGAAGCGGCCGGCGATGAGCTGGCAACAGTTCGGCTGGGTACTCATCTACCTTTCCGCCTGTGGCGTGGCAATTATCGCCATCATCGGCAAGCCTCCGAGGCGCCCATGAGCCAGGACGTGGCGGAGCGAATCCGCAGGAAGTACGCCGATGGCATTGACGGACAGCGAGCGATCGAGTTTGGCGGACCCGACGTGGCCGCCGATTCTGAAAGTCCTGGAGTTCTACGGGATGGAGCCGAGCCATCCGAGAGCGGGTTGGACGAGGGTACGTTGCCCTTTCCACGAGGAGACACGGCCATCCGCCGCATATCACCAGGAATTCAACGCTTTTAACTGCCTGGGCTGCGGCGTTCAAGGCTCCGGGCTGACTCTGATCATGGACCAAGAGGGGGTGGATTTTGCCTCGGCTGTCACCCTCGCAGAAGCGAGATTTGGAAGTAGCGACCGCGGGCTATCAGGGCAATCTCAACCTGGCGGAGGAGTATCTAGCCGGCAGGGGAATCGACCTGGACGCGGCGGCAAGGTACCGACTGGGGGTCGTACTCGATCCCTATTCGGGCCATGAGACGGGCCGGGGCCGGCTGGCCATTCCGTACCTGACCAAGGCTGGCGTGGTCACGATCCGATTTCGGGCCATGGATGGCGCAAAGCCCAAGTATCTCACCCTTCCGGGTGGAGGAACCCGTCTCTACAACACGGCAGCCCTGCACGAGGCCGGGCAAACGATCTGGATTTGTGAGGGCGAGTTTGACGCCCTGGTCACCACCGAATATGCCGGCCTTCCAGCGGTCGGCATCTGCGGCGCGAATGTGTGGGCCCCCTTCTGGGGGCGGATCTTCGCGGATTTTGACGAGGTGGTCATTGCTTCTGACGGGGATGAAGCGGGGGCCGCCATGGCAGACCGCCTGATGGGCCATATCCCGCACGCGCGGCGCGCGCCTCTACCCGAGAACCATGACTGCAATTCCTTCTATCTGGAGAGGGGTGCGGATGAACTCCGAGCAGCCCTTTGCTAAGGATGCTTGGCGCCCGCCATCGCCGATCACGGCCGATGAGCTGCTTGGCGCCCTGGAAGCGGTACTGGCCGAGGTCGGCAAGGACTACGTCTATCCGCCTGCCGCGCGGATGGAGAAGTGCCGCTATGTCGACAAGGACGGCGGGTGCTTCATCGGGCGAGCCCTGCGGCGCCTGGGTGCCTCAGAAGAGGCGCTACGGGACAGCCTGATCCAGTCGGAAACGAGTTTCGGCGAGTTGTACGACGTTCCGACCAACACGTCCGCGGCCAGCCGCCTACCAAGGGAATGGCTTTCCGAGTCGGCCGCCATGCTGGCCAACTTGGTCCAGTCGCAGCAGGACGACGGCATCCCTTGGGGGCAGGCCCTCGCTTTCGGGAGGGCCAACTATTCCAACCCGTTCGCTTTCGCCGACGACTACAACTGAGAGGCATCGCGATGACCGACGTCATTACCCTCGCCCCCGAAGCTCCGGCCGAGCCGACGACGACTCTTCCCCGGATCGCCTCCGTCGTCGTCTACCGGAACCGCAGCGGCTATGAGCTGCCGGCCATCGTGTGGATGACGGAAGCTACCTACCGCCACGGCCGGTGGACGAAGGTGCCACCGGCGGCGCCCGCCCCGGAGGGCTCGCCCCGGTACTCCTGGAACGACCCGGTTCCGGCGAAGACGCCGGACCGCGACGGCCAGTCGTGGGAGTCGTCTCCCGTGCCGCCCGTCAAGCCCGGCCGCGTTCACCTCCGGGTGCTCGGCTCGTCGATGAGTTCCAGCCCGATGCCGAGTGACTACATCGAACTGAACGTGGCGCCGGGTGAGAAGCCAGGCACCTACTACGTCCCGGAGGGCTAATGGGCACCGAGATCTTTCACCAGATCGCCGAACTCCGGCGAGACATCGAGAGGCTTGGCCCCTCCCGGCAGATCAGCCTTTCCCTGACGGGCCTTGACACGGCCCGCCTGTGGCTCGGCGAGCACATCCGGGAGAACGTCAAGCCGATTGCCGACGCTCACTAGGAACCGCCCCATGGACAGCCCCGTGACCGCGCCCACCGAGGCGCAAGAATCCCTCATTGGGCACATCGCCTACCGCACGGCCCGGCAATACTCCGGTGTAGAAGCCTCTGACGTCCGCCAGGAGCTTAGGGCCATGTGGTACGAGCGGTGGGGGGATATTGCGCCATACGTCTCAGACGTGGACGTGGAGCGCGGCACGGGGCGCCTGGGGCGCACCCTTGGGAGATGGGCCTCCGAATACGGCCGGAGGCAGGCCGAATGGTACCGGGGATATCTCGGCGACGACTACACCTACACCCGGGCACAGGTGCGGGCGATTCTGCCTCACATCTTCGACGCGGGTTCATGGTCGACGCTGGCCCGGAGGGGCGACGGCATCGGCGGGGGCCGGCAGGACCCGGCAACAGGTGGGGAAGCCCTGGCGACCTACGGCGACGCTCGAAGGGCTTGGGACCTGCTACAGCGGGACGACAAGCACGTACTGATGCTGGCGTACATCCTGCCCCTGGGGGAGCGTCCGGACTGGCCGCAGGTCGCAGAGGACTTGGAGCTGACGGAGAGCGGCGCACGCAAGCGCGCGGCTCGCGCGTTGGGCAGGATGGCGGCCATCATGAACGGCGCGGCCTCGCGCGAATACTCACGGCGTGCGATGTCGAACTCTGCGGCGCAGGCTATGACCCGCGGCTACTGGTAGTAGAAACACGAAAGGCCCCCCGGCTAACGCCGGGGGGCCTTTCGTGTGTCACACGTGATGATCCTCCCGGGCGAATACGTCAACCGTCTCGGCCGCGGTGGCGACCCGCATTTCCGGCTCCGGCCCCATCACGGCCCGGAGCCCAGGCAGTGTTACCAGCGGGGTTCCCGGCGCCGCGCCATGCGGATAGACGTCGTAGACCGCGCCGCCTGGCGCCTGCCACCCGATGTGTGCGTGCCAGCCGAGATCATCGCCGACAGTGATCGGACGCCATCCAGGCGGCGCATCGTCAAACACGTGTTCCCCTGCACTGGCGATCCAGGCGACGAGCGTTTCCGCCTCGGCAATATCAGTCACGTACTCCCCCTAGTATCCGTAATCCTTGGTCTCGCCATTGCGCTTGGCCTCGCGCCAGGCTTCATCGATGTTCGCGGGCAGAGGCCCCGTGTTGGGGACAGTCCACCCTCGCGCCTCCGCCTGATCGCGCGCCCATCGGCGAGCCGCCGTCGACTCGTTACGACGGCGGCCCTGGGGTGTGGCGTTGGTGTGCCCTCCGCGATGGGTGCGGCCCTGCGGTCCGACCCGGCCAACGGGGATGGTGCGAACGGGAGTACCGCCACGCCGGATCAGCTCAACCAGGCGAGCGACCTCCGGGCCGTCGGCGTATTCGATCACGTCTAGCCCTCCGTCCTCGCGAGGCAATCCGATCATCGGCATGGCGATCTCTCCTGTCTCAGTACAGCACCGACCACCGACAATCCCACGGGATCGCCCACGGCGGGAGCTGCGTCGCGCCCTAGGTGGGCGCGTCTGTGCCCTCGGGAGGTTCGCCTAGGGCGGCCAGCTCGGCGCGTCGTTTCTCCAGCGTGGACATCGCAGAGTCGAGTTCGGCCTGTGCCGCGACTGCCAACAGTTCGGCCGCATGGACCCTGGCCCGCGCTCTCTCGTACTGGTCCGGGTCAACGTGCTGCGGCACGAGGTACAGCCTCATCGTCATTGTGCTCCGTAGGGTGCAGCACGAAGCCCCCGGCGCGTACGGTGCGCCGGGGGCTTCGTGAGGATGACTAGCGGGCCATCAGGTAGCCGACCAGCGCGCCGATCGCGCAGCAGATCAGCCGGTAGACCAGGGTGCCGATCAGGAACATCATCAGGCGGTGGCCTCGGCCGCGACGTCGGCCGCCGTCAGCGTCCGCACCTCGTGCGTCTCCTTGCTGATGCCCTTACCCCGGTACAGGCCCGCACGGATGCCGTTGATCTGCTGGGGGGTCTTGCCCCGGACGTCCCGAGTCGCGCGCTCCTCGCCGCTGGCCTTGTCGATGAGGACCAGGGCGACGACCGGCCCGGCGTCGGCCGGCTTCGCCGGTGCGTCGGTGGCCTTCGTGCCGCCGTCGCCCCCCTTGGCCGCCCCGGCGCGCTTCGCCTCGGCCGCCTCGATCAGGTCGGCCGCCTTGGGGTCCAGCGGAGCCCACGAGAGCGCCCACCGAATCGCGTCGATCGTCGCCGCCTCCCGACCAAGCTGGAGCGGGTTCACCAGCACCCCGCCGGGGCCCTCCTCCCGGTACACCTCGTAACCCTCGCCGTGGCGGTCCCCGGACGGCTTGACGACGATGACGGCCCGCCACTCGCAGTTCTGGAACACGTCGAAGATCCGGCCCGTCCCCGGCTGCGAACCCCTGTCCAGGTAGGCGACCCCCGGCGACACCCGGGCGTCACGCATTGGGGTCAGAGTCAGTTCCACTTTCCTACTCCTCAATCTCGTTATTGCCCGCCCCATTCGGGGCGTCCGCGGCGGTCACCACGCGGCGAACGCGCGGCCAAAGCCGCGCGCCACCGTGAAGCGACCGAAGCAGGTCAGCGCCGAGCCGTTAGCTAGGCGAGGCAGCCTCTTCGGGCTTTCCGTCCCGCCAAATGCGCAGCCGGCCGGCCATGATCTGGTCAGCCTTCTCACGGCTTTCGATGTCGTACCAGGTTTGCGCGGATTCCTGATGGTCGATCATCAGCGCCACGTCGAAGCACGTCGGCCCACGCTGCGCCATCACGAGCCACATCGGCCGCCGCGCCGGCTGCCGTGGGATGTACTCGGCCGCGACGACAGGAGCGCCCATGAATCTTTCGGGCTGGTCGAACTCCGGATTGCTGTTGTCCTTCATTCCCTCTCCCTTTTCGCTGTTTGTGTCAGAGAAGGTGGGCGATATAGACGTGTCCACCGCTCAACCCCGGCACCTGGCTACCGTCCGTGAAGTGCTCGCGCACTAGGCTGTCTTCCACGCCACGAGTCCGATCCGGAATTGTGTACCGTTCCGCATGCACCCGCCCGCCGCCCAGCTCCCGCCAGCGAATGACGACCGCCTCTGGCGGTCGATAGCCGGTCGGGCGAAACTGGGCAACCATGCAGTTGAATGCGTCGTAGCTGGTCGCGATGCCGTCCGCAATCTCGCCGCTCGCCATGCCGTCATGCGGCCCGACTCCGACGTGTGGGTAGATCAGCTCCGAACGATCCCCGCAGGCGCGGACCAACCAGACTTGAAAATTCCCGTCCATTCCCTCTCCCGATCTCTCACCTGCGGCCCCGCCGCATTCTGGGAACCTGCGGACCCGGCGAGGCCCGCAAATCCCAGGAGACGTCAGGACAACCGGCCCGACAGGACCGAAACCCGGTTCTCCGCCACCCGATGAGTTGCGGTTGCTTCCTCCAGAAGCCTTTCGAGCCGGGCCACCTCTTCAGCGGCCACCTCCATGTCCCTCTTGGCGCAGTGAAGAGCGGCAGCGTGTAGAGCACGCTTTCCGGCATCGCTCCTCACCCATCCGAGAAATGTTGTTCCGATCGCATCCTTTGCCCGCCGCGCCGTCTTGGCCGGTACAGTTTCTCCAGGCCGGTTGACCGGCCTTTCGATACCCCGCTGGGTGTCGTCCGCCCATCCATCGCCGATGACGTGGTAGGGCCGTTCGCGGCCGTTGTGGTACACGTGCCACGCGACGCGAAAGTCAACTACGCCGAGCCTGCCGGCAAACTTGCCGTCATGAAGGTCGGATTCGATCCGCACATAGGTGTTCGAGCACACGTGCAGCCTCAACGGTCCCCACTGTGTGGCGAGTACCGCGGTCACACCCTCTTCCGAATCGACCGTGAAATCTTCGCTCATTGCTCCCTCTCCCTACCTTTCGCGGCAAGCCATTGCCGCCCCGGCTGGCGCCAGGCCGCCGCCCACCACTGCCAGTGATGGGCGACAGTCCGAGGCCAGATCAGAAGTTGGTGACCACGACCGTTGTAGGGCGTGTCCAGTTCATTGGCGGGAGCCAGCACGACACCTGAGCCAGGTTGCCGATCGCCCCGCCTTCCGGTGTCACAGGCTCAAAGCGGTACGAAGTGACATCGAATCCGGTCTTCGACATATGGACCGTGAACCAGTCGATGTCTGGACGTGGCCACTCGCGAGACCACCAGTTGTCGCGTGCAATGACGCGCATGTCGGTGAAGACGATCTCTCTTGCCCACGGGCCTCGGCCGCCCGGCATCGTTGCGTGTCGGTAGCCGAGAATTTCGACCGGTGCATCGGCCGCAACCTTCACCACCCACGACGAGTACGGGCCGTTGTTGTACGCCCGAATCAAGTACGGCGCCGTCACGACGGCGCCCGTCTCGCTATCCACCAGTGCCATTCCCTCTCCCTTGGCCGTGCTTGTGGTTCCTGCGTCAGAGCCACTGCCGCATTCCAGGGACGCACGGGCGCAGGCCCATGGACCCCGGGACACATCAGCGCCCACCGACCTCCGGGCCCGGCAATTCGTTCCAGCGATCGTCGTTGAATGGGCCTCGTGCCCATGACGGCATGTTGTCCGCGCGGCGCTCTGCCCGATCGTCGGGAAACGGCGCCAGACCCTCTGGAAGGCAATTCTCCAGAGTCCAGAACTTCCACGCGAACAGGTCCATTGCGGCATCTCGCGCGGCGCGGTCGGTGAACGTCTCCTTGGTGACGTCGCCCTCGCAATACTCCGCCAGGGCGAACACGTCGGCACCGTCCGCCAGCATCGGGAACCACAGACCAGGACGCCACACTTCCCACGCCTGCGAACCCCAGTAATACACGGGCTCATAAGTCAGCCCGGTTGACAGTTCGATATGTTCGATCATTTCCCTGCCCCCACCTTTACCGTTGCTGCATCTCGTACTAGGCCGGCTATTCCGCTCTGCCGTACCCCAGGACCACGGGACACCTGAAGGTGGCCCGTAGCCCCGGCCGTGCGTCAGATCAGGCAGGGTCGCCCGTAGCGCGGTCCAGCCGCGCGCCGTCCTCGTCCCACACGTTCGGCCAAAACGCCTCACGTGCCATGTGGTTGCTGATGCGCTCCATGGTTTGCCACCGTGGTTCTTCATCTCCGATTCGGAACAGAACCCGGCCGTACCGCATCACGGTTCCTCGCCCGTAGTTCACGATGTAGTCGCCGTTCAGGTCGGCCATCGCAAATTCGTCTTCAGGCGTGATCTCGTCCCCCGCGATTTCGATCGAGTCGCAGTCGCAGTCGTCCAAATCTCGCCCGCAGCACGGCGCGGCCCGATGGCCACATACGGGACCGATCGTTGACACGCAGCAAGCCCACATCGGCCCCTTGTCAGTCGTGACCGGAAACCGCAACGGCACGCCGTGCAGGGTTGGATTCTTGAAATCCGTGGCAGCGGCCACCAAGGTGCGAAGCTCCGCGAGCCCGATAATGGCATCCATCAGCCAGCCGCCTTCCACGTCATCAGGTCGTAGCACGGGCCACACCGCAGATAGCGCGGCGGAGCCTTGCCGACAAAAGCGGGCTCGGCACACCGCGCGGGCAGCCAGTGACCGCACGACAGCCACACCACGTCATCCGGCGGAGGAGGCTGCACCGAGAACGGCGAAAGGATCTGGTGATCGGGCGCCATCG
>Ga0163163_10001434_pt1 | contig 20146 bp, 18 predicted proteins | sample S65metaG_FD_119766 | JGI IMG/M metagenome (GOLD analysis project Ga0163163, IMG submission 119766) | Switchgrass rhizosphere microbial communities from Kellogg Biological Station, Michigan, USA - S6-5 metaG | ecosystem: Host-associated > Plants > Roots > Rhizosphere > Soil | place: USA...
AAGGCGCGCACCACAAGAAACAGGTCGGCATCTTCGGTCGCCGACGACACCCACAATTTCGCGGCGATCGGGCCGGTAATCTCGACCTCCTGCTCAAGCGGCTCGGACAGGAACGTCACGCCTTCGCCCATGCCGGCGTAGGTGACCGTGCCTGCTGACGGTTGCTGCTCAGTCGAGAGTGTCATGTCAGCCGGGTGAACGTAGAATTTGGTCCATTGCGTGCGCGCGAGCGGCCATTCGTCCTCGTGCCGCTCGACGAACTTCTCACCGGGGTGACGAACCTGCAGGAGAACCTTCGGCTGTTCGTTCCAGCCAGTGTCCTCACCCTTGAGGAAATGACCGAAGAACTTCTTTTGCAGGCTGACGCCGTAGTTCGTGTAGAAATGGGTCCAATGCTCGATGCCATGCACTTCGAGCCATTTTTGGTCGGACGCCGAGCGCACGAAACCCTCGAAATTACCGCGCGGGTGCAGGCCCTGTCCGCCCCAATTTGCCGAGGAGAGCAGCGGCGTCTTCACCTTGGTCCAGTCCGGCATGCGCGACTGCCAGTAGGGATCGGTATCGAGCTTGCGCGAGATACAGTCTTCGTAGAAATCGCGGCGATTTCGGCCGAGCTCCTGTTCCGACAGTGTCTCGGGCCCCGATACCCAGTCGCCGTTCATGCGGCTCTTGAAGCCGCGCGTGCCGCGGCCGTTTTGCACCGAGTAGACCTGCGCCTTCGACCAATCCTGCACGAAGCCGCGATTGAAGATTCCGCCATGGTGCGCCATGTCGCGATAGAAATCGGCTGCGCCTTCCCAGGTACAGATTGCAGCGAGGTGCTTTGGCTGCAGCGCCGACGTCTGCCACTGGTTTTGCGCATAGTAGGAAATGCCGTTGAGGCCGACTTTGCCGTTCGACCAGGGCTGCACGCCCGCCCACTCGACGCAGATAGCCAGATCCTGCGCCTCACGTAACGACCAGATATCGATCACGCCCTGCGAACGTCCGGCGCCGCGGCTGTCGACACGGATGCAGACATAGCCGTCGGGGACCCATTTTTCGGGGTCGACGACCTCCCAACATTGGTACCTGTTGGTCGAGTCAGTGGGCACGTCCGGTTGATCGGCGCACATGCGGTCCCACTGCGATTTGTAGAGATCCTCGAAATGCAGCCACTTTCCGTAAGGACCGAGGGTCATGATCACCGGATATTTTCCGTCCGCCACCGGCCGATAGATGTCGCAGCGGAGGACGATTCCGTCGTCCATCTTTATCGGCATATCCCAGTCAATCCGCATGCCGTTACGGATGTCACTCAATTCACGATAGTCCATGGATCCTCACGTACCTCTGATGCTGCGTCCTTGTTCGTCAAACAGGTGCATGCGGCGCTCGTCGAGCGAGAGAGTCAGCCGCTCACCGACCTTGGTCTCAGCCATGTCCAGGCCTTCACTGACCGCAACGAAAGCGCGGTCCGTGCCTGCGTCGAAATAAAGGAGAGTGTCTTTGCCAAGCGGCTCGACCAGCCGCACGGGCAGGGTGGTGCCGGTCTTGCCGCCGACATTGATCCCAACATGCTCAGGCCGGATGCCAAGCGTCCCCTTGCCGGCGCCGGCTGAGCGCAAGCGCTGCGGCAGCGGCACGTCGAATAGCGGCGAACGGAAGCGCGCAACGCCGTTGTTGTGCACGACCTCGCCAGGCACGAGGTTCATCGACGGCGAACCAAAAAAATCGGCAATGAAATAGTTCACAGGATTTGAATAGATTTCCATCGGCGAGCCAACCTGCACGATCTCGCCCTCACGCATGACGACGATGCGATCGGCAAGCGTCATCGCCTCTTCCTGATCGTGCGTCACGAAAATAAAGGTGCGCTTGAGCACCTGATGCAGCCTGTCGCATTCGGCCCGTAATTCGCGGCGAAGTTTTGCATCGAGGCTCGACAGCGGCTCGTCGAGCAGGAACGTAGACGGATTCGTCACCAGCGTTCGTGCAAGCGCGACGCGCTGCGACTCGCCGCCCGAGCATTGCCCCGGCATTTTGTCCAGGAGGTGGCCTATGCGGACCATGTCGGCGACCTCGCGCACGCGCTTCGCACGCTCTTGCGGTGCGACCTTCTTCATGCGCAGGCCGAACTCGATGTTCTGCGCGACATTTTTGTGAGGAAACAACGCATGGCTCTGAAAAACCATGCCAAGATTGCGGTCGCGCGGCTCGAGATCGTTTATGACGCGTCCGTCGATGCGGATTTCTCCCGAAGTCGGATCCTCGAAGCCGGCGATCATGCGCAAAGTGGTGGTTTTGCCGCAGCCGGACGGTCCGACGAAAACGACAAACTCGCCGTCTTCGATCGTGAAGTTCAGGTCCTTGACCGCCTGGACGGCGCCGAACGACTTGTTGAGATTTATGAGCTCGATACGCGCCACGACTATCTCCGTACCATCCCGAAGCTGAATCCGCGGGCAAGGTGCTTGCGAATGATGAGGCCGACAATCATCAACGGGATTGTGATGCCGACGGCGAGCGCCGCCTGCCGGCCATAGACGCGTCCCTCGGTCGAGCCTTGGTATTTTGATAGCTCGATCGGCAGCGTCGAAACCTGAGTCTTGGTGATGATCAGCGCGAGGAGATATTCGCTCCAGGTCAGGATGAGAATGAAGAGGAAGGTCGCCACCAGGCCGGACCGGATCAGGGGCAGGACGATCTCAAAGACGGTGCGCCAGCGCGAAGCACCGAGTATCTCCGCGGCTTGTTCCACCTCGCGCGGCACTTCGTCGATGAAGCTCTTGGTCATCCACACGGCGTAAGGCAGCGTGGTAAGGAAGTAGACCATGATGAGCCCGATGCGTGTGTCGAGCAGGCCAAGCGCTGAATAGTAAAGCGACAGCGGGGCGACGACGACGATCGGCGGAATCATGCGCAGCATCAGGAGCTGGAACATGCGGGCTTCAGACAGGATTCGGTAGCGCGACACGCCGTAGGCGAGGACGGAGCCGAATGCGACCGCAAGAAAAGTCGAACTGAACGCGATCACCGTTGTGTTCCAGAGCGAAACCAACGGCGTCTGCGACGAGATTGCGTATTGCGTCTGGGCATATTCCTCGGCGCCGAGCCAGACATTCATGTAGTTGGCCAGCGTCGGGGGATCCGGAAAATAGACCGGAGGCCACGCGAACCACTGGATGTCGGGTTTAAATGACGTCGACACCATCCAGTAGATAGGAAAAAAGGCGGTAACGCCCCAGAGGGTCAAGATCGTGTAACGCACGATCGCGGAAATGAGACGACGGCGGGTTTTGGTGACCATCGTTCAGGCCTCGGCGTCCTTCGTCCGCATTTCGTACATTTGATCGAGCGAGCGCTTCTCGCGCCGAAGCAGATGGATCGCGATCAGAACGATCACGATCATCAGGAGCATCACGATGTAGGACATCGCCGCGCCCTTCGAGATCTGGAAGTACTGCCAGGTCGTCATGAAGATGTAGACAGGCAGTGTTTCGGTCGCCGAGCCCGGACCGCCCTGAAACAGCGACCAGGTCTTGGGGAATTCCGCCATCGCCTCGAGGAAGCGCAAAACCAGCGCAAGCAAGATGACCGGGCGCAGGAGCGGCAACTGCACCTCCCAGAAGATGCGCCATTTCGATGCGCCGAGGATTTCAGCAGCCTCGATCGGCTCCTTCGGGATGGCCGAGAGTCCGGCAAGCAAAATGATGAACGAGAACGGCGTCCAATTCCAGATTTCGAGCAGCGCGACGGCGGCAAGCGCGATGTCCGGATTGCTGAGCCATGCCGGCTTGAAGTCGATACCGATGATCCTTGAGATGAGGTCGTTGAGTGGGCCGCTTTGGTACAACATCATCTCTGCGGTGTAGGCGACGACCACCGGCACGGTGAGCATCGGCAAGATGAATATGATGTAGAAGAAGGCCTGGCCGCGAAACGGCTTGTACATCAGGTAAGCGAGCAGGAAGCCGAATACGAAGCAGCCCAGCGTCGAGCTGGTCGCGAAAGCGAGTGAACGCACGACGGCCCAGCCGAATCTCGGATCGGTGAGCACTTCCTGGAACAGGTCGAGGCCGACAAAATCCGCTTCCGACCACGAACTCAGGTACACCGTCCACTGATGGAAGGAAAAATACAGCTGCAGCAGCAGGACAGGCATCAGCAGGAACGCGAAGAGGGCGATCAGCGGCAGCAGCAGCGACAGCTTGAAATGGCGCACCGCGAGGCGCCGCGATCGGCTGCGCGCTTCGCTGGAGAACTGCGTTTTTCCGGCTGAAAGGGCGTCGACGGCCATGTCCTGGTTCTTTGCGGATCAAAAGACCGGGCGAGCCAAATGGCTCGCCCGGCGCCATACGGCGCGTCGGATCAGGTCGGCACCGCCTTGGTCGGCATGACAGCCTTGTAGCTCGCAAGATCCTTCTTGAGCTTGGCGCGGCCAATGCGCCCGATGATCGCGTTCCACTCGGTCTCAGTCTTCTTCAGCACGTCCTTAGCCGGGAGCTGGCCGACATAAGCCTCGGACAGATTCTTGCCGAGCGCATCCTGGAATTCGAGATAGCCGGTCAGGTAGATCGGCGGCGCAACGACCTGGAAATTGGTTTCGACGGCTTTGATGCCTTCAGGCGTATAGGCTTTCAGAACCGGCTCCGCCTTCATGTGCTCCTTGGCCCAGGCGTCATTGAACGCGTTGACCGGGTCAGAGACGATCGGAATGCTGTTCTTGCCCGAGCCGAGCCACAGCGCCATGTAAGCGGCTTGCGCTTTGCGCGGCGAGTACTTGTTGATGAGGATCGCAGCGAGCGGCGACGAAATCGATCGGTGCACCATCTTGCCCGTGAACTTGGAGCCCGGAACAAGACTGAAATAGAATTGATCCACCGTTTTCGATTGCTTCGGATTGGCAATGGTCTTGCACGTTCCATCCCAGTATTGGCAGCTGACCACGTGCCCCTGCGCGATGCGCGGAATCATCTGCGGCGTGCCCCAGTTCGCCGCTTCGGGATGGTTCACTTTCTTGTCCTGGAGATAGAGGTCGACGGCGTATTGGCCGGCCGGCGTATCTATTGTCGGCTTCATGTCATCGTCGAAGGGAAATCCGCCGGCGCTATAGAAGATCATGTACCACCAGGTCGGGCCGTTCGCGCGGTTGCGCAGGTTGCCCGACCCGTACAGGTCTTTTGATGGGTCCATGAGGAATTCCTGCAGGCGCAGATTGTCTTCCCATGTCTCCGGTACCTTGAGTTCGGCACCGAACTTGTCGGCGAAGCGCTTCTTATTGTCCGGATTGTCGATCAAATCCTTGCGCGTGTACTGAATGTGCACGTTGCCGTCGGTTGGGACGCCATAGGTTTGGCCTTGGTACTTCATGAAGTTGCCATAGTCGGCGACGGCATCGAGATGGAAGCCAGCCTTCTTGATGTATTCATCCAGCGGCTCGAGATACCCCGCCGATGCGAGCGACGGAATCATGTTCGAGTCGATATGGATGAAATCGAACTGCGGCGAACGCGACAACGCCTCGGCCATTGCTCTCTGCGGAGCGTCGAAGATCGAGATGTCCTGCACCGCGCCGATCCCGATTCCGGTTTCCTTGGTGAACTCTGCAATGACGGGCTTCATCGGCACCAGATAAGGCGACCAGATCATTCCATTGACATCCGCCTTTCCGGCGGCTTTCGCGGCCGCGATGGTTTGCTCCTCCATCGTTGCGGCGTGGGCAAAGGGCGTCGTTCCTGGCACGAAGTTCGCCACGGTAAGCCCGACGCTGCCTTGCAGGAATGTACGTCGCGAGAAACCTGACCTAGACATGACTTCCTCCTCGCCTGTGTTGGCTTTGTGCGTTTATTTGCAGAGTGGTCCGGCGGAGTTTGTCCCGCCGCGTGGGAATTCGAGCCGCGATGTTGCGCAGCTCAAAATGCCGAGAATTGACAACGGAAGGACTTCTGTTGCCTGCGCAGAGCAGGGAACACGCAAACTTTCAACCGGCCGAGAGGAAAGATCCAAAAGACCTCCCGTAACTACGGCCTCCCGCACGCTCGGCCTTTGCTGCCAAAGCGCGTCAGGATGACCCGGTACAATCAGTGCGTTCAACTCCCCGGACAACCGCGTTCGTGGCGCGGTCGATGTTTAAGCCCATCGTATGTTGCGCGATTTCAATCCGCAACATGATTGAAGGCGGCGGACATTTCGCGAGACGAAAAGGCTCTCACTTGGCGAACGCGATACCTACAGGCCGCGGCTTCACAGGACCGTTTCAGCGTCCCACTTCGGCGCCCGCTCGGGTGGGTCGGCGATACGGATGTTGTTCTTCCGTAGCGCGAAAATGGTCCTCATCTCTTCATCGCTTAGGGAGAAATCAAACACGTCGAGATTTTCGGTAATGTGTCGTTCCTCAAGTGCGCGCGGGACGGCCGCGACCATCGGTTGCTGGATAAGCCAGCGCAGGCAGATTTGCGCGTGCGTCTTCCCATGCGCCTTGGCAATTTTTCCGATGACAGGATCGTCAAGAAGCTTTCCACGCGCGACCGGGCAGTAAGCCGTCAGGATCATCCCATGGCGCTTGAGCGCCGCGATCATGCGGTCCTGCGGCAGATAGGCATGATACTCGATCTGGTTGGTGACCAGCGGTTCGGGGCAGACGCGCACCGCCTCATCGAGCATGGCGAGCGTAAAATTCGAAACGCCGATATGACGTGTCATGCCGCGACGTTTTGCCTTGGCCAGCGCGCCCAACGTTTCGGCAAACGGTACCTTGGGTTGCGGCCAATGAACCAGCAAAAGATCGACATAGTCGAGACCAAGGGCCTTGAGGCTCGTTTCCGCCGAGCGAAGAAAATCCGCCTCGCGCGCGTCCAGCTCGGTGACCTTGGTGGTTAGAAATAGGTCTCCGCGTGCAATGCCGCTCGCGCGGATGCCTTCGCCTACGCGCTCTTCCGTGCCGTATTTGCGAGCGGTATCGATGTGACGATAGCCAGCGGCGATTGCCGCTGCGACGAGCTCTGCGGGCCGATGCGGCAGTTCCATGGTCCCGAAGCCGATTACCGGCATCTTTGCGCCGTGCGCGGTGAGCAGGGGGGCTTTGGCGGGCTCCATTTTTCCACTCCACAATGGGAAACAGGCGCAGACATTATTGCAGCGGACGAGCTGCTGTAAACTTGGTGCAGTGTTTGTGCGTCCTTGACGGACGGATCTCGAAAGTCGCACCCTTTCAGGTCAACATTTGGTTGGGGCGACGATGAAAAAGATACTTGCAGTTTTGCTCGGGCTTGCGATTCTGGTTCCGAACGCCAGCGGTCAGGTTGCCCAACCGAACGGGGCCATCATGCCGGCCCTTCCGAAAGGCAAAGAGACCGACGTTAAATTTTATTCAGCTGACGGAAGCGCGGTCACCGGCCGCGACGCTTTCGAGCGGATGTCCAAGGCCGGCCTTGTGCTTTGGCTCGCCGGCAACCAGTTTTTCGCGATGGATGACGTCGTCCATGCATTTCAGAAGATTCATCCTGGCACGCCGGTTGGGCTGATCACGCTTCCACCGGGTTTGCTGCTGCAGGCGATCAAGACCGGGGGCTGGATTTATGGCGATACAGCCTATCGCGGGCTGCCGGACGTTTACGCGTCCGTGAATTTGGGTCACCTCAAGCAGCTCAAGACCGCAGGCATCATGGAAAGCTACATGGTGTACATGCATAACGAATTGCAGATCATGGTGGCCAGGAACAACCCGAAGAAGATCACCGGCATCAAGGATCTGGTGCGCGACGACGTCCGCACATCGATGCCGAATCCTATCAATGAAGGAATCATGCAATTCTATATCCGCAAAGTGTTGGAGCGCCACGGCCTCTGGCAGGCGATTTCCGGCGGCAAGGAATGCGTGTCCTGTCAGACGACGAAAAACAATTGGTTCACTGCCGTTCATCATCGCGAAACGCCCGATCGCATCAAAGCGGATCAAGCGGATGCCGGGGTTGTTTGGAAGACCGAGGTGCTGGAAGCCCGGCGCGCCGGTGCCGACATCGACGCGGTTGAACTTCCGGATGAAGATAGCTTGCGCAGCGAAGTCGCCTATGTGATCGGCGCTCTGAGTGCCTCACCACATCGCAAAGAAGCCGACGCTTTCCTTGAATTCTTGCGGATCCCGGCCGGCCAGGATGCTTACGCTAAATTTGGCTTTGTGAAAGCGACAGACGCGGACCTTAAGCTTAAGCCCATCAACTGAGCGACCTGATTCACCTCACAACGTCCGCGTCACCTTGCTCAAATGCGGTGGTTTGTCGGGGTCGTAGCCGCGCCGGCGCGCGACCGCTTCGATGGCGCGGTAGGCCGGCATGAGCATGGCAACCGGATCGCAGGCCGGATGACCGTCGCCGATCCAGGGCAATGTTCCCGCAGTGCCGCCGGCGGCAAACACTGTTTCGTGCGCCTCATTAAGATCGCGTGCGAGCTCGTCAATGGCAATGGCGGCCGGATCGTTCTGCCGTAGCACCAGTACCGGCGTTGCGGGTGTCACCGATGCACGCGGTCCGTGGCGCAGCTCGGCCGCACTGTAGCCGAGCGCCGGGACGCGCAGGATCTCCGACACCTTGAGCGCGATCTCGCGCACGCAACCGAGGCCGTAGCCGCGCCCGACGATAAAAGCGGCCGCCGCTCCTGCGGCACGCTCGGCCCAGGGTGACCAGTCGCAGGCAAGTGCCTCCGACAATCGTTGCGGCAAATTTTGCAAACCGCCGCTCAGGTCATCGTCGTGCGCAAGCGCCGCCACCAGCCGGGCGCCGGCGACCATCGAGAGCACCACGGTTTTGGTCGCCGCAACGGATTGCTCGATCCCTGCGCCGATCGGGAGCACCAGCTCGGACGCAGAGGCTGCGGGCGATTTTTCGTCATTGACGATCGCAAGCGTCAGCGCGCCAAACTTGCGTGCCATCCGCGTCGCATCGATTAGATCGGGGCTGAGTCCGGATTGCGAGACCACAACAAACAACGCATCGCGAAAATTCGGCGGCCGCCGATAGGCCGTGACCACCGAGGGAGCGGCGGCGGAGGCGATCATGCCCAGCTGTACCTCGAATAGATACCGCAAATAAACGCCGACATGACCGGAACTGCCGCGCCCACAGAACACCATGATACGTGGCTTCGCCCGCTCAATCCTTTCGGCGATGTTCCCGAACAGATCAGCACGCGTTAGAAGCCGTCCGGCCGCCGCCGGAATTTCCGCGGTCTCGCGCGCCATTGCGCTTGCGCCCGGCGTTTTAGCGGGCGCCACGTTTGAACTCATCGATCGCGGCGCGCAGATTGCCGCTGTGCCGCTTGAGCAAGTGCGCAGCCTCGACGCGGCTCAGCCCGAAGCCAAGCAGGATGGCCGTCTTCAGGTCGCCATCCGCCTGCTCGAGATGGCGTGCTGCATCGCCGTCCGCGCAACCGACGATTTGCCTGACGATCGCCACCGCGCGGTGGCGCAATTTGGCGTTCCGCGCTCTCATATCCACCATCAGGCCGCGATAGACCCGGCCCATTTTCACCATTAGGGCGGTCGAAAAGAGGTTGAGCACGATTTTGTGCGCGGTGCCTGCGTTCATTCGCGTCGAGCCGGCAACCGCTTCGCTTCCGGTTTCGACCAGGATCTGATGGCGTGCCGCCGTGAAAATCGGCGCGCCCGCATTGTTCGCGAGGGCAATGGTCATCGCGCCCGCGGCATGGGCTGCCCGCAAGGCGGCGATCGTGAAGGGAGTCGTGCCGCTCGCCGCGACCCCGATGACGACATCGTCTGCACCGATCTTTGCGTTGACGATGGCCTCCGTTCCTGCGGCCTCGTTGTCCTCGGCTCCCTCGACGCTGCGAACGAGTGCATCAAACCCACCGGCAATGACAAAGACGATCCGGTCGACCGGCCAATCATAGGTCGGCGGCAGCTCGCTTCCGTCCTGCACGCCGATGCGTGCCGACGTGCCGGCGCCGACATAGACGATGCGTCCCCCGCGTCTGAGCGCAGGCACCGCATCCTCGACGGCTGCAGAAATTGCGCCAAGTGCGTCCCGAACGGCCCCAGCCGCTGCGAGCTGCCCCTCATACATGGCCGCAATCATTTCGGCCGCGGACCATGAATCGAGGTCGGTGTAACGGGGGTCGATTTGCTCGGTGCGCATCACTACCCCTTCATCATCGCTCGCCGGGCGAGATGCAAGGCGCCGTCCACCGCGTCGCCTTCCACCGGAACCAGCCGGCGTTGCACGTCCGGTGCCAGCCAGGGCTGCATCGATGACGCAAGCCCGCCGAGCAGCGCAATGCGTGGGGCGCCATGTTCCGAGAGCCGGCGTACCAGGTCGTCGATCTGCTCAGCGGCGTCCCGTACGATTCGCCGCGCAACCGGGTCACCGGCATCGGCATGACGCATCACCAGCGGCGCGAAGGTCGCATAGTCGGTCGCGGTCGCCTTATCCATCCAGGTGACGGCATCGAACGGATCGTTGTGGAAGCGTTGCATTACCTCGCGCGTAAGGCTGGTACCGACTGCGCGCTCGTCATAGGCGCGTAACGCCAGGCGGATTGCATCCAGGCCGAGGTCGGCTCCGCTGCCTTCGTCGGAAATCGGAAAACCATAGCCGCCGATCCTGTACTCGCGTCCTCCAACAACGGCAAAGCCGACGCTTCCCGTTCCGACGATGACGATGCCGCCGTCGCGCCCGCCGTGAGCGCCGATGCAGGCGATGGTCGCGTCGTGAACATAGGTGACCGAACGAAATGGGTGCGGGTACCGCTCGAGCTGCTCAAGCAGGCCCTTGCGGCCGACACCGGCAAGCCCAACGGCGGCATGCATGGATTTTAGCCCGCCGTCCCCAAGGCCGGCATCCTCAGCTGCGGCACGACAGGCTTTTTCAACTTCGGCAAAGGCGCGCTCCACTCCGATACGCAGGGCCGCCGGGCCGGCAATTCCGCTCCCAAGTAAGGCGCCTAGGCCATTCTCGATCCGCGCGCGGCAGCCAGTGCCGCCGCCGTCGACACCGACGAAGAGCAGAGCAGATTTGGCGGCCGCCGTCATTCCACGATCCGCCGGATATCGGCGCCGCACTGCGTGAGCTTGCGGTCGAGCGACTCATAGCCGCGATCGAGATGATAAATGCGATGGACGGTCGTTTCGCCTTTGGCGACCAGCGCGGCGAGCACCAGGCACACCGATGCACGCAGGTCGGTCGCCATGACTTCGGCGCCGCGCAGGCCATCGACGCCGCGTACCAGCGCCGTCGAACCTTGCAGCGATATGTTGGCGCCGAGCCGTCCGAGCTCCGGCACGTGCATAAAGCGGCTTTCGTACACGGTCTCGCGGATGACCGACGCGCCCGATGCGATGGTCATCAGCGCCATGAACTGAGCCTGAAGATCGGTGGGAAACCCGGGGTACGGCTCGGTGGTGATGTCGATGGCCTGCAAAGGGCCGGAGCGCACCACCATCAAGCCACGATCGGTTGGCCAGATCTGCGCTCCCGCGCTTTCGAGCACCGCACCCACCGCGCCGAGATGTTCGAGATGCGCTCCGAAGATCTCGAGATGGCCTCCGGTAATCGCCGCGGCGATTGCATAGGTTCCCGCTTCAATACGGTCGGTGATGAGCTCGTGGCGCGCCTGGCGAAGGGCATCCACACCCTGGACTAGTATTCGGTGCGTGCCAGCGCCTTCGATCCGCGCGCCCATTGCCGAGAGGCAGAGGGCAAGGTCGCACACTTCGGGATCGCGCGCCGCGTTGAGGATTTCCGTTTCGCCTTTTGCGAGGCTGGCCGCCATGATCGCCGTTTCGCTGGCGCCCACGGAGGGAGATGACAGCACGACACGCCCGCCGCGGAGTCCGCCGCTCTTGGTGCGCGCATTGATGTAGCCGGACTCGATGTTGACCTCAGCACCGAGCGCCTCGAGCGATTTCAGGTGGAGATCGATTGGACGTGCGCCGATTGCGCAGCCCCCCGGCATTGACACGCGCGCCGAGCCGAAACGGGCGAGCAGCGGCGCCAGCACGAGAATGCTGGCGCGCATGCGGCGCACCATATCGTAGGGGGCCTGCGCGTTGCGGGCCGCGCGGGCGTCGAGCACGAGCATCCGGCTGGAATCGCGCGCCGCAGTTACACCGAACTCGCGCATCAGCGCGAGCATGGTGTCGACGTCGGTCACGTCGGGAACGTTCGTCAGCTCCAACCGCTCGGGGCTCAGCAGGGCGGTAGCAATCTGCGGCAGGGCCGCGTTCTTCGCGCCGCGGACCTGCACCGAGCCTTCAATGCGTTTGCCGCCGCGGATGACAAGCCGGTCCATGCTCTCTCTCTTGCGAAACGGCCAAATGGACGCGCCACAATCGACGCATTATCGCGGGCGCAGTCTCTTATACTACGACACGGTCATGGCCGCCTTGCGAGGCCCTGTGTATTCGGCATTCGTTAATCTAGATTGGATTTGCTGCACCACCGGTCCGATCCAACACGGGCAAATATGAGCCAGGACAAGCCAAACGCCCGAGGGCGCGCCATCGTTGCGGACCGTGTTTTCGACGGCCGCGGTTGGCATCGTGACATCGCCGTGATGGTCCAGAACGGCCGCATCGGCGGCCTCGCTTCGCCGGGCGAGATTCCACCGGACTGGACGCAATCGCGCGTTCCCGCCGGCGTTTTCGTAACAGCCGGCTTCATAGATTTGCAGGTGAATGGCGGTGGCGGCGTCCTGCTCAACGATCGCCCGACGCCCGATGGCATGCACGCGATTGCCCGGGCGCACCGCCGTTACGGAACCACCGCATGCCTTCCGACCTGGATCACCGATACGCGCGAGCAGATGCGCAGCGTGATTGCGGCGGCGCGCTCTGCAGCCGGCTGCAACGGCGTTCTGGGCCTGCATCTGGAAGGCCCGTTCATCAGCCCGCAGCGCCCGGGCGTGCACCGTCCCGATCGGATCGTGCAGCCGCGAGCCGGCGACCTGGAACAATTGTCCGAGCTCGCCAGAGCCGGCCGTTCGCTGGTGACGCTGGCGCCTGAATGCGTTCCAGCGGGCTTTGTCATGACACTGGCCTCTGCAGGCGTGCGGATCTCGATCGGGCACAGCGAGGCATCGGCCGCCATTGTCGTGCAGGCCATCGCGGAGGGCGCAACCGGCGTCACGCATTTGTTCAATGCGATGCCTCCCTTCAGCGCACGTGCCCCTGGCATTGTCGGCACCGCCTTGTCGGAGCCTCGGCTGACGGCGGGGCTTATCGTCGACGGCATCCACGTCGATCCCGTTTCCGTGCGGACGGCATTTGCCGCGAAAGGCGCGGAGCGGATCGCTCTAGTCACCGACGCCATGCCGACAGTCGGAGCATCGATTGACCGTTTCGAGTTGGTCGGCCGCGTGATCAAGCTGGTGGATGGTCGGCTGACCACGGAGGAGGGCACGCTTGCCGGTGCGCACCTGGACATGGCGTCGGCGGTGCGCAACGCGGTCGAGTTGGCGAAGGTTCCGCTGGAAGACGCGCTCCGCGCTGCGTCCCTGACACCCGCGCAGTTTCTCGGCGTCGAGAAAGAGCGCGGTGCGATCGTTCCGGGCGCGCGCGCCGATCTCGTCGCGCTGACCGACAAGCTGACGGTCGCCGCTACCTGGGTCGACGGCGAGATCGAATCCTACGGCGTGCCGTAGCTAGTACCGCAGGTAAGCCTGACGTTCGCCGGACCAGGCCTTCTCGTCCTTCATTGCCAATGTATCGAGATCCCGCGGTTTTGCAGAAGCATCGTCGACCCATTCGCGCAACAAAGGGCTGCCATTGATGACGTCGATGACGAGCCGGCCTTGTTCGTATTCGTAGGCAAAATCACGCCACAGCGGGTAATCCGGATAGAGCTGGCGGACGGCTTTGAAGGCGAGCGCCTGGATGCGCCAGGGTCTGAACGCCTGATGATCATAGGCGGGACCTTCGGTGTGGATCTGCACGCCGTGGCAAAGTTTCCCCATGTGCTTGTTGAATGTCGGTTCGAACCAGCACTCGCGCAGACGGCAACCCAGGAGCCACCGCGGAGCCAGCGATTCCATTTCCTTGACGACCTTTCGCATGTCGATATCGGGGGCGCCGAACATTTCAAGTGGCCGCGTCGTGCCACGCCCTTCCGAGAGCGTCGTGCCCTCTAGCATCACCGTGCCTGCATAGGCGCGCGCCATCCACAAGCTCGGCGCGTTGGGGCTGGGATTGATCCAGATGCGCGCGCCCAGGGGCCAGCCGAAACCGGGCGCGGCATCGGGCTGCCAGCCCTGCATCTCGATGACCCGATAGTCGATATCGAGCTTGAGCATGCTGACAAACCACAGGCCAAGCTCGCCAAGCGTCAGGCCATGCCGCATCGGCAACGGCCCGGCACCGACGAAACTTTCCCAGCCGGCGCGCAAGGTCAGGCCTTCGACGGGCCGGCCAATGGGGTTGGGCCGGTCCAGCACCCACACCGACTTGCGGTGCTTCGCGGCCTCCTCGAGGACATAGCGCAGGGTCGTGATGAATGTGTAGATACGGCAACCGAGATCCTGCAGGTCGACGAGGATCACGTCGCATGTGTCCATCATCGCATCCGTCGGCCTGCGCACCTCGCCGTAAAGACTGAAGACGGGGATGCCGTGCACCGGATCCTTGAAATCCGGAGATTCAATCATGTTGTCCTGCTTGTCCCCGCGCAGTCCATGTTGCGGGCCGAACGCGGCGCTGATCTTTATGTCGGCGCAGGTGGCGAGCGCATCGAGCGAATGCGTCAGGTTTTCTGTGACAGATGCAGGATGGGCAAGCAACGCGACACGCTTGCCTGACAATGGCGCGCGCAGGGCGCGCTCGGCGATCAACCTGTCGACGCCGAATTTCATGACTTCACCGCCGGAGAGATTTCGTAGGCAAATCCATTGGCGTGATGGAAATCCGGTTTGCCAGGCGGATGCGCCAGCGCCCAATAGGATATTTCGCCGTTCGTATCCTCGATCACTGCCGACAGGCCGATACGCCACGCGCGGTCGGGCGGCAAGCCCGCAAATCGGTCTGGATCCAGCGACGCCCGCAACACGCAGCGGTCAGGGCTTGATCGGAGCTCGATCGGGACTCCGGTGATCTCGCTTGCGACACGCATGCCGCTGCGATAGCCGCTGAATTGATATGCCGCCCATTGCCCGGACGGTGAAAAGTTCAACTCATAGTATCCGATGTCCGATGCGGCGCGAATGAACGCCTCAAAGCAGGTATGCCGCCAGAGTCCGTCGCTGCGCGCGTTCGCCGCGACGGAGGGCATGCGAATGCTGCTCATCTGGCCGGTCACGATATAAGACAATCCCAAGCTGCCAGCCCGCGGACGTGCGATCTCCACGTCAATGCTTGTCACGGCAACGGAACGCGAATCGGGATGAAGTCTCAACGGTTGGCGCATATCCTATTGCTGCAAAATCTTCGATAAAAAGACCTGCGCGCGCTCGCTGCGCGGCTTGCCGAAGAAGTCCGCGGTGGGGGCGTCCTCGACGATTTCACCTTTATCCATGAAAACGACGCGGTTGGCGACCTTTCGCGCAAAGCCCATTTCGTGGGTAACGACGATCATCGTCATGCCGTCCTTGGCCAGCGCCACCATTACGTCGAGCACTTCGTTGATCATTTCCGGGTCGAGCGCCGAGGTCGGTTCGTCGAACAGCATGGCGATCGGGTCCATCGCAAGCGCCCGTGCGATGGCGACACGCTGCTGCTGACCGCCCGAAAGTTGCCCGGGGAATTTATCGGCATGCGCGCTCAAACCGACGCGCTCGAGCAGCTTCCTGCCTTTCTCGTCGGCGGTTTTCGGGTCGCGGCCGAGCACTTTGATCTGCGCCAGCGACAGGTTGCGCATGACGGAGAGGTGAGGGAATAGCTCGAAATGCTGGAACACCATGCCGATGCGGGCGCGCAGCTTCGGCAGATTGGTCTTCGGGTCGCCGACCGAGATCCCGTCGACGGTAATGGTGCCTTGCTCGAACGGTTCGAGCCCGTTGACGCATTTGATCAGCGTTGATTTTCCAGATCCCGACGGTCCGCACACCACGACGACCTCGCCTTTGGCGACCTCGGTGCTGCAGTTTTTCAACACCTGCATGGTGCCGTACCACTTGCTGACATTGCTGATGGTGATCATGGGGCCTCAGCGGATGATGGCGACGCGGTGCTGCAGCCGGCGCACCCAGAACGATGCGGCGAGCGAGATGATGAAATAGACGGCCGCGGCGAACAGATACATCTCGACCAGGCGTCCGTCGCGCTGCGCGACCTTCGACGCCGCGCCGAAGAAGTCGGTGACCGAGATCACGTAAACCAGCGAGGTATCCTGAAACAAAATGATCGTCTGTGTCAGCAGCACCGGCACCATGTTGCGGAAGGCCTGCGGCAGGATGATTTCTCCCATCGCGGTCCAGTAGGTCATACCGAGTGCCTGCGCCGCCTGCACCTGGCCGCGCGGGATCGACTGGATGCCGGCGCGCATGATCTCGCAGAAATAGGCCGCTTCGAACAATGTGAAAGTCACGAGCGCCGAGAGGAATGCGCCCACCTGGATCGGCCGCGACGCGCCGGTAATCCATTGCCCGATATAGGGCACCAGGAAGTAGAACCAGAAGATCACCAGCACGAGCGGCATCGAGCGGATCAAGTTCACGTAGGCGCCCGCGACATGCGAGAGGCCCGGGATGCTCGACAGCCGCGCCATCGCCAGCAGCGTGCCGATGACAATACCGCCGGCGGTCGCCATCAAGGTCAGCATGATCGTGAATCGCATGCCGTCGAGAAACAGGTAGGGCAGTGAGCGGAGGATAACGTCCCAGTCGAAATTGGAGAACATTGCCCGCTCTCAATGCGCCGCCGCCGGCGTGCCCATGCTTATGTAGCCAGGCACCGCGAGCCGCCGTTCGAGCCAGCGCATGCCGGCGACGACGATAATGTTGATAATGATGTAGATGAGGGTCGCGCCGGTGAAGGCTTCGAACACCTGGAAGGAAAATTCCGACATCGAGCGTGCAGCGGCGGTGAGCTCGATGAGGCCGATGGTCAGCGCCACCGAGGAATTCTTGATGATGTTAAGAAACTCCGAACTCAGCGGCGGCAGGATGATGCGCATCGCCATTGGCAGCAGGACATAGCGGTAAGTCTGCGGCAGCGTGAGTCCCATCGCGAGACCAGCCATGCGCTGCCCGCTGCGCAGGCTGAGAATTCCGGCCTTCACCTGTTCGGCCACGCGCGCCGAGGTATAGAGCCCGAGGCAAATCACCGCATTGTAGAACGAGGCATTGGAAGACTGCTTGAGCCAGTCGCCGATCGCCTGCGGCATGACTTCTGGCAGCACGAAGTACCAGAGGAACATTTGCACCAGCAGCGGAATATTGCGGAACAGCTCGACATAGGCATTGCCGAGGCGCACCAGCCACGGCACGGGCGACGTACGAATCACGCCGACAAGTGTTCCGATCGAGAGTGCGATCGCCCAGGCGAGCAAGGCGGTCGCCAGCGTCCAGCCGGCACCGAACAGCAGGAGCTGCAAGTAGGTGTAAGTGCCGTCCGGGGACAGCTGGAAAAAGATTCCCCAGTTCCACTTGTAGCTCATCCGAGCCAGCGTCCCCTCAAACGCATTTGCGGCGCGGTTTTCAGGCCGCGCCGCGAAGTCTAGCGTTTATCCAGAGACTATTGGTAGTCCTTCGGGTCTCCGCTGTCGGTCGGCTTGGAAACAACTTTCTTGAACGACGCGCCCATCGGCACGTTGAGATTCACGCCCTTTGGCGGGACCGGCTGGAGGAACCACTTGTCGTAGATCTTGTTGATCTCGCCGCTCTTGTAGATGCCGGTCATGGCGTCATCGACCACTTTCTTGAAGGCGGGGTCGTCCTTCCGCAGCATGATGCCGTAAGGCTCGACCGAAAGTGCATCGGCGGAGATGTCGTAATCCTTCGGCGCCTTCGAGCCCGCCACCAGGCTGTAGAGCAGGATGTCGTCCATCACGAAGGCGGCGGCTCGTCCGGTCTCGACCATCAGGAAGGCTTCGGCGTGGTCCTTGGCTGGCAGGATCGTAAGCCCGAGGTTCCGCTCAGTGTTCAACTCGGTAATCTGCTTGATGTTGGTGGTTCCGGACGTCGATACGACGGTCTTGCCCTTGAGATCTTCGAGCTTATTGAGCTTTGCGGCCTTCTTCGACACGAAGCGGTTAGCCGTGACGAAGTGTGTGATCGTGAACGACACCTGCTTCTGCCGTTCTAGATTGTTGGTTGTCGAGCCGCATTCGAGATCGACGGTGCCGTTTGCGATCAGCGGAATACGTGTCGCGGAGGTCACCGGCTGCAGCTTCACGTCAAGCTTGGCGAGCTTGAGGTTTGCCTTCACCGCGTCGACGATCTTGTAGCAGAGGTCCATGGCGTAGCCGACGACCTGCTGCTTGTCGTCATAGTAGGAAAACGGAATCGAAGATTCACGATGGCCGATCGTGATCGTGCCGGTGTCCTTGATCTTCTTGAGCGTGCCTTCCTGCGCGGCCGCGGTGCCGGCAAAAAGTCCGATGGCCGCAATCGTCGTAAACATCGTCTTCAGACGCATCGAAACCCCCGTAAGCGCATGTGCATTGGTAATCCGGCGTAAGATGCCGGAACGTGGCTGGGATGGACCTTATCACAGGCCCGGAATAGCCGCCTACATGCGCTCGGCGCCATTTAATATCGGCCGTTTGGGGGATATGGCGGACCTTTCCCACTCCTTCGTCGCTGCAGGCTCGCTTACTGGCGCTGATTGTTTGACAAGTTGGGACTCTGCTTTCTTCAACTCGTCTTGAGCCATCAGCACCCTGATCTGATGCTTGACGGCGATTGACGCAGGAAGTTTGATTTTTCGTCCGAACCGGTGCGTACGCATGGGCCACCTCTGTGGTTGAGCGCTCTATATATGTATGACTGGAAGAAAATGACCGCCGAAACGCTTTATTCGACATGTCAGCGCGCGGTCAAAAAGTGGTCTGTTTTGATCAGGCAGTCGAAACGGCTTCTGGCTTCAATCCCTGAGAGTCCGTTTTCTTTTTGAACTTTTAGGCGATAGCCGCGTTGGTCATAGATTCAGCCACCCAACTAAATCTGAGGCGGACGCGAATTGCGGACGCAATTCGATCATGCGCCATCTGGCTCGTGGTCGATGCGAAAAACTAAACACCAACCAAATATTGCGGACTGTCCAAAGGAGACATCCATGAAAAACCTGCGACTATTATCCACCACGGCGGCGATATTGCTGCTTGGTGCTGGCGCCGTTTCGGCGCAAGGCATGAAGAACGACGAGGCGCCCGCACGCGCTCCGGCGGCACAGCAAAACGCCCCGGCGGAGAAGGTGGCGCCGGCCATGAAATCCGGTCAACGCAAAGCGCCCGAAACGACCGGGCAGGCAGCGGACCCCGAATCCGACAAGAAACAGCTGAAAACCCAAAAGATGGATAAAGGCGCTCCTGCGGCCCCCGCGGCCAAGGGTTCATCCGATGCCGATGGCAACGCGAACGTGAGGTCGAAGAGTACGTCCGAAAGTGGTGCTGGTGCGGCCTCGTCGCCGAACAAGTCCGCCGATGAAGGCAAACGCAGCACCACCGGTCAGGGCGCAGCGGCGGGCGCTGCCAACCTCACGTCCGAGCAGCATACGAAAATCACCGGCATCATCAGACAGCACAAGGTGGCACCGACGCGGCTTAACGTCTCAGTACGTGTGGGAACACGCATTCCGAACAGCGTCCGCTTCTACCCGCTGCCGCGCGAAGTCTTCGTGATCTATCCCGAGTGGCGTGGCTATGACTACATCATGGTTGGCAATGAAATCCTCGTCATTGACCCGCGCACGCATCAGATCGTCGCTATCCTCGAGGCGTAACCGGCGCGGCAGGCGACCGGACTTTCCCGGTCGCCTTTCACCGCTTCGATTCAGCCCGTGCTCTCAGCGTAATAAGTGGCTAGTAACAAAAACATAGAAAGGCGAGATTCATGAAATCCGCAATTCTCAAATATGTACTTGGTGTAAGTGTCTCGTGCGCGTTTGCGATCTCTTGCAGCAATCCATCCAAAGCCTTCCCGGTGTTGACAGACACTTTAGCGGTTAAATCATCAACTCGGGATCTGGTCACCGATGCACGATATTACGGTCGTGGCTATGGTGGCG
>Ga0163163_10001436_pt1 | contig 20136 bp, 16 predicted proteins | sample S65metaG_FD_119766 | JGI IMG/M metagenome (GOLD analysis project Ga0163163, IMG submission 119766) | Switchgrass rhizosphere microbial communities from Kellogg Biological Station, Michigan, USA - S6-5 metaG | ecosystem: Host-associated > Plants > Roots > Rhizosphere > Soil | place: USA...
CCATCAGCTTGCCGCGCTTTTCGAACGGAATGCCGACGGCGTCGAACTCCCGTTTGTACCAGCCCGATGCCATGCCGAGCAGCAGCCGCCCGTCCGAGAGCTGGTCCATGCTGGCGAGCTGCTTCGCCAGCGTCACTGGATTGCGCAGCGTCAAAACCAGCACGCCGGTGCCGAGCTTGATCTTGCTCGTCCGCGCGGCAATGGCGGTCAGCGTCGTCAGTGAGTCAAGCACGGGGAAATTCGGCTCGACGCCAAGCAGGATGTGATCCCAGACCCAGATCGAATCGAACCCAAGCTCCTCCATGCGCACGCCGTAGTCGACGAGCTCCTTGGCGTCGGGCATTTCCGGGTAAGCGGTGAAATTGCGCGCGGCGATGCCGAACGTGCCGCTCAATACAGTCTTCAAGCGTGTATCTCCAAAAAGATCAGGCGGTGAACAGGCGCTCGGGATCGAGCATCCGCAGTGTCGCCAGCTCGGGCTCGCTCGGCGGCTCGGTGACGGCGAGATCGTTGTCAAAGATCAGCTCGAAGCCGGTCTTGTCTTGCACCTCTTCGCGGCTAACGCCGGGATTGAGAGCGGCAACCTTCATGCGCCGCTCCTCGTCCTCGAACGAGAACACCGCGAGTTCGGTGACGACGCGGAACATGCCGCCGGTCGGCAGGCCGCTTTTCGCGCGCGAGTCGCCGCCGCTTATGAAGCCGGGGCTGGTGATGAAGTCGACATGCTCGACGAAGCGGCGCTTCTCGTGCTTCATCGCGACGATCATGTTCGCGAGGCTCGAAATATCGTTGCCGCCGCCGGTGCCTGGAAGGCGCGTCTTCGGATGCGCGGGATCGCCGATGAACGACGAATTGAGATTGCCGAATTGATCGATCTGCGCGCCACCCATGAAACCGACGTCGACATAGCCGCGCTGCAACAACAACAACACTTCGGCGCTGCCGAGCACCATATTGGCGCGCTTGGTGCAGCGCTGATCATTGGTCGACGGCGGCAGCTTCCCCGGCTCGACGAAGGCGCCGATGACGCCGCCTTCGAACAGGATCGTCAGCCCCGGGCAGCGCGTGCGCTGCGCCAGCGTCGCAGCCAGCAGGGGGACGCCGACGCCGGCGAACACGACCTGCCCATCGCGCAACTGCCGCGCGCTGAGCACGGTGAGGATTTCGTTCGCGGTGTAGCGATGCGGCTCAATCATCGTAGATGCTCCGGCCGCGGCGCGTCGCATCGAGCACTTCGTCCATGCCGATCAGCGATAAAAACTCGGTCCAGGATTTCGGCTCGTAGACATAGCGGTCGAGGTAGTCCTTGAGGCCGCCGATTGGATCGCCATTCACCTGCGCGACGTAAGTCTCCATGTGCTGCATCATCGGCTCGTAGGCGCCGTAGCATTCGTGCGGGGCGCATCCGTACGGCACTTCGACCACCGCGTCGACGCAGAAGAACGGGATCTTGGTCTGGTCGGGCGCGCGGCGGATCTGGTCGTTCGAAACGATGCGCTCCGTCGTCAGAATCACGCGGTTCGCCGCCATGGCGAGATCGATGTCCATGAATTGTAAGCCATCGATCTGCGCGTTGCCGTAGGCGTCGCAGCGCTGCACGTGGATGAGCGCGACATCGGGATTGAGCGCCGGCACGAGCAGAAGCTTCTCGCCGGTGAAAGGGCAGTCGATCTCCTTTGCCTCCGGCCGCAGCTTCAGAACGTCGGAGCCGAGCATCGAGCGGATCGGCATGAACGGTACGCCCATCGCGCCGGCGCGAAAGCGCATGCCGACCGCCATATGACTCCACTCATCATAACGCGCCGAGCCTTTCTCAATGTGATGGCGCATGACCTTGGAGAGGCCCCAGAGAATGCTCTGCGCGAACCAGCTCGTGATCATGTGATCGCAGACGCCCGAGCCGAACAGGAGATCGCCATCGGTCGAGACGATGCTGCGCGAGCAGGAGAGGTGCTTCTTGCGGGCGCGGATCAGCGCCCAGATCATCGCCATCGGCGTGCGCGACATGGTCGAGCCGCCGATGCCGACGCTCATGCCGTCCTGCACAAAGGACGTCGCGTCTTCAAGCGTGACGACTTTCTCGCGCAGGCTCTTGTCGCGCCGCGACAGTTCCTCGCGAAGCTGCAGATAGGGCTTGACCACAGCTTCGTTCACGCGGTGGCACTCTTGCGCGCGGAGTTTCGGGTGACTCCTGCTTCCGCATTGAAGCTTTCGATCAGCCGGTCCCAGGCGGGAATGGTGTCGACGAGCCCGCGCCAGAAGGACTGGTCCTTGCGCTCTTCGAAATTGTCGAAACGCACGCCCTGCTGCTCGACCCAGGTGTAATAGCCGAGATTGAAGATGCGTTTGCGGTCCTGGTGGCCAAGTTCCAGCATGTGATCGTCGGAGACCGCTTCGAGCGAGCCGGCAAAGATCTCACCGGCATCCACCTCGTCGAACCCTTTGGGATAACGTTTCGTGCGATAGCTTTGACGCTCGCTGCCATAAAGCGCGGCGCTGTCAGTCGCGACCGTCATGATCAGATCCTCGGCGCCGAGATCGAGATGTTTAGCGAGCTTGATCGACGCGACGATGTTGGCGAGACCGGATATGCCGATTTCGGCAAAGGAATCGACGAGCACGCGATCGAGCTTGCGGCGCTTGACGAGATAATCGCGTCCGACGTCGCTGCCGAACAGCAGATTCAGCCGGTCGCTTGCCGAATCCGAGACGGCGATCACCGCATCCATGTTCATCACGTTCTGGATCAGTGGAATGTGCTTGTCGCCGATGCCCTGGATATTGTGCTCGCCATAGCCGTTCTCAAGCATGGTCGGGCATTCCAGCGCCTCGACTGCGGCAACTTTCGTCCTGTGCTTCGCCTTGAGATAATCGCCGGCGGCGAGTGTACCGGCGGAGCCGGTCGCCGAGACAAAGGCGGCAAGCCCATGCGTGCCGCCGGTTCCCTTCACATCGGAAAATACGCGTTCGCATGCCGCACCGGTGCAGACAAAATGCGCCATGTAGTTCGAGAAGGCGGAGAACTGATTGAGGATGACGTTCGTCTCGTCTTTCTCCAGTTCCGCGCATTTGTCGTAGATTTCCTTGACGTTGCTCTCCGTGCCCGGCGTGCGGATAATGTCAGAGGGATCGGTAGCCCACTTTTCCAGCCAATCGAAACGCTCGCGGCTCATCCCTTCGGGCAGAACGGCAACGCCGCGGCAGCCGAGAATGCGCGAGATCGCCACGCCGCCGCGGCAATAATTGCCGGTCGATGGCCAGATCGCTTTGTGCTCGGCCGGATCGAAGCGGCCGGTCGCAAGCCGCTGCGCGAGACCGGCATAGGCGGGCAACACTTTGTGCGCGCCGATCATGGGAAAGCGGCAGCCGAGCAGAACGACAATCGGCGCTTTCACGCCCGTGAGCGCTTCGGGAAGAACGATGTGCCCGGGCACATCGAGGCGCTTGCGCCGGTCCGGTCCGTTGTACCAGTTCACGCGCCAGAGATTTTCGGAGCGCGGCTCGTCGGGATCGATGCGATCGAGATTGTGTGACGGCGGCTTCGCAAGCTCACTGAATGTCGGCAGAACCACGCCGAACTCGCGCGCGCGCCGGATCGCGGAGCGCAGTCGCGCCGGGTCGACCACGTCCGGCGTGACGACCATCTCCTCTACGATGCGGCTCATCAACCGAACGACATTTCGGTCAGCGGAACAACCTTCACACCGGCGGCCTCGAGGCCCTGGCGCACCGCAGTCGCGACGGCAACGCCGGTCGGCTCGTCGCCATGCACGCAGAGCGTATCGACGTCGCACGGAATGCGCTTGCCATGACGCGAGACGATCGTCTTGTTGACGACCATCTCGATCACCTGCTTCTTCGCCACTTCCGGATCGTGATAGACGGAGCTCGGAATCTTGCGCGAGGTTAGATTGCCATCATCGTCGTACTGGCGATCGCAGAATCCTTCGCGCGCGACTTTGAGCCCGAGCTCGTGGCCGGCTTTCTCCATTTCGGAGCCCATCAGCGCGACATAGATGATGTTGCGGTCGACCGCCTTGATGGCACGGCCGATCGCCAGCGCATAATCTTTGTTTTCCGCCGCCATGTTGTTCAGCGCGCCGTGCGGCTTCAGATGCGTCACCTTCATATCGGAATAAGCCGCAAGCGCCTGCAGCGCACCGATCTGATAGGCGATCATGTATTCGAGGTCGCTCGCCTTCATGTCGATGCGGCGGCGGCCGAAGCCCCAGATGTCGTCGAAGCCGGGATGCGCGCCAATGCTGACGCCCTCCTTCTTAGCGCCTTCGACGACGCGGCGCATCGTCAAGGGATCGCCGGCATGGAATCCGCAGGCGATATTCGCCGAGCGGATGACCTTTAGCAATTCGGCATCGTTGCCGATGTCATAGGCACCAAAACCCTCCGCCATATCGGCGTTGAGGTTGATCGAATTCGTCATTGCTATCCGTCAGTTGCGAGAAGAGGCGGAGCCGGGCCGCAGCGGGGCGGCACCATATTACCCTCGGCAGGGCGAGACAATCTTCCGGCCCGCCACCTACTTGCGCCAGCTGAGCAGGCTCGCCCACAATCTTCGCGCGCGCTCGGCGATTATTGGCCCGATCAGCGCGCCGAAACTCAATGCTGCCGGCGGGGTGGATTGAGTGCGGCCGCTTAAGCGGGCTTCCACATTTTGCGCGAAAGCGGCAGTCAGTCGTGCCGCCAAGTCCTGCACCAGCCCGGCGCGGCCGAACTGCGCCAGCATGCCGGTGAGGCGATAACCGATCGTCACGTCGACGCGAGTGGAAGCTTCATCGAGCGCAACCAACCTGTAGCGGAGATCACCGCGTGTCGCAGAGCTGGTACGCGCATCGCTGCCGGCCCCTTGGATGCGGCCCGAATGCGTGCGCTCGTCGCGCTCGATCTCTGCGACGCCATGGAACTCTGCCGCAATCGGGCCGAGCTTGACGCGAACTTGGCCGGTGGCGCGCTGTGGCGAGGATTCTCTAATCGAAGCACCCGGCAGGCACGTCGCCACCTCGTCGATCCGGCCAAAAAAATCCCATACTTTCGCAAGCGAGTGATGCACGATGAAATTCTGCTCAAATGAAGCCTGCGGCTGCCATTTCGGATCGAGCGACGGCGCGGCAATCTCCGCGCCGGCAGGAGCGATGCTTCGCGTGTCGTGAGCGGCGCGGAATTTTGCCTCTCCTGCCGTCGCGCCCGCATGCCCTGAGCCGACCGGGCCCAACGCGGTGCGCCCACCCCCTTGCACTGGCGCGATGGCGCGTGCGCGCCGCTCGGCGATCGTCATCTGCACCGCGCGAATGATGCCGACATATCCGGTGCAGCGGCAAAGATTGCCGCTCATCGCAATGCGGATTTGCTGCTCGTCGGCGTCGGGCAATCGCACGACGAGATCCCGCGCTGAAACAAGCATGCCTGGCGTGCAATAGCCGCATTGCAAGGCGTGCTCGCGCGTGAACGCGGCGCGCAATTCGCGGGTGATTTCGTCGTCGTCGAGACCTTCGATCGTGGTCACCTCGGCGCCCTCGCAAGAAAGCGCGTAAGTGATGCAGGAGCGCGCCGGTACCCCGTCGATCAAGACCGTACAGGCACCGCAGACCCCATGCTCGCAGCCGAGATGGGAGCCGGTGAGATTGAGCCTTTCGCGCAGGAAATCGGCGAGATGCGTCCGTGGCTCGACGGCAGCGCTGACCGGCTTCCCGTTCACGACGAGCGAGATTTCGCTCATTGCAGAGCCTGCGCCACGGCACGCCGCAAGGTGACGACGTGGATTTGCCGGTCGATCGGATCGACCATTCCTGCATTGAGCAGGATGCGATCGGCCATATGCGCATCGAAAGCGCCGAGCGCGGAGATGTCAGGGCTGCCGCCGAACAGCTCGCGTGCGTCGGCGAGTACGATCGGACGAGACTCAGTCGCGCCGATGACCGCGCGGCAGACATCGCGCTCAGGATCGACGAGCATCGCGCCGATCGCCTGCGCGAACTCGCCGGTCTTGCGGCATTTCTTCACGTAAGCCCAACGTGCGGCTTTCGACAGCCGCGGCACGCGCACCGCTTCAAGCAGCTCGCCCGCACCGAGCGACGTTTCAAGCGCACCGACGACATAATCCTCGACCGGGAGCGTCCGCGTTCCCGTCCGGGCGCGCAGGATCACCTCGGCGCCGAGCGCCGCCAGCGCCGACACCCAATCGGCGGAGGGATCGGCGCTGGTGAGGCTGCCGCCGATCGTCCCTCGGTTACGCACGGCGCGATAGGCGATTCCCGCCGCGACATCGCGGATCGCGCCGTTGGTCACGTCCGGGACGCGCCCGTCTTCGATGTCGGCGTGCGTGATGCAGGCGCCGAGCACGAGATGATCGCCGCTTTCTTCGACACGGATCATCTCCGGGATGGCAGTGATGTCGACCACCAATTCGGGCTGCACCAGCCGCATGTTGAGCAACGGCCCGAGGGATTGGCCGCCGGCCAGCGCTTTCGAGGTGACGTTTTCGCCGCCGAGCAGCGCCAGGGCAGCGCCGAGCTCACGCGGCCGCTGGTAATCGAAGCGCGCCGGTTTCACGCCGCCACTCCGGCCCTTTCGGCCTGCTTTGTCTTGGCCGCGGCGATAGCTTCGAGCACGCGCCGCGGCGTGATCGGCGAAACGTAGAGCTCGGCGCCGAGGCTCTTCAGCGCATCGTTGACGGCATTGGTGATCGCCGCCGGCGGCGCGATGCAGCCGCCCTCGCCGATACCCTTCTGGCCGAATAAGGTATAGGGCGCCAGCACCTCCATGTGATCGAGCCGCGGCGCCGGCACTTCGGTCGGCCCGGGGAGGAGATAATCGGCGAAGGTCGAGGCAAGCGGCTGGCCGGCGGAGTCGAACGGCATCTCTTCGTAAAGCGCGGTGCCGATGCCCTGCGCGTAGCCGCCGTAGATCTGGCCGTCGACGACCATCGGATTGATGAGCTTGCCGCCGTCTTCGACGATCACGTAGTCGAGAATCTCGACGTCGCCGAGTTCGGGATCGACGGCGACCAGCGCCGCATGCGCGGCGTAGCTGAACGTGCCGGAATCGACCGGCGGCTTGTAGCCGATTGTCGCCTCGAGGCCGCCGCGATTGACGTCGCTAGGCAGATCCTGCGGCCGCAGGTACCAGGTGCGGGCAATGTCGGCGATGCCGACGTCTCCGGAGGCGGAGACGACGCGGCCGTCACGGAAGCTGACGCTCGCGGGATCGGCTTGCAGCAGTTTCGCGCCGATCTGCTTCGCCCGCTCGGCGATTTCGCGGCAGGCGCTGACGACCGCGCCTCCCGCCATCACTGCGCAGCGGGAGCCCCACGTACCCGTAGAATACGGCGTCAGCGCCGTATCGCCGAGCACGACCCGGATTTTGGCGACATCGACGCCGAGAATCTCGTGCGCGACTTGGGCGAGCGTCGTCTCGAGACTCTGGCCGTGCGAATGCACGCCGACGCGCAGTTCGAGCCCGCCGTCCGGCGTCATCCGCGCCGTCGCCTGCTCGTGGCCGGGGATCATCGGCACGCCCCAGCCGGCATAGACCGAGGTGCCGTGCGAGCCCTGCTCGCAATAGACCGCGAGGCCGAAGCCGATCAGCCGGCCGTCCGGCTCGCCGCGCCTCTGCCGCTCGCGAATGCCCTCCAGATCGATCGCCGCGACGGCGCGGCGCAGGGCTTGCGGATAATCGCCGCTGTCGAAATGTTTTTTCGTGATGTTGTCGAACGGCATCTGCTCCGGCCGCACCAGATTCTTCAGCCGCACCTCATGCGGCTCCATCCTCACTTCGCGGGCGATCGCATCGAGCATGACCTCCATGGCAAAGCAGACGCCGGTGCGCGCGACGCCGCGATAGGGCAGGATCGGGCATTTGTTGGTCGCGACCGCCCACGTGCGGCAGCGATACGCCTCAAAATCGTAGGGCCCCGGCAGGATGCTGACGACCTGCGCCGCTTCGAGGCACGCCGAGAAGGGATACGAAGAATACGCGCCGGAATCGACATGCGCTTCGCAGTCGATGCCGCGTAAGCGCCCGTCGCGATCGGCGTAAGCGGTGATCACATAATGATGCTCGCGGCAATTGGCGCTGGCGGTCAGATGCTCGCGCCGATCCTCGATCCAGCGCACGGGATGGCCGCGCTGCATGGCCAGCCACGAAAGGCAGATCTCCTCGGGCAGCAGAATGCCTTTGTAGCCGAAACCGCCGCCGACATCGGGCGAGACCACGCGCACCGCCGCCTGATCGAGCGACAAACATTCCGATAAGCCGTTGCGGTTGATGTGCGGCATCTGCGCGGCGGTGTAGACCGTCAGCTGCTCGAGCCGCGAATCCCATGCCGCGACGACGGCACGGCCCTCCATCGGGCACATCGCCTGGCGCGATGTGCGGAGTTCCCGCGTCACCTTGATCGGCGCATCGAAGGCTTTCGTGATGTCAACATCCGCAAACGTTTCGAGAAAGATATTGTCGCCCCAATGCTCGTGCACGAGCGGCGAATCCGGCGCGCGCGCCGCAAGCATGTCGTGCACGGCCGGGAGTTCCTCGATATCGAGCGTGAGCGAGGCGGCAATGTCCTCCGCCTCGGCCCGCGTCGCCGCGACGCACATCGCGACAAGTTCGCCGACCTGCCGCACCTTCCCGGTCGCCAGCACCGGCTGTTCGGAGGCCTTGAACCCCGGCAGGCTCGACACCGCACGGATGGGCTTCACGCCGTTAAGATCGGCTGACGTGAACACCGCCTCTTTGTATTGCGGCGGAATGGCAAGCCCACGAATGCGGCCATGCGCGATCGGGCTACGCAGGAAAGCGACATCCTGCATTCCGGCAAGGCGGATATCGGCAACATATTGGCCGCGCCCGCGCATCAGGCGGTCGTCCTCCTTACGCGTCAGACGCGCGCCGATTCCCTGCTCAACCAAAGCTCACCGCTCCAACCCCTCTCTCACGTCAGGTTGGCATTCGCGTCCCGGGATGACAAGAAGCACGTCGCCGTGAAGGGAAGCGGTTTGCCGCGGGCGATGTACGTGATAGGCCACCCGCATGCTTCGACTTGGATACAAAGCCTCGTCCGAGCAATTCGGACCGCGCGAACTTCTCGACTTCGCCTGTCTTGCGGAGCAAGCCGGCTTGGATTCGGTTTTCATCAGCGATCATTTCCAGCCCTGGCGGCACACCGACGGACACGCGCCCTTCGCCTTTTCCTGGCTTGGTGCGCTCGGCGCGAAAACCTCGCGGATCGTCATGGGCACGAGCGTGCTGACGCCGACATTCCGCTACCACCCCTCGATCGTGGCGCAGGCTTTCGCCACTTTGGGCGCGCTCTTTCCCGGGCGAATCGTGCTTGGCGTCGGCACCGGCGAGTCGTTGAACGAAGTGCCTGCGACAGGCTTGAAATGGCCGGAGCCGAAAGAGCGTTTCGCGCGGCTGCGCGAAGCATTGCGATTGATGCGCCAGCTCTGGAAGGAGGATCGTGTCTCTTTCGATGGCGAGTTCTACAAGACCGTCAACGCGACGATCTATGACCGGCCGAAAGTGCCGGTGCCGATTTACGTCGCCGGCGCCGGTCCGATGATCTCGAAATATGCGGGCTCGACAAGCGAGGGCTTTATCTGCACGAGCGGCAAGGATCAGTCGCTCTATACGCAGACACTATTGCCGAACGTCGAAGCCGGCTTGAAGCAGGCGGGGCGTGCGTCAGACGCAATCGATCGCATGATCGAGGTTAAAGTGTCGTTCGATCCGGACCTTCGGCGCGCCATGGAAAACACGCGGAACTGGGCGGCGCTCAGTCTTTCTGCAGAGGAAAAGCTTTCGGTCGAAGACCCGCTCGAAATGGAGCGTCTCGCCGACGCGCTGCCGGTCGAGCGCGCGGCGCAGCGCTGGATCGTTTCATCCGATCCCGACGAGCACGTCGAGCGCATCAAAACATATGTCGATCTCGGCTTCAGGCATCTCGTCTTCCATGCGCCGGGCAGAGATCAGGCGCGCTTCATCCGGCTTTATGCCGAGCATATCATACCGCGGTTGCGGGCCCTCTCCTGAATGTCTGCGAAAAACGCGACGGGGATCACTTATACGGAATTGCCGGGCATTCCGCTGATCCGCGAAGGCGACAATCTCGCTGAGATCATCTCCGGTGCCTTGCGCGCGGCCGGTATTGTGCTCGTCAGCGGTGACATTCTGGTCATCGCCCAAAAGATCGTGTCGAAAGCCGAAGGACGGCGCGCAAGCCTATCGGACTTCACACCCTCCGCGGAGGCGCATCGGCTCGCCGGGATCGTGCAAAAAGACCCGCGGCACGTCGAGGCGGTTCTTTCCGAAAGCACCGAAGTGATCCGCGCGGCGGAAGGCGTGCTCATCGTCGCGCATCGTTTGGGCTTCGTCATGGCCAATGCCGGAATCGATCAATCCAATGTCGGTGATGATCCAGACGGCATCCTCATGCTGCCACGCGATCCCGATGCGAGCTGCGCAAAGCTTAAGGCCGAGCTGGATGCGCGCCATAACGTCGATATTGGCATCATCATCAACGACAGTTTCGGCCGGCCCTGGCGGAACGGCGTCGTCGGCGTGGCGATCGGCGTTGCAGGCACGCCCGCATTGCAGAGTTTGGTCGGCACGCCCGACCTCTACGGCCGTGCCTTGCGCATCACCGAAGTTGCGCTTGCCGACGAGCTCGCGGCGGCGGCGTCGCTCGTCATGGGACAGTCGGCGGAGGGCCTGCCTGTGGTACATATACGCGGGTTTGCCGCGAGGGATCAGCGCAGCAATGCCGCCGCGCTGATCCGGCCGAAAGAACGGGATTTGTTCAGGTGACGGGCCAGCATGTCATCGCGCTCTGCGGCGGTATCGGCGGAGCGAAGCTCGCCCGCGGGCTATACGAGCTGATCGGGCCGGACCTGACGGTGATCGTCAACACGGGCGACGATTTCGAGCATCTCGGCCTCACGATCTCCCCCGATGTCGATACGGTGCTCTACACGCTGGCCGATCTGAATGATCGGGAACGCGGCTGGGGTCGCGCCGACGAAACGTGGAATTTCATGTCGGCTTTGGCCGAGGTCGGCGGCGAGACATGGTTCCAACTTGGCGATCGCGATCTCGCGCTGCATGTCGAGCGCACGCGGCGCCTACGAGAAGGTCACAGCCTCACGCGCGTCGTTACCGATGTCGCGCGGCACTTCGGGATTTCGGCAAAAATCCTGCCGATGTCGGACGATGCGGTTCGCACGATTGTCATGGCGGATGACGGCCCATTGCCGTTCCAAAAATATTTTGTTGGATTGGGCTGCGCACCTGTCGTGCGCGCGATCGCCTTCGAAGGCGCGAATGGCGCGCGCGTGTCGCCGGATGTCGCCGCCGCATTCGAGCGGCGCGATCTTGCCGCAATCGTGATCTGTCCCTCCAATCCCTATCTTAGCGTCGATCCGATCCTGGCGGTGCCCGGCATGCGGGAGCTGTTGCAGCGCGCCGGCGCGCCGACAATTGCGGTGTCGCCGATCATCGGCGGTGCGGCGATCAAGGGTCCGACCACGAAGATCATGGCCGAGCTGAAGATCGAAGCGACGAACGCATCGATCGCGCGCCACTATGCTGGCATCATTGACGGATTGATCGTCGATCGGGTCGATGCAGCCGATGCGGCCTCGCCGCCGGTGGCAACGCTTACGACAGCGACGCTGATGACCAGTCTTGAGGACAGAGTAAATCTGGCGCGCGATGTGCTTGACTTCGCGCGGCGGCTCACCGCATCGAGTGAGCCCGCACCCCGGCAACATGGTTTTTGGATGAAGCAACAACGGTCGATTTGGGCGGTCGTGCCGGTCAAAAGCTTCGCTCGCGCCAAGGCGCGGCTGGCCGCGCTGATCGATTCCGCTCAGCGGGAGCAGCTGGCGCGCGCCATGCTGGAAGATGTGCTCGCCGGCTTGCGCGAAGTTGAGGAGCTCTCCGGAATTGTGGTTGTCAGCGCGGATAGAGGTGCCAAGGAAATCGCGCGTACACATGGCGCCCGCACCATAGACGATCCGGTCGAGAACGGGCCGAATGAAGCGGTCAGGCTTGCGCTGCCGTTCCTGCGAGATATGCAAGCCGATGCGATGGTCGTCGTGCCGAGTGACGTGCCGCAGATCGAGCCGGATGAATTGCTTCCGATTATCGCGAAGTTGCAAAGTCCTTCGGTTGCGCTCGTTGCCGCCGCGCGAGACCGCGGCACCAATCTCTTCGGCTGCGCACCGATCGATCTTATCGCACCGTGTTTCGGTCCGAGCAGCTTTGCCGAGCACGAAAATGCGGCCAGGCGTGCGGGGGTAAAGGCGAGCGTATTCGCGTGTCCCTCATTGATGAATGATATCGATCAACCGCAGGATCTTACGGGGTTTCGGGTGCGGTATCAGACGAAAACCGGAGCTTGTCTCGCCGAGTGGTTTGGACAGACACAGATGCTGGGCGCAGCGGCGTTGGCGCAATGAATGCGTTCGATCTTCTGCAACGCGCCGCAAAGGGCGCCCGGCTCAGCGCCGCTGAAATCTACGCGCTCGAGGCGGAGAGCGATCTCGGTCGGCTCATGCAAGCTGCCGCTTCGCGCCGCGATCTCGTGCACGGCGAGCTCGTCTCCTACTCGAAAAAAGTCTTCATTCCGCTGACGCAGCTTTGTCGCGACGTTTGCCATTACTGCACGTTCGCGCATCCGCCGCGCCAAGGCGAGCGCGCCTATCTCTCACTCGACGAGGTTCTGGCGATTGCCGAAGCCGGCGCCGCGCTCGGCTGCAAGGAGGCTCTGTTCACGCTCGGCGACAAGCCGGAACTGCGCTACGCGCAGGCACGCCGCGAACTCGCGGCCCTCGGCCAGGGGTCGACGATTTCTTATCTTGCGGAGGCGGCGAAAGCGGTCCTCGAACGCACGGGTCTCCTGCCGCACGTCAATCCCGGCGTGATGGGTGCGGACGAAATCATGGGCCTGCGGAAGGTCTCCGTCTCGCAGGGCATCATGCTGGAAAACGCGTCGTCGAGGCTGAGCGAGCGCGGCGGTCCGCATTTCGGCTCGCCGGATAAGGAGCCGGCCGCACGCCTTGCGACCATTGGTGCGGCCGGCGAGCAATCGGTGCCGTTCACGACCGGCATCCTCATTGGCATCGGCGAGACGCAGGCGGAGCGGATCGACTCGCTCCTGCGCTTGCGCGATCTGCACGACGAGTTCGGCCATATCCAGGAAATCATCGTCCAGAATTTCCGGCCGAAACCGGGAACTCAGATGGCCTTGGCGCCCCCTGCTTCCACGGAAGATCATTTGCGCACGATTGCGCTGGCGCGGCTGATTTTTGCGCCTGAGATGAATGTGCAGGCGCCGCCGAATTTAAGTCCCGACGAGCTCGAGCGTCTCATCGATGCCGGGATAAACGATTGGGGCGGCGTGTCGCCGCTGACGCCCGACCACGTCAATCCCGAGGCGCCATGGCCGCATCTCGATGAGCTCGCTCGCCGGACGCGTGAGGCCGGCAAGGTGCTGATCGAGCGCCTCGCGATCTATCCCGCTTACGCGCGCGATGCAGCGCGATGGGTCGACCAAAATCTACATCGGCGCGTGTTGGACAAGATCGACGGCGAAGGTTTTCCGCGCCACGACGATTGGTGTCCGGGTGCGATTGTCGATCTGCCGGCAGATGATGTCGCGCTGATCACGGCGCCGCACATCCTGCGCAATGGCGAGCTCTCGCGCATCCTCGCGAAAGCCCAGCGCGGGAGCGCGGCCGACGAACGCGACATCATGCGATTGTTCCGCGCCCGCGATGCGGCGTTTTCCGCGGTCTGCCGCGCCGCCGACGACCTTCGCCAGGACGTGAACGGCGACATCGTGAGTTATGTCGTCACGCGCAACATCAACTACACCAATATCTGCACGTATCATTGCCGCTTCTGCGCCTTCTCGAAGGGCAAGACCAGCGACGAGCTGCGCGGCCGTCCATACAATCTGAGCCTCGATGAGGTTGTGACGCGCGTTCGCGAAGCCGCCGCGCGCGGGGCGAGCGAAGTCTGCATGCAGGGTGGCATCCACCCGGATTTTTCCGGCGCGGACTACATCGAGATTTGCCGGGCGGCGAAGGCGGCGGTGCCGGAAATCCATGTGCACGCGTTCTCGCCGCTGGAGATTTATCAAGGAGCGCATACGCTTGGAGTGTCGGTTGCCGAATTTCTGTCGGCGCTGAAAGCGGTGGGGCTCGGCACGGTCCCGGGTACTGCCGCGGAAATCCTCGACGACAAAGTCCGCGCCACGCTCTGCCCCGACAAGCTGAATACCGCTGAGTGGCTCGACGTCATGCGCGCCGCGCACGGGCTGGGCTTACGCAGCACATCGACAATCATGTTCGGCCACATGGAGGCGTATGAACACTGGGCGCGCCACCTCATGCGGCTGCGCGATCTGCAGATCGAGACCGGGGGCATCACCGAGTTCGTGCCGCTGCCCTTCGTGCCGATGGAGGCGCCGATCTATCTGAAGGGGCAGGCGCGCCGCGGCCCGACCTTTCGCGAGGCGGTCTTGATGCATGCGGTCGGGCGGCTGGTGCTCAACCCGCATGTCACCAACATCCAGGTGTCCTGGGTCAAGATGGGGCGGGCCGGGGCGCGGGTTTGTCTCAATGCCGGCGTCAACGATCTCGGCGGCACGCTCATGGACGAGAGCATCTCGCGCGCCGCCGGCGCCAGCCACGGGCAGGAGATGAATCCTGCAGAAATGGAAACAATGATCCTGGCGGCCGCACGCATTCCCCGCCAACGCACGACGACTTACGCGTATGTGGAGCGCCGCGACTCTCTTCGAACGAGCGAACCTCTCTCCGCCATCGCCGCAGAGTAACTGTCCGACGCGCTCAGGACATCAGCTCGATGATCGAGATGTGGTTCTCACGCGCCGGCCACGGCCGCGCAGCAACGCGCTCCAGATTGAACTCGCCGACGATCGCGCGGTCGGCGAAGCTCGTCAGCCGCAATGTCGTGGTCGAGTCCGTCGGCACGCCGGACTTCACGTCATCCGGCTCTTTGCCATCGAGGATCACCACGTCACGCGGAATGCCGAAATAACCACGTGGGCGGGACATCATGACGATGGCCTCGCTTCCTTGATCAGGCGCGCCAAGCGGGCGGCCGGGGCGCAGATGCACGATGTCGGAGGAGCGCGGGAACGGCGCCATATAAATGTGCGTCACCGGCGAATCCGGCGCGCTGATCACAAATTCCAGATAAGTGTCGGGCGTGGTCGTGACCGCCCCCCAGGCGCCGTCGCCGCCGGTCTGCTTGCTGTGGAGCGGGTCGCCCTGCCGTTCGCCGGTCTCCGGCGAGACAGCAAACACCTCCACATGCGCTCCCGCCAGCGGCCGGTTGGTCCGCGCGCCGCCGGGAAAGCCGGTTACCAAGCCGCTGAGCGTTACCGCCTTTTCCGGCACGATTGCGAGGCGCGAAGGCTCCCGCCCGGTCACGAATTTGAAGATTTCGCGGAAGGCGCGCGGGCTTGTCCCGTCTCGCGATGATCAACCGGCCCCAGGACCAGATTGGTCGCCCCTTTGAGCGCCGGCCCCTCGGCGGTGATTCCGGTTGGAACGCCGGGGCGCCCGAGAAAGCGGCCGTCCGGCTGGGCATATTTATCCAACCCGTCGCTGCGCAACGTCAGGAACGCCGGGCCTGGCACGACCTCGCTTTCACCGCCATTGAGCCGGCTCAGGAATGCTCCGCGCCCGTTGAACTCGTTGCCGAGCGTCGCATCCCAGTCGAAAACGCCGTGATTGGGCGTGCCGCAGAGCACCACGTGGCTGACGTTGGCGGCGCGCTCGGGCGTGCTGACGTAATTGCGAATGGCATTGCCGCCGCGCGATAAGCCGATGAGCACAAGACGCGGCGCCCCGCTCGCCGTTCGAATCCGGTCGATCGCCTCTGTAAGCTCACGTAGCTGGTCTTCGGTCGAGGAGCGGTTCGGCTGCGCCACCGCATCGACGTCGCGCGCATTCGGGTCGGTGAAATTGATGGCGTGCAGGCGATCGCGGCGCTAGCCGTTGCTCTCGAAGCGCCAAAGCGTCGTCAGCCAGATCGGCGCCTGATCGCCGTTGCCGTGCGCGAACAGGATGGGGAGATCGCCGAGGTCTTCCCGAAAGCGGGGAAAGCCGGCCATGCAGACATTGCGGCGATGCCGCCCAGGCAATTCCGGCGATTGAGCATCCGTCTTCTCCCTGCTGATCCCGTTCCGTTCTGCCACTCAGCGCCGGTTCATATTGAACCCGCTCATATCGAAGCTGCCAAGCATGAGCGGCACGCCTTCGCGCCGTGCCGGGCAAAAAAGTCGAGCCTCATGGAACCTGCGGCACCGCTTCAGCGTAACAGCAAGAGAAGCAGCTTGGCTGCTCCGGGGAGGAGCTATGACCCTGATCAACTGGTGCGACGCCCTGGTCATCGGCGCGCCTCTCGTCTGGCTCATCGTAACGTTCGGCATGCGCTGGACCGCCTCGCCCGAGGACCTCGGCTGTGTCCTGCTGAAGCAGAAAGCCGCCGCGCTCGGCGTCGATGTGAACCGCATCCCCGACCCTGCCTGGCACGCGATCGTCGACATGAGCATCGCCTCGGCCAAGGACCGGGCCCTCTGCGCGCGGAGCGCGGCCGATCAGCCCGCCCGCTACTGGAAGGCCAATCTCGCCGGCGCCTTGGAAGAAGAGGCGGTGGAGATTTCAAAATTCATGCAAGGCTCGGCCTGCAGCGGCCGCTCCGTCGCGCCGCATATTCTGCTGGAGTATCGGGTCTAAAGCCGGACTGCGAAGCCGCGCGCGCTGTTGCCTAACTGCTTGGAGCAGATAGGCTCCGAGCACTCACGCAAAGTCTAGGGAGCCTCATATGCGAGCCGTCGCCATCTCAATCGTTCTCTTGCTCGGAATCCTTCCCGCTGCGGCGCAAACCGCCACCTGCAAATCGCAAGCGAGCGAGAAGAAATTGGCCGGCGCGGCGCTGAAAAGTTTCATGACGAAATGCGAGAAGGATTCGAAAGCGTCCTGCGACGCGTCGGCGACGGAGAAGAAGCTTTCCGGCGCTGCCCGCAACAGCTTTACCAAGAAATGCGTCAACGACGCCGTGGGAACTTAGCGGCACACACGAGGGCCCGCGGTCAGTCTTCATCTCGACAGGATCAGGTAAAGCCGGATAGGTCTGAGCGTCGGCATCGGCCCCACGCGGCCGAACCGGTGCGGGCCTGTTTGCCGGCGCGGATCACGGCGGCCACCAAGAGCCGTCGGATCAGGGAGGAAGCGGCGGGATGAGCGAAGCGCGGGACATGCTGGTCGCGACAGCCGAGCGTCTCTTCCAGGATTACTGCACGCCCGAGCTTTTGAAGGCGAGCAACAAGGGCCCGCTGTCGCCGAATCTCTGGGCCGCGCTGAGCGATGCGGGGCTCACCAAGGCGTTTGTTTCCGAGCGCGCCGGCGGCGCCGACGTCGATCTCGCCGACGGTCTGGCGCTGCTGATCGAAGCCGGGCGTTTTTCGGTGCCGGCGCCGCTTGCCGAAACGATGATCGCCGGCTGGCTGCTCGAGCGCGCCGGGTTGCCGGTGCCGGACGGCGTGCTGACGTTTGCCGTCCGAGCTGCGAATGAATCGATATCGGTCAAACGCGACCGCGAAAGCTTACATCTCGGCGGTAAGCTCGCGCGCGTGCCATGGGCACAAGACGCTGCCGGCCTCGTCGTGTTGCTATCAGAGGGCGACAAGCCGATCATCGCTTACGTGCGGCGCGATGAATATCACGCCGTCGACGGGTACAATCTGGCCGGCGAGCCGCGCGATGAGGTCGAGTTCGCGTCCGCGCGCGCCGAAGCAGCGGCGAGCGATCTCGATGTCGAGGATTGGCGTGCGCTCGGTGCGATTGCGCGCAGCGCGCAAATGGCCGGCGCGATGCAGAGGCTGCTCGCATTGAGCGTGCAGTACGCGCAGGAGCGCGTGCAGTTCGGCCGACCGATCGGCAAATTCCAGGCGATCCAGCAAAGTTTGGCGGCGCTGGCCGGACAGGCGGCGGCAGCAATTGCAGCGGCAGATGGCGCGATCGAGGCTGCGCCACGCGATCTGCGCTCGCCGCTGATCGCCGCGGCAAAAATCCGCTGCGGCGAGGCGGCCGGCATCGGTGCAGCAATCGCGCATCAGGTCCACGGCGCAATCGGCTTCACGCAGGAGCACAGCCTGCACTACAGCACGCGGCGTCTGTGGTCGTGGCGCGACGAGTTCGGCAATGAAGCGGAGTGGTCGGCGATGCTCGGCGCGCGGGCGGCGAAGGCCGGCGCCGACCAGCTCTGGTCGATGATCACGGCGGCGTGACGCGCAATGTCGCTCGCTTCGCCAAGCTTCGACGAAGATGCACGCGGAGCGGACGTTACGCGCACGCGTCCGCTCGATTCTTTCTTCGCGCCGCAAAGCATCGCCATCATCGGCGCCTCGCCGGACGCGAAAAAAATTCGCGGCCTTTTGCAGACCATGCTGCAGAAGAACGACTATCCGGGAAAACTTTATCCCGTTAATCCGAGCTACGAAGAAATCGCCGGCGTGCGCTGCTTTCCTTCCATTGGTGCAATCGGCGCGCTGATCGATCTTGCGCTGATCGCCATTCCCGCCGCCGGCGTCCTTCAATCGCTCGAAGAATGTGCCCACGCGGGCGTTCGCAATTGCGTGATCATCTCGTCAGGGTTCGCCGAAGAAGGCGGTCGCCGCGCCGACCTGCAGCGCGACATCGCGGCGCTGGCGCGGCGCACCGGCATGCGCGTATCGGGCCCGAATGCCGAAGGCTTTTACAACGAGATCGGCCGGGTCGCCGCGACTTTCAGCCCGGCTGTCGATGTCAGACCAGGCGCGGCGCGGCTCGTCGTAACGACGCGCCGTATCGGCATCGTCGCGCAGAGCGGCGGCATCGGCTTCGCGCTCTATAATCGCGGCCGCGGAATGGGACTGAGCTTCAGCTATGTCGTCTCCACCGGCAACGAGGTCGATCTCGGAATCGGCGATTTTCTAGACCACATGGTGCGTGATGAAACGACCGATGTCATCATGCTGTTTCTGGAAAGCGTGCGCGATCCGAAGACGTTTCTCAGGGCGGCGGAGGAAGCGTCGCGCATCGGCAAGCCTGTCATTGTCGCCAAGATCGGCAAATCCGGCGCCGGCGAGCGCGCCGCCGCCTCGCATACGGCGAGCATGACCGGATGGAACGCCGCCTACCACGCGGTGTTCGCGAAATACGGCTTCATCGAAGCGCACGATCCGGAAGAAGCGGTGGCAGTCGCGGCAGCTTTGACGTGCGCGCCCTTGCCTAGCGGCAATCGCGCTGCGGTGATCACGGCATCGGGCGGCGCCGGCGCGTGGGCGGCCGACGTGCTCTCGACGAGCGGCCTCGCCGTGCCGGAGCTGTCGGTGGAATTGCAGGGGAAGATCGCGGCGCTGATTCCGTCTTATGGATCGCCGCGCAATCCGATTGACGTCACCGCGCAGGCGATCCAAACCGGAGGCTTGCAAAAAGCCATCGAGCTTCTGAACGCGGCGGACGAGATCGACATCGTCGTTCTTGTCGTGTCGCTGGCGAGCGAGCACCGCGTGCTTTTCGATGTCGCCGTGATGCACGCGCTCGTGCAATCACGGCGAAAGCCGATCCTCGTCTACAGCTATACGATTCCCTCCTCGTTCGGCCGCGGCAAAGTCGCTGAGGCCGGTCTGCCAGTCTATGCGAGCCTCGCCGATCTCGGCAAAGCCGCGCATCATCTTGTCGCGCGCACGCGCTTCGTTCCGCCGGCGGAGGTGAGACGCGAGCACCTGCAAATTCCCGCCGGGCTGCTGCAACGCGCCAGCGCCGGCTCGGGCTGCTTGTCCGAATACGATTCGAAGCGGCTCCTGCAGGCCTACGGAATCGTGCTGCCAAACGAGCGGCTGGTGGAGAGCGCCGAAGGACTCAACCGCGCCATGAGCGAGGTCGGGTTTCCCCTTGCGCTAAAAATCCAATCGGCCGATCTGCCGCATAAGAGCGAGGTTGGCGGCGTCGCGCTGGCGATCGAGGACAAAGAGAGCGGCCGCGAAGCGTATCGGGTGATGCTCGATACTGTAAGAGCGCTGCGCCCGGATGCGGCACTCCAAGG
>Ga0163163_10001437_pt1 | contig 20133 bp, 14 predicted proteins | sample S65metaG_FD_119766 | JGI IMG/M metagenome (GOLD analysis project Ga0163163, IMG submission 119766) | Switchgrass rhizosphere microbial communities from Kellogg Biological Station, Michigan, USA - S6-5 metaG | ecosystem: Host-associated > Plants > Roots > Rhizosphere > Soil | place: USA...
TCCGGCCTGCTGTCGAACCAGCTGTGTTATGCGGTCCACACCGTATTCATCATCCGCACGTCGGGCTTCCGAAAGCCCGTCGGTGTAGAGGAATAACGTGTCGCCAGTCTCCATGTGCAGACGTGTCGTGGAGAATTCGACCTCGCGAAACAACCCGAGCGGCAATCCAGTAGATTCGATGCGCAGCACGCCACCTTGCCCTACCACGATTGCAGGCAAGTGGCCGGCGTTATGTATTTCCACTTCGCCATTGGATTTGGCCTGCCCGCAAACAAGAGTGGCGTAGTGTCCAGCCAGTGCACTTTCGCAGAAGACACGGTTTGCGTGGGTAACGATCTGGCCGAGAGGCAGCGACATGCTGGTCAAGCTTCGGAACAGGGCGTGGAGCTGCGTCATCAGCATGGAAGCGGCTACGCCTTTTCCCGAGACGTCGCCGAGGACAAAGAAGAGCTGCCCATCAGACGGAATCAAGTCACAGTAGTCACCGCTGACTGGACCGAGGGGCGCATAGTGATAACTGGTGTCCCAGCAACCGGCGCGCAGATTCGTTCGCGGCAGGAGGTTGCGCTGTACGTCGGAGGCGAGGTCAAGGTCACGCTGTAACGCGGCGCGTTGCGACTGGGTCAGGTGGTCCAGGCAATAGCGCATCAGCGGGTCGGCCAGCAAGCGGTCCTGTTCCACAGGATCGTGGCATTCTTCGCAGAGTCCGTAGGTGCCCTTGGCCATGCGCTCCAGCGCTGAATCAACTTCGCGCAACAGCCCGGCTAGACCGCCGCCCTGCGGTGCGAGCGCCATCGCCTGCTCCAGGCGACGCTTGCGATCCTCCAATTGACCGTGCAGGAAGGTTACTTCTATCGTGGCCATTCGATCCTCCGGGAACCCATAAGCGTATGCATCCGATTGGATTATGCCAATCTCGTTTTCGATGCGGATTCCGGAGAAGGATGATTGGACGGTGCCGCTGCCCGGGGGTGCCCAGTCAAGAACAAGGCGGCAGAGGGGGATTCATCTGCCGCCTGGCTGTACATGAAAACTGCGAATTCTCTTTAGCTTGCTACGAGCAGCCGTTGCTGGACCAGCGAGTTCAGTGCGGCAAGGACCGCCTTCTCGCCATCTCGGGAATCCATCGCGTAGTCAACGGCCGGATGTTTGCCACTCGCATGGAGTACGAGTACCTGAGTGCCTTCGTTTAGTTTCTTCGCCATGTAGGGCAGGTGATGGCGGTCGTCCTTTGTAAGCGTGTGCCCGAGGATGACGACGTCGTAGGTGTTCTTCCGAAGAGCCTGCTCCGCGGTTGCGCGGCCAATGGCATGCTCCACTGTGAATCCCGCTCCCTCGAAGAGCTTGGACTGCGCCCTCAGGATGCTCCCCTCACTTTCGCAGTACAAAACCTTGCCTTGTGACGCAGTTGCTGCTCGTGCGGGTTTGGGTGCCAGCTTGGTCATTTGGAACTCCTTTGTCGACCCCAAACGCTAGCATCGGAGTTCCTTATTCGTGCCCTGCCGAAGGTGCAGTTACCGGGTATAGGCGAATACGAAGGGACATGATCTAAAACCCGTAAAGCGGTCAGACGCTGACGCTAAGACATGACCTTCCAGGCAGGGAGCAATTCCAGGGTGTTCGCTTTGCGGGTTGAAAGGGCAAAGCCTTTCACGTACTTAGCATTGGCCTTAGTGGTGTACTTCGTACCGTACGCGACATCTGCGGCGTCATTGAGGCGCTTGCTGCGGAGCGGAACGGCTCGTACCGGAATCTCGCGCTCGTCGATCCGGACGTGGCCGCGAGATTCCATCAGAAATGCTCTATACCAACCGTCAGGCTTGTCGTTCCATGAGCGGACGATTACCCGACCTTCGACGACCACAACCCAGATTGGAATGAATCGATGTTCGCCCGATCGGATGTATAGGTATTTGATGGCTTCGAATGAGGCCAGAATCCGAGTTGGAAAGCGAACTGGCATGGCAGCCAAAGATTACTCCAGCAGCGCTGCTAATTTTGGAGAGATTCCTAGAGCCCTACTTTCGTTATCGTAGATGAGTTCAAGGGCCCCACGGCGTCTTAATTCTCCCACCATTGGTTTAACCATCCGAAACCAAGTTTGACATTTTGTTTATAGGTTCTCGAGTGCCCAACGCTACGAAGTTGGTAGAGTGAGTGGGCGATTTGGTCTGGGACTTCGCTCAAGCGGCGAAAATAACTTTTTACGGGTGCATGGATGAACCAGGGCGACTTCAAGCGTGGCAACGGCTCCGATCCTTCAGGTGTTGTAGGCGACGTAATGCAGGACTACGAGAATGCATCCGCCACTCCACCTCGCCCTTCGGCCCTTCGCACCGCACTAGCTGGCTTGATCGGCAACGTTCTCGAGTGGTTTGATTTCGCTGTATACGGATACTTTGCAAGTGATATCGGCCGCCAGTTCTTTCCGCAGTCGAGCCCTGCCGCGCAACAGTTATTGGCCTTTGCTGTCTTCGCGCTCGGATTCTTCGCGCGTCCGGTCGGGAGTCTTGCGCTGGGTCTGGTTGGCGACCGTATCGGCCGCCGCGCTCTCCTCACACTCTCGATCGCACTAATGGGAGGATCGACACTGATCCTGGGTTTGCTTCCGACCTATCAGCAAATCGGAGTTGCTGCGCCGCTCTTGCTCGTCACCATGCGTCTGCTACAGGGCTTTTCTGTAGGTGGAGAATTTACAGGCTCTATGGTGTTTACGACTGAAGCGTCGTCGCCGCTTACACGTGGCATCGTCAGTAGCTCTACCGCAGCCGGAGTCACTATCGGATTCATCCTCGGCTCCGGCTGTGCATGGCTGATCAACTTGCTGCTGAGTCCAGAACAGGTAGCGACCTGGGGTTGGCGTGTGCCGTTCGTCGGCAGCATCATCTTCTGTATCGTGGGGTGGTTCCTTCGTCGTGGAATACACGAGACAGCAGAGGGGCTGAAGGCCATTGCGATCCGTCCGCCACTGGTCCCAAGTCTCATCGCGGACTGGCTGCCGATGGTGCGGACCTTCGGTATCGTCGCAACTACGAATGCCGCATATTATCTGACCTTCACCTACATGGTGGAACGACGCAAGAGTCATATTGGAGGCGGCTCAGTCTTTTTGCTGGCGAACACGCTCAGTCTCATCGTGGTGTTGGCGGCGAAGCCGCTGGGGGGATGGCTGTCGGACCGGGTAGGCCGCCGCAAACTGATGTTGATTCTAACCGTCGCCATTATGAGCCTCATCTATCCGGTATTCCTGCTTATGATGGCGGGGACCCCACAACAGTTCATATTGGGTCAGATCCTTCTTGCTGTTCCGATTGGGATGGCGCTCGGGTTACAAGGCGCGATGGTCGTCGAGATATTCCCGCTCCGCACTCGGGTCACCTCAATGAGCATCGCCTACAGCATCACACTCGCACTGGCGGGCGGAACAGCCCCACTTGTCTCGGCTTGGCTCATCGAAACAATCGGACAACCGCTTGCGCCGGCGTATTACGTAATGCTGCACGGCGCGATCGGCCTCGCCCTGATCTGGCCCATGCAGGAGACGAATAACCGCGTACTCGGCGAGTGACGGACGCGCCACCACAAGATGAGTGTTTCTGCCACGGCATTGAGTCCAAAACGAGGCGCATGCATCTACCGAAGCATGCCAACTTCTAGCGAATTCAACCTCGACGAAGCCATCGCATTTCTAGGCCGTACGCCGGCAACCCTGGATACTCAGCTACGTGGATTGCCCGACCTCTGGGTGCGGCGCAATGAAGGGAAAGAGACCTGGAGTGCCTTCGACATCTTGGGACACCTCGTCTCAGGCGAACGCCATGACTGGATGCCGCGGGCTCGGATAATTCTGGAAAGCGGTGATAGCCGAGCCTTTGATCCCTTCGATCGTTTTGCGCAGCTGAAAGAGAGCGAAAAGTCGTTCGAGCAACTCCTGGACGAATTCGCTAGCCTGCGGAGGAATAATCTAGCGGAGCTACAGGCGCTGAATATAGGGCCGGACGACCTGGCGCGGCGCGGAAGACACCCCTCGCTTGGCGCGGTCACGCTCTCGGAGTTACTGGCGACGTGGGTGGTCCATGACCTCACGCACATGCATCAGCTCTCTCGCGTCATGGCTCATCAATATCGTGATGTTGTCGGACCATGGAACGTCTACCTTGGCGTGCTGCAATGCAATGGTCACAGCGAACCATAGTTTCTCAAAGAGTCGCGCTGTTTTTAAGCGGACTTATAACTTGGGCTTTAGTGCTACAAGCGATTGCACCGATGCTTTTGACAAAACCGAAGTGCCTGCCTACACTACGTCCGCATTGGAGAAGGCCATGAGCGAAGCACCTCGGAGTAGCAGTGGATCAGAAGACGCGCGCGTCCAGAAAGCGATTACAGAGTTCGAGTCGTTGCTGGTACCGGGCGAGTCCATAGACGCCTACGCGGTTCAGCGCCGGATCTTCGCCCTCTCCCATCGCCGCTCCATAGTTTGTGCTACCTCTGGCCGATTTATCGGCATGTCGCGCGGACTTTTCGGGGGCTACAGTCCCGACACAGTTCGGTGGCAGGACATCAAAGAGATCAATATTCGAGTCGGCATCTTAGGGGCCGATCTTACGATCGTTGCGTTATCAAGCCCAGACCTCGCTGTCACAGGCCAAACCAGAGTTGTTAACTATCCTGGCTTACGAAAACAGCAGGCGGAGTCGGTTTATAGAATCTGCCAGGCGCAGGAACAGGCATGGCGTGAGAAGCGACGAGTTCGGGAGTTGGAAGAGCTGCGTGCAAAGTCTGGAGGCATCCAGTTTGGGAGCGCCCCCAACGTAGGCAGCGTTGCTGCGGCCGCCTCAGGAGATTCGCCGGCCGCCAGACTGGCACAAGCGAAAGCGATGTACGAGCAGAAGTTGATCACTGACTCCGAGTACGAGTCTCTAAAAGCACGTATCGTCGGCAATCTTTAAGCAGGAACTTGGGGAGTTTCGCTCCCACCTATTGCCTTCCCATAGAAGCGGAGTTATCCTATGGCTATGCAATAGGAGACACTCCTATGGGCGAAAAAACTGATATATGGCAGGGAACCCTTGCCCTGATGGTTCTTAAGACCCTCGATACCCTCGGTCCGTTGCACGGTTACGGCCTGGCTCGACGCATTGAGCAAACGAGCGGCAATATTCTCTCCCTCAATTACGGAACTCTCTATCCGGCCTTGCTGAAACTGGAGCAGGAGGGATCGATCGAATCCGAGTGGGGTGTTTCCGAGAACAACCGCAAGGCGAAGTTCTATCGACTGACTCGCGTCGGCCGCAAGCAACTCCAGAAGGAAGCTGCGGATTGGGAGCAGACGACCGCGATCGTCGCTCGATTCCTATCACCGACGGAGGAGTTGTCATGAAGCGACTACGCGCCTGGATGATGAGAGTTGCCGGCATTTTCACCGCCGGACCCCGCCGAGAATTCGCGGAAGAGCTCGAGAGCCATTTGCAGTTGCACATCGAAGACAATCTTCGCTGCGGCATGACACCGGAGCAGGCGCGAAGGGAAGCAATCATCAAGCTGGGCGGAGTGGAATCGACCCGCCAGTCCTATAGCGAACAGGGTACGGTTCCGTTCGTGGAGAGCTTCCTTCAGGACGTTCGCTTCGCGATCCGCCAACTCATCAGGAACCCAGGATTCACAGTCGTGGCGATCTTGATGCTGTCACTGGGAATGGCCGCAAGCGTCGCCATCTTCAGCTTTGTAGAAGCAACGCTAATCAAACCCCTGCCTTATTACCAACCCAATCGACTGGTGGATGTAAACGAGAGCATCACTATATTTCCACGCTCCAATCTTTCTTACCTCGATTACCTCGATTGGAAGAGGATGAATCAGGTATTCAGCTCGTTGGAGATGTTTGGAGGCCGGGGATTTCTACTCACGACACCCGCTGGTTCGGAGCCTGTGAGTGGATCTCGTGTCAGTGCCGGATTCTTCAGCACGCTCGGAGTCGCCCCGATTCTGGGCCGTGACTTCTACGTCGGCGAGGATCAACCTGGTGCGCCCGGAAGCGTCATGCTCAGTTATGGAGCATGGCAGAAACGGTTCGGCGGACGTCGCGATGTGATCGGACAGACAATTACGCTCAGCGGGGTTCCAAACACGATCATCGGCGTACTGCCCCAGGATTTCCACTTCGCATTGCGTGGCGATGCGGAATTCTGGCAGTCGTTTCATGCCGGAGACGAATGCTCCCTCCGGCGAAGCTGCCATAACCTTTACGGAGTCGCTCGTCTGAAGGACGGTGTCTCTGTTGAAACTGCGCGCGCCAACATGAAAGCGATTGCGGAACAGTTGGAACGCCAGTACCCAGATTCGAACCGCGGCCAAGGCGCAAGCGTGCAGCCTCTCTATGAGGCCATCGTCGGAGATATCCGGCCGATTCTCCTAGTTCTGCTCGCTGGCGCCGGATTGTTGCTGCTGATCGGTTGCGTAAATGTATCGAGTCTGTTGTTGGTGAGGTTTGAGAATCGCAAGCGTGAGATCGCCGTACGTGGCGCTCTGGGTGCATCCAATGCACGACTCATTCGCCAGTTCATTACCGAGGCCCTCGTGCTGGTTACAACGGGCAGTCTGCTCGGGATGGCGCTCGCCTATGGCGCAATGCAGATTCTGCTGCGGCTCATTTCGAAAGACATGCTCTTCAGCATGCCGTATCTCCGCGGCTTGGGAATGAATCTGCACGTCGTTACTTTTGCTGGAGTCATGGCACTCCTGGCTGCATTCCTGTTCTCTATCACCCCGATCCTGCGGCTGCCGACGACCCAAATACGCGAGGGACTAGTCGACGGGGGACGTGGTACGTCCGGAATATTCTGGCGACGCTTCGGGTCCAACCTCGTTGTCGTTGAACTCGCAATCGCGATGGTTCTGCTGGTAGGAGCAGGGCTCCTCGGCAAGAGCTTCTATCGTCTCCTGCATGTGGAGCTTGGATTTGAGCCAGATCGCTTGGCCACCTTGGGCGTCAACCTGCCCGGGTTGAGGTATGACACCGCAGAACAAAAGGTCGCAGTGGGGCGCGAAGTCGTAAACCGTGTTCGAAGTTTGCCCGGCGTCACGTCGGTGGGAATCGCCAATATCCTGGCCGTGAGCGGCAACGGTAATACTGACTGGATTCGATTCGTCGGCAAGCCATATAACGGCGAGCACAACGAAGTCAATCAACGAGATGTCAGTGCGGATTACCTGAAGACATTGCAGGCGACACTTATCAGTGGGCGCTATTTCACGGACGATGAGGATGCCGCAAGGCCGAACGTCGTCATCATCAACAAGGCCCTGGCTCAAAAGTATTTTCCCGCCGAAGACCCGATTGGAAAGAAGATCGGAGACACCGACCTGTCTCCCAAGTCGATCCGGGAGATTATCGGAGTGGTTGATGATGTGAGAGAAGCCTCCTTAGACTCCTCGATCATGCCGACCGTCTACTATCCGTTCAATCAAAGCCCAGATATGGGCTTTGGGCTCGTCGCCCGGACCTCGCAGCCTGAACAATGGTTGCTGCCAAGCATCGCGGCCGCGATTCACCAAGTTGACCCTGGGATCGGTACTATCGGCGAATCGACGATGAATCGGCGCATCAGCGAGTCCCAGACCGCGTACTTGCATCGCTCGTCGGCTTGGCTCGTGGGAGGCTTTGCAGGATTAGCGTTGTTGCTGGGTGTGATTGGGCTTTACGGTGTGATTGCGTACTCGGTGAGCCAGCGAACCCGCGAGATCGGCGTTCGCATGGCGCTCGGTGCTCAGCGCAGTAGCGTGTACCAGTTGATCCTTTCCGAAGCGGGACGACTCACAGTTCTAGGCATAGTTGCCGGAATTGTTTGTTCGATCCTGGCAGCGACCTTGATGCGTAAACTGCTCTTCGGCGTACGATCGTGGGATATTGCGACGCTGGCCGCGGTGGTCGTGGTGCTAGGCGTTTCGGCGCTATTCGCCAGCTATATCCCCGCGCGGCGCGCAGCATCGGTAAATCCGGTGGAGGCTTTGCGGTCGGAGTAGTCCGGTATCGCTAAGAGTTCGCGTGCCCATTGCCCCGAGTCGGGAGCAGGATTCTTGCCACGCATCCGTGTGCGTCGTTGCGGTTGGAGAGCTGAATCGTTCCGCCGTGAGCTTCCGCAATCTGACGCGAGAGAACCAGCCCGATTCCGGTGCCCTCGCTCTTCGTGGTGTAGAAGGGCACAAAAGCATTGTCAGGATTCAACAGGCCGGGACCACGATCTTTCACTTCAATTGCGACTGTCGATTCATAAACGTGCCAGGAGATTGAGACCGCCGGAATCTCACTGGCTGTCTCTCCCGGCTCGCGGGCTGCGGCTTCCAGCGACGCCTCAGCCGCATTCTTTGTCACGTTGATCATCATCTGCTCAACCTGATCAGAGTCCACTAGAATGGCGATCTCCGGGCCGCCTTCCACTACAACCTTCGCGCGTGTTTCGAGCGCTGCCACACGCTCGATCAGATCGCGCAACTTCACTTGGCCTAATGTCGGTTGGGGCATTTGAGCAAGGCGTCGGTAGGCTTGGAGGAAGCGGTTCAGCGAGGCCGAGCGCGACTCAATGATTTCAAGCCCCTTGGTGAAATCCTTGCGCTCGTTGTCATCCATCAGCATTCGGTTCAGGCGCGTCGAGAGGGTCCCCGCAATCGATTTGATCGGCGCCAGCGAATTGTTCAATTCGTGCCCCAGTACACGAATCAGCCTCTGCCACGCACTTCTCTCTTCGTCTCGCAGTGCCCGGCTGACGTCTGAAAGCACAATCAGCGTGTGCGGGATGCCACCTTGTCGAAACTGACTTCGCCGAATCAGCCACCGACTGTTGGGCGTCTGCGGAAGCACTATCTGTGTCTCATTGGAGGCGCTGGTGAATGCCGCCATGCCGCTCTGTTCGATGGAGCGGCCGAGTAGCGCCGATGCTGGCTTCTGCAGAAGCTGTTCTCCGGCAGAATTCACTAGCCGAAGCAGCCCGTCAGGATCGAATGCAAAGAGGGGAACATCGATGACCTCCACCACGCGCCGAAGAAGCGCAGTCGCTTCAATCGTTCGCGTCCGCTGGTCTGCGAGAAGGTCGGCCAGCGTGTTGATCTCGAGTGCAAGCTCGCCTAAAGCGTCGTTCGGTGCGGCACCGCGTGCGCGGAATGAATAGTCTTCTTCTCGAAGCGCGGAAACGACGTTCGTCAGCGTCTGAAGCGGTCGGATGATCTGATCATGCAAGACCGCGATAAGTATCAGGGTGAGGAACAGAAGGAGCGCAAGGAGCGAGAACCGCGTCTGATTGCTCCAGGACATTACCCAACTCATCGCGAAGAAGGCAATCGTTCCTGGCGTTGCGCACAACAGTGAGAGAACGAGCACACGCCGTTCGTAGAGAAACCGTTTCCGCTTTTTTCGCTGTGGCGGCCGTACAGGAAGCTTGCGATAGTCCGGATTCGGACTAGAGTCCATACTTCTCCATGCGCCGGTACAAAGCGCCACGGCTCAACCCAAGCGCCTCGGCGGCTTGGCTGACATTTCCCTGGAAACGCTGTAAAGACTTACGGATCAAAATACACTCAACCGCTTCGATACTGAGCTCCTCCAGGTTCTGCGTTTGCTGGCGGTTTGCCGAGAGTCCTAGATCGGCGGCCTGAATCTCCTCACCATGGCACATCAGGACTGCGCGTTCCAGTGTGTGCTCGAGTTCGCGAACATTTCCCGGCCACGAATACTGCATCAATCCCTGCAGGGCGGCAGGCTCAAAGCCTCGGATGCGACGGTTATAGCGCAACGCATAGCGGGATAGAAAATGCGCTGCAAGTTGCGGGATATCGTCTCGGCGATCGCGCAGGGCGGGTACATGGATCTCAACCGTATTTAATCGGAACAGTAAATCTTCGCGAAACTGACCGCTGGTCGTGGCTACATTGAGATCGGCATTGGTTGCAGAAATCACTCGAACATCGACGTGCCGGCTTCGGGAAGACCCGACTCGTTCGATTTCTCCGGTCTCCAGCACGCGCAACAGCTTCGCCTGCTGACGATAGGGCACGTTGCCGATTTCATCCAAGAAGATCGTCCCGCCATCCGCCAGCTCAAACCGTCCAATGCGGTCGGTACGCGCATCGGTGAACGCGCCCTTTACATGTCCGAACAACTCACTCTCGAATGTTCCTTCCGGCAAGGCGCCGGTATTTACTGCGATCATCGGGCGCGATGCGCGTGGCGAAATAGCGTGGAGAGTTTGTGCTACAACCTCTTTGCCGGTGCCATGTTCGCCGGTGATCAGAATGTTAGCGTCCGACGGTCCAACGCGAGCTATGGCGTCCAATACCGGCTGCATAGCCGGCGCGGTTGCAATGAAGTCGGGTCGGCCGCTGGCACGCAGAAGCCTATTTTCAGCCTCCAGGCGCTGCGCTGCTTCCAATGCGCGATGAAGTTCGACTTGGGTGCGGACGATGGCCAACAGCCGCTCATTCTCCCAAGGCTTTTGAATGAAATCTCGAGCGCCGCGGCGCATCGCCTCGACGGCAACCTCGACGTTGGCCCAGGCTGTCATAACTATGACGGGCAAGGTGCCATCTACTGCCGCGATATCCGCGAGCAAGTCGAGGCCCTCTTTCCCGGAGGTCGTATCCCGCGTGTAGTTCAGGTCGATCAGAGCGGCGTCGTAGCTTCCGGTCGCTAGAGCTTCCCGCACCAGCACCGGCGAGCGAGCGAAGTCGACTTCATAGCCTTGCGGACGCAACAGCAACTCAATTGCGTCGAGAATATCCTGCTGGTCATCGGCCGCGAGCACGCGCGCGGCTTTCGAATCTCGTTCTCGACGTCGTCCCGTGATTTGTGTCGGATTTTGCGTTCGCATTCAGCTATGGCATCGTTCCGGCGACAGTACCGTTGATGGCATCCTCTATGTGAATATCATTATGTTCTAAAGTGGTGCCAGTTGCTCGAACAAGTTCAACTTGAGCTTTTTGATAGGTCGTCAGGGCAGTTACGAAATCGAGTTGCGCCAACGCGAGATCCCGCTGGGCTGTCAATGTCTGGAAGCTGGATCCAGCCCCAAGCTCCTGCTCCTGTCGAGTAATATCGAAAGTTTTCTGTGCGAGATCTCTGGCCTTTTTCGCAGACTGCACACGGGCGCCAGACTGTTGCAGCGCATACTGCGCGTTCCGGACTTCGATCCGAATCTGCTTGCGGAGTTGCTCGCGGCGAAGTTCCGCCTGTCGATACTCGAGTTCTGACCGATATTGGTCAGCTTTGGCCACCCGATTTCGAATGGGAATACTGAGGTTCACCCCAACGAAATAGTCCGGCGAAGAATTATTGAAGGCATTTACAACCGCTCCGTTGAAACCGCCCGGGACGTTGGATGAGTTTTCGCCTTGAAAGAGAGGATTGAGCTGTCCGCCCAATCCCGCGCCGCCATAGAAACCGACGAGAGCTACACTTGGCAGCAACGCATTCTTGGCCGCCTTTCGGCTAATCTGCCGGTTCACAAGGTCGACGTCGGATTCCAGAAGCTCAGGCCGAGTCTTCAACGCTTGCTCCACGAGTTTCGGAAGTGGTTCGACAGGCGCCTCGGGAATGTTCTCCATCTTATCGGTTGGAACTACAGGCATCTCTTCGAGCGCTGGATCGTCCAGGCTCTTCGTGATCGCATTCTTCAGCAGAGACTCTTGCAATTGCAGGTTGCTTCGCGCAATGGTGAGTTCCTGCGCGCGCTTCGAAACTTCTGCCTCTGCCTTCATCACGTCCATGGCAGGAATCGCTTCGAGCTGAAGCTGCTTCTGCGCATTCTCATAGCTCTGTTGCGCAAATGCCTGTGACTGCTCGTTAACCCGTGACTGTTCGTATGCGCTAACCAGGTCCCAATAGATGTTCTGTATCTGCGTGACTGTCTCGATGACCTGGTCGCGGAACGCGATATCGGAGATCTTTTTGTTATTGCGTGCGATTCGAAGGTAGCGAAGGTTCGGCCCCAGACCGAAGCCGGCCAGTAGTTCCTGTCGCAGACTTACGCGATATTGCGAATTCAGAGCCGGGTTAAGATTGCTGAAGATGCTGTTCGTCGTCTGACGATTATTGTCCCACCCGAATTGCAGGCTTGTTCCCGTCGCGAACGCCTGGGAATAAGTCAGGTCTTGTTGCGTCGTATTCAGTTGCAGCCCCGGAACGCCGTAGATCTGAAGATTCGAAAGAGGCGTGGTCTGGTGCTCAACGCCGATGTTGCCATTGATTTGGGGGTCATACGACTGAACGGCCGTTCCGGCGCCGAGAGTCGACGAAACTTGTCCGGAAGCGCCGGCTCCGGCGCCACCCGCGCCTGCCGAAGTTCCACCGGCACCAGCGCCCGGAGCTCCTGAACCGAAGCCCCCCACGCCACCGCCTGGGGTTCCCTGTACGACGCCCGTGTTGACTCCGCGAAAGATGCCGCCAGCCTTGGTGCGCAGGATGTCGGTATCCGCAATTGGGATGTTAAAACGAGCAATCGCCAGGTCCAGGTTGTTCTCAAGCGCCAGGTAGATCGCATCGTGCAGGGAGATGTATAGCTTCCCGTCGCGTACTAGTTGATACAAGCGCGGTGAATTACTCAACACCGGCTCGGGAACTTCGTTCGGCATGTAGATGGCGAATGGGTTGTGCGACTTCGGCATCTGCGCGTTGAATGCCTGTTGCACGCGAACATTTGAGGGAGCCTGGGGCGTTGCCTGGGAAGGCTCCTGCGCCAAGGCAGGTTCGAAGGGGCTCAGTAGTAATGCCGAAACAGCTACAAGTGCACTGAACCGCGAAGTCTGTCGTGCACTCATCGACTCACCGCCTGGTTTTGCTGCTCTACTTCAGGATGCTCGCTGTCTGACACCAGCCAGCCATCCCGCAGCTGGATGATGCGTGAGCCAAACGCTGCGTTCGTTTCGGAGTGTGTAACCTGCACGATCGTTGTCCCTTCGCGATTTAGTTCTGTAAAAAGTTCCATGATCTCTTTTGCCTGCGCTGAGTGCAGGTTTCCGGTCGGCTCGTCTGCAAGTAAGAGGGCCGGCTTGTGAATCACTGCGCGGGCCACGCCGACCAATTGCTGTTGGCCGCCTGAAAGCTGGCTGGGGTAAAGATCCTTCTTGGCTACGATCTGAAAGCGGTCCAATACATCGGCGACCATGCTCTGCCGCCGCTCGCGAGGAATGTCTTTATACGTAAGAGGCAGGTCGATGTTTTCCTGCACGGTCAGATCGTCGAGCAAGTGATAGCTCTGAAAGACCATGCCGATCTTGCGCTTCGCCAGGTCGGCCCGCTGTTTGCGTTTCAACTCGTGGACCGGCTGCTCTCCGAACCAGTACTCACCGCGCCATTCGTCGTCCAGTAGCGCCAGCACATTCAGCAGGGAAGACTTTCCAGCGCCCGAAGGCCCCATGGCAGTAATGAATTCGCCCGACCTGATCTCCAGGTTGACGCGGCGCAGAACCCAGCTTTGGCCGGCTGCGGTCTTGTAGGAGCGTTCGACGTTCTTCAGTTGGATGGTTTCCATAAATTGCCTATTCGTAACGAAGCGCGGTCATCGGGTCCACAGAACTCGCCCGACGCGCCGGAATGAAAGCCGCGGCACACGCGACGACGCCAATCGTCAGCGTGACTGCAAAAATGGTGAGCGGATCCCGTGCCGAGATCCCAAACAGCTGGTTCCGCAAAGCCTGCGACAGGACCAGCGCGATCGGCACCGCAACGGCAATGCTTATGCAACCGAGCCACAAGACTTCCTGCATTACCATCTTCACGACATTCAGTCGCGTAGCTCCGAGCGCCATGCGAACCCCGATCTCCCGCGTGCGTTGCGCCGTGGAGAATGCAAGGACGCCGTAGAGTCCTACCGCAGCCATCACTACCGCGAGCACTCCGAATCCACTGGCGAGCATCGCCAGTAGACGTTCCGTCGACAATATCCCGGAGATCTGTTCGTTCATCGATTGCATTTGGTCGAGAACGATCTTGGAGTCGATGTCATGCATCGCTGCCCGAATTGCACTCGCCGCAGTTGCAGGATCCTGATATGTGCGGACGTAGAACTCAGTGGACGACGGCTCTTTTTCCTGGAAGATGGAGGTGTAGAGACCAGGTTCTATCTTCTCCCGCACACCGCGATGCTTGGCGTCTCGAACTATTCCAACGATCGTCATCTTTGTGCCCGCACGTCCCGCCTGGAACGATCGGCCGACGCAGTCCTCGATACCGCCGAAATACTCTTTCGCCAGCGATTCGTTGATGACGGCCACTTGGGGAGTATTCAGTTGGTCTCCGTCATTAATGAATCGTCCTCGTAAGAGTGGCTGTTGCAAGGTAGCCAGGTAGTTGGAACTCACACGTTCCCACTCGGCGTTGTGGCGATCCTCGCGAGACTCCGTGCCCGGAACTAAGATGTTGTACGTGTTGTCGTTGTTTGCAAGATCCGGATTATCGGTAAGCGCCACTGATTCCACGCCCGGCAGCGCAGCAAACGTCTCCAGCATCCGCTGGTAAAGAGGTCCCACCTGCCCGGGCGCGTATCCGGACATCCGCGGATCCACCGAGAAGGTCAGCAGATGGTCGGTAGTGAAACCTACATCGACCGTCTGAAGATTGCGAAGCGTACGGATGAAAAGTCCCGCACCCACAAGGAGAATGACGCTAAGCCCAATTTGAACTCCCACTGTTGCTCGCCGGAACGCGACGTGGCCTCCAGTAGCGGTGACGGTCTGCTGCTTGAGAGCAGGAGTGACATTCGGCTTCCAAAACTGAAGCACGGGCGTGATGCTAAACGTCAGCGAAACGAGCAGCGACAATGCAACCGTGAATATGAGTACGCGGAAGTCGGGATTCGAATTGAGCGGCACAGTCCCGGTATTGAAGATCACCCTCAGGAGAGTTCCCGACAAGAGAGGGGCTAGCGCGATTCCGCATATTCCTCCCATCGCGCCGAGAAGTAAGCCTTCGACGATGAGTTGTCGAGTCACGCGCTGACGTGTGGCGCCCAGTGCATATCGAACCGACATTTCGCGAGCGCGGCCTGCCGCTCGAACCAGGAGCAATCCGGCCACATTCGCCGAAGCCATCAGCGAGAGCAGACCGACCATGCCCATCAGGATGAGCAGCGGGGTCCGCATGCCATCGCGAAAGCCGGAGAACCCTTGGCTACCTTCCAGGAGGACCATTTGGCTCTTTTCGACAAAACGCTTACGGAAATCCTCGTTCTTCGTCGTGATCGACTTCAGTTCTTCCGCGCGCAAAGCCTTCCAGAGCGGATTCATTCCGGCCTCGGCTTGCTGAACGCTAATGCCGTCTTTTAGGCGAGCGGCAATGTTCAACCAAACGGAGCGAGGCGCGTCCAGATCATCCCAGCCCGGGGTGATCTGTGCCTTCATGTTCATCAACGTGAAGACTTCTGGCGCTGTACCAGAGATTGCACTACGAAACTGCGGCGAGCTTACGCCAATGATCGTGTAAGGCTGCCCATTGATGAGGACGGTTTGGTTGATGATCGTGGGATCGGAGCCGAACCGGTGCTGCCAATAAGAGAAACTCAGTACTGCGATAGGCGAGGAGCCCTTGGGGCCTTCGTCAGATTGACGGAATAGGCGCCCGATCGCCGGCTTCACACCTAGAACGTCGAAATAGTTTCCGGTGACGAGTTCCGCCCCCGCCAGCGCAGGCGTGTCGTGCCATTGCACACCCACCTGCGTCGGAAGCATCGCGATCATTCCGCTGAAAACCGTATTCTTGTCCCGCAGGTCACGGTACATCGGGTACGAAAAATACTGTCCGTTGTCGCCACCGTGTGAAGACGTGCGGCCTGTATTGCTGCCGTCGTACTTCAACATCACCAATTGCTCAGGATGTTGCACCGGCAGATCGCGCAGCAGCACTTGGTCGACGAGCGAGAAGATAGCAGTGGTCGAGCCGATTCCAAGCGCAAGCGTCGTGATAGCGAGTACTGAAAAGCCAGGTGCTCTTCTGAACTGGCGAATGGCATAGCGGAGATCGTTGAATAAATTCATAGGCTCTCTTGGCGTAGGAACGGCTCAGAATCCGTGAGACTTGTCTCAACTCCCACTACTCTCGAATGCCGGCGCCTACTCCTCCCTCAATGTCCGCATGGGATCCAGTTGCGCGGCACGTCTCGCCGGCAAATAACTTGCCAGTAGAACCGTGGCCGCGAGCAGGACGGACGTAAACAAAAGCGTCGTTGGATTGAAGAGACTGACCTGATAGAGAAGGCTGGATAAAGCGCGTCCCGCCACGAAGACTCCAAGAACTCCGAGCACGAGGCCGAACACCGCCAGTCGAACGCCCTGTCGAAGAATCATCTTCAGCACATCTGTGCGTCGGGCACCGAGCGCCATGCGAATGCCGATCTCTCGTACCCGCAATTTCACTCCATAATTGATCACGCCATACAGTCCGAGCGTAGCCAACAGAAGTGCGAGTCCCGCAAAGATCGAAAGCAGTACTACCAGGAAGACGCGTCCCACCATCGATTCGTCCACGCGCTGCTTCATCGTCTTCAAATCGTAGACTGGCTGATTGGGATCGACACTTCGCACCGCATTCTGGATTACGGCGCCCATAGCCGCAGGATTCGGCATCGTCGTACGAACTGCGATCGAAGCATCTGTCGAAGGGAACTGCGCCAGCGAAAGGAAGTAGGTTCCTTCGCCGCCGTCCGATTCCAACGAATTGCGGCGCGAATGCTCGACCAGTCCGACAATCTCAATCTTCGGATACTTCGTCCCCAGGCCGATGTACTGCCCGACCGGATCTTGATTTGGCCAGTACTGATGGGCAAGAGTGTCATCGATGATTGCGACCGGCGCCGTCTCAGCGCGATCACTGGAAGTGAACGAGCGTCCACGAAGGACTGGGATCTTCAGTGCGGAGAAATAGCCAGGAGAAATCGTTCGGACATAACCGTGGGGCCCAGGATCGTTAGGCCCCTGTGGACGGCCCACGATGCCAAAGGAAGCTGACCCGCACATGTCGACAAATGGGACGCAATCAGCGATCGCAACATCCGCTACTGCCGGCTGATTTCGAATCTGCTCTTCCAGAGAAGTGAAGAACGCAGCCTGCTGCTTATCCTCTTTGTACTTCGAGGCCGGTAGAGAGACGACGGCGGACATCATCTGCTTGGGCTCGAATCCAACTTGCACTTGTTCGAGCCGATTCAGACTCCGCACTAACAATCCCGCACCGGTCAGTAACAGCATGGCAATGGCGACTTCGCACACCACCAGGGCAGACCGCAGATGCTGTCGTGCTTTGCTCGCAGTCTCGGAGCGGCCGCTTTCTTGTAGCGTCTGGAACCAGCGCACATGCGTCATGTGCCAGGCTGGAGTAATGCCACACAAAATCGCGCACACCACGGCGGCAAGGGCCACGAATCCAAAGACTGACGTGTCAGCTTTAACCGTTAGATTAGCCGCCAGGCTCTGTGGAGCAATCGACAGTAACAGAGGTATGGCGAGGTTGGCGAAGATGACACCCAGTATTGCTCCTGCAGCAGCTAACACCAGACTCTCAATGAAGGCCTGCTGTATCAAACGGCTTCGGCTGGCTCCGAGTGCGATCTGAATGGAAACTTCGCGTTGACGTCCGGATGCGCGCGCCAGTTGCAGGCCGGCAATATTGGCGCAAGCGATCAACAATACCAGTGCGACCGCACCAATGAGTATTGCGAGCGGTTTACGAAGATCGCCGGAAACAAATTCCACGAGCGGCATGGAGAACATTCCCCAGCCGGACGCCTTCGCATAACTGCTGGCGCCTTCGGACGCTACGACCTGCGCCGCTTTCGTATTCAGGAATGAGTTAACCTGATCGACGGTAACACCAGGCCGCATTCGTCCGACGGTAAACAAATTCTCGTTGTAGCGATTATTCGGATCGGAGAATTTTTCCGGCTTCAATCCCAGTGGCGTCCAGAATTCCGAGGTATTCGGCCACCGGAACTCCGGTCCCATAACACCGATGATCTCGAAGGGCTTCTCATTGAGTATGATCTTGCGCCCAACGATATTGAGGTCGCCGCCAAACCGTCGCTTCCACGTCGCGTTCGAGAGTACGACTTCTCTATTGGCTTCCGGCATGTCTTCTTCCGGCCGGAAGGTGCGTCCCAGAATGGGGCGCGCCTCAAACACATCGAACCACTGGTAGGTGACCATGGCACCGTCCAGTTTCGTAGGCGACGTGCCGCTGGGCGTGTAATTGAAACGCCCCGGCTGCATGGCCGCTACGGCTGCTAACTGGCTCGAACCTGACATCGCATCACCGATATCGGTCCCGGACATGTTGAGGTTGGAGAGATCTCCCACCGCGTATTTCGCCCGTAGCGCAAGAATCCGATCCGGATGCGGTATCCCGCTCGGATTCAGAAGCACGGCGTTGGTCACGCTGAAGACTGCGATGTTGGCACCAATCCCTAGCGCAAGCGTCAGCACCGCCGTGAGTGTAAAAGCGGGGCTCTTGCGAAATTGTCGTAGCGAATACCGAAACGTCTGCGCTAGGTACTTCATATTAGTGTGTCTCCTGCATCAACTTTTTCAACTCTTCCTCGGCAACTACCTTGCCGTCGAAGAGGTGAACTTCGCGTTGCGCATGCGCGGCGAATCGCGGATCGTGCGTAACCATGCAGATGGTGGCACCGTCGGCGTGCAGTTTTTGGAGAAGCTCCATCACTGCTTCGCCGTTGCGCGAGTCCAGGTTTCCAGTCGGCTCGTCCGCCAGCAGGATCGATGGCCGTCCACCCAGTGCGCGCGCTACTGCCACGCGCTGCTGCTGACCGCCAGAGAGCTGCGAGGGATAGTGGCGAATGCGGTGAGCCATTCCCACTCGCTCGAGCGCTTCCATCACTCGTTCTTTGCGCTCGTTCGAATTCATCTTCTGCCGGTAGGTCAGTGGCAGTTCGACGTTCTCGTACACAGTGAGATCGCCGATAAGATTGAAACTCTGGAAAATGAAACCGATTTCCTGGTTTCGAATCCGTGAACGTTCCGCGAAGTCCAGGTTCTCAACGCCCTTGCCGTTCAGAAAGTAGGTTCCGCTGGTCGGCGTATCGAGCAGGCCAATAATCGACAACAGCGTCGACTTGCCGCAGCCCGACGGACCCGACATCGCGACGTACTCGCCCTTCGCAATGGAAAGATGGATACCGCTCAACGCGTGGGTTTCGATCTCGTCGGTAAAAAACACCTTCGTGAGATCCTGGATTTGAATCAATGGACGTCCCGCATCATTCATCACACGCTCGCCTCAAAATGAATTGTGTTACTCAAGCCGAATCTGATCTGTCTTATCCCATCGCGACATATCGGAAAGGATGACCGTGTCGCCTTCTTTTAATCCCTCGATGATCTGGATCGAGTTCACCGAAGCGCGTCCAACCTTGACCGGTACTCGTGTCGCGCCTGAGCTGCTCGTGTCCAGCTTGAACATGCTGATGGTGCTGTTCTCCTGACCCATCGCCGGACGCCCAACATAGAGAACGTTATCGAGTTTCTCGAGGTCGATCGTTCCGTCAACGGAGAGGTCCGGTCGTGCGCCCTTCGGCAATTCTCCGGTCAGCTTCACGTCCACGGTGACGGTTCCGTTCTGTACTGCTGGGTCCACTCTCATCACGGTTCCGGCAACGACGCCGTTGTGGGTATCAACCGAGGCCGGTTCACCAATCTGTACGTCGCGTGCCTGCGTCTCCGGCACTTTCAGTTCCGCCATCAAGTGATCCGGCTGAACCACTTTCGCAATCATCACCCCCGGAAGAACATGCTGTCCGACTTGCAGCGGCAGATCAACGAGCACTCCATCGATCCCGGCCCGAACTTTCAAGGCATCAAGTTGCTTCTGCTTGAGTTCCGCAAGGGCGCGCATCTGGTCGACCTTCGCCTGCTGCACCATGAGTTGGGATTGGATCGATTGCTGGTTGATAGTCAGGCGCTCGCGCTCGATCTCGTGACGAGTGCTCAACTCTTCGGCCTTCCCCGACGACGACTTGTATGCGAGCCCCGAGATCACCCCGAGCTTATACAACTGCTCGTCCGTCTGCGCCTGCCGCTGCGCCTGGTTATAGTCCGCGCCAACGGTGGCCGCGCCAGCCTTTTGCGTCATCAGGTCGCTGTCCA